>Ga0102592_1000059_pt1 | contig 346933 bp, 311 predicted proteins | sample AraplaCol_mMF_r2_FD_76861 | JGI IMG/M metagenome (GOLD analysis project Ga0102592, IMG submission 76861) | Arabidopsis root microbial communities from North Carolina, USA - plate scrape MF_Col_mMF_r2 (SPADES assembly) (version 2) | ecosystem: Host-associated > Plants > Roots > Endosphere...
GTTGTGCAGCCTCCCTTGCACAACAAAAGTTTGGGAGACGTGGCCGAGAGGTCGAAGGCACTCCCCTGCTAAGGGAGCATCCGGGCCAAAACCTGGATCGAGGGTTCGAATCCCTCCGTCTCCGCCAATACATCTGTATAGGCGGCGAACCCCGGAAGATCGCGGTCTTCCGGGGTTTTGTTTTTTCTGGGGCGGATTTCGGAGGTGCGCGCTGTTGGCGGCTTCCGGGGGTGGCTACACCGATCCTCCCGGGCGACGCCCGATCACGGCGAATCCCGTCACCTCATCTGACGCGAAAGCACCTGCTGCTATTTCCGTCACAACCTTCCCGCGTTACCACGCGCGTCGGCTGCTGTCTCGCACAACCAGTTCGCAAGGTATCTCTCGCCATTGGGGCGCGCCCGTTGCGGGCGCCGACGCCAGGGCGGCCACGACGATCTCCATGGTTTGGCTGCCGATGGCGTAGGGGTCCGGGCGTACGGTCGTGAGCGCGGGGCAGACCACCTGTCCCAGGGGCGCATCGCCAAATCCGGCCACCGCCAGCGTATCGGGGACAGACAGTCCATACGCGTGCGCGCTCAGGATGGCTGTCATAGCCATCGTGTCATTGCCGAAAATTACCGCTTGAGGTCGTTTTGCCGGGGGCGCTGCTGCCAGGCTCGCCATTGCTTCGCGCGCCGCGCCGACGTCGTCCTTGGCCTGGGCGCGCCAGATGTCGGGCTTCAGGCCGGCGTTCCGCATCGCGTTCGCGTAGCCCTCGGCGCGGCGTGCGGCGCGTCCGTCTTCCACTGCGCCGCCGAGTGCGAAGCGGATGCGTCGGGCGCCTTGCTCAAGGAAGTGCCGGGCCAGCGTGACACCGACTGATATCTGCGAGAAGCCCACTTGATGAAATGGGCGCGGCGTCATGATCTCCCACGCTTCCACCACCGGGATGCGTAGCTTGGCCAGCAGCATTTCGGTTTCCAGAGCGTGGTCGTTACGGGTAAGGATCATCGCGCGCGGGTGCCATCCTGCAAAAGTGCGAAGGGCGCGCGTCTCGGACTCCAGCGAAAAATGGCTGTTCGCCAGCAGCAGTTGCAGCGCGTTGCTTTCGGCGACATCCATCATGCCGCGCACCATGTCGGCGAAGGTCGGGCTTGTCACGTTCTGCATGACCGCGCCGACCACGCCGCCTTGATTGGTAGCCAGCATTCGCGCAACCTGGTTCGGCACGTAGCCGGTGGCCGCGATGACTTCCGCGAGTCTGGTGCGCAATGCCTCCGACACCTTCTGGGGCTCGTTGAAGTACCGCGAGACGGTTACCGGAGAGACGCCTGCCAGGGCCGCCACATCGTGCACGGTGCAGGTACCCGAGCGTGGGCGTGGCGCCCGACGCTTCGGGGATTCGGGCAGTTCGGTGGATTCCGGCAAGGGCTTTTCCTGGGCGGCGGGCATGTGGCTCTGTTTGTTTGGGACTGCGCTTGCGGGTTGACGACGCCATCGCGGCGCCCGTACACTGCGCGCTATGTTACCGCTTTCATTGCAAAGCTGCATCTGAAAATGATAGCGCTAACATTCCAACGTATTCAAAACGCGATCGATCGAATCGCTGTGCCTGGAGACATTTCATGTTCGCTTTCCGTCGAGCGGTGGCCACTGTTGCCGCGACTCTTGCCACGGCTTCTGCTTTTGCCGCATGGCCGGATCATCCGATTGTCATGGTCGTGCCGCAGCCTCCCGGTGGCGCCGCCGACGCCTTTGCGCGGCCGTTCGCGCAGATGCTGGGGCAGCGGCTGGGCCAGCCGGTCGTGGTGGAGAACCGCGCGGGCGCCAATGGCAATATCGCCGCGGCCTATGTGGCGCGGCAGCAGCCCGCGGATGGCTACACGATCTTCTTCGGCTCCGTCAGCACGCTGGCGGTCAATCCGCATCTCTACAAGAGCCCGGGCTTTGACACGTTCAAGGATTTCCAGGCGCTGACGCTGACCAACCAGACCCCCAACGTGCTGGTGGTCAATGCCGCCGCACCGTACAAGACCGTGGCCGATGTGGTGGCCGCAGCCAAGGCGAAACCGGGCACCATCAATTTCGGCTCGGCGGGCAATGGCAATACCATGCACCTGACCGGCGTACTGTTCCAGGCCAAGACCGGAACGTCGCTGACCCACGTGCCGTACAAGGGCGGCCCGGCGGCCCTGAACGACGTGCTCGCCGGCCAGATCCCGATGATGTTCCACAACCTGAACGCCGTGCTGGCCTACGAGCGTGCGCACAAGGTGCGCATCCTGGCGGTGGCCGACGACAAGCGCGCCGCCTTGCTGCCCAACGTGCCCACGATGAAGGAGGCGGGCGCGCCGGGCGTGGTGCAGGTGCCCTGGAGTGGCATGCTGGTGCGCGCCGGCACGCCGCAGCCGGTGGTTGACAGGCTCGCGCGGGAAATGGCGGCCATCCTCAAGAGCCCGGATTTCCGGGTGAAGCAGGAAGAGCAGGGCACCGAGGTGCTGTCGTCCACGCCAGCGGAATTCGAATCGCGCCTGAAATCCGATTACAACGCCATGGGCGCGCTGATCAAGGCAGGCAACGTGTCGCTCGACTGAGCGCCGCTGCCGAGCCTCCGCAACGATTAAGGGAAAGACATGCCCGCACGCAATCAATTCAAGCAGGCGCTCAAGGAAAAGCGCGCACAGGTTGGGCTGTGGTCCACGCTGCCATTTCCGTTTGTGTCCGAACTCATCGCGGGTTCGGGCTTTGACTGGCTGCTGCTCGATACCGAGCACACGGCCAGCGATCCCGTCATCATGCAGCAGCAGTTGCAGGCCGTGGATGCCGGCTGCATGGGCGTGACGTCGGCGGTGGTACGTCCGGCGTGGAACGACACGGTGCTGACCAAGCGCTATCTGGACATTGGCGCCCAGTCGCTGCTGTTCCCGTTTGTACAGACGCCCGAGGAGGCGGCTGCCGCCGTGGCGGCCACGCGCTATCCGCCGCACGGGGTGCGCGGCATGGGCGGCACGATGCGCGCGTCGCGTTTTGGACGCGATGTGCGCTATGTGGCCGAGGCCGAGCGCGAACTGTGCGTGCTGGTGCAGCTTGAAACGGAAGAGGCGCTAGACCGCCTCGAAGACATCGCCGCCATCGACGGCATCGACGGCATCTTCATCGGCCCGGCGGACCTGTCGGCCAGCATGGGCGTGCCGGGCGAAGTCAATCACCCGCGGGTGCGCGCGGCCATCGACGGCGCCATCCGGCGCATCCTGGCGTGCGGCAAGGCGCCGGGCCTGCTGATGCTCGACGAAAAGCGCGCGCAGGAGTGCCTGGATCTGGGCGCGCTGTTTGTGGCCGTGGGTACCGATCAGGTGATCCTGCGCAAGCATGCCGATGCGCTGGCCGAACGCTTCCAGCGCGGTCCCGGCGTGGCGCGGGCCGCTTACTGAGCCGCAAATTGAGCCGCAAATTGAGCCGCAAGCCGAGCAGCAGATCGAGCACGGCAAACTGAATCACCGGAAGACACAACGTATGTCCCAGCAAGAGAATCCCAAGCGTAACAACGCGCGTCTCGGCGTCGAAGACCTGCGCAGCCAGCGCTGGTTTGCCAGCGACGATATCCGCGGGTTTGCCCATCGGCAACGCATGCAGCAGCAGGGCCTGGCGCGCGAGGCCTTCATGGGCCGCCCCGTGATCGGCATCATCAACACCTGGAGCGAGCTGTCGCCGTGCCACGCGCATCTGCGCGAGCGTGCCGAATCGGTCAAGCGTGGCGTGCTGCAGGCTGGCGGATATCCGCTGGAGCTGCCCGCGCTGAGCCTGGGCGAAGTGATGGTCAAGCCGACCACGATGCTCTATCGCAACCTGCTGTCGATGGAAGCCGAGGAACTGCTGCGCAGCCTGCCGCTGGACGGCGCCGTGCTGATGGGCGGCTGCGACAAGACGCCGCCGGGGCTGATGATGGGGGCGTTCTCGATGGACATCCCCGTGATCTTCATGCCGGCGGGCCCCATGCTCAACGACCGCTACAAGGGGGCCGCCGTCGGCGCCGGCACGCATACCAAAAAGTACTTTGCCGAATACTCGATCGGCAACCTGACGCAGCAGGAATGGGTGGGCATGGAAGCGCGCATGACGCGCTCGGTCGGCACCTGCAACACCATGGGCACGGCCAGCACGATGACGGCCATCGTCGAGGCGCTGGGCTTCTCGCTGCCGGGCGCGATGAGTATTCCGGCCGTCGACGCCGGACACAGCCGCATGGCGTGGCAATGCGGCATGCGTATTGTCGACATGGTCTGGGAAGACCTGCGTCCGTCGCGCATCGCCACCAAGGCGGCCTTTCTCAACGCGGTGGCCGTCTACGCGGCGCTGGGCGGCTCGACGAATGCCGCCGTGCACCTTCCCGCCATGGCCGGTCGGGCCGGCGTGCAACTCGACCTCGACGAAATCGATGCCGTGGCGCGCAAGGTCCCCGTGATTGCCAACCTGTATCCGTCTGGCGAACGCCTGATGGAAGACTTCCACTATGCGGGCGGGCTGCCGGCGGTGCTGAAGAAGATTGCCAGCCACCTGGACCTCGATGCGCTGACGGTCACCGGCCAGACGCTGGGGCAGAACATTGCAGCCTGGGATTGCGAGGACGATGGCACGGTGCTGGACCTGGACCAGCCCCTCAAGGCCGGCACGCAGGACTGCCCCGAAGCGGGCCTGGCGCTGGCGGTGCTGCGCGGCAACCTGTGCCCGGACGGTGCGGTGATCAAGCCGTCGGCGTCCAGCCCGCCGTTGTTGCGGCACGAAGGGCGGGCGCTGGTGTTCGATTCGAATGCGGAGATGTTCGCTGCAATGGACGACCCCGATCTCGATGTCGATCCGTCGACCGTGCTGGTCCTGCGCAACGCCGGCCCGATCGGCGGGCCCGGCATGCCGGAGTGGGGCAACCTGCCGATCCCCAAGAAGCTGCTGCGCGAAGGCGTGCGCGACATGCTGCGCATCTCGGACGGACGCATGAGCGGTACGCACTACGGCACCTGCGTGCTGCACGTGGCGCCGGAATCGGCGGTGGGTGGTCCGCTGGCGTTGCTGCGCACCGGCGATATGGTGCGGCTCGATATTGGCACGCGCCGGCTGGACATGCTGGTATCCAACGAGGAACTCGCCGCGCGCCGCGCCGCCTGGCAGCCGCCGCCCGCGCCCTATGCGCGCGGTTACGGCCGCATCTTCCAGCACGAGGTCACGCAGGCCAACCGCGGGTGTGACTTTGCCAGCCTTGAAGGCTGCGCGCCGCTGCCCGAGCCGCCGATCTACTGATCTACTGATCGCAAAAAGCGTGGCCCCGTGCCGGCGAATGCCAGCCGGAGCCATGCCCGGCCGCTGCGTTACGGCTGGAAGAACGCCACCGGCGACATCAGCCGGTTCTCCTGGCTGACGAGGTAGCCGGCCTCGGCGCTCAGTCTGAGATAGTCGGCCCAGGCAGGGTCTTTCTGCAGCGCCTGGCGCCGGGCTTCGCGATCGGCCGCACTGTCGTAGACCCAGATGTGCATGTAGCTATTCACATTGCCGGTCTCGGTTTGCATGTAGGCCAGCGGCTTGCCCAGATGCCGGCTCTGGATCGCAAAGCCGTGCTCGGCATACAGCGTCAGGTGTTTCTTGATCGTGCCGGGACGGCAGGTGTAGGTGCGGACGTCATACAGCATGGAATTTCCTTGAGTGAAGCGAAGGGGAATCAATCGACGGTGGCGCCGGACTGCCTGACCAGTACGGCCCAGCGCGACACCTCCTGATTGACGTATTTCTGGAAGGTGGCCTGGTCGTCGCCCACGGGATCGGCGCCAAGCCCCTTCAGCCGTTCCTTGACGGCGGGGTCGGCCACGCTCTCGACGATGGCTTGCGAAAGCTTCTGCACAGCCGCCGGCGGCGTGCCGGCCGGCACGAACAGGCCGAACCACGAGCGCGCGGTCATGCCAGGGAACGGCGTTTCCGAGAAGGCGGGCACGTCCGGCAGGGCGGCGTGACGCTTGTTGCCGGTTACCGCCAGCGCCTTGAGCTTGCCGGCCTGAACCTGCGAGAGGACTTCGGGCAGGTTGGCGAACATGATCTGCACCTGGCCCCCCATCACGTCGTTCAGCGCCTGCGATCCACCCTTGTAGGCCACGTGCGTCATTTTCGTGCGGGCCAGCGTGCTGAACTGCTCGCCAGCCAGGTGGGACGCCGTGCCGGTGCCGCCCGACGCATAGTTGACGCGCCCGGCATGGGCCTTGGCATAGGCCGCGAGTTCGCTGGCCGAATTGACCGGGACCGACGGATTCACCACCAGCAGCAACGGCACCGACGCCAGGTTCGACAACCCGACGAAGTCGCGCGTGAGGCTGTAGTTGAGCTTCTGATAGAGCGACGCATTGATTGCGTGGCTGGAGGTGGCCATCAGCAGCGTGTAGCCGTCGGGGTCCGAGCGTGCAGCCGTGACCGCGCCAATATTGCCGTTGGCACCGGCCTTGTTCTCCACCACGACCGACTGGCCGAGCCGGGCCGACATGGCCTGCGCCACGGTGCGCGCGATCACGTCGGTGGCGCCGCCAGCGGCAAACGGGACGATGACGCGCAATGGGCGATCCGGGTAGTCGGCCATGGCATGGAAGGTTGTGACGGCCAGGGCGGTGGCCACGGCAAGGCCCCGCAACCGGGCGATTGCTTTGTGCATGTCTGTCTCCTGTACTTTTTTCTGTTTTTTGCGGGTGTGCGGCGGCACTCCGGCTGGGCCGGGCCAGGCAACACCATCAGGAGCACTCTACGCAACCGCCGGGGCGCGGCGTTAGGACGGATCAGACGTTGTATTGGACTTTTTCGCGCGTCATTCCAGCGGACGGCAGTGCTTGCGGCGGAAGTCGCCCGGCGTCAGCCCGGTCTGCTTCTTGAAAAAGCGCGCAAAGTACGCCGGGTCCCCGATATTGAGACGGAACGCGATCTCGGCGATGCCGGTTTCGGTATTGCTGAGCCAGCGTTTGGCTTCCAGGATCACGCGCTCCTGTACCACCTGGCTGGCCGTACGTGCCACGGTGCGCTTGACCGCGTCGTTGAGCTGACGCTCGCTGACGCAGAGCGCTTCGGCGTACTGTCCGATCGTCTCGAAGCGCAGGTAGTGCGTTTCCACCAGCATCGTGAAGCGCCGCATCAGGGACTGCTGCGGACCCACGCCGCTGGCGGGCTCGTTGTCGGGGCACAGGCGCCGCAGGCGGGTGAGCAGGATCAGCAGGCAGGCCTGCACCACGTCGGGATAGCCCGGCTGCCGGTCGCGCGCCTCGTGCTCCATCTCGCGCAGCAGCGGCAGCATGTCGTCATGCTGGGCCTGCGTCAGATAGAGCGCGCTGTTGCCGCGCGACGGGTGGAAGAACGGCAGCCTGGCGACATCCTCGGCACGCGGAAACATCCGGGCGAAGAAGTCGGTGCTGAAGTTCAGCACGTAGCCATGCGGCTGGATCGATGACGTCCACGCGTGCACCTGGCCCGGCGAGAGGAAGAACACCGAGTGGTCGCGCACATCGAAATGCGCGAAGTCGAGCATGTGCGTGCCGTGGGCCCGGGTCATCCAGAGCAGGTGGTAGTAGTTGTGCCGGTGCAGGAAGCCGCGCGGGATGTCGTCGCGGTCCTGCAGGCGTACGAGGTCGAAGTAGAACGACCCCTCGCTCGCGAAATCCGAAGTCTCGAAGGTGGGAAACTGGCCGGCGGGGCTGGAGGAGAGGGCTTCGGGCAAGCGCGGGTTCCTTGCGGTTCAGATCCTGGTGACCAGCGCCATGCTATCGCAAAACGATCGGGCGGCCGCCTGGCGCGCCCGATGCGGCAGGGTGACGGCGCCGCCGGCGGCGCCTGCGGGCAACCGGCGGCGGTGTCAGAGCCCGCTCTGGTCGAGCGTCACGGCGTACGGCTTCAGCGCCACAAGGTCAGGCACCACGCCAAGCCCCGGGGCGTCGTCCAGTCGTACGCAGCCGTTGTGGAGGCGCATGACCGGTGCCGCCATCATGTCGCGCAACGGGTTGGGATTCGCGTCGACTTCCACGAAGCCTTGGCCGGCGGCGGCGGTCTTCAGGTGCACCGACGCCACCAGGCCGAGCCCCGCCCCAAGCCAATGGGGGCAATACCATTTGCCGGCGGCATTGGCACGACGGGCGACATCGATACAGCCGCTCAGTCCGCCCCATTTGCCGGCGTCGGGCTGGATAACCGACATGCCGTGCTGGTCGATAAAGTCGTCGTATTGCGCCAGGCTGCTCAGGTTCTCGCCGCCGGCCAGCCGCAGCGGCTGGTCTTTCGCCAGCGCCGCCCAGGTTTGCGGCGGCGCGTCGGCGCGCACAGGTTCTTCGAGCCAGAGCAGGTTGAACGGCTCCATGCGATGGCCCGCCGCAACGGCCTCGGTGGCATCCCACGCCTGGTTGGCGTCGACCATCATCACGGCGTCGCTGCCCAGCGCGTCGCGCATGTTGCGCAGGTTCGTGGCATCGCGTTCGGCGCCAAAGCCCACCTTGAGCTTGAACGCGCGATAGCCTTCATCGCGCTTGGCAAGCGCCAGCTTTTCCGGCTCGGTCGGATTGATGCCCGATGCGTAGACCGGCACGTCCCAGGCCGACTCGCCCCCGAGCGCGCGCCATGCCGGCACCCCGGCGCGACGCGCATACAGGTCCCACATCGCCATGTCGATGCCGGCCGCGATCTGGTGCAGCGGGCCAGGCTCGCCGGTCTGCAGCATCAGCACGGCAAAGCGGTCGAGCATGGCTTGCCATGCCTGGCGCGGATCGGCCCAGGCCTGGCTTGTGATGACCGGGCGGCCATAGGCCAGCGCCAGGCGGGCGCGGTGCTCGGCGCCCACGGTCGGGAAATTGCACCAGACTTCGCCCCAGCCTTCGGCGCCGTCCTTGTCCCGCACGCGCAGCAGCACGGCAGGGCGGTCATGCATGATGCCGAACGAGGTCTGCACCGGCGGATGCGCGGGGGCGCGGAACACGAATGCCTCGAGGCTTTCGATCTGCAAGGGCTTCTGGGCGAGCGTCATGGTGTCGGGGATCGCGGAGGTATTGGAGGGAAGTGCCGTCATGCAATACCCGCCATGCAGACGTACTTGATTTCGAGATAGTCCTCGATGCCGTACTTCGAGCCTTCGCGGCCCATGCCCGATTGCTTGACACCGCCGAACGGCGCCATTTCGTTGGCGATCAGGCCGCTGTTGACCCCCACGATGCCGGCTTCAATGGCCTCCGATACGCGCCAGACGCGCCCCATGTCGCGCGCATAGAAGTAGGCGGCCAGGCCAAATTCGCTGTCGTTTGCCATGGCGATCACTTCTTCTTCCGTCTCGAAACGGAACAGCGGGGCCAGCGGCCCGAACGTTTCCTCGGTCGCCACTTTCATCGACTGGGTGGCGTTTGTCACCACCGTCGGTTCGAAATACTGGCCGCCCAGCGCGTGGCGGCGGCCGCCGGTCAGGACCTGCGCGCCCTGGTCCAGCGCATCGCGGATATGTTCCTCGACTTTTTCCACCGCCGCCATGTCGATCAACGGCCCTTGGGTAATGCCGGGTTCGGTGCCGCGGCCCACGCGCAGGGCGTTGACGCGCTCGGTCAGCTTACGCGCAAAGGCGTCGTAGACGCCCGCCTGCACGTAGATGCGATTGGCGCAGACGCAGGTCTGGCCCGCGTTGCGGAACTTCGAGATCATCGCGCCTTCGACGGCGGCGTCGATGTCGGCGTCGTCGAATACGATAAACGGTGCATTGCCGCCCAGTTCCATCGACGTCTTCTTGACGCCATCGGCGGCCTCGCGCAGCAGCCAGCGGCCCACTTCGGTCGAGCCGGTGAACGTGATCTTGGCGATCAGCGGATTGCGGCTGAATTCTTCCCCGATGCCCCGGGCGTCGCCGGTGACCACCGAGAACACGCCGGCAGGCACGCCCGCGCGCAGTGCCAGTTCGGCGAGCGCGAGCGCCGACAGCGGGGTCTTCGACGCCGGCTTGAGCACCATCGTGCAGCCTGCGGCCAGGGCCGGGCCGGCCTTACGGGTGATCATGCCGTTGGGGAAGTTCCACGGCGTGATTGCCGCGCAAACGCCCACCGGCTGCTTCATCACGATCACACGGCTGCCGGCGTTGGCAGGCGGCATCAGGTCGCCATAGACGCGCTTCGCCTCTTCGGCGAACCATTCCAGGTAGGCGGCGTTAGCCAGGATCTCGCCCTTTGCCTCGGCAAGCGGCTTGCCCTGTTCGGCGGTCAGGATCTGCGCCAGGTCGTCCGCATGCTCGATCACCAGTTCGTACCAGCGACGCAGAATGGCCGCGCGATCCTTTGCAGTGCGGGCCCGCCATGCGGGCAGGGCGCGATGCGCGGCGTCGATGGCCTGCCTGACTTCGTCCATGCCCAGCCGCGGTACCGTCGCCAGGTGGCGGCCATCGGCGGGGTCCTGCACATCGATGGTCCGGCCGTCGCGGGCGGCGGTCCATTCCCCGCCAATCAGGCATTGTGTGCGTAGCAAGGACGTATCGTTCAACTGCATGGTTGTCTCCATTGGATAGGCTGTAGGGGGCTGAGCAGAACGTGGCATGCCGATGCGGGGCGGTGCGCGAAATCGGCGGCGCAATGCCGCCGCGCCTCAGGCGCGCATGAGGCGGCTGCTTTCCCGCACGATCAGTTCACAGGGAAGCAGGGTGCGGCCCAGCGCCGTTTCGGGGTCTTGCGGGGCATTGAGCATGCGCAGCACGGTGCGGGCCGCCATCTGGCCGATCTGGTAGCGCGCCGGGCGCAGCGTGGTCAGCGCCGGCTTCAGGCGCACCGAGATGGGGGCATCGCCGAATCCGGCCAGTGCGCAGTCTTTCGGCAACGACAGGCCGCAATCGGCGGCATGCAGGATCGCGCCGGCTGCCATGTTGTCGTTGGCAAAGATGATGGCCTCTGGCCGGTCCTTGCGCGCGGTGGCGGCCAGGGCTGTCATGGCGTGCGCACCGGCCTCGAAGTCGTCTTCGACATCCGCGATCTGCACGTCCGCGGCCAGTCCGGCGGCGGTCATCGCCCCGGCATAGCCCTGGGCGCGCTGGGCGGCCCGGAAGTCCTCGCCGACATGCGGCAGCACAAAGCGCACCCGCGTGGCACCTTGCTCCAGGAAGTGGTGAGCCAATTGCGCGCCGGTTTCCGCGTGGGGAAAGCCAACCTGGTGGAAGGGGCGGTCATCGACGAAGCCCCAGGCCTCGACGACGGGAATATCAAGTGCTGACAGCATCGCCTCTGCCGCTGGCGTGTGATCGTCGCGCGTCAGGATCAGTGCACGCGGGTGCCAGCCCACGAACGTGCGGATGGCGTTTTCCTCAAGGGTTTGCGAATACTGCGCGTTTGCCAGCAGCAATTGCAGGCCCGACGCCTGCAACTCGTCGGTCATGCCTTTGACAAGGTCGGCAAAGGTGGCGCTGGCAATGTTCTGCATGACGGCGCAGACCACGCGGCCCCGGCCCGAGGCCAGTCCGCCAGCCACCTGGCTGGGCACGTAGCCGATCCGCTCGACGATCTCCCGTAGCCGTTCGCGTACCGCGACCGACACCTTCTCCGGGTTGTTGAAGTAGCGCGATACGGTGATGGCCGACACGCCGGCCAATGCGGCGACGTCGTGGATCGTATGGGTGGCGGCCTTGCGGCGCGATGCGCGCGGCGGTGGAGCGTCGTTCATGGTTTTTACGGATGGCTAGAGCACGGTGCCGAACTCTATCATTCGCCAATGCTACCGGTAACAGTCACCGGTAACATCGGTGATTTCACCTAGATGTCACATCCGGGAATAACGAGAGGAGACATTGCTATGAATCGCAGGAAATGGCTCGGCCGCACGATGGCAGGCACCCTGGCAGGCGCGGCCGTATGCGCCGCGATGGTATTGCCGTCGACTGGACGGGCCGCCGATGGCGCCTATCCGAACCGGCCCGTGACGTTCGTGGTGCCATACCCGGCTGGCGGCGTGGCCGACCAGTTTGCCCGGGCGTTTGCCAATGCGCTCGGCGAACGGCTGGGCCAGCCGGTGGTGATCGACAACCGCGCTGGCGCCAACGGCAATATCGGCTCGGCCTTTGTCGCGCGGCAGCAGCCTGCCGATGGCTACACGCTGCTGCTCGGCTCGACAAGCACGCTGGCCATCAATCCGCATCTCTACGCCAGCATGGGTTATGACCCGGTCAAGGACCTGCAGCCTGTCACGCTGACGCACCAGATGCCGAACGTGCTGGTTGTCGGGGCGCAGACGCCGTACAAGACCGTCGCCGACGTCGTCAGCGCGGCCAAGACGCAGCCAGGGCGCATCGACTACGGCTCCGCTGGCAACGGCAACACCATGCATCTGGCTGGCGTGCTGTTCGAAAAACGCAGCGGCACCCACCTTGTGCATGTGCCCTACAAGGGCGGGCCGCCCGCGTTGATGGACGTGCTGTCCGGCCAGATCCCGATGATGTTCAACAACCTGCCCGCCGTGGTCACGTACAAGAAGGCCAACAAGCTTCGTGTGCTGGCCGTGGCCGATACCAAGCGGTCGCCGGTGCTGCCCGATGTGCCGACGTTTGCCGAGGCCGGCGTGCCCGATGTGATCTCCGTCGTCTGGAACGGCATCCTGGTACGGCGCGGCACGCCGCCCGCCATCGTCGATCGGCTCAACAAGGAGATGGTCGGCATCCTGCAGTCGCCCAGGTTCCGCGAGCCGCTGGAGCAGCAGGGCTACGAAGTGCTTTCGTCGACGCCGGCGCAGTTCGAAGCGCTGCTCACCAGGGATTCCGCGGCGATGGGGAAACTGGTCAAGGAAGCCGGCGTCAAGCTGGACTGAACGGGATGGACGGAGATAGCGGTGTGAAGAAAACAATCGATCAACTACGTAGCCAGCGCTGGTTTGCCAGCAACGATATCCGGGGCTTCGCGCATCGGCAGCGCATGCAGCAGCAGGGGCTGGCACGTGAAGCGTTCATGGGGCGGCCGATCATCGGCATCCTCAATACGTGGAGCGACCTGTCGCCTTGCCACGCACATCTGCGCGACCGGGCCGAGTCGATCAAGCGCGGTGTGCTGCAGGCAGGGGGCTATCCGCTGGAACTGCCCGCCATGAGCCTGGGCGAGGTCATGGTCAAGCCGACCACCATGCTCTATCGCAACTTCCTGGCCATGGAAGCGGAAGAACTGATACGGAGCCTGCCGCTCGACGGCGTGGTGCTGCTCGGCGGCTGCGACAAGACCACGCCGGGCCTGGTGATGGGCGCGATGTCGATGGACGTGCCCGCGATCTTCTGCGCCGCCGGCCCGATGCTCAATGACCGCTACAAGGGCCAGAGCGTGGGGGCGGGCACCCATACCAAGAAATACTGGGAGCAGTACACGGTAGGTGCCATCGGCGATGCCGAATGGGTGTCGCTGGAAGCGCGCATGACGCGCGCGCCCGGTACCTGCAACACGATGGGCACGGCTAGCACCATGACCGCGATTGTCGAGGCGATGGGGCTGGCGCTGCCTGGCTCGACGAGCATCCCGGCGATGGATGCCGGCCATTCGCGCATGGCATGGGCCTGCGGCCAGCGGATTGTCGACATGGTCTGGGAAGACCTGCGGCCATCGCGCATCCTGACGCGCCAATCGTTCCTCAATGGCGTGGCGGCGTGGATGGCGCTGGGTGGCTCCACCAACGCGGCGGTGCATCTGCCGGGCATGGCAGGCCGGGCCGGCATCGAACTGGGCCTGGACGACTTCGACGCCATGGCGCGGCGCGTGCCTGTGCTGGCAAACCTGTTTCCGGCCGGCAACCGGTTGATGGAGGACTTCTACTTCGCAGGCGGCCTGCCGGCGCTGCTCAACCGCATCGCAGCGCACCTCGACCTGGGCGCGATGACCTGCACTGGCGCCACGCTGGGGCAGAACATCGAAGGGCACACCTGCCAGGACGACGAGGTGATCCGGCCGCTCGACCGGCCGGTGGTGCAAGCGCCCGACGGGAACCCGGATGCCGGGTGCGCGCTGGCCGTGCTGCGCGGCAACCTGTGTCCGGACGGCGCGGTCATCAAGCCATCGGCCGCCACCCCCGCGCTGCTGCGCCACACGGGCCGCGCGCTGGTATTCGATTCCAACGCAGAGATGCTCGCTGCCATCAACGATCCAGATCTCGATGTCGATGAGAACACCGTGCTGGTGCTGCGCAATGGCGGCCCGGTCGGCGGCCCTGGCATGCCGGAGTGGGGCAACCTGCCGATTCCGAAAAAGCTGCTGCAGCGGGGAGTGCGCGATCTGGTTCGCCTGTCCGACTCGCGGATGAGCGGCACCCACTACGGCACCTGCGTGCTGCATATCTCGCCCGAATCGGCCGTCGGCGGCCCGCTGGCGCTGGTGCGCACCGGCGACGCAATTCGTCTCGATATTGTCGAGCGACGCCTCGACCTGCTGGTAACCCAGGAAGAAATCGATGCCCGGCGCGCGCAGTGGACCCCGCCGCCAAAGGTCTACGAGCGCGGCTACACCCGCATCTACCAGAGCGAAGTCACGCAGGCGCACCTGGGCTGCGACTTCGCCGTGCTGGCCGGCAACGCGCCGACACCTGAACCCGCCATCTACTGATCCGCAACCTTTCTTACGAGAACCAACATGCCCGCACCCAAAGATCTGCTTGCCAACGCCTTCCGTGACCGCCTGGCCCAAACCGGCGTACCCCTTGGAACGTGGCTGATGTCCGGCACGTCCAGCACGGCCGAAGCCATGGGCCGTGCCGGCTTCGAATGGCTGGTCGTCGACCTGGAACACGTGCCCCTGGACGAGCGCGACATCCTGAACGTGCTGCAGGCCATCGCCGGCACGGACGCCACGCCGATCACGCGCCTGGCCGCCAACGATCCGGTGCTGTTCAAGCGTGCGCTGGACCTGGGCGCGCAGACGGTGATGGTGCCGTTCGTCGACAGTGCGGACGCTGCGCGCCGTGCGGTTTCCTATGCCAAGTACCCGCCTGAAGGCATTCGCGGCTTCGCGGCCGTGCATCGCGCCAGCGGCTACGGTACCGCGCCCGACTATGGCAAGCGTGCCAACGATTCGGTCTACACGATCATCCAGCTCGAAACGCCGCAGGCCGTGGCCGCACTCGAAGAGATTGCCGCCGTGCCGGGCGTCGACGCGCTGTTCCTGGGGCCGGGCGATCTTGCGGCCAACCTGGGCTATATCGGCAATATCGCGCATCCGGAAGTGCAGGTTGTCATCGCCGACGTGGCGCGCCGCTGCAAGGCCATCGGCAAGCCTTGCGGCATTGTCGGGCCGACGCCGGAGATGGTGTCGCAATTCGTGGCGCAGGGCTATGCCTTCGTGGCGGTGGCTTCGGACATGGGCATGATGATGCGGCAGGCGAACGCATTCATCCAGGCGATCCGGCCCGCCATCGCCAAGGGCTACGACGGCGGCGTCTACTGACGCGGCGCCGACCCGAATGGGGCCGGCAGAGCCCCGTCAACGACAAACTGGAAGGAGACTCTCGATGCAACGTAATGCGTCACGCCCGCTGCGCTGGCTGCCCTGGGCCGTTCTCGGCTGCATGGCAGCGGCGGCAGCCCTGACTTCCCACCCGGCCGCCGCGCAGGACGGCTATCCGGCGAAGCCGATAACGCTGGTGGTGCCATTCGGACCTGGCGGCACATCCGACATCATGGCGCGCATCCTGGAGCGCCGGATGACGGAGAGCATGGGGGGCGCCATCGTCGTCGACAACAAGGCGGGTGCGGGCGGGGCCATCGGCATGTCGCAGCTCATGCGGGCCCGCCCCGATGGCTACACGATCGGCCTGTCTGTCATCGGACCCGAAGTCCTGCAGCCGGCCATCCGCAAGACGGGCTATAGCTACAAGGACTTCGATCACATCTGCGGTACCTACGCCGTGCCGCTGATGATGATGGTGCCCAGGGACTCGCCGTTCAAGAGCATGTCCGACGTGGTGGAATACGCTCGGCGTCACCCGGAGAAGCTCACGTATGGGTCTTCGGGGCCCGGTACGCTGCTGCACCTGTCGATGGAGATGCTGCTCGGCAAGGCCGGCGCAAAGGGCCTGCACGTGCCATACAAGAGTTCGGGGGAAATGGTGACCGGCTTGCTTGGCAAGCAGATCATGGTCTTCAACGAGACCCCGACCGTCTCGAAGCAATATGGCCTGCGCCCGCTGGCCGTCTTCGGCGAGCGCCGCCTGCCGAATTACCCCGACGTGCCCACCGCAGCAGAATCGGGCTGGCCCGTGCAAGCGACGATCTGGGGTGGCCTGATTGCGCCCAAGGGGCTAGCTGCGCCGGTGTTGAGCAAACTGGAGAGCGCCTGCCAGCAAGTGCTTGCCAGCAAGGCATACCGCGCCGATGCGGAACGGCTGGACACGCCGCCCGAGTACAAGGATGCCAAGGCCTTTGCCGCGTTTGCGCAGCGCCAGTCGGAGATCTACAGCAAGCTGATCGCCGACCTGGAACTGGCGGACAAATAGACCGGGCGCCTATCCGTGGATCTTCTGGCAACCGGACCATTCGCGGAGGTCCTGCGGGACCCCGCGACCACGGTCTACTTCCTTCTCTGCGTCGCGGTGGCGACCTATGTGCAGACGCTGACCGGCTTCGCCTTTGGCCTGGTGCTGCTGAGCCTGGTTGCCACGTTCAAGCTGGCTTCGCTGGCCGATGCGGCCAATACGGCCAGCGTGCTGACATTGATCAACGCAGTGGTGTTCTTCCGTACCGATCGGCAAGCGCCACCCTGGGCGTTGATGCGTCCTGCGCTGCTCACGAGCCTGTTGACGGTGCTGCTCGGGGTGCTGGTGCTGGGATGGATGAACAACAATGCGGCCTCGTGGCTGGAAACCGCGCTCGGCGTGGTCATTGTCCTGTGTGCCGCCAGCCTCGTGATTCGCCGGCAGCAAGCGACTTCCGTGGGGCCGCCAGGCGGCTTTGCCCTGGCAGGCGCACTGTCCGGATTGATGGGGGGCTTGTTTGGTACCTCCGGGCCACCCATCGTCTTCTATCTGTACCGGCAGCCGCTCACCACCGACGTCGTCCGCCGCGCGCTGCTGGTGATGTTTGCCAGCAACGCCAGCGTGCGCCTGGTGCTGGTGGCCTTCTCCATGGGGCTGTCTTCCCACGCGCTGCTGCTCTGCGTACTGTCGTTCCCCATCGTGCACATCACCACGCGGCTGACAATGAAGATGCCCCCGCCAGTGCGCCCGACCGTGATGCGGCCACTTGTTGCTGCCTTGCTCGCGCTTTCGGGCATCGCCATGATTGCAAGGTGATGGGCGGGGTGGTGGTGTGGGTTCGAACGTAGCGATAGAGCTGGCAGATCAGCCCGGGATCGGGGTGAAGGGCGAATCGTAGACACCGCCCTTCGCGTTGGATTGCAGGGAGGGGAATGCCGCAACTCACCGGCTGACTAGCATCTGGATGCCGAACCCAATCAGCAGTGCACCAGATCCGCGTTTGATCCAGGCGACGTTCGCGCGTGCGACGACGTACTTTCGCACGCCGCACGCCACGAGTGCGTACAGGGTATGAACCACGGAGGTCGTTACGGCGACGGTCAGGTACATCACCGCCACCTGACGGACGATGGGGGCGTCGTGCTGGATGAACTGCGGCATCACGGCAGTCAGGAAGATCAACGCGTTTGGATTCGTGCCGGAGACAACGAACGCTTCTCTGAAGATCTGCGCCGCGCCGTTGGACGACACGCGTCCCGCATCGGGCGCAAAGCCGCGATTGGTGCGGCCGAATGCCTGCCGCATGCCCACCAGGATCAGGCAGGTTGCACCGGCAATTCTGATCACAGGGAAGAGCGCGGATTGCGCGACCATCAGTTTCCCGATGCCCAGCGCGACAATTTCCGTTGTGATGAATTGTGCGCAGAGGTTGCCTGCGACCGTGATCGCAATGGCGTGGCGCCCATGCCGCAGCGCATTGCGCACGACCAGCACCACGCTTGGACCCGGCGACAGCGTCGTGGCAAGCAACGTCATGGCGAACAGCAGCCAATAATGGAAAGTCAAGGTCAGCTCGTATGCGCAGGCTTTACCACTCGGCCTTCGAGACCATTCGACCCGGAGACCTGGCAGCGTTCAGCCACGCCAGAACGCGTGATGCCAGCGGCGAGGGGCGCATGATCATGCAAGTCACCGCCTGATCCCCTTTGGCCTGAATCCTGACAAATGCGTGACAGGGCAGGACATATTGGGCGCCGTCCTCAAGCGTGACCTGACAGTCAGGCGCGACGTCCAGCAGCCAGTCCAGCGACGGGTCCCGATATGCCAGGCGTAGCGCCCCGTCCTTCGCTACGAGTGCGTTGCCGCGCTTCAGGGTTATCGCAAGAATCTGCCCTGGATAACATGCCTGCTCGGTCGTTTTCATCATGACCCCTCCTTTCTTTCATCCATGCCGTCATCTCGCTCGTAAGCGTATAAACTCGATCGGAGCGCCGCATCATCGGAAGCAATGACGGACGCGACGAATAACAAGAAGGGAGTTCGGCATGAATGGACTTGATGGGGTATCCGCGCAACAACTCTCGGATGTAATCGGCGCCATTTACGACTGCGCCCTCGAACCCGAGCGGTGGCCATCCACCTGCCGGACCGTTGCGGACCTGTGCGCAAGCACGGGCGGTGGTATCTGCGTGCATGACCTGAAGCAGGTGCGCAACGATCAGTTGTTCGTGTTCGGCTACCAACCCGAATTCCTGGAGAAACTGGGCAGCCAGTTCGCCGAAAGCCCGATGGCCGCTACGGACATCGTCTCGAATGTCGGCGATGTCAATTCGCTGGCCAGGGAACCGGGGCAACTACTGGAAAGCCGCTTCTATCGCGAAGTCCTGGAGCCCTACGGGCTACGGGACATCATCTGGTTTCCGGCGCTGCGCACCGGCGGTCGAATGGCGTCGCTGCATGCGTCCCGAAGCGACAACAGGCCCTACTACCAGCGGCCCGATGTGCAACTGTTCAAGCTGCTGTCCCCACATGTCTGCAGGGCGCTCGCGATTTCGGATGCACTCGACATCCGGGCGCTTCGATCGGAGATGCTCGAAAAGACGCTCGACGGGCTTTCGGCCGGGGTCTTCCTTACGGCGCGCGATGGCCACGTCGTCCATATGAATGCCGCGGCCGAGCGGCAGGTGAAGGCTGGTCATACGATCTGCCTGGCCCGCAACCGGCTGTCTGCCGTCCATCTCGCGGCCCGTGCGGCACTCGAGAAGAGTATCGATGCCGCGACGCGCGCGGACGCCGTCTCATCCTGGCGAGAGTATTCCGTAGCGATTCCAGATGGCACCGGCGCCGGTAGCGGTTATGTCGCTACCCTGTTGCCGATCGAGAGTGGGGAGCGCAGCGGAATTCTTGCGCCCTTCGCCGCATCGGTCGCCGTGTTCATGCAAGACCCCATCCAGGTGCCGCTCATGCCTGGCGAAGCCTTTGCCCGGCTGCACGGGCTGACCGGCGGCGAACTTCGGGTGCTGCTGGCGCTCTCGCAAGGGCTCGGAGGATTGGAGTCGGCAGAGATGCTCGGCATCAGCGAGCCAACGGTTCGCACCCATCTTCAGCGCATCTTCTCGAAGACCGGGACGACCAGGCAGTCCGATCTTCTGAGCCTGTTGCATCGTTCCACGCCACCGGTTCGCCCTGAAGCGCATTAAGAGGTTTGCGCCAACGGAGGGCGTAGCTGGGCATCCAATCAACGCTCGAAGTCATGGTCGCGCTGGCGGGCAGCATTGCTCTCCAGGGCGCCCGGCCTTTTCCTGTGTGGCGAATCAAACAAAAGCAAGGCCCGAGGCGGGCGTGTGGACAGCGTTGTCGACTAGCTGGAACAGGAAAACCCGGGTACTGTGCGCCTTTGTAGCGTTCCTGACGATTTTTGGGCATGTCGCCGAGTGCAAGCCGATTTGATCGAAAAAGAAAAGGGAGAGGCACGATGCATTTGAACAGGCAAAAAGGGTTAGTGGCGGTTTTGGCATTTTTCGCGCTGACAACTGGCGCCTTCGCCCAATCCGCATCAGTCGCTCGGGGCCGCTTACTGGATCAGACGACCACGCTACGCGTCAGCGCCAGCGCGCTGGCGAAACTGCTGGCTTCGACCGATGCCGGCCGGCAACTCATGCAGGTGGCCGGCACGCCGGCTTGTGACCTGGAAGTCGTGTATTTCCGCTATGGCACGATCGGCGGCGCCAACGAGCGCACCAACGCCAGCGGGGCCTTGATGATTCCTGCTGGCGGGCCGGCCTGTAGCGGGCCACGTCCGACCATGCTGTACGCGCACGGGACAACCACGTATCGCAACTTCAATATCGCCGATCTGACGCAACGCGACAGGCATAACGGCGACGGCGCCACGGAGGGCCTGGCCGTTGCCGCCATCTACGCAGCGCAAGGCTATATCGTGGTGGCGAGCAACTACGCGGGGTATTCCGGCTCCGGTCTGACATATCACCCGTACCTGAATGCCGCGCAGCAGTCGGCCGACATGATCGATTCGCTTGCGGCAGGGCGGGCTGCCCTGGGGAGATCCGATTCACAAAGGCGCACCTGGGAGAATGGCAAGCTTTTTGTGACGGGTTATTCGCAGGGAGGCTACGTTGCCATGGCCACGCAACGCGCGCTGCAAGCGGCGGGCGTCAAGGTGACAGCCGGTTCGATGGGATCTGGCCCCTATGCCCTGGGTGCCATGGGCGATGCACTGGTTGCGGGCGAAGTAAATATCGGCTCGACCGTGTTCACGACGCTGGTGGCGACGAGCTACCAGCAGGCATACGGAAATCTCTACAGGCGTCCAGGCGATTTCTATGAGCCGGCGTACGCGCCTGGCATCGAACAGCTGTTGCCGAGTACGACACCGATCGATGTATTGATCGGCAAGGGAAGACTCCCCGCGACCGCGCTGTTCAGCCTTACCCCTCCCGCCCTGCAGTTTGCGTCGCTGACGCCGCCGACCTCTCCGCCGCTTGTGCCGGCGGTGCTGACGCCCATCTTTGCGCTAGGGTTCGGCGATGCGAACCTGGTGCGCAACGAGTATCGTCTGGGCCTGCTGCAAGACGAACTCGTGAATCCAGACGGTGCATTCCCGCATACCACGGCTGCAATGGCGCCGGCGAGCAATCCCGGCACTCCGCTGCGTCAGGCATTCAAGCGAAACGACTTGCGCAACTGGACGCCCAGTTCCCCGGTGCAGCTCTGCGGCGGCTATGCGGATCCGACTGTCTTCTTCTTCAACGCCACCATTCAGCAGGCGTACTGGAAAAACGCCAAAGTGCCGGCAAAGCTGATTTCGGTGCTGGATGTCGATGCCTCCATCAGCGGGGCCAATGATCCTTATGCCGCGATCAAGCAAGGTTTTGCCAGCGCAAAGGCCGCGCTGGCCGCGCAGGCGGTTGCCGAAGGCGCCACGGATGGCGGTGTCTCGGCGGTTATCGAGGCTTACCATGGCGAACTGGTGGCGCCGTTCTGCATGGCGGCGGCGCGCGCATTCTTCGGGAATTTTTGAGCATCCCTGGCTGGCGCCGTGATCGGGCCCGAGATCCACAAGGAAGCGGAATGCATATCGCTGAGCCGTGCATGCCGTGTCGACCGCGAGGGCCCGAATGGTTAGCGCCGAATGTCTTCATCTGACATTTCTGAACCAGGACGAGTGGGAAGACTGGTTGGCCAAAAACGGCGGCACCTCGGCCGGGGTGTGGCTGCGTCTTGCAAGGAAAGGCGCCAGGCAGTCGACCCTGACTTACCAACAGGCGCTGGCCAGTGCCCTGTGCCACGGCTGGATTGACGGTCAGAAGCAGGCCGAAAGTGAAGAGTACTGGCTGCAACGCTTCACTCGGCGCACCGCAAAAAGCATCTGGTCCAGGCTGAACAGGGAAAGGGCCGAAGCGCTTGTCGCCGCCGGCAAGATGCATCCAGCCGGCATGCGGGAAATCGAGAAAGCCCGGAAAGACGGCCGCTGGCAGGCTGCCTATACGTCCGCCAGCAACTCGGTTGTGCCGGACGACCTCCAGGCCGCACTGGATGCCAATCCCAAAGCCAGTGCGTTCTTTGCCACGCTGAACGGCCGAAACCGCTACGCCATCCTGTTCCGGATACAGACTGTGAAGAAGGCGGCAACAAGGGCGCGCAAGATCGACGAGTTCATCGATATGCTGAGCCGGGGTGAAACCCTTCACCCCTGATTTCAGGGCGCCGCCACCAGACGGCTAGAGGACGAGCGGGACATCCACGCCCACGGGCGCGACGTACTCCGTCATGCGCCGGCGCGACAGATCCATGTGGGCGCGCACGATATCGCCGGCGGCTTCCGCATCGTGCCGCGCGATGGCATCGATGATCTCGTCGTGCTGGTGGGCAGCCTTGCCCAGATCCAACTCCATGTCGACCGGGGCGGGGTGCCTGTAGAAGATCTTCCCCAGCCGCGCATGGTCGATCAGGATGCGGCGCGCACGGCGGGCTGACACTGGCGGCGGCATACCTGCAGGCGGACAACCCGTCGGCGACATCCTTTGGCGCGATCAACAATGGCGGAGACCAGAACCTGCCGGGCAGCAAACTGAGGATCTGGGGCGCGGGCGGCACCTACGAAGCTGGCAAGTTCCAGTTCGGCCTGTCCTATGCCAGAACCGATGTGGCGGACCCGCGCAGCTCGGCCTATGTCGGGGATATCACGCCCCCGTCGGGAGCGCTTGGCGCGCTGCGGTTCGACAACATCGAGGCGAACATCAAATACCAGCCTGCCCCGCAGTACTGGTTTGGCGCGATGTATGCCTACACCCGCGCCACCTTCGATGCGACATCGGGCAAGAAGCACCCGGTCTATCACTCGGTCGGCCTGATGGCGGACTACCTGTTCTCGAAGCGCACGGACGTCTATATGCAGACGGTGTACCAGCACGTGGGCGGCGACAAGACCGGTAGCGTGCTGGATGCTGCCTACGTGGTCAGCGCCGCGGGGGTGGCGTCTGGCCAGAACCAGGTGGTGTTCAGGCTGGGGCTGCGGCACTTCTTCTAGGAGCACATGCACCGGGGCTCGTGGCCGGCGGCACAAGGAAGAGCCCGCGCTCGCGCAAGGTCGCGGGCGTGACGGTCACGTCGCGACGTCATGATATGGTTAGCCCTTTGTTGCAAAGGCTACAAGGAAATGGACCGCATCACCCCCCCGGCAAAATCCATCGACGCAGTTGTTTTCGATTTGGGCAACGTCCTGGTCGACTGGAATCCGCGGCACCTGTACAGGAAGATCTTTGGCGCAGACGAAAGGGCAATGGAAGCCTTTCTGAAGGATGTCTGCAATACCGCCTGGAACGAGCAGCAGGACAGGGGGCGCAGCTGGGCGGATGCCATCGCCGAAGCCGTTGCCCGGCATCCGTCGCAGGAATCGAACATCCGGGCCTACCATGAGCGCTGGCCTGAAATGCTCGCCGGTTCGATCCAGGGAACGGTCGACATCCTGAAAGACCTGAAAGCCAGCGGTGTACGCCTGCTTGCGCTGACAAACTGGTCGAGCGAGACGTTTCCCGTTGCGATAGAGCGGTTTCCATTCCTCAGCGACTTTGAAGGCATTCTCGTTTCGGGCCGCGAGCGCATGATGAAGCCCGAGCCCGCCATCTTCAACCTGCTGATCGAACGCTACAAGCTCACGGCCGGTTCGACGCTGTTTATCGATGACAGCATTGGCAATATCGAAGCCGCCACCCGTCTGGGTCTGATCGGCCTCCATTTCCAGGGACCTGACAAGCTGCGCGCCGATCTGCGATTGGCCGGGTTTTCGATCTGAGAAAGGGTGAGCAGCGTGGAGAATGACTGGCTCACCTATGCCAAGCGGTTGCAGGCACTGGCGTCGACTGGCCTGGTCTACTGCAAGGACCCGTACGATATCGAGCGCTATCAGGAGATTGCCGGCATTGCCCAGGACATGCTGGCGAAGCTGTTTTCCGTTCCGCTGGAGCGTATCGGGGAACTGGCGCCCAGCGCCAGGGCACACGTGACGCCGCTGGTCGATGTTCGCGGTGCGGTTATCGAGGATGATCGCATCATGCTCGTGCGCGAGGGGCTCACTGGCCGATGGACCCTGCCGGGCGGGTTCGCGGAAGTCGGATTTTCCGCAGCCGAGAATGTCGTCAAGGAAATCAAGGAAGAGGCTTGCATTGACGTGGAGGTGAGGCAGCTCTTCAGCATCCGCCACAAGGCCAAGGGCCCGTTCAATCCGGACGCGCGGGATTTCTACAAGTTCTACTTCCTTTGTGAGCGCGTCAGCGAGGCCCTTCCCAAGGCCGGCCCGGAAGTGACAGACGTGGCGTTCTTTGGTCTTGATGAACTCCCCGCACTCTGTACCGATCGCGTCGTGGCCGAAGACATGGCGAGGGCATTCGCGTTTCACCGGACCCCGGGGAAGCCGGCGATTTTCGACTAGGCGGCTGGCGGGCTCGGGGGGGCGATCGCTTGCGACCGCGTGTCAAACTTCCTTGTCAGCTGCCTGGATTTTCCGATTGACCCCTCAAGCATTGGAGTTTCGTTCCCGTTAAGTGTTCAGTGCGTGGCGGCGCCTTGCGTGCCGCGCGCAAGCCTGAACGTTGAGGAATGAAACATGTTGCTGAATCATGCACAGCCCGCTGAAGCCGGAGCCAGGGGCAAACCGCTGACATCCAGACAGGCCGCATTGAGCGGTATTGCCCGCTGGGCCGACTGGGTGATGTTGCTGACCCTGCTGTGCTCGGCGGCGGCGGCCGTCGCCATTGGCCTGCACTATTACGCGCTGACGCTGGCGCTGACGGCAGCTGCGGTGCTGGTGGTCATTGGTGCCGGGTTTTTCGCCGTGGCTCGCGGCACGCGGGCAAGTGGCGTGGTACTGACCACGGCAAACGTGGGCATGGTCGTGTTGCATATCCAGTTGTCGCACGGCACAACCGAGTTCCACTTTGGCGTGTTCGTGCTGCTGGGGCTCTTGCTCGTGTATCGCGACTGGCGTCCGCTGGTCCTCGCCGCGACCCTGTTCGCGGTCCACCATATCCTGTTCGATCGCTTGCAGGCGCTGAATTTTCCGTTCTACTGCACCTCGTCGGCCGATTTTGCACGCGTGCTGCTGCATGCCGTGTACGTTGTCGTGCAGACCGGCATCGAGATCGTGCTCGCACTGCAGTTGAGGCGTGCCGCCGTGGAAGGCGCCGAACTGTCGGCGCTGGTCGCCCAAGTGGATAGTGGCGACCGGATCTGTCTGGATGTCACGCACGTTGCGGTAAGCGTGCCCACTGCCGTGGCATTGCAGGCGGCCATCACGCGTATGGCCGGAGCGATGTCCGAGGTGCGCAAGGCGGCCATGGCGGTTGAAGATGCGGCCTCGGAAATCGCCAGCGGCAGCATCGATCTCAGCGAGCGAACCGAGCGCCAGGCCTGGGACGTGCAGCAAACCGCCACATCGATGCAGCAGATCCATGCTGCCGTGCAGAATGCTGCACAAACGGCCGGCGAGGCGAACGCGCTGGCTGGCGAGACATCCGATGCGGTCACCGAAGGTGGCGACGCGGTCGGGCGAGTCGTGCAGACGATGGACGGCATTTCGGCGTCGGCCGACCGTATTGCGGAGATCACGAGCCTGATCGACAGCATCGCGCTGCAGACCCACATCCTGTCGCTCAATGCAGCGGTAGAGGCGGCCAGGTCCGGCGAGGCCGGCCGCGGCTTCTCGGTGGTGGCGACCGAAGTCCAGCAGTTGGCTCATCGCACGTCGACGGCGGCGCGCCAGATTCGCGAGCTGATTGGCGAAAGCAGCGCCCGCGTGGAGCAGGGCAGGCAGCAGGTGGCCGCCGCGCATGGCGGGATGACGCATATCGTGACCAAGGCGCGGCGCGTCAGCGAACTGATCCGGCGGATATCGAGTTCCACCGATCAGCAGGCGCAGGGCGTGGGCCATGTGGGCGAGGCAGTGGCCCAGATCGACAATACGACCCGGCAGAACGCCGCGCTGGTGGAAGAGAGCGCGGCCGCGGCAGAGAGCCTCAAGAGTCAGGCGGTGCGCCTCAATGCGGTGGTGGACCGATTCAATCTCCGGGGCGGCTGGCAGCCGGGTGGCGCAAGCCGCTAGCTCGACGCACGGAGCCTGACCGCCGCGGCTCGCCGCGAATCTACAACGCCTTTACACGCAACTTGCAATGCGCACTACGGCCCCGTCCGCGCCGCACGACGAGTTGGTCCCTTTGGCCTGGCGCCGGGCTGACACCGTGACGTCCAGATAAGGATGGTGGCCTTGTCCGGCCAGTACCCCCTTCCGGTAGTCATCCCTCCCAGTCATGAATTCCTCAGGCGCGCTTCAGACGGCCCGGCTTGGACCGGATTTTGCGTCGCCTGCGGGAAACGGCTTCACGGGAGATGTCATGCCGACGATAGTTGCCGGATTTTCCGATCGTTCCGCGGCGGGTGTCGCATGTCAGGCGCTTGCTGACCGATACCAGGGTCTTGGCGTCGCCTTGCGTCTGGCATCGGAAGGTGGCGGCGAACATGACGAGGATGGCGTGCTGTCAGGGCTACGCAGTCTGATGGTGGAAATCGTCGGTGTGCAAGGCACGGACGGCGACGAGCGTCCGGATGGATGCGCGGCGAGACTGGAGGTTTCCGGCGTGCCGGCGACGCAACTGGAAGAGGTCAAGATGCTGCTGGCCACGTACCAGGCCGTCTTTATCAGCGAACTCCCTGACGGGGCAGCCAGCGAAGGGGATTCCCAGGAAAGCCGGTGAGGCGGAGGGCAATCCCACCGTGTCCCCTCCGGCAAGCGCAAACCGCCGACAGCGAGGTGCCGGCGGCATGACGGCGCGCAGGTCAGGCGCGGCGACATAGCGGGATCAGTCACCATTTCACTGTCACGGCGCGAAGCACAAGCCAGTACCGTTCCTCGCGATCCCGAAGACCGGCGTCGGCGATGAAGCAGCGGTTCGCCCCTCGACGCCACTCCCATAACGCAAAAGTCCTGGTGTCCCCCGTCACGCGGGCCGACACTCCGGCATTGACTTCGCCGCCGCAGATGCCCTTTTCGGGTGAAGAAAGGTCCACATGCGGTGCGGCGCCTCCGAGCGCGGCGGCAAGGCGCCATACCGGGAAGAGGCTCAAGCCACTAAACTGGTGTCAGGTCTTTGAAAGGGCGGCTTATGACGAAAAGTTCGGTCCGGCATGCAGCTGGCTCTGAGTTTTGCGTAGTAGGCATCGGGGCGTCCGCCGGCGGCATTTCGGAACTGCAAACACTCCTGAGTGCCGTGCCGGCGGGGTCCTGCCTGACGCTCGTGGTCGTGCAGCACCTGACGCCCGGGCAGAATGACCGCCTGCTTGACCTTCTCTCGCGATGGTCGGCGCTGCCGGCAAGTCAGGCGCGCACCGGAGAGCGTTTGTGTGCCGGTCATCTCTACGTGGCACGCAGCGACGAAGTGCTCACGGTCGGGGGCGGAGTCTTTCACTCTTCCTGCGACGAAAGCGGGCACCGGCGTCCCGGGATCGATAACATCGACGCGTTCCTGGAGAGCCTGGCCAGTGCATACGGGCCGAGGGCAATCGCCGTCATTCTCTCGGGCATGGGAAGCGATGGCGCCGACGGCGCCGCATGCGTCGGGCAGAACGGCGGCACCGTGATCGTGCAGGACCCGCTTACCGCGATGCATGACGGCATGCCACGTGCCGTGATCGAGCGCAGCGCCGCCCATTATGTCCTTCCGGTCAGCAAAATCATGCCGCAGCTGCGGCAATGCGCAACGAGAGAATACGAGAGACCTGTCAGGACAGTCGACTCGACCGCCGCGACGTTTGCGGCTGTCGACGGGATTGTCGGGCTGATCCGCTGGCAGGAAGGCCTCGATCTCGGCGGCTACAAGGCGTCGCCGTTGCTCTGGCGCATTAGGAAGCGCATGGACGAGCGCCGCGTCATGCTGCTGCGCGACTACGAGTCGTTGTTGCGCGACGATCCGGCAGAACTGCAGGCCCTGATTCGCGGCCTGCCGATTCATGTGACCGGTTTCTTTCGCGATCCGGCTGCCTGGGAGGCCCTGAATACTGATGTCGTCCTGCCGCTGGTGGAAAGCCGCAAGAACACCCCATTGCGCGCATGGACCACAGCGTGTGCCACAGGCGAGGAGGCATACTCCGCCGCGATGCTGCTGGCAGAATCGATGGCGCCCGGAGACGGCCGCGCCGGGTTCCAGGTTTTTGCGACTGACGCATCGCCGGAAATTGTCGCGCGGGCCAGCCGGGGCGTATTCTCGCAGGCAGCCATGCAGCAGGTGTCCCAGGCGCGCAGGTCAATGTTCTTCTATGGCGCCGACGGTATCTATCGCGTCAAGCGCGACCTGCGCGAGCGGATGGTGTTTGCACCGCACGATCTTCTGGTCAATCCGCCGCTGCCAGACCTGGACCTTGTCACGTGCCGCAATTTGCTGATCTATCTGAACAGCAATGCCATCGACCGCGTTCTGGCATTGCTGCATGCCGCGCTGCGCATCGGAGGCTATCTCTTCCTCGGGATCAACGAAGTCTTGCCCGCCCACCAGCGAGGCTTCGAAGTCGTTTCAAGGCGCTTTGGCATCTATCGGAAGGTAGGTGCCGCGGCGGGGGGCCATATCCGGACCACGACCCAGCACGAGGCGCTCGGAGACCGCGCGGCTGCGACGGCCATCGCGCACCGGGCGGCCATCGCGCACTACGACCTGCCGTCGGTCATGGTGGACCAGGAATTACGGATTCTGGAGTTCTACGGCGATACCAGCAACTATCTGCGGCAGGCGACCGGGCAGCCCAGCGACAACCTGCTTGATCTGCTGGAACGGGACGTGGCGATCGAATTCCACGCTGCGGCCGCAGAGGCCATCGCCGCCAGCCGGCCGGTGACGCTGCAATGCATTCGCGATCGCGTCAGCGGCAGGTATCTGTCGAAGTTGCGCGTGACGCCGGTGCGATCCGTCAACGGTACGGCGGAGGCCCGGCTTCTGGTTTCCTTCATCCCTCCGGAAGCCAGTGCGGCAACCCAGGACGGCACCGATGCGCTGTCGTGCGACGGGACAGACAGGGCCCAAGAAATCGAAGCGAACAATATCGCGATGCGCGCGTCGTATGCCGAAATCGATGCGTCGCGCGAAGAACTTCAGGTGCTCAACGAAGAACTGCGGATATCGAACGAGCAACTCAAGGAGAAGCTCACCGAGCTTGAAATGCAAAGCGGTGTCCTGAGTGCCGGCGCGGTGATGACGTTATTTCTCGACGAACGGCTGCGCATCCAGTGGTTCACGCCAGCGATCACCGCCTTGCTGCCGCTGATGCCTGCCGACGTTGGCCGCCGGGTCACCGACCTGAACGCCAGGTTCGACGATGCGGCGTTTCTTGCCGATATGCGCAGCGTGCTGGCTTGCCGCGCGCCGCGGGAAGCCGAGGTCTGCAGCCAGGACAACCGGTGGTATCTGCGTCGGATCCGGCCGTATCTCACCGCTGCGCAGGCGGTGGCAGGCGTTGCGATAACGTTCACGGACATCACCGAACGCAAGTGCGCAGAGCAGGCGCTGCACGAGAGTGCAGGGCGCAGCGCGTTTCTGGTGCGGCTGGCCGATTCGTTTCGCTCGCTGTCCATCGCCTCCGATATGCAGGAAACCGCGGCGCGCCTGCTGCGCGAGCAACTGAATGCCCTGCGTGTCATCTGGGTCGAGAAAGACGATGGCGGCATGCCGCGCATCGCGGCCATCGACTGTGCGCCAGAGGCAGCCGACGTTGGCCGGCGCTATGTGGTGGGTGGCAGCGCGGAGCACGTTCCGGGCGAGCTGCTTTCGCCTCACAAGAGTGGAAACGACGGGACGGCCGAGAACTTCCCCGTGGCGGCCGCGCATGACATTGCCGATGGCAATCTCGCAATCGGCGCGTGGGCGAACCTGCCCACGATGTCGTGCGGACGGGTAACCGGCACGCTGGCCGTGCATCTGCGAACACAATACCGCTGGTCGGCCGAGGAACTGACATTCCTGGAACTGGTGGCGGAACACACGTTGGCAGCCGTGGAGCGTGCGCGGACAGAGGAGGAACTCCGCGCGCGCAATGTCGAACTCGAACGCTTCAATGCAGCGACGGTGGGCCGCGAACTGCGCATGATCGAACTCAAGGCACAGATCAACGCATTGCGGCAGCGGCTGGGCGAAGCGCCCGACTATCCGCTGGACTTTGGCGCTGCGCACGGAACCGGAGATGTCTGATTGCCGTGCGATTGCATTGCTTCACGAACGCGGGCAGCACCGGCGTGGGGTTGCCGCCTACAGGCCGAAGATCAGGGAACGATGGGCCGAGACGCCTGCGGCCACACCGGCAGCGGATGCGAACGTCGCGTTGCTCCACATCATCGATGCATCGCCGGCGGCGAACACGCCGGGCACGCTGGTCTGCTTCAGGTCGTCGACGCGGATGACCGGGCCCATCGGACCTTCGTCGAATGCGCAGCCGAGCTGTTCCGCCAGGGGGCTTGCCATGTGCGTGCGCGGCCCCACGAAAAGCGCATCGATGCGGATCACGCGGTCATCGGCAAGGCGCAACCCCGTCAGGTTGGGCGCATCGCCCAGGACTTCGACGACGGGTGCCGGCTCGACCCGCACATTGCGGCGGGCCAGCAGCGCGGCTTCGTCGGATGTTGGCACGACGATGCCTTGCGTGAACCATGTCGTCGGTCCCCAGTCTGGAACGAGCATGGCCTGATGGATCGACAGCGCATGCGTCGCCAGGACGCCGAGCTGCTTGTCCGCAACCTCGTAGCCGTGGCAATACGGGCAATGCAGCGCCGATACCCCCCAACATTCCGCCAGGCCGGGTAACGGCGGAAGTTCGTCGCGCACGCCTGTCGCCAGGATCAGCCGATCGGCGCTGGCCGTGTGTCCGTCGCCGTGCGTCACGACGAACCGATCATCGGCGCGCTGTGCCGCGGTTGCCTCGCCCGCCACGATGCGTGCCGTCGAATAGGCGGCAAGCTGGGTCCTGGCTTCGCCGACGATGGCTGCCGGTGCCTTGCCATCCTGTCCCAGGAATCCGTGCGAATGGGGTGCAAACCGGTTGCGAGGCTTGGCGCCATCCAGCACCAGTACGCGGCGCCGGGCCCGCGCCAGCTGCATGGCGGCTGAAAGGCCGGCGAAGCTGCCGCCGACCACGATGACGTCATAGTGTGTATCCATGATTTCCTCCTGCGCTTCACGCAACATAAGAAGTTGCATGATAGCGCCATGTTAAACTTTCATGCAACCTGAAAAGTTTCCTGAGATGGCGGTCCACGATGAGAACCGATAGCCGTATATCTCGCGTCTTGCACGCGTTGATCCACATGAAGCATGCCGATGGCCCGCTGACTTCCGAAGCGCTGGGCGAAATGCTTTGCACCAACGCGGTCGTTGTCAGGCGCCTGTTCGGCGGTCTGCGCGATATGGGGTACGTGGTGTCGGAAAAGGGGCACGGCGGTGGCTGGGTGCTGGCCAGGCCGCTGGAGGACATTACGCTGCTGGATGTCTATCGCGCGGTTGGCGAGCCCCCGCTATTTTCGGATCTGGTGTCGCGGGACCATCCCGAATGCATGGTGGAACAGGCCGTGAACGCGCACTTGTCGGCAACCGTGCTGGAAGCCGAAGCCGTCATGCTGGCAAAGTTCGGGAAGGTCACGCTAGCGATGCTGGCGCACGAGTGCGAAGGGCCGGCCCGGGCGAAATCGCCGAAAGGGCGTGCCCGTGTGCCGGAAGGTTCGCCGCCGCGAGCCAGCGAAGATTGATACCGGGCGGGGCGCAGGCCGCGCGTTGTTCGTCCCGGGCGCCTGCCTAGCGCCGGCCACCCCGGCCGCCGCCACCGAACCCGCGTCCGCCACCGCCGCCACTGCCGCGGAAGCCGCCTCCGCTACCGGCGGCGCTGCCGCGGGAGCCTGAACCAAGGCTCGAGTTGCCGCGGTTCAGGTCGCGCTGCATCTCGCCGCGGCCATTGCCGACGCCGTTGAACCCGCTGTCACGGCCCGACGCACCGTCGCGGCCACGGAATCCGTTGCGCGTCTCCGCGCCGGGCGAACTACGGCCGAATTTCTCGCGCGACGCGTTGTCGCGGTAGGCCACCCCCTGGCGATGTCGGGCGTCGTGCTGCCAGCGGTCTCCAGACAGTTTGCTCGAATCGAAGTTGCGGTCGATATTGCGGGCCTTGTGATGCTCGATATAGACGTTGTTATTGTTCCAGTCGCAATTGCCGAAGATTGCCGCCGCCGTGATCAACCCCACGCCAAAGGCGATCCCCGAACCGTAGCCAGGATAGTAGGCGGGATAAGGCGGCCAGTAGTAGTACGGGTAGGCGGGATAGGCCCAGGCACCATAGACCACGCCCGGGTCGTACGCCGGCACGTAGATCGTCTGCGGATTGGCCGGCTCGATGATCACAACGCTCTGGCCGGCGGCCGTCGTTTGCGTGGTGACCGTCTGCTGGGCATTGGACTGCAGGTTGCCGGTCTGCCGCGCCTTTGCGCGTAGCCGCTGGACGGCATCGAAGACATCCTTTTGCTGTGCCAGGAATGCGTCGCCGAGATTCTGCGTCCAGTCGATCTTGTCGTTCATCGGCTCAAGCACCTGCGGAAAGGCGAGGAGCGACTTCACGCTGGCGTCCCACGTCTCTTTCTGCGCGGCCTGGATGGCGGCGTCGCCCTTCAGGTCAGGATGCGCCTTCAGCCAGCGGGCGGCCAGGACGATTTCCATCGGATAGGTGGAAGCCATCAGCACCTGGGAAAGCAGGCTGTCCGGGTACAAGGCGATCGGGGCCACCAGCGCCTCGATTTCCTCGGGCTTGTACGCGGCGCCGGCCGGCTTCTGCACGGCGGCCAGACGGGCCTGGTCCAGCGATTGTGCCGGTGCGGCGCCCGGTGCCTGCGCCGTGGCGTCGGCCGCGCCAGTCGCTGGCGGATTGGTCTGGCACCCGGCCAGCATCAGCGCGATGCATGCCGTCACGATGGCGCGGCGGTTCATGGCGCTACCCGCCTCCAGCCCGGGGCTGGATCGAATGTCTGGGTGCCGGACGCCTTCATTTCGGTCTGCGGGCCGAGGTTGCGTTCATAGACGATCCCGAGGTGGTTCACCATGAAGGTCATCACGCCTGTGTCGCCGTAGCGCACCGGCCACGCGATCACGGCGAAGCCGCCGAAGAGCTTGCCGTTCACCACATAGTTCAATGCGCCGGACTGCGCGTGCCTGCCCTGGGCGGTGAGCAGTTTGAAGCGGTAGCCGTTGTAGCCGTCCGCGCCCTGGTTGGGCCGGCTGGCATCGCTGAAGGCCTCGCCAAGCGGGCTCGGAGGCTCGCCTGGCGCGGTGGGCCAGTACAGGCCGTCGTGCTTGCCGGGGCTGCTGGCGAGCTTGCTGGCATAGACGAGAAGCTTGTCGCCGTCATGCGCGGTCTCGGCGTAGTCGTCCTGGGCGTCGCGTATGGCAAGCAGGGTTTGTATCGCGGCCAGTTCGTTGCGCCCGATCCGGCGTACGCGCATTTCCTGCAGGCCAGTCCGGGTGTCGAACTGCCAGCCGGCAGAGCGCTTCACCAGCGGGACGGGCAGGGTCCATCCGCTGTCGCCCACCACGATGAACGCATGCCCGTTGGCGGTTCGAACGGAGTGGGACACGTTCCACGCGCGAATGAATGTCTCGCGGGCCGCGTCGCCGGGGGGCGGGACAATCGCCCGGAAGTCGTCGCCAAGCATCTGGGTAAGCGCGGGCTGATCGTCGGCCAGTACCGCCTCGCCAAACGCGCGCATGCCGTCCTGGGCCGTGTCGAAATGCTGCTGGGCAAGCGCTGCCTGCGCCAGCAGGGCGAAGACGGTCGCCAGGCCCCAGGATCGCAACGAGGCAAGGCGCAATCGGAACGGACCTGGCCGTATCGTCATGACATGGTTTCCTGAGTGCGCGGACATCATCGTCCCATGCGTCGGTTGTAGGCGTTGTAGATGCGCTGCACCAGATCCCTGGCCTTCGGGTCCGGCGACGCGAACTGGACATTGAGCGTGCCGTCGGCCTGCGTGCGGAACGCGGCACTGATGGTCGTCGCCCCGGCGCGTCCGGTGATGGAACCGGCGCGCCGGTCTGCGCTGATGTCGGCCAGCCCTTCATCGCGAAATGCACGTACGGCGGCACTGAACGAGCGGTCAAAGGTGGTTAGGGGCGCGCTGGCGAACGTCACCGGAACGATATTGGCGGGGGCCGCGAGCGCCTCGCCGCCGCCCAGCATCCATGCCAGGAGCGAAAGGCCGACAAGGGGCCGGCACTGCCATGATCGTCCAAGCGTTTCCATGACGGCCTTGGTCTGCGCGATCCGGTTGGCGCGGGGCGGTTGCCGCTGCGCGCGTCGCCGATCCGATCTCGCATGAGGTCTACCCGGCACAGGGTGCCGGGGCATCGGCTGCAACGGGCGTTGGCAATCCCGGCGGACCCTCCGAACCGCCCGCTACTTCATTTTATGGGTAGGCAGACCGGACGCAATGGCACTTTGGGGTAACACGTGCGCAGCTGCAGCCGCGCCCCGGCAATGCAGTCTGCGGGGCAGGGGCAGGCCGGGTCCGCACCCTTCAGGCCCGTACGCGCTGCGCCGCCCATCGCCGATACCGGCGCACGCGGCAGGCATCGGACACCTGTTGCAGGATCAGCGCGCGCAGCGGCGACACCCCGGGATGGGTGGCCTTGCCGCGGCTCAGGTTGCGCAGCTGGAACTTGACCACAGCCATGTTGGCCAGCGACGCCAGCACCTTGTTTTTCCAGGTGATGGGCAGCAGCGCCGGTTCACTGTCCTTGCCGGCGAGCCAGTCGCGCGGCAGGTTGGGATTGATGGCCAGGGCGGTGCCGATGCCAACCATGTCCACGCCGCTGCGCACCACCTGCTCGGCCACGGGCTGGCGGCGGATGCCGCCGGTGACCATCACCGGCATCTGCGCCACGGTGCGGATGTCGCGCGCGAACTCGACGAAGTAGGCCTCGCGGGCCAGCGTCCGGCCGTCGCGCGCCTGGCCCTGCATGGCGGGCGCCTCGTAGCTGCCGCCCGACAACTCGACCAGGTCTACGCCCAGATCGTTGAGCATTTTCACGACTTCGCGGGCGTCCTCGACGCTGAAGCCGCCGCGCTGGAAGTCGGCCGAGTTGAGCTTCACCGCGACCGCGAAGCCCGGCGAGACCGCGGCCCGTACCGCCTTGACGATTTCAATCAGCAGCCGGGCGCGGTTCTCCAGCCGGCCGCCCCATGCATCGCTTCGGCGATTGGTCAGCGGCGACAGGAACTGGCTCAGCAGGTAGCCGTGCGCCGCGTGAATCTGGACACCCGTGAAGCCGGCCTGCTGGCCCAGTTGCGCGGTGCGGGCAAAGCGCCGGATGACGTCTTCGATCACGTCCTGCGTCATGGCCCTGGGCGTGCCGAAGTGCTTCGACATATTGCCCAGGTCCATCGGCACGGCGGACGGAGCCCAGGTGGGCTGCTTCAGGCTGGCGGGCATCTGACGGCCCGGATGATTGATCTGGAGCCAGAACTGCGCCCCGTTGGCGCGGCCCGCGCTGGCCCAGCGGCTGAACCGGTCCAGATGCGTGGCGTCTTCGAGCACGACGCCGCCGGGCCCCGTCATGGCGCGCCCGTCCACCATCACATTGCCGGTCAGCAGCAGGCCGGCGCCGCCGTCTGCCCATGCCTGGTACAGGCGGATCAGCGCATCGGACGGCGCATGGTCGGCGTCGGCCATGTTCTCTTCCATCGCGGCCTTGGCAATGCGGTTGGGGATGCTGGCACCGTTGCCAAGCACCAGCTTGTCGAACACGTTCATGAGGTCACCTCGTGGGAGCGTGTGCCGACTTTAAGCTTAAAGCTGACTTTAAGGTCAAGGGTTTTCTGGCGCGCCCGGTTCCGGCCGCAGGAAGCCGGCAGGCCCGCCCCGGAAGCGGGACGGGCCTGCAGGACCGATATCCGTCAAAGGCGCCTAGCTGCGCACAAAGGCCAGCAGATCGGCATTGATGGTGTCGGCGTTGGTGGTGGGCATGCCGTGCGGAAAACCGGGGTAGGTCTTCAGCGTGCCGTTCTTCAGCAGCTTGGCGGACAACGGCGCCGAATCGGCATAGGGAACGATCTGGTCGTCGTCGCCATGCATGACCAGGACGGGAATGGTGGCGCGCTTCAGGTCCTCGGTGAAATCGGTCTGCGAGAACGCCACGATACCGTCGTAGTGGGCCTTGGCGCTGCCCATCATGCCCTGGCGCCACCAGTTCCGGATGACCCCTTCGGACGGCTTCGCGTCCGGGCGGTTGTAGCCGTAGAAGGGGCCGGTGGGAATGTCGAGGTAGAACTGCGCGCGATTGGCGGCAAGCTGCGCCTGGAAACCGTCGAAGACGTCCTTGGGAAGACCGCCCGGGTTGCTTTCGGTCTTGACCATCAACGGCGGCACGGCACTGACAAGCACGGCCTTGGCGACGCGATCCTCGCCATGGCGCGCAACGTAGTGGATGACCTCGCCGCCGCCCGTGGAATGGCCGACGTGGACGGCCTTTTGCACGCCGAGGTGTTTCACCACTGCCGCCACATCGTCGGCGTAGTGATCCATGTCGTGGCCGTCCCAGACCTGGCTTGACCGCCCGTGGCCGCGCCGGTCATGGGCCACGACCCGATAGCCCTGCGCCAGGAAGAACAGCATTTGTGCGTCCCAGTCGTCGGCGCTGAGCGGCCAGCCGTGATGGAAAAAGATCACTTGCGCGTCGCGCGGCCCCCAGTCCTTGTAGAAGATATCAACGCCGTCCTTGGTTGTGACGTATCCCATGCTCGCTTCTCCTGTTTGGTGCAGCCATGAACCATCGATTCGCGAATCCGGCGGACGGCGCGGGCACGCCGCAGCCGGTCTGGGCCCGCGGTACCGGTTCGTTCGGGCGTCCGGGCCAGAAACCACTGTAGGATTGAAGCTCACTTCAAGGTCAATCTTTTTCAGGTTATGAGAATTGGGGAACTGGCACGGCTCAGCGGCCTGACGGCCTCGCGCATCCGTTTCTACGAGTCGGCCGGGCTGATCAGCGCCGTCGAGCGCTCGGCAAACGGGTATCGCGACTACTCGCCCGACGCGGTGTGGATTCTGGAAATCATCGACACCGCCCAGGGGGCGGGGTTCTCGCTCGATCAGATCCGCCACCTGCTGCCGATCGGTTCGGGCAACTGGCAGCATGACGAGCTGCTGGACGCCCTGCGGCGCAAGGTCGCCGAAATCGAGGATATGCAGCAGCGCCTGCAGCAGAACAAGGATCACCTGCTCGCCGTGATCCGGAACGTCGAGAACCGGCCCGAAGACCTGGATTGCTCCGACAGGGTGCAGTGGGTACTGGACCGCGTGCGCGAGGAAGGGCCGGCAGCAAAACCCCGCCGCCGGCGCACCGCCACGAGCTAAGGCGCTGGTTGTCCGCATCGCCCGGGTCGCCCGGAGCGCTGGATCCGCGCCCCCATTTTTTGCCTACACTTAGACCGGGCAGGCTCAGGCGGGTACGGCGATGCGGACCGATTCTGGTCGTCAGGACGGCGAGGGCAGCGACCGAACCCTGGTGTATTTCGGATGGCTGACCTTGTTCGTCTATCTGGCGACGCCCGCCGGCGCGCTGGTCGACATCCAGACGTCGTACATGCTCAAGAACGAGCTGCATGCGACGGCCACGCAGATCTCCACATTCCGGCTGGTCACGGGCATCCCCGTCTATGTCGCGTTCGTGTTCGGCCTGGCACGCGACCAGTGGAGCCCGTTCGGCATGCGCGATCGCGGCTATTTCCTGGTCTTCGCGCCGGTCACGGCGCTGGCCTGCGTCTGGATGGCGTATGCGGGCTTCACGTATATGGGCCTGCTGGTGGGCACGCTGATGGCCATGCTGGCATTCCGGTTCGTGGCGGCGGCCTGTCAGGGGCTGATCGCCCTGGTCGGCCAGGAAAAGCTCATGTCAGGCCGGCTGAGCGCGCTGTGGAATGTGATCAGCTCCGTCCCGGTGGTGGCGGGCGCTTTCGCTTCGGGCTACGTCTCCGACCATCTGGCGGCCCGGCAGGCCATCTATCTGGTAGCCATCTTCAATCTGCTGATCGTTGCCCTGGCGCTCTGGAAGCCGCCGTCGGTCTTCGGGCAGATCTATGACCGGAAGCAGGCCCACGCCACGGACTTTGTCGGGAATATCAGACGGCTGGTCAGGCACAAGGCCGTCTATCCGGCAGTGCTGATCTGCTTTCTCTGGAATTTCGCCCCGGGGTCGGCCACGCCGTTGCAGTTCTACCTGACCAACGAACTGCACGCGTCGGATTCCGTGTATTCGTACTACAACGGCATCTTTGCGGCAGCGTTCGTCCCGACATTCCTGCTCTACGGTTTCCTGTGCAAGCGGGTCGCGCTCGGCAAACTGCTGTGGGGGGGCACGATCATTGCCGTGCCGCAGATGATTCCGCTGGCGTTTATCCACTCCGCCGATCTCGCCCTGATGATGGCGGCACCCACCGGGCTGATGGGCGGCATTGCCACGGCCGCGTACCTCGATCTTGCGATGCGCTCGTGTCCGCCAGGCCTGCAAGGCACGCTGATGATGCTGGTGGACGGCGTGCTCGCACTGTCCGGGCGGGCCGGCGACCTGCTGGGGTCATGGATCTATCACAGCGCGCCGTCGCATGGGTTTGTGTACTGCGTCATCGCCACCACGGCCGTGTACGCGCTGATCTTGACCCTGATTCCGCTGGCGCCCAAGGCGTTGATCGCCACGACCGATGGCGAATCCGTCGCGGAAGATCCGGTGCCCGCGTCGCGGGAAAGCCGCAAGCCCGCCTGAGCATGCCGCGAAAGAGGCCCTGAGAGATGCCCTGAAAGACTGCCAGGGAAATACGCCGCATCTACAATCGGCCGGCGTTGGCCCCGTGCCACCAGCCAGCCTGATGTCCGCCTGACATCGGCCAGAAGGCTGCCCGAACGGCTGCCTTCTTACGTTGCGCTGCTCCCCGGCTTGCCTGACCTGGCCCGCGCCTTGCGCGGCGCTGGCGTGCGCTGCGCCTCGCGGTCTGGCACCAGCGAGATGGCATGCATGCCTTCGAGCCACGACAGCGCATCGACATAGGACAGGAACTGCTCCAGGTAGCCTGGCGATACCTCGCGCATCAGCGACAGCGAGCGATGCACCAGGTGGTTCGTGTTGAGGGGGCCCGCGTTCTCCGGCACGCCCGCCTGCGATGCGCGAAGCTGGCGGTCCACGCTGACGCGCGCCCACGTCTCGCGGAAGTAGTCGGCCAGGGCCGGCTCGGCATGGCGGGCACGCTGTTCGTTGGCGGCCAGCGCATGCGCTGCGTGAGGTGTGTGAGGCGCGTTAGGTGCGTCAGGAGCTTGAGGTGCCTGGGGCGTTGCGGCTGCGGCAGGCTGCGTGCTCCGGACCAGGCGCTCCGTCAGGCTGGCAAGATCGGAGTGCATGCGGGGTTGTGGCTGCAGCGTGTCGGCGGGGCCATCGGACGATGGATTGCCGCATGGCGTGCGTGCCAGTCCATCGCCATAGTCGGCGATGAGGCCCGCCAGCCGTTGCTCCAGCAACTGCCGCGCCTGGCCGTCGTAGCCGGATGCGCGCCGGGCCAGCGCGTTGATAAAGCGAAAGCGAACCGGGTCCGCGCGGTCGGCGCCGCTGTCGCGCCAGCCGTCGAGCAGGGCGCGGGCGCCGCGGGCTTCCTGAGCGGGTTCCTGGCGGGCTTGGTCGCGAAGGTCGTCGCGCAGATCGTCGCGCAATGCGTCGCGCAATGCGTCGCGCTCGTCGCTATGCATCGGGCCTGGGCTTGCCTGTCGCGGCACCGGCCCCCGCCGAAATACGCGGTACCGGCGCGATTTCCACGCGCCGGTTTTTTGCCCGGCTTTCTTCCGTGGCATTCGGCGCAACCGGTTGCTGCGCGCCGAATGCCGCCGAGAATACCGATGCAGGGGGGACGCCCGCCTCGATCAAGGCACGCGTCACGGTCAGCGCGCGCTGGGCCGACAGTTCCAGGTTGTCGGCAAACCGCCGGTTGCCTTCCCTGACCTGCTGGTCGTCGGTAAAGCCGCTCACCATCAAGATCTCGTCGCGCGCGCCCAGGTAGGCCGACAGCGGGGCGGCCAGGCTCTTGAGCAGCGCGCGGCCTTCGGGCTGCAACTGGTCGGAGTTCAGCGCAAACAGCACGTTGCCGCTGATGCCGATGCGGCCGTCCTTGAGGGTGACGCGGCCAGCCGCCAGCGGCCCGGCCAGCGCCTGTTCCAGCGTCTGGCGCCGCTTCAGTTCCTCCTGCCGCTGCTTGACCTCGTTCTCCAGCCGGGCCGACAACTCCATCTGCACCCCGATCACGCCCAGCAGCACCAGCACGAAGGCGCCCAGCATGACCGACATCAGGTCACCGAACACCGCCCAGGCCGGGACGGTCGGCTCCACGCCGGCGTCGATATCGTCCGTCATGCCGCCTCGGCACCAGGCTGTTGGGCGGAGTACTGCTGCAGGTTCTCCAGGATCTGCTTCTGGGACAGCATGCTGAGGTCGACCACCTCGCGCGCCTGGGCCACGTAGTAGGCCAGTTGCTCGTCGCTGCGTGTCATCGACTTGTCGAGCGCGGCCTCGATGCGGGCCAGATGCTCGGCCAGCTTGTCGTTCGATGCGCCGAACAGCTGTACCGCCGCGCCGAACGCTTCGCCCAGGCTCGCCACCTCGACGGCGCTGCCGGTGATCTGCGCGGCGATGCCGTCCAGCTTGCCAGCCTCCTGCGCCACCTGCTCGGTGAAGCGCGTGCCAACGCGCTCCAGCAGGTCGGCCGTGGTCGTGACCAGTCCATCCACGGCCGTGCGCTGCTCGGTGGAGGCATGGTTCACGGCGTCAAGCAGCGTGCCCAGGGTTTCCAGCAGGCGGCCACGTTCCTCCAGCATCGCGTTGTCGCGCGCCATGCCGTCAGTCAGCTTCTGGCGCAGTTCGGCGATGACGTCGGCGGCGGCCTTGGGCGCCTCGGTCGCAACCTGTGCCAGATGGGCCACCTCGGCGATGGTCTCGCTGGCCTGCTGCTGCGTGTGCGTGGCGATGTCGCGGGCCGTCTGGGAGAGCGCGTCGCGGATCTGCTGCTGGTGATCGGCGGATTGCGCGCTCGCCTGCTGCCACTCGTCGCGCATCGTGGCGGCCATGGCGGCCAGCGTGTCGCGCCATGCCGTCAGGCGCTGCTCGTCGCGCGCGGCCAGTTCGGCCTGCAGCGAAGACGCGGCTTGCAGCAGGCGATCGATCTCGGCAACGGTGCCGGTGGCGTGGGTTTGCGCGTGCGTGGCGATATCGCGGGCGCTCTGGGACAGGGCGTCATGCACTTCCTGGTGGCGTGCCGCCGAAGCCTCGCCTGCCTGTTGCCACGCATCGCGCAGGGTTGCGGCCATGGCGGCCAGCGTGTCGCGCCAGGCGGCCAGACGGGCCTCGTCGCGGTCGGCGCTTGCCGACTGGCGCGCCGTCTCCTGCGTGGCCAGTTGCGATTGAAGGTCGGCGTGCGACTGGCTGACCGTGCCGGCAATGCCGGCAGCGTGCTGCGCAAAGGCGGCCGACGCATCGGCCATGGCCTGACGGTTGCCTTCGGTGAGCGCAGCGCCGGTTTGCGCCAGGCGCGACAGCGCGGCATCCCACGTGCGGGTGGCGTCGGCCGTTGCCGCGTCGAGGCGGGTGCCGATATCGTTCACCAGCGTGGCCGAGCGTTGCGCGAAGGTCTCGCCAAAGCCGTCGAGCGATGCGCGCAGGTCAGTCGTCAGCGCGGTGTTTGCCTGCTGGTGCTGTGCCAGAGCCTGGCGCCAGGTATCGGTCACGGCGGTGGTGGTGGCATCGAAGCGCGCGGACAGACCGTCCAGATGCTGCTGCACGGTCTGCGTGACCGATTCGCGCACGGTGGCCGCTTCGTGGGCCAGACCGGCCATCGTGGTGTCCACGGCGGGCTGGATCGCGGCGCTGGCGGCGCGCGCGCTGTCGGCAATCCCGTCCTTCAGCGACTGCCCCACGGTTTCGGCCAGTCGCGCGTAGGCGGCATCGGTGCGGGTGTGGAAGGCGTCCTGGCTGGCCGACAGGCGCTCGCCGAGCGCTTCGTTCTGGCGGGACATCGCCGTGGTCATGGTTTCCAGGCGATCCACAAGCGCGGGCATCAGCTCGGCCTGCCGCTGCAGCAATGCGAACACGGCCTCATTCTGGTGATGGCGCGAATGCACGCGCAGCGTGGTGGCGATGCGTTCATCGAGCATCTGCGCGGCCTGTACCCGCTCGCGGCGGGCCAGCGTCGAGAGCAGCCCGAGCATGGCGGAAGTGGCGACGCCGACCACCGACGTGCCGAACGCGAAGCCCAGGCCCTTGACCGGTGCCGCCAGCGACGCGCGGATGGCCTGCAGGTCGGCGGCGCTTTCCAGCGCCACGCCGGTCGTGCGCAGCGTGCCGACCATGCCGAGGAAGGTGCCGAGCATGCCCAGCAGCACCAGCAGGCCCACCAGATACGGTGTCATGGCCGGGCCGGGCAGGGCCACGCGCTCGCCTTCCACGCGCAGGCGCACGGCATTGCGCAGGCTTGGGTGAAGACGGTCGAGCCAGGCGCCAAGGCTGGCCGGCGGGGTGGCAAGGTCGGCCAGCGCGGCGGTCAGCGTGGGCGTGGCCTCGCGGTAGCGGTGCAGTTCGAGTGCGCCGCCCACGTAGAAGCCGCCGATGATCAGCGTGACGGCCAGCGCCAGCGCATTCGTGCCCGCGTAGCCCGCCCCAACCCAGCCGACAACGGCCAGGCCCGCGAGGAAGACGATCAGGGGTGCGGCGTTGGATGTGAGAGGTCTCTTCATGTCGATTCAGCTTTCGCGCAGGGCTGCGAGCAGCGCATCCACGGGCTGGAAGCGGATCTCCAGCTCGGCCAGCAGCACGCTCTGCATGTCCCTGCGAAATTCGTTGAGCCACGCGCCCTCAGCGCCGCGCAGCCGTGTGAAATGCGGTTCCAGCATGCCCGGCACGGCCGCCAGCACGGCCTGTTCGCGCGGGCCGAGCACCTGCTCCATGACGGTATCCAGCATGGCGAGCCGGCCCGCCTGCGCGGTGCGGGTTGCCAGGGCCGTGCGCAACCGCGCCCGCAGACCGGCAATCTCGTGCTCCATCTGCTGTTGCAGCGCTACGTAGCGCTGGCGATGGACGCCAAAATCGGCATCGGCCGGGTCCTGCGCGGCGGGCCGTGCCGGCATGCGGCGCCGGTTGTCGGCCGAAGCGGCCTGCCCGGTGATCGCAGCGGTCAGCATCGCGCGCACATGCGCGCCGGCGGCGTCGCCGATGGCCGCTGGCCTGCCGCTGCCAGCACGCGCCGGTGCGCCGGACGCCACTTCGGGCGGATTGCCGTTGAGCGCGGCGGACAATGCGATGGCGTCGGTCCAGCCAAGCCACCGGCTCATCACGGCAGACAGCGACGGTGCGGCGCCCGAGGCATTCGCGTCCGTCAGGCGAGCCAGCAGGCGTAGCAGTTTCGGGCCGCTGAGACCCGTGCGCTGTGGCACTTGCATCATGTCGCCAGGATGAAAAAACGGGGAGTTTACACGGTCGGGGCGGGTAGAGCCGTCAAATCAGGGAAGACGGCGCGGTTTCAGTCGTGAACGAAGTTGCCGGTGCTGTAGACCTTCTCGCACCAGGCCGGACTTGCGCCGAGCAGCCTTGACAGCTTGGTGGCAGCCACCAGCTGCACCCGGGCGATCTCGGTGCGATCCGCCGCCTGCAGCCGTGTGGCCGGGCCGGAGAGCGTGAGCGACGCCATGAACTTGTCGCCGGCCCCGAACAACGGCGTGGCGAAGGCCGCGGTATAGATGTCGCGCACGCCGGCGGTGAACCATGGCAGCGGCTCGTCGCGCCGCGCCGATTCATCTTCCTTCCCCCAGTACTTGAGCACCGACCCGATTGCGGTGTCGTCGAGCGGCAGGATGGTGCCGGGCAGGCGCGTCTCGCGCAGGCCTTCGCTGGGCTCGGCGCGATACAGGCACATGCGCTGCTCGTCGCCGTGCAGCACGTAGTACGACGCGCTTTCCCTGGTCGCCAGCGCCAGCTCCTGCAGCACGGGCTCGATGACCGAGCCCAGCTGGAACGACTGCTCGTACAGCTTGCCCAGATACAGCACGCGCGGCCCCAGCGCATAGCGCCCATCGGCCGTGCGCACCACATAGCTCATCCGCTCCAGCGAATTCAGCAGACGGAACACCGTCGTCTTGTGCATGCCGGAGGTGCTGGAAAGCTGCGCCAGCGACTGGATCTCTGCGCCAAGGCGGAAGCAGTCCAGCAAACCAAGCGCCTTTTCGACGGCGGCTACCCCGTGGTTACTCATCTCTTATTCCGGTACGTGATTTCGAGCATTGTACTGTGTACAACGCCATTTTGTACGGTACAAGGGTAAACGCCAGATGGAGCCGCGACTTTAAACGGACTATAGTTGTCTCAAATTTATGAAACGCAGTTGTACACAGTACAACGCAACAAGAAACGGAGACAACCAATGCGTCAAGTCCGATTCCTTCTCGCCGCGGCGTTCGCGATGACGGCCATTTCCGCCCACGCGGCGTGGCCCGATGACCGGCCCATCGAGGTCTACGTCGGCTTTGCCGCCGGGGGAGGCACGGACCTGCTGGCGCGAGCCATGACGCCGTTCCTGCAGAAGCATCTCGGCGGCAAGGCCCGCATCGTGGTGGTGAACAAGCCGGGCGCCTCGGGCGAGATCGCGTACTCGGCGCTGTCGCGGGCGGCGGCGGATGGCTACACCATCGGCATCGTGTCGACGCCATCGCTGCTGACCATTCCGATCCAGCGCAAGCCCAAGTACGACCCCGCCAGCATCGTGCCGCTGGCGCGCGTCATTGATGACCCGACCATGTTCGTCGTCGCGGGCGATAGCAAGCTGGCGTCGATGGCGGATCTGGTCAAGCAACTGAAGGCCAACCCGGAAGGCCTGTCGATGGGCAGCAACGGCATTGGCACGAATGGCCATATGGCCGCCCTGGCCCTGCAGCAGGCCACTGGCGCCCGCGTCAATCACATTCCGTTTGCCGGGACGTCGCAGACCAAGACGAGCCTGCTGGGTCACCACATCGATGTGATGGCAATGAGCACCACCGAATTCACCGAGGCCGATCGCGCTTCGAAGGATGTGAAGTTGCTGGCGCAACTGGGCAACGAACGCCGCCCGGGCCTGGTGGCGGATGTGCCGACCGCCCGCGAGCAGAAGCTCGACATCACGATTTCGTCCGAGCGCGGCTTCGCGGCACCACGTGGCCTGCCGCCGGAGATTGCAAAGCGTCTGCAGGACGCCATCGAGGCCACGACGAAAGACCCCGAATTCCTGGCCCGCGCCGTCAACGAGGCGCGCGGCATCTCCTATCTGTCCGGCGCCGCGTGGACGCAGCACATGGCCACGCAGCGCGGCAAGTTCGAAAGCCTCTGGAAGATCGCTTCCACGAAGTAAGCCCCTTAGTTGCACCCCCTTGTCTGTCCGCCATATCTGGAGTCGTACATGAGCACCCAAGCCAAAGCATCCCCTGCCATCCGCCGCGATTTCGAGCGCGTTTCGCCTGAACTGGTGGCGCGTGCGTCGAAGTTCCAGGCCGCCATCCTGGCCGATGTGGTGGGCCGTCGCGGCACGCTGAACGCCCGCGTGCAGGGCCTGTCGCCCGCCATGAAGGTGTGCGGCCCGGCGCTGACCGTCGAAGTGCGTCCCGGCGACAACCTGATGTTCCACGTGGGCCTGGCGCTGGCCAAGCCCGGCGACGTGATCGTGGTCGACGGCAAGGGCGACCAGACCGCTGCCCTGTGCGGCGAAATCATGGCGACGCAGGCGCAGGCCTCGGGCTTGGCCGGCTTCGTGATCGATGCTGCCGTGCGCGATTCTCACGAACTGGCCCATGGCCCGTTCCCGGTGTTCTCCGCCGGCACCAACCCGTGCGGCCCCACCAAGGCCATCGGCGGCCTGGTCAACTGGCCCGCTTCGGTGGCCGGCGTTGCCGTCAATCCGGGCGACCTGATCGTTGGCGATGCCGATGGCGTGGTGGTCATCCCGCGTGAAGACGTGCCAGCCATCCTGGAACTGGCCCAGAAGAAGGTGGATGCCGAAGCGAAGCGCATTGCCGCCATCAAGGCCGGCGACCTGCGTCCGGGCTGGCTCGACAAGGAACTGCGCGCCGCCGGCGTGCTGGCCGAAGGTGAAACGCTGTGAGCGGCATCAAGAAACCTGTTTTGCTGGTCATGGGCAATGACCTCGCGCCCCAGGCGCTGGAACTCCTCAAGGACTTCGACGTGTGCTTCGCCGGCAAGCAATGCAGCGAGGAAACCGTGCTGGCGCTGGCGAAGGAAAAGGACCCGGTGGCCATCATCGTGCGCTACGGCAAGGTGGGGGCGACGATCATGGATGCCGCGCCTTCCCTGAAGGTGATCTCCAAGCACGGCAGCGGCATCGACGTGATCGACCAGCCCGCCGCCGCGCAGCGCGGCATCGCGGTGAAGGCGGCGGTGGGCGCCAATGCCGCAGCCGTGGCCGAGCACGCGTGGGCGCTGATCCTGGCCTGCGCCAAGGCCGTGCCGCATCTGAACGCGCGTATGCGCGCCGGTCATTGGGACAAGTCGACCCACAAGACCATCGAGCTGAACGGCCGCACGCTGGGCATCGTGGGTCTGGGCGAGATCGGCCGCCGCGCCGCGGTGACCGGCGTGGCACTGGGCATGCGCGTGATCGCGTTCGATCCCTATGCGAAGACCGTGCCCCAGGGCGTGACGCTGGTGGACCTGCCGCAGATCTATCGCGAAGCCGACGTGGTGTCGCTGCATTGCCCGCTGACCGACGACAACCGCGGCATGCTGAACCGCGAGACGCTGGCCCAGTTCAAGGACGGCGCGATCCTGGTCAATACGGCGCGCGGCGGCCTGATCGACGAACCGGCACTGGCCGAGGCGCTGTCCAGCGGCAAGCTCTACGCGGCCGGCCTGGACAGCTTCGCGGTGGAGCCGATGACGGTGCCGCACCCGTTCCAGCAGATTCCGAACCTGATCCTGTCGCCGCACATTGGCGGTGTCAGCGATGCGGCCTACGTGAACATGGGCGTTGGCGCGGCGAAGAACGTGCTGGCCGTGCTGCAGGACGCCGCCACGGCGGTGTAAGGGGAGCCTCAGGCTTCCCAGGATAGAAACAGGCGTCGCGGTGGGTCTGGCCCCAGGCCGGGCCCGCCGCAGGCGCCAGGAGACAACGATGTTGCATCGCGCATTTTCCCGCATGGCGGCGCCACTGGCCGCCGCCGCAGTACTGGCCGGCCTGGGCGTGCCCGCGCAGGCGGCTTATCCCGACAAGCCCGTCCGGATCGTCGTGCCCAACCCGCCGGGCGGCGCCGTCGATGTGGTGACGCGCAAGGTGGCGCAGAAACTGACCCAGCAGACGGGCCAGAGCTTCGTGGTGGAGAACAAGCCGGGAGCATCGGGCACGATCGGTACCACGCAGGTCGTGAACGCGCCGGCCGATGGCTACACGCTGCTGGCGAACGACAATTCGTACACGACGCTGCCTTACGTATTCAAAAAGCTGAACTGGGACCACCAGACCGCGCTGGTCCCGATCGCACCGTTTGCGTTCTCGCCGGTGGTGGTGGGCGTGAAGGCCGATTCGCGCTTCAAGGACTTGCAGTCGCTGGTCAGCTACGCCAAGGCGCATCCGGGCGAAGTCACGTTCGGCACCGGCGGCCCCGGCAGCTCGCCGCACTTTGCCGCCGAGGCGTTCCAGCAGGCCGCCGGCATCAAGCTGATGCACGTGCCGTACAAGGGTGCTGGCGAGGCGATGGTAGGCCTGCTGGGCGGCAGTGTCGATCTGCTGGTGGTGTCCACGCCGACCGCGCTGGCGCCGGTCAAGGGCAACCAGATGCGTCTGCTCGGTATCAGCGGCAAGCGCCGGGTCGATGTGTTCCCGAACGTGCCCACGTTTGCCGAAGCCGGCGTGCCGGCCTTCAGTCTGTTCAACTGGTCGGGCCTGGCCGCGCCGAAGGGCACGCCCAGCGAAGTCATCGCCCGGCTGCAGGCGGAGATCCAGAAGGCGCTGCAGGCGCCCGACATGAAGGAATTCCTGGCAAAGATGGGTTCGCAGCCGGGCAACCTGGACAGCCCCGCGTTTGCGCAGCTGATCCAGCGGGAAACGGCGCAATGGGCCACCGTTGCACAGAAAGCCAATATCGAAAAGCAATAGGCATCATGATGCTGCTTCAGTCCCCCAGCGTGCGCGACGCCACCGTGCTTACCCGCCTGCCGGAAGCGTTTCGCCGGCAGGATCGTGACAACGCCTGGTCGCTGGCAAATCGCGGCGGCGCGGTTACCGATTCGTTCCTGGAAGGCCCGGTCTGGGCGGACGGCCATCTCTGGGTGACCGATATTCCCTACGGCCGGATCTTCCGCGTGTCGCTGCACGGCGACTGGGAGCAGGTGGCCGAGTACGACGGCGAGCCCAACGGCATGAAGCGCCTGGCCGGCGGCGATTTCCTGATTACCGACTACCGGAACGGCCTGATGCGGCTCGACGCCCGCACCGGCACCGTGACGCCGTTCCTGGAGCGGCGGAATTCGGAGCGCTTCCGTGGCGTGAACGACCTGACCTTCGACTCGGCCGGCAACCTGTATTTCACGGATCAGGGCCAGACCGGCATGCACGATCCCACGGGCCGCGTGTATCGCCTGGCGCCTGACGGCAGGCTCGATGTGCTGCTGACCAATGCGCCCAGCCCGAACGGCCTGGTGCTGTCGCCCGACGAGAAGGTGCTGTATGTGGCAATGACACGCGGCAACTGCGTGTGGCGCGTGCCATTGCAGGCCGATGGCTCGGTCAGCAAGGTCGGCCAGTTTTTTACGTCGTACGGACCAAGCGGCCCCGACGGCCTTGCCATGCGCGCCGATGGCTTCCTGCTGGTGGCCAATCCGGGGCTGGGCCATGTCTGGGTGCTCAACCATCGTGCCGAGCCGGTTGAAGTGATTCGTACCCCCGTGGGCGCATCGCTGACCAACCTGTGCTTCGGTGGTGCAGACGGCAGGACGCTGCTGATGACCGAGTCCACGACCGGTTCCATCCTGTGCGCGGAGATGCCGGAAGGCGGCGCGCCGGTGCATGGCGGACGCGTCGCATGAACGCCGCTCCCACCGCCGTCATGGCATTCGCGGGCGCCTGCGACTGCCATATGCATATCTACGACAGCCGCTATCCGGTGGCGCCCGGCGCGAAGCTGCGCCCGGCCGCTGCCTCGGTCGACGACTACCGGGTGGCGGCATGGTGTCGCTGGTCGGGCTGATCACGACGTCTACGGGCAGCTATGGCCTGGCGCTGTTGCCGCCAGCGCGTATGCCGATTGACGGATTGACTGCGGCGGCACTTGTGGTGTCAGATGTGCCACGGCAGGCACTTGCCGGCTTTCCATCCGCTTACTACAGGTGAACGACTGATGCTGCTGACCTCCGATGCCAAGGGCGTGTTCCCGATCGCGCCCACCCCGTTCTTTGACGATGGCACCATCGATACGGCTTCCATCGACCGCATGATGGACTTCTACGCCGGCTGTGGCTCGACTGGCGTGACGGTGCTCGGTCAGCTTGGCGAGGCGTCCAAGCTGGAGCACGCGGAATCGCTCGACGTGGCGTCGCGCGTGATCGCCCGCGCCGGCAAGCTGCCGGTGGTGGTGGGCGTGTCGGCTCCGGGCTTTGCCGCCATGCGCGCACTGACCCGCGACGTCATGGACCGTGGCGCGGCCGGCGTCATGATCGCGCCGCCCAACACCCTGCGTACCGACGACCAGATCGTGGGCTACTACCGCCAGGCCGTGGAGGCCATTGGTGCCGACGTGCCGTTTGTGCTGCAGGACTACCCGCTGACTTTCTCGGTGCAGATGACGCCCGGCGTGATCCGCCGCATCGTGCAGGAACTGCCGTCGTGCGTGATGCTGAAACACGAGGACTGGCCCGGCCTGGAGAAGATCTCCACGCTGCGCGCCTTCGAGGCCGAGGGTTCCATGCGGCATATCTCGATCCTGTGCGGCAATAACGGGCTGTTCCTGGACTACGAGATGGAGCGGGGCGCCGATGGCGCCAACACGGGCTATGCGTTTCCCGACATGCTTTGCGACGTGGTGCGCCTGAGCCAGGAAGGCCAGCGCGAGGCCGCACACGATCTTTTCGACGCGCACCTGCCGTTGCTGCGGTACGAGCAGCAACCGGGCGCCGGCCTGGCAGTCCGCAAATATGTGCTGATGCGCCGGGGCATCCTGGCGTCCGCGGCGCAGCGCAAGCCGTCCGCGCCGATGAGCGCCAAGGCCAGGACCGAAGTCGACCATCTGCTCGCCCGGCTGGCACGCTTCGATCCCCGGGCGGGGCGACTGGCGGGGTGATATCCGTGGCGCGCGGCGCTGCGTTTCAGCGCAGGAACACCCCGAGCCCTTCGTGGTCGTAATACTCCAGCCACACCCGGTCGCTCGCAAATGCCGCCTGCGAGATCGTGCCCGGTGTGGCGTTCTCGTTATGGAGCGTGAACGTGAAGACGTCGCCGTCCCAGTGTGTCAGTGGCAGGGTCAGCGGCCTGGCGCCCAGCGTCATGACCAGTGCGCCGCCCTGTTCGGTGACCTGCAGCGGGCCGTAGTAGTCGTTGCGATAGGTGCCGGTGTAGGTCGACAGCGCCCGCGCCGGCAGCGGGCTGGCCGGCGGCAACTGGCCCACCAGACGGCCTTCGGGCAGCAGCAGCGGCGCCAGGGCATCGGTGAAGATGGCCCCCCAGTCGCGGCGGAAGGCGCCGTATTGCACCAGGTCGAAAAACTGCGCGTTCAGCGTCTCGGGGATGCCGATGGGGTAGCCGTTGGTCAGCGTGACGATGGCCAGGTTCAGCGCCGGCACGACGGTAAAGCTGGTGGCGGCACCCACGGCAAACGCGCCCGAATGGCTGTAGGACGTCAGGCCCAGTTCGGTGGTGCCGACATTGAAGCCGTAGCCGTACCAGCTTGCCGGGCGGCCGTTGGCGGGCGGGCCGCTTTGCATCTGCTGCGCCAGTGCGGGTGCCAGGGCCGCTGCATCGACGGTGCGCTGGCCGGCAAACTCGCCCGTCGCCAGCAGCATGACCAGCCATTTTGCCAGGTCGTTGACTGACGAACTGACGCCGCCCGCCGGCGATTGCGCATCGGGCATGGTTCCCATGCCCTGCACCCAGGCGCCGTTGACCTTGACATGGCCGAGCGCGCGGTTGTCGCGGGCAGCAAAATCTGCGTAGCGCGAACTGGTGCGCATCATGCCCAGCGGCTGGTAGATGGCCTGCTCCGACAGCGTGGCCCAGTCGAGGCCGGCTGCGGTTGCCACGGCCTCGGCCCCGGCCGTCATGCCGAAATTGGTGTACGCGTACGCGGTGCGCAGCGGGTGCACGGGCAGGAAGCGCAGGCGCGTCAATACTTCGCGGCGGTCGTAGCCCATGTCTTCGAGCCGGTCGCCCGCATGGTCGGGCAGCCCCGAACGATGCGCGTAGAAGTCGCCGACGGTCACGGCCTGTGTGGAATCGGCATCCGACAGTGCAAACCAGGGCAACTGCGCGATGACGGGCGTGTCCCACTGGATGCTGCCGCGCCCCACCTGACGCGCCACCACCGTGGCGCCGATGGGCTTGGATACCGACGCCAGCTGGAACACGGTGTCGGCATCGACGGGCGCTGGATCGGTCACCAGCCGCCGTCCGAACCCCCTGGCATACACGGTCTGGTTGCCGCGTACCACGGCAATGGCCATGCCGGGCACGCCGGAGCTGGTCATCAGGTTGGCAGCCAGTGTGTCGACCTGGGCGATGGCCTGGGTGATCTGTGCCTCGGGCACGGGAGCAGGCGCGGGCGCCGGTGCAGGGGCCGGGGCCGGGTCGTCGCTGCCGCCACAGGCGGGCAGGGTGGGGACCAGCGCGCCGGTCAGGGCGGCGCCCAGGAAGCGGCGACGATCTTGCAGTTTGCCCACGGCGGTTCTCCTTGCTGGCAATGCTCGAAGTGCGGAAAGTGCTGCGGATGCGCGTCGCACGCAGACAGACAAGAACCACTGTAGGCGACACTGGCCGGTGCCGGATGTGCCGTGCCCAACGTAGGCGCCCGCTGCTGGCGCCGATCTGTTTCATTTCCGTTACGATTCGTTGCAATGCCGGATCCGCGAGCCGGGGTGCCGGCCCTATGCTTCAGGCATCACCGTGCCCTGAGGAGAGGCTCGTCATGAAAATCAGAAGCCCGCTTGATCTGGCGAAAATCCTGGCCGTACTACCGGCTTCGTTTATTGTCGTCGCGTGCGGCGGCGGAGACGGCGGCGGCAGCGACAACACGACTTCCACCAATGGCACGCTGCATGTGTCAATGACCGATGCCCCGGCCTGCGGCTTCGACCACGTCTTTGTCACGGTCAGCAAGGTGCGCGTGAATGCGAGCAACTCGGCGGGCGACAACGATGGTGGCTGGACAGATATCGCGCTGGCGACGCCGCAGCGGGTCGACCTGTTGTCGCTGACGAACGGCGTGCTGTTCGATCTGGGGCGGGCGCCGCTGCCGGCCGGCCAGTACCAGCAGGTGCGCCTGGTGCTGAGCGCCAACCAGGGCAATTCGCTGGCGAATGCAGTGGTGGTGTCCGGAACGACTGCCGAACTGCCGCTGGCTACGCCCAGCGCCACGCAGAGCGGGTACAAGATCATCCAGCCATTCACGGTGCCGGCCAATACGCTGGTCGACCTGATCCTGGACTTCAACGCCTGCAAGTCCATCGTCCAGCAGGGCAACGGCGGATATAGCCTGAAGCCCGTGGTCACCGCCACGCCGATGACGGTCAGCGGTTCGATCACCGGCTTTGTGGCGACTGCGCAGGCTGGGGCCACCGTCTACGCGGAGCAGAACGGCAAGATCGTGCGTGGCACCGTGGCCGATGCCAGCGGGAAGTTCGTGCTGACGCCGCTTGTGCAGAGCAGCACCGGCGGTAACTATGACGTGGTGATCGTCGACAACAAGCTGCCGTCCGGCCATGCCACCGGCATCATCGGCGCCGTACCGGTCACCGCCAGCGCCACGACATCGGTCGCCACGGCTTCGTCGCCAATCACGCTGCCGGCATCGACGACCAATACGGTGTCGGGCACGGCCACGGCGTCGGCGCAGGCTGCCGTGCGCGCGCTGCAGACCATCGGGTCGGTGTCGTACGAAATTGCCTCGGCCAATGCCAACCTCGATACGGGCGCCTATTCGCTGGCATTGCCGGCCGCCGCGCCGCTGTTCGGCACCTACAGTACGACGTTGCCGATCACGCTGTCCGCCGTGTCATCCGCCGCCGGCCAGTATTCGGTGCAGGCCACCAGCACGGGCGGGGCGACACAGACCAATAACGTCAACGTATTCAATGGCGGCCAGTCCGGCGTCAACTTCAGTTTTTAAAACAGGCGACTGACACGGGCATTTGCCCTGCATACCATGAAAACCATCCTCATCATGATTGTCACCGGCGTGACGCTGCTTGGCGGCTGCGCCTATTACGTGCCCGACCATGGGCCGGCCGCCCATCCGCAAGGCGGCCCAGGCAACGGATTCTGCCCGCCGGGTCAGGCCAAGAAGGGCAACTGCTGATCCTTGCCGCTGCCAGCGGCCACGACGGCCGGTCCTCTGACCGGCCGTTTCCTTGTTGCCGCGCAGCAACGTAGTGCAAACGAGAAGCGGCGGCTTCAGTGCAACCATTCGTAACCGCCGCTATTGACGCCGATCAGGCGCGCCGGGCGGTCAGCCACTTGTCGGTGGTCAGCGGTTCGGTGCAGATGCGTACCTCGCCGATCTGGCCCAGGAAGCCGTTGGACGGCGCGTTGTTGTAGACGCCGCCGCCGATGAACATGCGGCTGGCGGCCGTGACGAAGGCGATGCCGCGCGTATTCGACGCGTTGCGCAGCACCGGGGCGCCTTCCACGTACATCACCGTCTCGTTGGTCGCGGGATCGTTCACCACGGCCACATGCACCCATTTGCCTGCAATGATCTCGCCCGACCAGTTGGCGGCGGGGTTCTTTGTGCCGGTGGTGCTGGGCGTCACCTCCCATTGCACTTCGCGCAGGCTGGAGATCGCGAAGATCAGCGGGCTTTCGCTGGCGTCGCCGCTGCCAAAGCCGGTAACGTTACCGCGCCGGCCTTCGCGCTCCATGATGTTCATCCACGCGTTGTTGGCGGCCGTCCACGTGGCCGGCAGCTTGATGAACGCCTCGACCGTATAGCCGGTGTCGAAGGTCAGCGCGTTGATCGCCGCGGTGGTCTGCGTGGCGAAGTAGCTCATGCGCGTCGGCGAATTGGTCGAATTCGAGAACATGACGCTGCCCGGTGCGGCCGACAGGTAGTGGTGGTCGTTGGACCACGTCATGTCGCCGAGCTGGGCGGCGCCGCCATTGGCCAGCGCTTCGCGCGCCACCGGGTTGGCACCCGTCACGTCGTCAATGACCTGGCCCACCGGCACGGCGGCGCCATCGGTGCCGCCGAAGAAGCGCCAGTGCGCCACGGTGGATGCCACCAGCGGATAGTCGTTCACATCGGCCGCGGGCTTCTTGTCGGTGATGGTCGGCTCGTTGTAGTTGGCGAGGATGGCCGCCTTGGCGCGGACGTTGATCGGGTCGTTGCCGGCGGCCGGGATCACGAAGCCGGGGTTGAAGCGGGCAAAGCGCGTGCGGAAATCGAAATCGATCTCGAACTGCTGGTTGCCTTCGGTCAGCACCGCCACGTCGAATTCGTTCAGCGTGCTGCTGGGCTTCTGCGGCACCCACGGCGAGAACGACAGGATCTTGATCTTGTTGTTGGTCAGGTCGAACTCGTACAGGCGCATCAGGCCGTTACCGCCCATATAGGCCATCTGGTAGTCGACCACCATTTCCTCGACCGGATTGCCGAAATTGTTCACCTTGGTCAGGTGCGCGGCGCCGTGGTAGTGGCCGTTCAGCGTCATGAAGATCTGGTCGTTGTCCTTGATCAGCTTTTCCCAGAGCATCAGGCCGTACGGCACTTCGAGCGGCGTCACGCCATCGGGGCCGATATTGAGCAGCTGGTGCGTGGACAGGATCACCGGCACCTTCGGGTGATCGGCCAGTACCTGGCGCGCCCACGTGATGGCCGCGTCAGAGGCGCGCCACGACATCGACAGCACCATGAACTGATTGCCGTCGACGTCGAACAGGTGGTACTCATGGAAGCCGGACGGATCGCGGCCACCGAAGGTGGTCTGGCGCTGCGCGCGCGTGGTGGGGAACGTCTTCAGGTACGGCTCGTTGGCAAGGTTGCGCTGGGCATCGGTGTTCGATGCCTGGCTGCTGGCATTCACGTAGTCCACATCCGAGATCACATCGTGGTTGCCGGCCAGGATGGAGTAGGGCGCGTTGGCGCGCTCCAGCACGTTCATGGCCTCGTCCGCGATCTGCCACTGCAGCGGCTTGCCCTGCTGGTCCACCACGTCGCCCAGATGGATCGTGAACGGAATGCGGAAGCTGGCGGCGTTCTGCGTGATCCACTTGGTCTGGGCCAGGAATGGCGTGGAACCGTACTTGCGCTGGAACTGCAGGTTCTCGTCGGTGGTGGCGTAGCGCGAGTAAAACTGCGTATCGGGCAGCACGGCCAGCGCAAAGCTTGAAACCTTGCCCGCTGGCGTCGTGCCGCCGGGGGCGGTGGCGCCGGGCGTGGCCGATGATCCTGCCGGCGCATCGTCGCCGCCACCGCAGGCGGCCAGCAAGGCTGCCGAACCGCCCAGGGACATGCCCAGGCCAGCGCGCAGCAACAGGCGGCGCTGACGGTCTGGAATCCCTTCGAGCGCACGGGTGTCGAGCGGCAGTGCAGGGGTGTACGGCTTCTTGCTGGTCATGACGGCGTTCCTCGGTCTTGCGTTCTTGAAAAGCGGCAAGTGTCTGGAATCTGCGTGACATGGCGTTGATGGAAATGTGACGAAATCGTTGCGGCGCTGCGCACAGGCAACCATCCGACGCGCCGCAAACGGGCGTCGCAATGTGTCTGCGTGTCTCATACAACTTCCCCCGGAGCCGCTTGTCTCCCAATGCAGGGATAACACCGAGAAAACCGGAGACGAAGGCAAATACATCACAACGTGATGCTAAATGTAAGGTTGATGGAAGCTTCATGAAAGGCCCTTGGAAGACATCGTTTGTAGATTTCCGCTTGACCCGCATGCGCGGGCAATGAAGGAGACAAACGATGCTCGATCGCCGTATCCAACCCTCGCAGCACGACTGCAGGAGGGCCGACCAATGAGCCAGGCACATCGCTTCAAGAAGGACTACTACGGTGGTGCGCTGATGGTGCTCGTCGGTCTGGCCGCCGTGGCCGCCGGCCTGCAGTACCACACCGGCACGCTCAGCCGCATGGGCCCCGGATTCTTCCCTGTTGCCGTGGGCGCGCTGCTGGCATTTGTTGGCGTGCTGATCGCCAGTTCTGCACGGGGTCAGTCGGCATCGCAGGCGGAACAGCCCGCAGGGCACGGTCACGGCCATGCGGCCCCCGACCTGCGCGGCACGGTCTGCATCGTGCTGGGCACCCTGGCGTTCCTGCTGTTCGGCGTGTACGGCGGCATGATTCCGGCCACGTTTGCCATCGTCTTTATTTCCGCGCTCGGTGATCGCAACAACAACATCAAGCAGGCGGCTGCTCTGGCCGTGGCGATGTGCGTGATTGCCGCAGTGGTGTTCTCGTGGCTGCTGCAGATCCAGTTGCCGTTGTTTACCTGGGGGGGCTGAGCCATGGTTTCCAATGCCTTGCATGATCTCTGGTTCGGCTTCGGCGTAGCGTTCCAGGGCAGCAACCTGATGTGGTCGTTCTTTGGCGTGCTGGTCGGCAACCTGATCGGCGTGCTGCCCGGCATGGGCGCGCTGTCGGCCATCTCGATCCTGCTGCCGCTGACGTACGTAATGCATCCGGTGCCTGCCATCCTGATGCTGGCCGGCATCTTCTACGGGTCGCAGTACGGCGGCGCCATCGGCGCCATCCTGCTCAACCTGCCTTCGCACCCGCCGCACGCGGTGACGTGCCTGGACGGCTATCCGATGACGCGCGCAGGCAAGGGCGGTACCGCGCTGGGCATCACGATGATCTGCTCGTTCTTTGCGGCATCGGTGGGCATCCTGGTGATGATCTTCGCGTCGCCGCTGCTGACCGCCATCGCATTCAAGTTCGGCCCGGCGGAGATCTTCTCGATCATGCTGCTGGGGCTGCTGGCCGGATCGACCATGTCGCGCGGATCGCCGCTCAAGGGCGTGGCGATGACGCTGTTCGGCCTGCTGTGCGGCGTGGTGGGTACCGACGTGAACACCGGTACGTTCCGTTTTGCGCTGGGGATTCCCGAGCTGAGCGACGGCCTGGAACTGGTGGCGATCGCCATGGGCCTGTTTGGCGTGGCCGACTTCATCCTGAACGTCAACCGCATGACCGCCGTGACCAGCAATGCCAAGCTGCGTATCCGCGACATGCGTCCGAGCATGGCCGAGCTGAAGCAGGCGTTCTGGCCGATGGTGCGTGGCACTGGCGTGGGCACGCTGTTCGGCGCCATGCCGGGCACCGGCCCGACCATCACCACGTTCGTGGCCTATGCGCTGGAGCGCAAGATCTCGAAGACGCCCGAGAAGTTCGGCACGGGCATGATCGCTGGCGTGGCCGCGCCCGAGGCATCGTCGCATTCGAAGACGCAGGTCGACTTCATCCCGACGATGAGCCTGGGCATTCCCGGCGACGCGGTGATGGCGCTGATCCTGGGCGCGCTGATGATCCAGGGCATTGCCCCGGGTCCGCAGCTGATCAGCGATCACCCGGACATCTTCTGGGGCCTGATCGCCAGCTTCTGGATCGGCAACGTGATCCTGATGATCCTGAACGTGCCGATGATCGGCGTGTGGGTCAAGCTGCTGCAGGTGCCGTATCGCTACTTGTTCCCGTCGGCCATGTTCTTTATCGCGGTGGGCGTGTTCAGCACGCAGAGCAGCCTGTTCCAGATCTGGGAAGTGCTGGCTTTCGGCCTGATCGGCGCATTGCTGATGTACCTGGAGTTCTCGGTGGCGCCGATCCTGCTGGGCTTCGTGCTGGGACCGATGGTCGAGGAGAACTTCCGCCGTGCGCTGCTGCTGTCGCGTGGTGACCTGTCGGTCTTTATCCAGCGCCCGATCAGTTGCACCTTCGTGGTGATCTCGGCGCTGCTGGTGACGGCGGTGACGTGGTCGGCATGGCGCGGTCGCGGCGGAAAGAGCAAGCCGGTGGTCGAGGTGCCCGATTCCGGCCTGGCCGTGAACGAATAAGAAAACAGGGGTCTCAAGACGGTGCCGGGCGCTGCGCAAGCAGCGCCCGTTTTCTTTGGTGCCGCCCGAGGCCGTCGCCGGATCGATGTTGCGGTTCCCGGGGCGGGGCAGGGCATCGCGCTGTGCAGCGACATCGTGGTGGCCGGCCTGCCAGACCGTGGCGCGCTTCGCAAGGCACATTCCCATGCGCTGCCCGGGTGCCGGCCTGACGGGCGGCAGCGCATGCGGGTTTTTGCCTAACCATTCGTAAGATCCCGTGCATTGAGCCGCGTGCGCTGCGGGTCTAGAATGTCGCGATCGCCTGCCGGGCGGATGCATCACATGCGGGTGCATTCCACTGCCCGGTGGCACACAAAAGGTACTAGCGGGACGCGCGCCAGCCTTCGGGCGCGGCATGACCACGACGATCCCGCAGCCCAGGAGACTTGTGTATGGAACACGCTGCGGCCGCCCGGCCATCGCGCACCGCGAATCCCAATGCGGCACCGACCACGGTGCCCAAGGTGCGGCTCTATGTGGAGCGTCCCGAAGAGAAGAAGGAAGACTGGTTCGTCAATGTCGGCCACGTGACCGAGCGCGGGCGCTGGAAGACCGAGCCGCACGCGCATCCGGCCTATGGCCAGGTGATCTTCGTGCGCAGCGGCAAGGGCGTGATGAACCTGGAAGGCAGCAGTGTGGCATTCGAAGGCCCGTGCGCGCTGCTGCTACCCACCGAGTGCGTACACGGGCTGGACTACGAGATCGATGTCGACCGCTGGGTGGTGACCATCGAGGTCACCTATCTGGCGCAGCTCAATGCCAAGCTGCAGGCGTTCGTGCAGCTCTGGTCGTCGCCGCGCATGATTTCACTGGCGTATTCTGCCGATGCAGAGATCGAGTTCCACCGGCTGATCCGCAGCCTGGAGCAGGAAATCCAGTCGCAGTCGGTGGGCCATGTGGTGGGCACCGAGGCGTTGCTGACCACGCTGCTGCTGATGCTGCTGCGCGGCACCACGCTGGACATGGCGGGGGGCGATGGCACGGCACGGCACGACGTCCGTCTGGCCGAGCGCTTCCGCGAACTGATCGACCAGCACTACCGGGACAACCTGTCGCTGCAGGACTATGCATCGAAGCTGGCCGTGTCGCCGGTGCAGCTGCGTGCCGCGTGCGCGTCGGCCACGGGGCAGAGCCCGACCAAGCTGATCCATGCGCGCATCGTCACCGAAGCCAAGCGCAGCCTGATCTTCGGTGACATGTCCGTGGAGCAGATCGCGTTCTGGCTCGGTTTTGCCGATGCCGCCTACTTCACGCGCTTTTTCCGCAAGGAAGTGGGCCAGGCGCCCAGCCAGTTCCGCATTGCAGCGCGCCAGCAGCCTATTTCACAAAAGTCAGGCTGACGGGCGAGGGCACTTCGGCGGCATGACCGGTATCGGTCAGCTTGCCGGAAGCGGGGTCGACGGCAAACACGCTGACCCTGCCGCTGCGCTGGTTGGCGACCAGCATCCACTTGCCGGAGTCATGGATGGCGAAGTGCCAGGGCCGTTCACCGCCCGATGGCACGCGCTGCACCAGCGACAGCTCTCCCGAGCCGGCGGCGACGCGATAGACCACCATCGTGTTTTCGCCCCGATCCGCCACGTAGACATGGCGACCATCGCGGCTGACTGCGAGTTCCGCACCACTCCTGACCCCTTCGAAGGCGGTGCTGCTGACCGCTTGCGTCTGCACCGCCGTCAGCGTGCCGCGTGCGGCGTCCCAGCGTAGCGTGACGATTTCGGCGGTCAGTTCGCTGAGCAGGTAGGCAATGCGTCCGTCGGCCCCGAACGCCATATGCCGCGGGCCGCTGCCGGGCGTGGCGACGAACGGCGCCGGATTGGCCGCGTCGTCGCGCGACAGCTCGTGCGTGGCCCGGTCGAAGCCGTACACAAACACGCGATCGGCGCCCAGATCGGATACCAGCGCATAGCGCCCCGAAGGGTCGATGACGATGCCGTGCGCGTGCGCGCTGGTCTGGCGCCGATGCGGCCCCGAGCCCGTTTCCTTGATGGTCGAGACACGCGCGCCCAGGCTGCCATCGGGCTGCACGGCAATGCTCGACGACGACCCGCCCCCGAAATTGGCCGCGAGCAGCGTCATCGACGGCACATCCAGCGACAGATAAGTGGTGCCGCTGCCGCCGCTGGCTACCTCGTTGATGCGCGTCAGCGCGCCGGTCTGCCGGTGCACGGCAAACGCGGTCACGCTGCCTTCGCGCGTGTTGTCGTCGTCCACCGCATAGAGCACCGGCAGCTTCGGATGTGCAAGCGTCCAGGTGGAGCGCAGCCCTTCGGCCACGGTGCCGAGCGCGCCCAGCGTGCCGGTGGCGGCATCGAAGCGCAGCGCGCGGATCTGGCGCTCCTGCATGCCGACATAGACCAGTTCGCCTTGTGCGGCGCCCGGCGGGGCTGGCGCCGGAGAGGCGGCCAGCAGCGGCGCCACGGGTATGCCCGATACGGCCAGCGCCGCCAGCGCGCCGCACCGCTTCAAGGTCTGCCTGCGGGAAATCAGCGTCATTGTTCTTTTCGTGTGGTGTCAGGGTGATTTCAGCGCGAGAAGCGTAGGCCACGCCTGGCCGTGCGTCCTTGCACAAAACGCAGCTTTGCTGGCACTTCCTGTCCGGCTCAGGGATGACCCCTAGCCGCGCGCGTGGGCCTGTGGCGGCCATTGTGCCCCGACTTCGCGCCCGTTCACAAAAGTCCCAGTGAATCTCTGTTTTGTGTAGGGACGCGGCGCTGCGTGCTCAATATTCTTGCTCTCCATCGAGACGACGCGTCCGGTGCCAGCCCCGTGATCTGGTGCGGCGGACGCGAGATACCCAAAGGAGAAGCAGTTGGCAAAGAAAGTCCCGCTCAAGATCGCGATTGCCGAGCACCCGCATACCTCGGCCATCCGCAACGGCACCATTCCCATCGAAGGCGTGGATGCCGAATTCATCACGGTGCAGCCGCAGATCGGCGCCTTCCGCCGCATGGTGCGCGATGTCGAGTTCGATGTCTGCGAACTGGCGCCCACCACCTACATCATTGCCCGTGCCTACGGCGCGCCGTTCGTGGCGCTGCCGGTCTTCGTGGTGCGCCGCTTCCACCACGGCGGGCTGCTGGTGCGGCCCGATGCCGGCATCCGGCATCCGAAAGACCTCGAAGGCAAGCAGGTGGGCGTGCGCGCCTACTCGGTGACCACCGGCGTATGGACGCGCCAGGTGCTGATCGACGAATTCGGGCTCGATGCCTCGAAGGTGACCTGGGTGGTCGATGACGAAGAGCACGTGACGCAGTTGGAGCTGCCGTCGAACGTGATCCACGCCCCGGCTGGCAAATCGCTGGCCGACATGATGGCCAGCGGCGAACTGGTGGCGGGCTTTGCGGCAGCGGCCGGTATCGGGCGCACCGGCGCGCCGACCGGCGGCTGGAAGGAAGTCGAGGCCGATTACCCGGACCTGCTGCCCAACGCGGCCGAACTGGAATCGGAGTACTACGCGCGTACCGGCGTCTATCCGATGCACGGGACCATCGTGGTCAAGGATTCGGTGCTGGCCGAGCACCCGTGGATTGCCAGGTCGATCTACGACGCCTTTGCGCAGGCCAAGCAGGAATGGCTGGCCCGGCTCGATGCCGGCGAGGCCACCAGCGCCAGCGACAGGAAGTATCTGGAACTTCGCAAGATCGTCGGCCACGACCCGCTGCCCTACGGCCTGCCGGAAAACATCAAGACCATCGAAACGCTCGAAGCCACGGCTTTCAAGCAGGGCCTGACCCCGCGCCGCATGGCTGTCCACGAACTGTTCGTGGACCCGCTGGCCCGCTGAACCCATACGGAAACGCATCATGATCATCGACTGCCACGGTCATTTCACGACCGTCCCCGCATCGTTCCGCGCCTGGCGCGCCAAACAGGTGGATAGCGCCGACGACATCGCCAACGCGCCGCCGCTGTCGGGCGCGCATGTGTCCGACGACGAGATCCGCGAAGGCGTTGGCAACGGCCAGCTTCGACTGCAGAAGGAGCGCGGCAGCGACCTTACGCTGTTCTCGCCGATTGCCGGCCTGATGAGCCACCACCTGGGCAACGAGCGCACCAGCCTGGAGTGGGCCGAGATCTCGAACGACCTGGTCTACCGCGTCACCGAGATGTACCCCGACAACTTCGCGCCGGTGTGCCAGTTGCCGCAGTCGCCCGGCGCCGATCCGGCCAACTGCGTTCCCGAACTGCGCCGCTGCGTGGAGCAGCTGGGCTTTGTCGGCTGCAACCTGAATCCCGACCCGTCGGGCGGCTACTGGACCGGCAAGCCGATGACCGACCGCTCGTGGTATCCGCTCTACGAGGCACTGGTCGACCTGGACGTGCCAGCCATGATCCACGTGGCGGCGTCGTGCAACCCGTGCGCCCATGGCACGGGCGCGCACTACCTGAACGCCGATACGTCGGTCTTCATGCAGCTGCTGCAGGGCGACCTGTTCAAGGACTTTCCCACGCTGCGCCTCGTGATTCCGCACGGTGGCGGTGCGGTGCCTTACCACTGGGGCCGATATCGCGGCATGTCGCTGGAAATGCGCGAGCGTCCGCTGGAAGGGCTGCTCGACAACGTGTTCTTCGATTCGTGTGTCTACCACCACCCCGGCGTGGAACTGCTGACCAAGGTGATTCCGTCCAGCAATGTGCTGTTCGGCTCGGAGATGATCGGCGCGGTGCGCGGCAAGGACCCCGACACCGGCCACAACTTCGACGACACCAAGCGCTATCTGGACGCCTGCGCGGCGCTCAGCGATGCCGACCGCTACAACATCTTCGAAGGCAATGCGCGCCGCGTGTACCCGCGCCTGGATGCCCGCCTGAAGGCACGCGCCAAGCAGGGAGCCCTGGCATGACATCGCAACAGATCATCGATATCCACCCGCACATCATTTCCGACGACGAGGAACGGTATCCGCCGGCACCGCTGTTCGGCAAGCGCTCGGAATGGTCGAAGGAGCGGCCCACCACGGTCCAGACGCTGATCGCCGCGATGGATGCGGCTGGCGTTGCCAGGGCCGCGGTGGTGCATTCGTCCACCACGTACGGCTTCGACAACCGCTACGTGGTGGACGGCTGCAACCAGTATGCCGGGCGGCTGGTCGCGGTGGGCTCGGTCGACGTGCTGCAGCCCGACGCGCCGCAGCGCATCCGCGAGTGGGTGGAGCGCGGCCTGGCCGGCCTGCGCCTGTTCACGGGCGGCAGCACCAAGGACTTCGATCCGAGCGAACTGGACGATCCGCGCGCGTTTCCGGCCTGGGAGCTGTGTGGCGAACTGGGGCTGACGATGTGCATCCAGACCGGTCCGGTGGGGCTGCCGCAGGTGACGGCGCTGGCGAAGCGCTTTCCCACGGTGCGCATCCTGCTCGATCACCTGGGCCGCCCCGAAGTGGCCGACGGCCCGCCGTATGCGAACGCGCAAAGCCTGTTCGACCTGGCGGCGCTGGAGAACATCTACCTGAAGCTCACGCCCCGCATCTTCGGCGATGTGAAGAAGGAGCGCGCCAGCGCCGAGACGTTCTTCCCGCGCGTGGTGGAGGCCTTTGGCGCGGGACGGCTTGCCTGGGGATCGAACTTCCCGACCTCGCCGGGCACGCTGGCCGAGATCCTGGCAACGGCGCGCGAAGGGCTGGCCTGCCTGAACGAGACCGAGCGCGCGTGGATCTTCGGCAAGACCGCGCAAAAGCTCTATCCGGGCCTGGCCTGATCTGCCCGCCCTTGCGGGGCGGCAGCGCAGCAGGGGCAGGCCGCCGCCGATGGCGGCCTGCATGAAGCATCGCAGTGCATTCCAAATAGAAGACATGGAGACAACCCAATCAACGCGGTCGGCATCGGCATCGTCATCGACCCAGCCGCCACAGCAGGCGCTGAGCCGGTGGACGATTCTGGCGCTGCTCGCCACCGGCGTACTGATTTCCTTTGTCGACCGCACCAGTATCGCGTCGGCACTGGCCGATACGGCCTTCGTCAGGGAGTTCGGGCTGTCCAGCGTGGATCGCGGCTGGATCAACTCGGCCTTCTTCTGGTCGTACGGCCTGTTCCAGGTGCCGATGGGCTGGGTGGCCGACCGCTATGGCGTGAAATGGCCCTACGCGCTGTGCTTTGCCGCCTGGTGCGTGGCAACGGCGCTGATGGGCGCGGTCACCGCGCTGGCAGGGCTGGTGGCGATGCGGCTGGTCATCGGCATGGCCGAGGCCATCGTCATTCCGGCCAGCTACCGCTGGATCCGCAACAACTTCGACGAAAGCCAGAACGGCCTGGCCGTGGGCATCCTTGCCATGGGCAACAAGTTCGGCCCGGCCATTGGCGCACCGGTCGGAGCCTGGCTGATCGTCAACTACTCGTGGCAGTTCATGTTCGTGGCGACAGGCGTGGTGGGCCTGATCTGGCTGGCGCCGTGGCTGGTGCTGGTGCGCAACGACTTTCCGTCGAAGGCGGAGCTGGCGGTGGCGCATCGCAAGGCCAGCGCGGTGTCGCTGGGCAGCATCCTGGCAAGTCCGGTGGTGTGGGGTGGCCTGATCACGAACTTCTGCTACGGCTACTTCACGTTCTACTGCATGAGCTGGATGCCGGCCTACCTGGTGGAGCAACGCGGGCTGTCGCTCAAGGAGTCGGGCGTCTACACGTTTGTCAGCTTCGCGGGCATTGCCATCGTGGCCGCCGTGGCGGGCTGGGCCGCGGATCGGATCATCGCCCGGGGCCACGACGCGGTGCGGGTGCGCAAGATCTTCATCATCGGCGGCTTTATCGGCGGCTGCACGGTGCTGCTGGGCGCCCAGGCCAGGTCGCTGGAGATGGCGCTGTTCTGGAACGTGCTGTCGCTGTCGCTGCTGGGCCTGACCACGGCCAACAACCTGGCGCTGTCGCGCCTGACGCTGATCCCGAAACCTGCCATCGGCCTGGTGACCGGCGTGCAGCAGGTGGCTACCAGCCTGGCCGGCGGCGTGGCGGCGAGCCTGTCGGGCTGGCTGCTGCACGTGAGCGGCAGCTACGACCTGCCGATGCTGGTGATCCTGGTCTTCCTGGTGATCGGCGCGCTGGCTACCGCCATCCTGTTTCGCCCGGAATGGGCGCCACGGCTGACCGAGGCGCAGGAGCGCCCGCATGCGGCCGAGGCCTGAACACCCCTGAACCCATCAATCTTCTGAAGAATCCTTATGGCGAAAATCGTATTCGGGATGGCCGTACCGCATAGCGGCATGCTCGGCCAGGCTCCCGAGGACTGGCTCAAGAACGGCGAGCGCGATCGCGCCAACCCCGAGCTGTGGTTCCGCAACCGTACCTGGACGTACCCTGAACTGGAGGCGCACCGCGAGGCCGCCTTCGAGAAATACCTGACGCTGGAAGAGCGCACCGCGCGGGCCGCGCGCTGCCGCGTGGCGCTGGACAAGATGGCCGCCGCATACCGGGAGGCCGATATCGACGTGGCGATCATCCTGGGCAAGGACCAGAAGGAAATCTTCACGGACTTCTCGCCGTCGATTGCGATCTACAGCGGCAAGGCAGTGCACAACGGCCCGCCGCAGCGCGCCGTCTACGCGCCCGATCACCATGTGGTGCACCCGTGCCATCCGCAGTTGGCGACCTACCTGATCGAATACTTCCAGCGCGAGAACTTCGACCTGACCGATCTGTTCGCCTGGCCCGACAACGTGTGGATGAAGCCGCTGCCCGAGTACCCGGTGGTGCCGCACGCGTACAGCTTTGTCTACCACCAGATCATGGGCGACAACCCGCCGCCGCATGTGCCGGTGATCATGAACTGCTTCTACCCGCCGACGCAGCCGTCGATGTCGCGTTGCATCGAGTTCGGCCGCGTGCTGCGCGACGCCATCGCGGCGTGGCCCGAAGACGTGCGGGTGGGCATCTTCGCATCGGGCGGGCTGTCGCACTTCGTCAACGACGAGGAATTCGACCACCGCATCATGAAGATGCTGGCCGATTACGACTACGACGGCCTGGCCGCCGTGGACAACCGCTCGTACCAGTCGGGCACCTCCGAGATCAAGCTCTACGTCAGCGTGATGAAGGCGCTGCAGGAAACCGGCGCCGCCATGACGCTGGTGGACTACGTGCCGTGCTGGCGCACGCCGGCCGGCACCGGCGAGGGCATGGGCTTCATGTACTGGAAGGCCTGACCGGCCTGGTTCACACATTCGTCAAGGAACAGACACCATGAGCGACAACCGCCTGAACGGCATCATCCGCGCCTTCGAATCGGGCAAGCCCGCCTACGCGGCATTCTCCAAGCTGGACAAGCAGACCGCCATCGAGATGAGCGATGCGCCCTATGACGGCGTCGTGTTCGAGATGGAACACAACCCGTACGACGTATCGGCGCTGGGCGACGCGCTGCAGTACATGCTGAACCGCAAGGCCATCGCCGAACGCGGTTCGATGGCGCCGGGCGTGACCCCGATTGCGCGCATCCCCGCCAACGGCGCCGAGATGAACCAGTCGTTCGCCAAGCAGGTGCTGGACCGTGGCTGCTACGGTGTGATCTGGCCGCACGTGTCGACGGTGGAACAGGCCTACAACGCGGTGGCCGCCTGCCGCTACGCACGGCCGAAGCACGCGCCGCTGTACGAGCCCAAGGGCATTCGTGGCGACGGCCCGGCCAACGCCGCGCGCTACTGGGGCCTGTCGATGCCCGAATACTACCGCCGCGCCGACGTCTGGCCGCTGGCACCCGAGGGCGAGATCCTGGTGGGACTCATGTGCGAGAGCACCGAGGCCATCGAGAACCTCGACGATATGCTGGCAAACGTGCCCGGCATCGGCTTCATCTTGATCGGCGAAGGCGACCTGAGCCAGCAACTGGGCTTTCCGCGCCAGTATGACCACCCCGAGGTGGCCGACGCGATGCGCCAGATCGTGGAGACCTGCCGCAAGCACAACGTGGTGGTGGGCAATCCGCACGTCAACGCCAAGAACCACAAGCGGCTGCTGGAGGAGGGCTACCGCATGCTGATGTCGGCGCCGCTCAAGAGCTACGGCGTGGCCGGCGCGGCGCGCGAGATGGCGGGCTACTGATGGAGGCCGCCATGACTTCGGCTTCCAGCACCGCCGTGACTGCCGCGCCCGATGGCGTGCCCACGCTGCGCACCAACCTGGCCGAGTACAAGGTCACGCAGGCGCTGCGCGACGGCCGCGTGGCGTCCGATCGGGTCAGGCTGGACTTCTGCGGCCCCACGCCCGCGCATAACGGCTTCAAGGCGATGGTGCGCGAGAACGCGTTCGATGCGGGCGAGCTGGCCATCGTCACGTTCCTGCAGGCGAAGGCCTACGGCAAGCCATACGTGCTGCTGCCTGCGCCGATCTCGGGCCGCTTCCAGCATCACTGCGCCGGTTTCAATATCGATTTCGGCCATCTCGACCCGAAGGACATCGAGGGGAAGCGGGTAGGGGTGCGTACCTACACCCAGACCACCGCGCTGTGGATCCGCGGCATCCTGCGCCACGAATACGGCGTGGACCTGGACAAGGTCACCTGGATGACGCTCAACGACGGGCATCTGGCCGAGTACGCCGATCCGCCCAACTGCCAGCGCCTGCCCAAGGGTTCGTCGATTCCCGACATGATGCTCGGCGGCGAGCTGGCGGCCGCGCTGCTGGGCGAGGACATGCCCCGGGACGACCGCGTGCGCACGCTGGTGCCGAACGCGCAGGACGCCGCCCGAGACTGGTTTGCGCGCGAAGGCGTGGTGCCGATCAACCACATGTTCGTGGTGCATCAGGACATCTCGAAACAGCGGCCGGACATCGTGCGCGAACTGTACCGGATGATCGTCGAGAGCCGGGCGCAGGCCGAGGGCGGAGTGCCAGCCGTCTTTCCGCCCATCGGGCTCGAAGCCAACCGCAAGGGCATCCAGCTTGCCATCGACTGGGCGCTGGACCAGCGCATCATTCCGCGCCGCCTGTCGGTGGACGAGCTGTTCGACGACGTGACGGGCAGCCTGGGCTGACGCCGGCAGGGCGCCGCAGGCGCAGGGGAGGAAAAGCCGCACCAGAACAAGAACGGACGGTGCGCCGCCAGGCATGGCGGCGCGCCCGGCAACCAGCCGCAAATAAAAACAGAGGAGACAGAGAATGAAGCAAGGGATCGCCGCATGCGTATGCGGCGCGGCACTGGTGACCACGCCCGCATGGGCGCAGGTCGGGCAGCAACCGCAGAACGTGCCGCAGCCGACGTCCATCACGCTGTACGGACTGGTGGACGTTGGCGTCGAGTACATCCACGGTGCGCAGACCGGACCCGGCACCACGGGCAGCCAGATGCGCATGGGCTACGGCGGGGCGCCATCGCGCTGGGGCATCAAGGGCGTGGAGGACCTGGGCGGCGGGCTCAAGGCGCTGTTCACGCTGGAGGGCGGCATCATGGTCGATACGGGCGGGCAAAGCCAGTCGCGCATGTTTGGCCGCCAGGCCTGGGTGGGGCTGCAGAACGACTGGGGCACCCTCAGTTTCGGCCGCCAGTACACAATGCGCTACTACGGCATGCTCGATGCCGATATCTTTGCGGCGGCGTCGCAGGGCCTGGGCGTGCTCGATGCCGGCATTCCGAACGCCCGCGCCGACAACTCCATCTCGTACCGGGGCGCCTACGGGCCGATCAGCGGCGGCCTGAACTACAGCTTCGGGCGCGACGCGGCTTCGGGCAACAACCCGGCCGCCACCAACTGCGCGGGCGAAGTGCCGGGCGACGCGAAGCAGTGCCGCGAGTATTCGGCCTACCTGAAGTACAACGGCGGCAAGTGGGGCATTGTCAGCGCCTGGGAGCGCATCTATGGCGGCACGGCAGCCACGTACGGCGGCCTGGTCAACTCGGACCTGACCGACAGCCGCCTGACCGTCAACGGCTACCTGCAACTCGGGGAAACGCAGCTTGGCGCCGGCTGGCTCAAGCGCATCAACGAAGGCAGCACCACACCCCGGAGCAACCTGTACTGGATCGTTGCGTCGCAGCCGGTCGCCAAGGCGTTCACGATCGACGGCATGGTGGCGATGAACAAGTTCGAGGAATCGCCCAACAAGGCCGTGCTGGTCACGCTGCGCGGCAGCTACACGTTCTCGAAGCGCACGCTGGTGTACCTGTCGGCGTCGATGATCAAGAACAGCGGCACGCTGGCCGCCCCGGTCAGCTCGAATCCGCCGGGCACGCCGCCGCTGCCGGGCGGCTCCGAACAATCCGTCATGGCCGGCATCCGGCACGTGTTCTAATGCAATGCGGGAGACAACACGATGAAAACAACACATAACATCCTGACCGCCATCGCGGTGGCGGCGGCAATGACCGCACTGCCGGCCACGCCGGCGCAGGCCGGCTCCGCAACCAGGGGCGAGCTGCTGCTGAACCGCATCGGTCCGGTCAGTTCCGAACTCTATGTATCGAACGCCGATGGCACGGGCGAGCACAAGCTGCTGGGCACCACGGGCTTCGACTATCACGCCTCGTTTTCGAAGGACGGGCAGTGGGTGGTCTTCACATCGGAACGTGACGGCCTGGGCCAGTCAAACCTGTTCCGCGTCAAGATCGATGGCACGCACCTGCAGCGGTTGACCGACCATATCGCCGTGGATGACCAGGCGGTGTTCTCGCCCACCGACGCGAATGTGATTGCCTTCGTGTCGTCGCGCAAGGGCGCCGACGGCTGGGCCACGGCAAATATCTGGACGCTGAATATCGCCACCGGCGCGTTGAAGAACGTCACCGGATCGCTGCCGTTCGACCCCAGCAAGCCGCATGGTTACTTCCGGCCGTCGTGGTCGCCGGACGGCCAGTGGCTGGCATTCTCGTCCGACGTGGGCACCGACTGGCGCGGCCACGACCTGCCCAACGGCTGGGAGCGTACGCAGGAAAGCGCGATCTACGTGATCCGGCCCGATGGCTCCGGCTTCAGGAAAGTTGCCAGCAACCCTGGCTATGCGGATGGATCCCCCACCTGGTCGCCCGACGGCGCGAGCCTGGTGTTCTACGAGTCGACGCAGGAAGCCACCTGGGGCGCGCACCGTCCGGAGCTGATCAACGCGGTCAGTTCGCAGGTGGTGGCGGTGAACGTCCTGACGCTGGAGAAGACGACGCTGACCTCGGGGCCGGGTTACAAGGTGTTCCCGCAGTACCTGGACGGCGGCACGATTGCCTGGCACGTGAAGGGCGGGGCGACGGAAGGCATCTACACCACGGCCGGGGCATTCCGTTCAACAGCCGGCAGCGGCCTGCGGTCGCCGCACTATTCCGCCGATGGCCTGCGCATGGTCTACGAGAAGGTGGCATTCCAGCCGGCGCGGACCAACGGCACGACGCTGTACAGCTTCGACCGCAACTGGGACTACAAGTACACCGACGTGTTCCCGCAGTTGTCGCGCGACCGCCAGAAGCTGGTCTACACGGAAAAGGCGATCAATGGCTCCATCGCCACGATCAACCCGGATTTCACGGGCTATACGCGCATCTATGACCCCGTCACCAGCGGTGTGGATCCGGCGCTGATCGCCAAGGGGCTGGCGGGCGCCTTCCAGCCCACCTGGTCGCCCGACCGCAAGTGGGTGGCGTTCGGGGTGGGCCAGTGGTTCCTGACGCGCGCCGCAGGCCCGGGCCGCATCGCCCGCATCAAGACCGACGGCAGCATGAACGGCGTGCCGGAATTCCTGACCGACGGCACCATCAATTCGGGCTTCCCGAGCTATTCGCCGGACGGCTCGAAGCTGGTCTACCGTGTCTGGAGCCCCGCCGAAGTGGGCTTGCGCATCCTCGACGTGAACACGCGCGCCATCACCACGCTGACCACCGAGCCCGACAACACGCCCGGCTGGTCGCCGGATGGCAGCAGGATCGTCTTCACGCGCAAGCAGGTGGACCCGTCGAACCCGAACCGGTACAACTATGACGTGTTCACGATCCGTCCCGACGGTACCCAGCTGACCCGCCTGACCACGCACGGCGCCAACGACGGCCACGCGGTCTGGACCTGGGACGGCCGCATCCTCTACAACTCGGGCATCTACGGCTACCGCGACGAAGTGGCGCTCTACGACTTCACGTTCCAGCCGGACGGCCAGAACTGGCTGATGAACGCCGATGGATCGGGCAAGAAGCCGCTGACCGATACGGTCTGGGAAGAGGCCATGCCGCTGTTCGTCCCCAGTCATTGAATCCTGTCGATGTAGCGATAGTGCTTTGGGCGCCGTGCTTGCACGGCGTTTTTTTATTGCGGCGCGCGTCGCCCATAAAAAAACGCCCGCCGAAGCGGGCGCTGCCGTAGGGGAACGGAAGGCCCTCAGAAATGCACCTCCGTCACCAGCATCACCTGCGACCGCAGGGTGCCCGGCGCCTCGCTCGACGGCGTGCCGAACATGTTGTGCCAGTACTCGTAGCCGGGTCCCATGTAGACCACGCGCGGATGGCCGGCCAGGGCGCCGACGTCGAGCAGCAGCGATGTGCGCATCAGCAGTTCGGTCTTGGTCTCCGTATGGAAGCCGTCCTTGCCCTTGGGGCCGGTCAGGCTGACGAAGCCCTTGAAGACCAGCGGCGCCGATGCCACGTGGAATGGCACGTTCCAGGTGCTTTCGGCGTGGAAGGCCGTGGAGTAGGTGACGTCGGTGTGCGAGATGCCGTTGTGGTTCGATTCGGTGCGCAGGCCCAGCATCACGTTCCAGAAGCCGCGCGGCACGGCGAAGTCGATGGACGGGCCCAGGATGAACATCCGCGCCCGGTTGCCGAATGCATCGTTCTTGGCGCTGAAGTCGAAACCGGTGACCAGGCCGGCATCGTGGATCACGCCGTAGTCCAGCGGGCGCCCCAGGATCTTGCTGGCGCTCCACGCGACACGGCCGACGCTGTAGATTTCCTGCGCGCCGCCGGTGCCATTGGCCTCGGGGTTGTTCTTGTCCGAGACCAGGTATTCGACGTTGAAGAAGTAGCTGCCGTACTTGAAGCCGCCTACGGTGTTCAGGAAGCCGATGTTCTGCACGACCTTGTGGTCGCTGCCCGGAAAGTACGAATTTGGTGCCCAGCGGTAGCCAAGGTAGGTATCGTTCCAGTTGACCGGCTGGACGTATCCGGGTGGCGGTGCGTTCGGGGCGGGCGCGGGAATATCCTCGGCGTGGCCGGGCGTAGCAAGGCAGCAGGCCAGGGCAAGGCCAAGCGCGGCGCTGTGCGCCGTTCTGATGGTGGGTGTCATGTCTCCGTCCGTTGGACTGGTATGGGTATCGACGGCCAGGGTCGTGATCGACTCTTGTACTGGCCGGCACACGCGGCGCGATGCCGGTGTGCCATCGCATGGTAGGGAAGGTGCGCGCGCGTGCCTCTACACAAAACGCAGATTCGCTGGCACTTTTCGCGCAACAGTGGAACTGTGTGGGCGATAATGCGTGACCGAGTGCCACTTTGATCCGAACATGCCCGCTTCGACACCGTCCGCGACCTCTGCCAAGGTGGCCGGCACCGCCGCCTTCTCGAAGTTCATGGAAGTCCTGCAGCTCGTGGCCGACGCCGACGAACCGATGACGGTGGCCGGGCTGGCGCGGGTGTCGGGCTATCCGCGTCCCACGGTCTACCGCATCGTGGCGGCACTGGTGGCGGAGGGGATGCTGCAGGAGCATCCGGCGACCGGCGTGCTGGCGCTGGGCACGCGGCTCATGCAGCTTGCGAGCCGCAGCTGGTCGCGCTCGGACCTGCGCCTGGCCGCCATGGACGCGCTCAAGGCGCTCCGCGACCTGACCGGCGAGACCGTGCATCTGGCCGTGCCGAACGACACCACGATGATCTATATCGAGAAGCTGGAGAGCACCAGCGCGGTACGCATGGCATCGCGCATCGGCACATCGGTATCGATGCACTCGACGGCGGTCGGCAAGGCCTACCTGAGCGCGCTGCAGCCCGCTGCACGCGATGCGCTGATCGCCCGGCTGACCTTTGCGCGCTATATGCCCGATACGATCATGACGCCCGACGCGCTGAGGGCGCAGGTGGAGCAGTTCCGGCTGCAGGGATGGTCGGTCGATGCCGAGGAGAACGAGGCGGGCATCTATTGCTTCGGCGCGCCCGTGGTCGATCCGCAGGGGCAGCCGGTGGCGGCGGTCAGCGTCAGCACGCTGCGCTTCCGCCAGAAGCCCGATCCCGACGCGGCCTATGTCAAGCCACTGATCGAAGCCTGCCGCGAAATCTCGCGCCGTGTGGCCGAGGCGCCGGCACTGGCCGCCGCGCGGAATATGTGAGCGGACGGGTGGCGCCCCTCTCACGCATGCGGGCGAGGGGCCGGGGGGAGAGGGCAGGGCGCAACCCGCGTCGATCGCAAGTTCGAATGCACTGCCTTCTCCCCGCCCCCTCCTGCATTGCGTGGAAGAACGGTGAAGCCCATCGCGGCTTCAGGCCACCAGATATCCTCCATCCACCGGCAGGATCACCCCGGTCATGAATGCGGCGGCGGGCGAGCACAGGAAGGCCACCACGTCGGCGACATCGCGCGGGGTGCCCCAGCGGCCCAGCGGCGTGCGCGAGAGGATTGGTTCGGCGCGGGCCGGGTCGTCCTGCAGTGCCTGGGTCAGCGGGGTGGCGATCCAGCCCGGCGCCACCGCATTGACGCGGATGCCCTCCTGCGCATAGGCCAGCGCCAGCGACTTGGTCAGCTGTGCCACGCCACCCTTGCTGGCCGCGTAGCCCGGCACCAGCGATCCACCGAAAAAGCTCAGCATCGATGCCGTATTGACGATGGTGCCGCGCCGTTGCGCCAGCAGTGGCCGGGCGGCGCTGCAGATGCGCATGGTGCCGGTCAGGTTCACGGCCAGTACCTGCGCAAAGACATCCGGATCGTGTTCTGCCCCGCGCCGGATAATGCCTGCGCAGTTCACGACGATATCGAGCGCATCGAAGCTGCCCACCAGGTCGGCCACGTCGCCTTCCTTGCTGACGTCGGCGATTTTCACGTCGATGCCGGCGGCCAGCGAGCCGTCGCCACGATCGATGCCGCTGGCGGTGACCCGCGCGCCCAGTTCGGCCAGCCGGTTGGCCACGCCCGCGCCAATCCCCTGCGTCGCGCCCGTGACCAGCGCGCGCCGGCCTTCGAAGAGTCGGGAGTCAAAGGTCATTGGCGCATCCCGAACTTGGCGATCAGCGATTTGAAATACGCGTCGTCTTGGGCGATGGCCGCCTTGAACTCGTCCTGGTCGGCATAGGCGTAGCCCAGGTTCTGCTTGTCGAGCGTTTCACGCAGCGCGGGCTCCCTGGCCGTGGCTGCCGCCGCCGCGCGCAGCACCTTGACGACTTCGGGCGGGGTATTGGCGGGCGCCGCGATGCCACGCCATGTGCCGATCGACAGGTCGATCTTGCGCTCCTTGAGTGTCGGCACCGACTCGAAGCCCTTGACGCGCGCGTCGGCCATCACGGCCAGCGTCTTGAGCTTGCCGGCGGTCACATAGGCGGACACCTCGGCCGGGCTCACCGCCACGGCATCGATATGGCCGCCCAGCAGCGCCAGCACAGCCGGGTTGCCGCCCTGGAACGGGATGTGGTTGAACCTGGTGCTGGTCTTGTCTTCGAGCGCGGCTGCCGCCAGGTGCCAGATCGACCCATTGCCGGCGTTGCCCACGCGCATGCCACCCGGGTTCTTGCGGGCCGCGTCCAGGAACTGTTCGATCGTGGTGTACGGCGAATCGCTGCGCACGGTGATGGCCGACGGGTCGGCGTTGAAGCGCGCGATCGGCGTGAAGTTCTCGTAGGTCAGCTTGGTCAGGCCCAGGTGCGGCACGATCGCCAGGTCTGCCGTGATCAGCGACAGCTTGTAGCCATCGGGTTTGGCGTTGGCAACATCGGCCCAGCCGATGGCCCCGCTGGCGCCAGGCTTGTTGGTAACCACCACGCTCTGCGGCAGGTGCTTGCGCGACGATTCGGCAAACGCCCGCGCCAGCGCATCGGTGCCGCCGCCGGCCTGGAAGGGCACCACCAGTTCGATGCTGTGGCTCGGATAGCCGGACTGGGCATGGGCCGGCGCAGTGGCAACGCACGCCAGCGAGGTCAGCAGCGTCAGGGCGCATCCGAGGCGGAATGCCCCGGTCTTGGCGATGTTCATGGGCTTGTCTCCAAATATCGTTATTGGTGCAGTGGCTCGCGTGCGGCAGAGTGCGGCGGGGGTACGGCGGGGGTACGGCGGAAGGGTCAGCAGGTGGCGCGGCCTCCGGAAAGATCGAAGACAGCGCCGGTGTTGAACGTGCATGACGCGGAGCAGAGCCACGCCACCATCTCGGCGACTTCCTCGGGCTCGCCCAGGCGTTGCATCGGACTCTTGTCGATCATGGTCTGGACATGGGCCGGCGACATCTGCTCCAGCAAGCGCGTGCGGACGGCGGCGGGGGCGACCGCATTCACCAGGATGCCGGCGGTCGCCAGTTCCTTGCCCAGCGACTTGGTCAGGCTCAGCACGCCCGCCTTGGCGGCGCTGTAGGCCGATGCGTTGGGCGTGCCTTCCTTGCCGGCCAGCGACGCGATATTGACGATGCGGCCCGCGGCCGCCGCGCGCATGGCTGGCACCACGGCCTGGCAGGCGTGGAATACCCCGGTCAGGTTGACGTCGATGATCCGTTGCCAGATGGCCGCGTCGTAGGCATCGAGCGGCATCGTCGGGCCCGCATAGCCGGCGTTGTTGACCAGGCAGCCGATGCGGCCGAACCGGCCCAGCGTGGCAGCCGTGGCTGCGCGCAGCGTCGCCGGGTCGGTGACATCGACGCGATGAAAGTCCGACACTTCGGCGTCACCAGGCGCCAGATCCCACACCACCACGGTGGCACCGTCGGCCCGCAGGCGCGCGGCAATCGCCGCACCGATGCCGGCCGCGCCGCCCGTGACCACGGCCACGGTGCCCTGGAAGTCGTAGCGGGCGGTGCTCATCGGATGAACTGGTTCACGAAGTCCGCCCCCAGGCCCACCTCCTCGAAATGCTTGCGGCACATGTCGATCTTGGTGAAGACGTCTTCGTAGCCCATGCCCTTGCCATACGGGTCGGTGTAGTACATGACGCCGTTGACCTGGAAGTACGTGATCATTTCCTCGACATCGGGCGGCACGTACAGCGTATGGGTTTCGCCTGGCGGCTCGAACACATAGCTGCCCTCGGTGGCCTCCCAGTCGTGTTCGAGATAGCGCCAGCGGCCCTTGAGCACAAAGCCATGCACGGCCTGCGGATGACGGTGCCGGCTCAGCACGCCCGATTTGCGCACGCGCAGCAGGTTCATCCAGTAGCCCTGGCTGCGGTTCAGGCACAGCGGGCGGAACCAGACGCTGGGCGCCTGCGGCACCCACAGCCGCTCGTCGGTCGGAATCGCGTGCGGCACCACGATTTCGGGCAGCGCATCGGGCGGATTGGGGTACTGGTAGGGGGTGAGCGGTTCGGCGTCGGTCTTGTCGAGGGGCATTGGCTTGTTGTCCATGATATGGACATGTTGACTACGATATGGACGTTCAGGACCATCGTAGTCGTCGCACAAAGCCACCTGAAAGTGGGAGTTTCCCTATTTCAGAGCCGTCAGAGGGCATGCAAAAGCGAATGATTACTGTTGCGTATTGGGAACGCCCGGGCAGGTGGCAGGCGGGCGAACAGTACAAAGTATTGCAATCGCTACATGTACTATGGTTACAATCTAAACGTTTGCTTACAATGTGCTGTTGTAGCAAAACGAATAAAAACTAAACAAAACTTCGGGGTGGTCGTTTTATGCGCGTTTTTGTTCCTTTGGTATTTACGGCAGTTCTAGGCCTGGCTGCCTGCGCCCAGGCGCCGGAATCGCAGCTGTCGCGGTCGCCGACGGTGCGGCTGTGCAATGGCAATGCCTGCTCGGAGCAGGACCGGCGCGTCGCGACCTTTACCCCGGCGGGTCCCACCGAATCCGATCGCCGCATGCAGGCGCTGGCGGAAAAGGCAGAGGGCAATCCGAATGCGGCCTATGACCTGGGCCTGCGCCTGCTGCGCGGCGACGGCGTCGAGCGCAACACCTACCAGGCGCTGGAATGGATGCGCAAGGCTGGCGACAACGGCCATGTGCAGGCGCAACTGGCGCTGGGCCGCCTTTATCTGATGGGCTTCGAGGAAATGGGCTCGGACCCGGCCGAAGCCGAGGCATGGCTGACCCGTGCTGCCGCCAAGGGCAACAAGGAAGCCGCGGCGCTGATTCCGCAGGCCCAGGCCGCCAAGAAGGATGAACAGGCCCTGTACCGCGTGCGCGAGGCCTATCGCACGTCGTGGTACGCGTGGTACAGCGGCTATCCGTATTACTGGGTCTGGGGCCCCTCCGGCTGGTACCAGCGCTAAGCGCCGGGCGCCATTTCTTCCCTCCCTGACTTTTCCTTTCACTTCCGTCAACAGGAACGCGAATTCATGTCCAAGAAGAACTCTCTGCGCGCGGCTGCACTGGCCGCGTCACTGGTGCTGGCCGGCTGTGCCAACATGGGTGGTGGCTCGATCAGCACCGGCACGGCGCCTACGGCTGCCACCGGCGCAGCAGGCGGCGCAACCAGCGTGAACGCCAACCCGACGCTGGAGCGTTGCGATACGCCGCTGGGCACGCTGGCCGTTGACGATGGCCGTGGCAAGGAATGGTATGCAAGCTTTGGCGCCACCACGAAGATCACGACCATCGAGCCGCTGATCCGCCTGGCCGTGCAGCAGTCGAACTGCTTCGTGATCACCTCCGTGGGCAACAACCGCACGGAAAGCAAGCTGTCGAACATCACCGACAAGCAGCGCAACTCGGGCGAATTCCGCGCCGGTTCGAAGCAGCAGAAGGGCCAGCGCGTGGCCGCCGACTACTACATGGAACCGGCCATCATCATCGACAACGACCCCACGGGCCAACTCGCCGCCGGCGTGGGCAGCCTGTTCGGCAGCGTTGGCGCGCTGGTTGGCGGTGCCATGGCGAGCAAGGCTTCGGTCGTGACGCTGACCATGTTCGACATCCGCTCGGGCGTGCAACTGTCGATCTCGGAAGGCAATGCCACGGCGACGAACTTCGGCGCGGCACTGGGCGCGTTCGGCGGTGGTGCAGCCGGCGGCCTGGGGGGTTTCTCGCGTACGCCTGAAGGCAAGGCCACCGTGGCCGCGTTCATGGACGCCTACAACAACATGGTGGTGTCGCTGCGCAACTACAAGGCGCAGGAAGTCAAGGGCGGCCTGGGCCGCGGCGGCCAGCTCAAGGTCGGCTCGTAATCCTGCCGGACAATCTCCCGCACCGGGTCCCGTTTGCAGCAACACGGGGACCCGGGGGCGGGGGATCTGCCAGGGCCAGGCCCTGGCATCCCGTTCCTTCTGTTTCTCCCCGCCCCCCCGGCGGCCGCTTCAGCCTTCGGCCGGTGCCACGTTGGCGCCCTGGATGTTGTGCTTCTGCAAGGCAGCGGCCACCTGGCCGGATGCCTTCATCTCCTCGACGAATTTCGCCAGATAAGCCGCCGCAGCCTCGCCGCGCGACTTATGCACGCCCATCGCCTGGCGGATCACCATGAAGCGCTCGCCCAGCAGGCGCAGCCCGCTCATGCCGGCCGTGTCGGCCTCCAGTTGCTGCTTCACGCCGGCGGCCACGTCGCGTTGTTCTTCCAGGAACGTCTTCACCACGGTCTGCGACGACGGCGCGCGCACGATCTCGGCGTGCTGCAGTTCGCGCGTCAGGTAGAGGTCATAGGCGCTGCCCTTGCCAACCACCACGCGCGTACCAGCACGGTCGACATCGGCATTGACGCGCACCGGCGAATCGTCGCGCACCATGTAGTAGCCCTCGATCAGCACATACGGCGCCGTGAACGCAATGGTGGCGCCGCGCTTGGGATCGATGGCGAAGAAGCCGATGTCCGCTTCCTCGTTCGAGACCACGTCCACCGACTTGCCTGCCGTCTCCACCACCACCAGTTCCAGCTTCACGCCAAGCCGTGCGGCCAGCGCCGTCGCCAGTTCCACGGAGACGCCGCCGGCACCGCCGCCGTCCTTGCGATGCGCCAGCACCGGGTTACCCAGGTTGATCGATGCGCGCAGCACGCCGGTCGGGGCGAAGGCATCGAGAATGGCCTTGTCAGCAGTCATGTCGTTCCTTGGTTGTTACGTTCAGCATCCTCCATGTTTCGCGCCATCTTTTCCAGCAGCAGTCGCACGATGACGGGTAGGCGTGCCTGTGGCGTACCCGGCATGTTGCAAAGACTGATGTCGTGATAAGTGCTTTGTAGGGCATAAAAAACGCCTTCGAGACGGCGATGTGTCGCGTAAAAGGCAATCAGGGTTGGCCTTCGGGCCAATTGGAGTGCCGCACGGGTGGGCAGTAGAGTGCATCGCATCAACGGCGCCCGCCGTGCGGGAGATATCGATGATCCGGCCCTTGCGCTTCACTGTCCTGGCGAGTCTGGCTTCCGTGCTGCTGGCGGGGTGCAATACCGCGCCCATCCCGCCCGGCAAGTCGGTATCCGTGCAGGCGGCGCTCGACACCATTACGCGCGACATGTGCGCGTTCCGCCAGAAGTTTGCGCAGTCGCCGCAGGGCGCTGCCGTCGACACCTATACCGTCGAACTGGTGCTCACCGTCGATGCCGAACGGCAGCCGCCGGTGGCCGTGGCCCCCGATATCGCGTTCATGCCGACCGTGACCTACGGCAACACGCTGATGATGGCAAAGGACAGCCGCCTGGTGGTGACCTTCCGCAATACCGACCAGGGCGGGGCGACGAACTGTCCGACTCAGTAAGGCTGGGCGGCCACCGACGTCACGCGCCACGCGGCGTCATGGCCTGACAGCGTGGTGAGCGTCAGCGGCGCGACATCGAGCCGCATTCCAGCCTGTGCCCCCGCCCCCAGCGCATGCACGACGATGGCGCGGATCACGCTGGCATGGGTCACGGCCAGCGTATGGCCGGGCTCGCAGCGCGACAGCCACAGGCCGGCACGGTCGATGACTGCTGCCAGCGACTCGCCACCGTGTGCATTCATCTCCGGATCGGACAGCCATGCGGCCAGTGCGTCGGGCTCGGCGGCGCCGATTTCCTTGAGCGACCGCCCGCGCCAGCGTCCGTAGTGCACTTCCCGCAACGCATCTTCCACCGTGACAGGCAGGCCTAGCGCCCGCGCCGTGTCGCGCGCACACGCCATCGGGCTGCACAGCACGCGGTCTGGCCGGCCGGGTTTGCCGGCCCACCCGGCCAGCTGGACGAGATTGTCTGCATCGAGCCCGTCGTCGGCAGGAAAGCGCCCGGCACGCAGGGCGGCCGTGGCGGGTACACAGAGCAGGGTAAGGCGGCGGGGCATGACGTCTGGCAGCGGGCTGGGTGGCAACTGGGCGATGACGATTAGGTGGATTGGTAGTCCCTCGACTAGAATGCACGCACTCCGACGAGAGGAAGCCGGTGAGATTCCGGCACGGTCGCGCCACTGTATTCCGGCCTGCCTGCGTGATATCGCGGGCGGCGCTGGCAAGTCAGACCTTCTCCTCGGGCACAACGATCCATCACGGGACGCGTCATCCTCAAGGAGAATCCTCATGCACGCAAGCGCTACTGCAAGCGCCACCCTTGCGCCGGCCATCGCGCCGGTCACGATCCCTGTTCGCGAACTGCTGCCCTGGGCCATCTTCGGCGGCATGCTGCTGCTTCTGGCGATCTACTTCGTGGGTGTGGAAGAGGGCGCCGCCGCCATCTTCAACACCATGTACGTGCACGAGTTCGTGCACGACGGCCGCCATCTGCTTGGCTTTCCCTGCCACTGAGAAGGCCCCTTCATGGTGAGAAGTCTGCTGGTCCGCGGCATGATCGCGGGCTTTGTGGCCAGCCTGCTGGCCTTTGCGTTCGCTCGCGTGGTGGGTGAACCGCAGGTGGAGGCGGCCATCGCCTTCGAGGAACAGGCCACCCATGCGATGGGCGGCAGCCATGCGCACGAGATGCCCGAACTGGTCAGCCGCGACACCCAGTCGGGTGTCGGCCTGTTTGTCGGGCTGGGCGTGTTCGGCGCCGCGCTGGGCGGATTGTTCGCGCTGGTCTTCGCGTTCGTCCACGGCCGCATGGGCGCCCTGGGGGCGCTGGGTCCACGGGCAACCTCGGGGCTGCTGGCGCTGCTTGGCTATATCGCGATCGTGCTGGTGCCGTTCTTCAAGTACCCGCCGAATCCGCCGGCCATCGGCGATCCGTCGACCATCGGCCTGCGCACGGCGCTGTTCTTTTCGATGATCGCCGTGTCGCTGGCGGCCATGGTGGTGGCGGTGGTGGTGGCGCGGCGACTGGCCGCGCGCCGGGACGGCTGGACCGTGGGCCTGGCCGCCGGCGCGATCTTCGTGGTGCTGGGCGCGCTGGCACATGCGCTGCTGCCCGAGATCAACGAGGTGCCCGAGCATTTTCCGGCCACGCTGCTGTGGCAATATCGCGTGGCGGCGTTCGGCATCCAGGCGGTGCTGTGGGCGGCGCTGGGCATTGTGTTCGCCCATCTGGCCGAACCGGTGATGGCGCCGCGCTGTCGCGCATAGCGCGCAGGGCCGGCGGCTGGCTGGCCCGCGTCCTACATCGATGCGATCTGCGCCTCTTCGGCCGCGGACACAAAGCGCCGCTGTCGCATCCACTTGGTAGCCACCCATTTTTCGCCTCGCGCAACCGGGGCTGCGGCGTGAAGCGTCTTGCCGTCGAGCTGCCCGTTGCTGTCGCAATACTCGAAGTACACCGCATTGCCCTTGCGCGGCACCACCATCAGGCCAATTTCCGGAAACACCGTTTCGCCGCCTTCTTCCACATCGTTCAGGTAGATCACCATGGTGCTCACGCGCTGGCCGCTGCGCGCGATCGATGCCTGGTTGGCCGCGTTGTTTGGCATCAGGAAGTCAAAATGGGGCCGGCTCTCGGCGCCGGGCCGGTACTGCAGCACCTGCAGGCCTTCGCCGTGTTCCGTGGGCCACTGCATCAGCGCCGATACTCGCGCGTCGATGGCTGCCAGCAGCGCGGACTCGGCCAGCTGGAAGAACATGCCCTGGCTGCTGCGGTCGGCGCTGACCACATGCGCGCCGGTACGCGGGTCGACGATGGTCGACGGCGCCAGGCGTGGGCGTGCCGCCGCCATTAGCGCATCGCATTCCGCATGACTGAGCACGCCTTCGAGCACGGCCACCACCGGTTTGTCCGTGCGCGACAGGACGTGCACGTCACGATCGCCGCCGCGTAGCACAGAAGCATATGGCAGCCTGGGCACGGCCGGCGCCATCGGCATCCGTTCGACGCTGATCTGGCCTTCGGGCAACGGCCCGCCGTCGTGCAACACGCGCGCAAAGGCATCCACCAGCGCACGGGCCACGGCCGGATCGAACTGCCGTGACACCAGCGCTTCGGCGATCTCCGGTGCCGTACCGCCACGCTTCAGCGCCCCCACGATCCAGTCGCGCAGTTCCGGCGAGAAATGGAGCGTCGCCATCTGGCGGGGTGCGTTGTCGGAGTGCGGGGCGGGGTGCATGAGCGGGATTCCTCCACGGGTCGCAAGGACGGATGAAAACGGGGCGGCCGCAAGTATTGCCCCGTGGCAGCGGCCCTGGCAACTGTGTGTCCGCTTTGTATCGGGATTCGTCGCGTCGAAATCTTCTGTAACTCGATACATCAAGCATTCCACGAAATCGTCACATTCAATTTCTAGCATCTGGCCCGCTGCACAGGGTTGGGGATGGCTTTCGCGCTGTCGCCGGCCCGGAGCCTTCCTGCGCAGGCGGCGCGCCCGCCAGCACCATCGCGACGGGGCAGCCTCTGGTGCGGCGCTCAAGAGACTCTCCTCGAGACCCACTCGAGTCCCACTGATAACCATCGCGCGATTACCGGCGAGCCAGAACCATGCACCCAAACAAAACTACCTACGTCCCCTTGCTTACCGCGCTGGCGGCTGCTGCGCTGCTGACCGCCTGCGGCGGCGATGACACCACCACCACGTCGACGGGCACCACCGGCAACGGCGGTACCACGCAGACCGTGAGCGGCGTCGTGGCCGGCGCGGCCGTCAAGAACCCGACCGGCGTGGCGAATTCGTCGGCCACCGGCGTTGACTACGCCAAGAGCACCACCGGCGACAACGTCGACCAGACGTTCGTGCCCGTGACCTATGCCAACGCCACGGTCTGCGCCGATACCAACAGCAATGGCCTGTGCGATACCGGCGAGGCTGCCACGCGTACCGACGCCAATGGCCGCTTCACACTGGCCACGCCGGCCGCCAGCCTGGTGGCCGTGGTGGGCACCGATGCGTCGTTTGTCGACCCCGTGGCTGGCAATACCAAGGTGGCCAGCAAGATGATCCTGCGCAGTGCCGCCGAACAGGCTGCGGCCGGTACGGACGTGGTCATCAGCCCGCTTTCCACCGAGGCGGTGCGCCTGACGGAATCGGAATCGATGAAGTTCGCCGATGCCAAGGCCGCTATCGCCGGGCGCCTGAGCTTCACCGGCGGCACGGCCGATGTCGCCATCAACGCCGACGATGTGGTGGCGTTGCCGGGTTCGCTGGCCAGCGCGGCCGCCACCAAGGCGCTGCTGGTCGAGGACAACACGCTGGCCGCCCGCTACACGCAGGCCACCACGATTCTGGATCGCGGCTACGCCAGCGACAGTGCTGCCGACCCGGTGACCTCGCTGAAGGCTGCACAGGACGCCGCGTTCAACCCCGAAGGCATTCCGCGCTACGACCACCTGTTCGTGGTGATCTTCGAGAACCACAGCAACCAGACCATCGACAACGCGGCCTACCCGAACTTCTACAAGTACCTGCACACGGAAGGCAACAAGGCGGCCAACTACTTCTCGACCGGCAACCCCAGCGAGCCGAACTACATCTCGCTGGCCAGCGCCGATGACTGGGGCGTGGCCGACGACAACGCATGGAACTGCCTGCCTGCCGGCGACACGGCCAACCAGCCGACCGACGTCTACGTGCCGGTCACGGCGTGCAATGCCGATACCAAGGTCCACAACCTGAAGGGCCGCCGCAACATGTTCACGGCGCTCTACAAGGCCGGCATGGCGGCGCGCGTGTACAGCGAGTCGATGAACCCGGGCCAGGATCCGCGCAAGGACGGCGTGGCCAATGCGTCGATCACGGGTCCGAACCCCACCTCGGGCGCCTCGGAGACGATGCCTGCCGGCCTGTACAAGACCAAGCACCACCCGGCAGTCAACTTCGACGACGTGCGCAACCGCCCGGACTTCTTCAAGAACCTGAACCGCACGGTGAGCGGCGGCCAGTGGGATGCGTCGATCGTCAGCTACGCGGCGGCCAACAGCATCACGTGGAACACGCACCAGTTCGAGGATGACCTCAAGAGCGGCGATATCGGTGCGCTGAACTACATCGTGCCGGACCAGTGCGACGACATCCACGGCGTGGGCACCTGCTCGTCGACCAATATCGCGCGTGGCGATGCGTACGCCAAGTACCTGGTGGACCAGATCCAGGCATCGCCGGTCTGGAAGAACACCAGCCGCCGTTCGGCCATCGTGATGCTGTTCGACGAAGGCAGCAGCTTCTTCGGCAGTTCGTCGTGCTGCGGCTGGAATGTGGGTGGTGCCGCCACCAGCGGTGCGCCGCTGGGCGAGGGCATCACCACGGCCGTTCCGCGCTACAACGGCGGCAACAAGGGCGACGGCCCGACCATCTTCGCGCTGCTGACCAACCAGCCTGGCGCGCCGAAGCAGATCGTCGATTCCGACGCCTACAGCCACTTCTCGTTCGTGCGCACGATGCAGGACATGTTCGGCCTGGCAGACCCCGCTGTGCCGACGTCGTACATGAACCGCTCGAAGTACACCGAGCAGTACATCGCCGACAACCTGGCGAACCTGGCAGAGTACTCGGGCAGCGCCAATACGCACTTCGACTCGGTTCGCCCGATGAACCACAAGTACGTGGTCAAGGCCGGCGACCTGCAGTCGGGCGGCAGCGTGGCCGGCGGCAGCGGCAGCGGTTCGGTGGGCTCCGGCAACAACACCGCCACGGGCCCGGATGCTACCCAGACCAATATCTGGGCGATCAAGCCGTAAAGCATCAGAGCCCCGGGCAAGCCACCGGCCACGGCCAGGTGGCTTGCCGTGTTCAAACCGACAACGGATGGCGGCTGCCACCGCCCACCCTCACCATGCGTGTTCTTCCACTTGCCGCGCGCTGCTGCGCGGTACTGCTTGCCGTGGCGCTGGCTGCCTGCCAGCCTGCCACCGATTCCGGCAAGCCGGCCCGGGGGGCCCAGACGGGCGCGTCCGGCCACAAGGCCCCGGCGCAGCCTGCCGCCGTGCAGCCCGTGTCGGCTACCGTGGCCGCCGCGCCGGCATCGCCGCTGTCGCCCGCCGCGCAGGCCGGCGCCAGGCTGTTCTTCGATCCATCGCTCTCGGGCTCGGGCAAGATGTCCTGTGCCACCTGCCACGACCCCAACCACGCCTATGGGCCGGCCAATGACCTGTCGGTGCAGCTGGGCGGCACCGATGGCAAGCAGCCCGGCACGCGCGCCGTGCCGACGCTGATGTACAAGGAGTACACCAACGCCTATTCCGACACGTTCGAGAACCCCGACATGATCAGCCCGCCCGGACCCGGCGGCGGCCTGACCTGGGACGGCCGCGCCAACACCATCGCCGAGCAGGCCGCGATTCCGCTGCTGGCGCCCAACGAGATGGCGGCAGCCAGCAAGGCGGCCGTGGTCGATGCCGTGCGCAATGGCGCCCACGCCGATGCGTTCCGCCAGGCCTATGGTCAGAACGTGTTCGACGATACCGACAAGGCGTTTGCGCTGGTGGGCGCGGCGCTGCAGGCGTTCCAGATCGAAGATCGCAGCTTCCACCCGTACAGCAGCAAGTTCGACCGCTATCGCACCAACAAGGTGGGCGGCGCGCTGAACGATGCCGAGATCCGCGGCCTGCGCGTGTTCATGGACCCCACCAAGGGCAACTGCATGGCCTGCCACCTGCTGGGCGGCGGCAACGACGGCAGCCAGGACATGACCAGCGACTACTCGTTCGCCGCGATCGGCGTGCCGCGCAATATGGATATTCCGGCCAACGCCGATCCGAAGTACTTCGACCTGGGCTTGTGCGGGCCGCTGCGCACCGACCATCGCCCCGGCAAGGACCGCGGGGCGGCAGCCACCTGCGGCATGTTCAAGACGCCGGTGCTGCGCAATGCCGCCACGCGCCACGCGTTCATGCACAACGGCGTGTTCCGGTCGCTGGAAGAGGTGGTCCGCTTCTACAACACGCGCGATACGTCGCCGGACAAATGGTATCCGCGCGATGCACGCGGCAAGGTTGCCAAATTCAACGACCTGCCTGCGAAATATCGCGCCAACCTGGACGACCAGATGCCGCTGGACCAGCGCCGCGCCGGCAGCCAGCCGCCGATGACCGATCAGGAGATGCACGACCTGATCGCCTTCCTGAACACGCTCACCGACGGCTACGTCGCGCCGGCCAATGCTGCCGACAGCGATGCGCATGGCCACACGGTGGCGAATGCCTTTGCCGATGCCAACGCGCAGAAGGCCGCCAAGACCCACTGATACCCCGAGTCCTACGATGAAACCGATTCTGCTGACCGCCGCGCTGACAGCGGCCACGAGCCTGCTGCTGGCGGGCTGCAACGCGCCAGACGCCGCCACCGAAGCCAACTTCAGCGCCGCGCTGGACAAGCACCTGACCGCGCATGGCGATCTCTGCATTGGCCGCCACCAGTGGCCGGTGGACGTACCCGACCTGCCCGTTGCCGCGCAGATGCGCGATGGCATCCAGATGCCGGCCCTCGAACATGCGGGGCTGGTCTCGCATGTCAGCGCCGAGATGACGCTGCATCATCAGAACGGGGAGGACGAGAAGGTCAAGGCGCTGCGCTATGACCTGACCGACAAGGGGCGCCAGTACGTCAACGACAGCCCGCACACGGCTGCGCATGGCGCCAGCGCCAGCCAGCCGGACCTTTGCTATGGTCGCGTGCGGCTGGCGAAGGTCACGGGTTGGGAGAAGCCGCAAAAGACCGACGAAACGCCGGTTCGCCTGACCACCACCGTCCGCTATACCTACACGCTGGAACCGGCGGCGTGGGCCAGCGATGCGTCGGTGCAGGGCGCGTTTCCGGTGCTGGCGCGGGTGGTCAGGGGCAGTGGCAAGCTGGAGCTGAAGCAGGCGATGGTGGCCACCGGCGGCGGCTGGCAGCCGCTCTAGGGCTGGTCCGGCCCGGTCATCGCCCAGTTATCGATCAGCCCTCAGTCCGCGCGGGCGGCTCAGCCCGCGCTGTACACCTCGCTCGGGGCCACGTGGATATAGACGCCGCTGGCCTGTTGCGTGCCGGGCATCAGCAGGTGCAGCGGCATCGTGGCGCCATTGAGCGCCTCAAGGAACGTCCAGTTGACGGTCTGGCCACCGGCACGGATGGCGACCGATTCCCCCGATGCCACCGTGACGTAACGCGTATCCGGCCCGATCGTGATGGTGCGGCCGACGGTCTGCACGGGCGCCGGGCTGCCGAACAGGGCGGCTTCGTGGCTGACGGGGGTGGGGGCGGGGGCGCTCCAGGCCAGCATGGGGGCGAGAAGCAGGGCAGGGATCAGGAGAGTCTTCGAGGTCATGATGGTGTGTTGTTGTGATCGGCTCCGTTCGAGCCGTACGGAAAGGCTACGCCTCCGCTTGTAATTCCCAAAATGACTTGAATTCACAAAATAAAGTCGAAAAACGAATGCAATAGCCGATGCGATAACGGCACATGGTGCGCTGCCGCACCCCGCGAAAGGCGGGTGTGGGCACGATACAACCCGGCCGCAAGACATCTTCGATACATTTGGCATTTTCCGGGCGTACACATATGACTGGACGGGACCGGTCGTACGCCTCGGACACCTTCAAGAACAAAAAAGAGGTGGGTCAATGGTTCGAGGGATGGGCGCGCAGCCGCGTACGCAAGCGCAGCGGCAATGGGACCGGCATTCGGTCATCGCCACGCTGTTCGAGGCGCCATGGTGGATGACGGTGCTGCTGGGCATCGCCTGCTATGTCACGCTCTACGTGGTCATGCCGGGCATGATCGGTTTTCTGGTCCATTCGCATGCGCTGCCCCCGGCCGCGTCAGGCCTGGCCGGGGTTCTCCGCCTGTTGGCGTCCGTGGTGGCAGCACTTGCCGCCATCGTGGCCTGGATGTCGCACCGGCACGCCGGGGAGCGCCGCCAGCAGGAAGCGCAGCAGCGCCAGCGCGTGGCACCGGGTCGCCGGCCCGTGGCGTCGCCGCCCGGGCCGCCTCCGTATGCCGACACGATCAGGACCGTGCCCCAGGCCAGCACCAGGATTGCCGTAGCGGATGCCGCAGCGCCGCTTCCGCCGGCAATGCCGCAGGCGGCACCGGGACCGATCCGCGAATGGTCGCTCGACGCGCTCAAACAACTGGAATGGAAGCGCTTCGAGCTGTTGTGCGTGACCTACTACGAGGCCATGGGCTTCAAGGTGAAGACCGTGCCCAATGGCCCGGACGGCGGCGTAGATGCCACGCTGTACAAGCGCGGCCAGCGCGCGCCGCTGGCGGTCGTGCAATGCAAGGCGTGGAACCGGCCCGTCAAGGTGGAGCAGGTGCGGGCGCTGGGCGGCGTGATGCTGGAGCGGCAGGTGCGGCGCGGCGTGTTCTGGTCGCTGTCGGGCTACGTGGGCCAGCCGGTGCGGGAATCGGCCGGGCGCGCCGGCATCCAGCTGCTCGATGGCGAGGCCATCGTGGCCCGCATCCGTGCGCTGCCGGCCGAGACGCAGGCCATGCTGATGGAATCGGCCTTCGCCGGCGATTTCAGCACGCCCAGCTGCGCGGCCTGTGGCGTCAAGCTGGTGGCGCGCCAGGGCAAGGCGGGCCCGTTCTGGGGGTGCATGAACTTCCCGCGTTGCCGGGTGATCCTGCCGCGCGCCGCGTAATATCGATCTGCATCCAGTGACACACGGGTTTGCGGGCAACGGTGTAGTATCCGGGGCCCAACCTGTTTCAAGCTGGAGAGCCAACATGATCGTTTTCGTCACCGGTGCCACTGCCGGATTCGGCGCCGCCATCGCCCGTCGCTTTGTCAATGCCGGCCACCGCGTCGTTGCCGCCGGCCGCCGTGAAGACCGGCTGCAGGCCCTGGTCGATGAACTGGGCAGCGACAATGTGCTGCCGCTGGTGCTGGATGTGCGCGACCGCGACGCCGTGTTCGCCGCTGTCGCCAACCTCCCGGCCGACTATGCCGAGATCGATCTGCTGGTGAACAACGCGGGCCTGGCACTGGGCCTGGAGCCGGCGCACCGCGCCGACCTGGACCAGTGGGAAACGATGATCGATACCAACGTCACGGGCCTGGTGACGATGACGCGTGCGGTCCTGCCCGGCATGGTCGCGCGCAATCGCGGCCACGTGGTCAACATCGGATCGGTGGCCGGTGCCTATTCCTACCCGGGTGGCAACGTCTACGGCGCCACCAAGGCGTTCGTGCACCAGTTCTCGCTTAACCTGCGTGCCGACCTGACCGGCACCCGCGTGCGCGTGACCGATGTGGCGCCGGGGCTGGTGGGTGGCACGGAATTCTCCAATGTGCGCTTCAGCGGCGACCAGTCGCGCGTGGACAAGGTCTACGAAGGCGCCGATGCGCTGACGCCCGACGATATCGCCGAGACCGTGTTCTGGGCCGCCACGCTGCCCGCGCGCGTCAATATCAACTACCTGGAAGTGATGCCGGTGACACAGTCGTTCAGCGCGCTGTCGATCACCCGCGAGAAACCGTAAGCGGTTTCGGATTCGCCCGATGTTCGCCCGGATACCGGGCGAATTTTTCGGGTGGGATGGAATAGCCCCCGGAGTTGTGCGTATACCGGATGAGTCCTCACTCATCGGGAGTACGCATTGACCGACAACACCCCCACATCACAATCGGGCACGCGCATCTGCGTGCCGTGCCGCCTGGGCGCCATCGGCGCCGTCGTGCTCGTGCTGGCCGGCGGTTTCGCCTATACGGGCGGGTGGATCGCGCCGCACCGGCTATCCACCCAGACCATCGTCAACCAGTTCCAGCGCAACGACGGATTGCACGAAGGATACCGGCGCAATCACGCCAAGGGCGTCTGCGTCGAAGGCTATTTCGAAAGTACCGGAGGGGCCGCGCAACTGTCGAAGGCCGGCGTGTTCGCCGCGGGCCGAACGCCGGTGATCGGGCGCCTGGCGATTCCAGGCGGCAATCCGCAGGCGGCGGATGGCAGCGTGCCGATTCGCAGTTTCGCGCTGATGTTCAAGCAGGCGGACGGCCAGCAGTGGCGTACCGGCATGAATTCGGTGCCGCTGTTCCCGGTGCATACGCCGGAGCAGTTCTATGGGCTGCTGCAGGCCAGCCAGCCCGACCCGGCCACGCACAAGCCCGATCCCGCCAGGCTCAAGGCGTTCGCCGAGGCCAATCCCACGCTCGGGGCGTTCCAGGGCTGGGTCAAGAGCCATCCCCCGTCGTCGAGCTTCGCCAACAGCGCCTATTACAGCGTCAACGCGTTCTATCTGGTCGATGCGGGCGGCAAGCGGCAGGCCGTGCGCTGGTCGGTGCAGCCCGAGTTGCCCTATGCCCCGGTCACCGACGCCGAGAAGGGCGAGGCCTCGTTCCTGGCCGCCGACCTGACGCAGAAACTGGCCGCCGGCCCGCTGCGCTGGCGCCTGATGCTGACGCTGGGTGCGCCCGGCGACGCCACCGACGATGCCACGCAGGCCTGGCCCGATGACCGCCAGCAGGTGGACGCCGGCACGCTCGTGATCGAGCGCGCGAGTTCGCAGGCCGATGGCGGCGTCTGCCGCGATGTCAACTTTGATCCGACCGTGCTGCCATCGGGCATCGCCGCGTCGAACGACCCGCTGCTGGCTGCCCGTTCGGCGGCCTATGCGCTGTCGTACCAGCGCCGCTCGCGCGAGGAAGCCCTCGACGCGCACGGACAGCAGGCATCCCGATAAAAGGAACCAGGCATGAAGGCTACGCATACACAATTCAGCGGCTTGCAGAAGCTGCTGCACTGGCTGATGGCCGTGCTGATCCTGTCGATGCTGTTCGTCGGGGTCGGGATGGTCTTTACCGTTTCGCGTGCGCATGACACGCTGGTGGCGCTGCACCGGCCGCTGGGCATCGCCTTGCTGCTGCTGGTGATCGTGCGCCTGGCCGTGCGCCTGCGGCGCGGCGCGCCGCCGCTGCCGGACAGCATGCCGCCCGCGCAGCGCGCCATCGCCAAGGCATCGCATTACGTGCTGTACGGGCTGATGCTGGCGATGCCGCTGATCGGCTGGGGCATGCTGTCGGCCGGCGGCTATCCGGTGACGATGGCAGGTGGCTTTCACCTGCCGCCGATCCTGCCCGCCAACGTGAGCCTGTTCGCGTTGCTGCGAACGTTGCACACGTGGCTGGGACTGACGCTGTTCGCGGTGGTGCTGCTGCACCTGGCCGCCGCGCTGCTGCATGCGCTGGTGCTGCGCGACGGGGTGTTCCAGGCGATGGCGCCGGGCGGGCGCCGGCAGTATCGATGATCCCGGCTGTTGTCTCTGCCATGTAGTCAGGCGCGGGGCAGAGGGCGGGCGGCGCAATCGGCGGCAGGTCTCGACTTGAGCCGCCGCGCCCTCTCCCCCGGCCCCTCTCCCGCAGCGCGGGAGAGGGGAGCAAAACGTTGGCCGGGTTTGCCGGTGCGCTTTGCTATGCAAAACGTTGGCCGGGTTTGCCGGTGCGCTTTGCTATGCGCTCCCCTCTCCCATGTAGTGGGAGAGGGGTGGGGGAGAGGGCGGGCGGTGCAATCCGCGGCAGGTCTCGGCTTGAACCGCCGCGCCTTCTCCCGCAGCGCGGGAGAGGGCGCAAAACGCCGGGGATCGATCAGCCCGGCACGGCCTCGTCCCCGAACGCCGCCAATTCCTTGACCAGGCTGCGGGCCGCCAGCTCGACCAGCGTGCGGCCCTTTTCCGGCGTGGCCTGGTTCGGGTCCGATCCCATGCGGCCATCGGGGAAGCGCGCGCGGAAGTCCAGCGCTTCGCGGATGGGGCCCGATGGCGCGATGCGCGGCGCGTAGTCGGCATGCTTGATCGCGTGCTCGTACGCATATTGCGTGACGGCAATCTCCGACGGCGTGGCATGTGCGCCATGGCCAGTGGGGAACATCTCCTTCGCCAGCTCGTTCACGCCTTCCAGGTCCCACCAGTTGGTGAGCTTCATCGCAAAGCCGGTGCGGCGCCCGGCGAAGCTCGATTCGGCATAGATCTCGGAAAACGCCGCCTCGACTGACGCGATATTGCCGCCGTGGCCGTTCAGGAACAGGATCTTCTCGAAACCGTGGCGGGCCAGCGAGCGCGTCCAGTCCACGATGGCCGCGATAAACGTGGTCGGGCGCAGCGAGATGGTGCCGGCAAAGCCCAGGTGGTGCTGGGCCATGCCGATATTGAAGGTGGGTGCCACCAGGATATCGGCCTGCTGCTCGGCCGCGCGGCAGATGATCTCCGGACACATCCAGTCGGTGCCCAGCAGGCCCGTGGGGCCATGTTGCTCGTTGGAGCCGATCGGGATGACGATGGTCCGGCTGCGCTTCAGGTACTGCTCGATTTCAGACCAGGTGGACAGGTACAGCAGCATGATTGACTCCTTGTTTTACGTGGGGGTGTTGCGGGGAGAGCGACGGGTTGGATGCGGTTCAGTGATTCAGTGCCGCGACGGCAGCCGCGTGGCAAGGATGATCAGCGCGGCCGCCAGCGGCATGGCGGCGATGATCAGCACGCCCGGATGCAGGCTGCCGCTGGCCGCCTTGGCCCAGCCGATGATGGCGGGCCCCCAGAAGCCGCCGGACAGGCCGATGGTGTTGATCAGCGCGATGCCGCCGGCGGCCGCCGGCCCCTTGATGTATTCGGACGGCATGGCCCAGAACACCGTGTAGGTCATCCACAGGGTGGTGGTGCCCAGCGTCAGCAGCGCGATGGTGCCCGCCAGGTGGCCGTCTGCCAGGGTCGAGCCGGCCAGTAGCGCGGCGCCCGCCAGTGCCGGCACCGCGGCGTGGTAGCGGCGTTCGCGCTTGCGGTCCGAGCGGCGGCCCATGTAGATCATGCCGATGGCGCCGCCCAGATAGGGCAGGGCCGTGTACCAGCCCAGCTGCACCGTGTCGTTGACACCCTGGGCCTTGATCAGCGTCGGCAGCCAGAAGCTCAGCGCGTAGATGGCGGCGATCACGCAGAAGTAGGCGAACGCCAGCACGTAGACTTTGGGGTCGCGTGCCACGGCGCCGAACGAGTGCTTGTGCGCGGCCGGCACGGCCAGTTCCTGTTCGAGCAGGCGCTTTTCGTCGGCGGTGAGCCAGTTCGCATCGGCGGGACGGTCGGGCACGAGCTTCCAGGCCAGCACGCCAAGCACCAGGCAGGGCAGGCCCTCGATCAGGAACATCCATTGCCAGCCGGCCAGCCCGGCATGGCCCGCCAGCGTGGTCATCAGCCAGGCCGACAACGGGCCGCCGACGATGCCGCCGATCGGGCCCGCCAGGAACACGATGGCGATGGCGCGTGCCATGCGCTGCGGCCCGTACCAGCACGACAGGTAATAGATCATGCCCGGTGCGAAGCCGGCCTCGAATACGCCCAGCAGGAAGCGCATGGCGTAGAACGTGGGCACGTCACGCACGAACAGCATGCAGGCCGACGTGATGCCCCAGAGCACCAGGATGCGGCTGAAGGTCTTGCGTGCCCCGATACGCGGCAGCATCAGGTTGCTCGGGATTTCGAACAGCACGTAGCCGATGAAGAAGATGCCGGCGCCCACGCCGTAGGCCGCATCGGAAAAGCCCAGGTCGCCCTGCATCTGGAGCTTGGCAAAGCCAACGTTGACGCGGTCCAGGTACGCAAACAGGTAGCAGACCAGCAAAAACGGCAGCAGCCGCAGGTTGATCTTCTGATACAGCGCGGCAGTGCCGTCTACGGCGGCGGGGTTCGACATCACTAACATTTGCCAGTCTCCAGAGCGTTGTGATGGTTGTGGGATTGGCTTCGATAGTGGCAGCCGCGTAGACTGATACCAACAGCAACAAAGTCCACACTTCGTTCTTCTGAAAGCAACGCAGCGGCGCTCGGCGCACTAAAAGCGGCTTTTAGATAACAAAAAGGCATGCGATGCGCGAAATCAATCAGCAGCGGCTGCGCTATTTCCGGGAAGTGCTGGCGCACGGCACGATCCGTGGCGCGGCCGAGAGCCTCAATACGTCGCCGTCGGTCATCACGCGCCAGATCCGGCTGCTGGAAGAGGAACTGGGCACCACGCTGTTCGAGCGGCAGGCGCGCGGCGTGCGGCCCACCGAGGCGGCGGCCCACCTGCTGGAGTTCTGGCGCGGCTACCGCTCGCACCAGGAAAAGCTCGAAGACCAGTTGCACGCGCTGATGGGGCTGCAGCAGGGCCTGGTGCAGATCGTGCTGAGCGAGGGCTATGTCGATGCGCTGGTCAACGAGGTGGTGGCGCCGTTCTGCGCGCAATACCCGATGGTCGATATCCGCATGGAGATCCTGCCCGTGGACGACGTGCTCAACGAGGTGGCCGAAAGCCGCGCCCATATCGGCCTGGCCTACAACCCGCCGCTGCACCCGCGCATTGAGTACCGCGCCAGTTCGGCGCAGCCCATCGTGCTGCTGACGCGCCACGATCATCCGCTGGCGCTGCGCGGTGGCGCGGCCACCATCCATGACGTGATGGCCTACCCACTGGCGCTGATGCCAGAGTCCTATGGCATCGGGCATGCGGCCAGGATGCTGGAATTCGCCGAGAACATCCGCATCCGGCCCACGCTGGTCACCAATTCGCTGTCGGCGCTCAAGCAGTTCGTGGCCTACGACGATTTCGTGACGCTGATCGGCCAGTTCGCCGCCTACCGCGAGGTGGCCGCCGGCAGCCTGGCCACGGTACCGATCGACCATCCGCTGTTCCGGGGCACGCAGGCCCGGCTGCTGGTCAAGGCCGGGCGCCCGTTGCCGGCGGCGGCGCTGGAGGTGCTGGCCTTTATTCAGCATCGCATGGGCATCTTTGCCGAGGGGGGCTGAGGGGGCGCACCGGGGCCTCAGAGCACGTAGCCGCCATCGATGGTCAGGCTGGCGCCGGTCATGTAGGCCGACGCCGGGCTGGCGAGCCAGCTTGCCAGCCCGGCAATCTCCTCGGGCCGGCCCACACGGCCCAGCGGAATTTTCGGGATCAGGTGCTCGATCATGTCGGCCGTCATGTCGGTCACGGTCGGGCCAGGCTGGATGTTGTTGATCGTGATGCCGCGCGGCGCCAGTTCCAGCGCCACGTTCTTGACCAGCGCCGCCACGGCTGCCTTGGTCATGGCGTAGACCGCGCCACCCGGCGCACCGGTGCGGATGGCCGTGTTGCTGCCGATGGTGATCAGCCGCCCACCGTCGCGCAGCTGCGCCGCGGCAGCCTGGATGGCGACGAACACGCCGCGGATATTCACATCGAGCATCAGGCCGAGATCGGCATCGGCCACGGTGTCGATGGTGCCCAGCCGCAGCACGCCGGCATTGACCACCGTGGCATCGAGCGGGCCGAAGCGCGCCACCGCCTGCCGCACGGCGGCGCGGATGGCGGCCGGGTCGGCACTGTCCGCCGCAATGGCCAGCGCCTGGCCGCCGGCCGCCTCGATCCGCGCTACCACGTCGGCGGCCTTGTCGGGCCGCGTGGCGTAGGTCAGCGCGACGTGAAAGCCGTCCTGCGCCAGCCGCGTGGCAATGGCCGCGCCAATGCCGCGCGAGCCGCCGAATACCAGGGCGGCCCTGGCCGCCTTTGTCGTGTGCGCCCAGCATGGGCGCACTCTTGTGGGTGCAAGTCCCACCGTAAGTTGATCACAGCGAACGAAGCGAAGCGCAACTGCGTGAGGGTGACCGAGCGTGGGGAGGAAGCGTGGAGCGAAGCTGCGAGCCGAGGGACACGAACCGGATAGAAGGCGGTGCCGACCAGGACGAGCGGGCACGAAACCGCGAAGTTCTCGTGATCAAGGGGCGGTGACGTAAATCCGGCGGTTGTGCAGCGAAGGAGTGCGTTCTTACCTGGGGACGCCCCGCTTTGCGCCTGAAAGGGCGACGGCGTCGAGCCGGAGTGGGGTCTCAGCAGAGGTCATAGTAGTTGGGGGTAGCGCCGGGAAGGCTCGACTCCGCCGACGAAGGACCGAACGAGAGGGAGTGTTCGAAGCCGTGTCGATGCCAAAGGCAATGCGTCAGAAGCCCGCGCGAGCGGGGTGGGTGGGAGTAACGGACGGTGAAGCCGGCCGCGAACCTGCTTGCGACGAAGCCTGGGGTCCGCGACATGAATCGGAGAACACAGGGTCGGCGCTGCTGGAGGCAGCGCTGACGAGAGAGAACCTGAAGCGAGCGCTCAAGCGGGTGCGGGCCAATAAAGGCGCCGCGGGGGTGGACGGTCTGGATATCGATCAGACTGCGCGCCAACTGGTGACGACGTGGCCCGCGATTCGCGAGCAATTGCTCAAGGGGACGTACCGGCCGAGTCCGGTACGGCGGGTAACGATTCCGAAGCTGGACGGTGGCGAGCGTGAGCTTGGCATTCCGACGGTGACGGATCGGCTGATCCAGCAGGCGCTGCTGCAGGTGTTGCAGCCGATTCTGGACCCCACCTTCAGCGAACACAGCTACGGCTTCCGTCCCGGCAGGCGTGCGCACGACGCGGTGTTAGCCGCGCAGTCGTACGTGCAGTCGGGTCGGCGAGTGGTGGTGGATGTGGATCTGGAGAAGTTCTTCGACCGGGTCAACCATGACATTCTGATCGACCGTCTACAGAAGCGACTTGGGGATACCGGGGTGATCCGGCTGATCCGGGCGTATCTGAACAGCGGGATGATGGATGGCGGGGTGGTGCAGCATCGGTACGAGGGCACGCCGCAAGGCGGGCCGCTGTCACCGCTGCTGGCCAACGTGCTGCTCGATGAGGTGGACAAGGAACTGGAACGCCGAGGCCACTGCTTCGTGCGCTACGCCGATGATGCGAACGTGTATGTACGCAGTCATCGGGCGGGCGGTCGGGTGATGGCACTGTTGCGGCGGTTGTACGGCAGGCTGCGTCTGAAGGTAAACGAGGCGAAGAGTGCGGTGGCGAGCGTGTTTGGCCGCAAGTTCCTGGGCTACAGCTTCGGCCGGGGAGCGGGTGACGCGGTTAAGCGTAAGGTGGCGGCCAAGCCGCTACTGACGTTCAAGCAACGCATTCGCGAACTGACTCGCCGTTCTGGCGGGCGTAGTCTAAAGGAAGTGGTGGATCGTCTGCGGCCGTATGTGCAGGGTTGGAAGGCCTACTTCCGGCTGGCCCAAATGCCAAGTGTCTGGCGCGCGCTGGACCAGTGGATCCGGCACCGGCTGCGGGCCATCCAGCTCAAACACTGGCGCCGAGGTCGAACCATCTACCGGGAACTGCGGGCGCTAGGGGCAACGGCGGAGGTCGCGCGGGATGTGGCGGCGAACAACCGCTGCTGGTGGCGCAACAGCGACCGGGCCTTGAAACGCGTGCTGACCATCGCCTACTTCGACCGCCTCGGAATGCCCCGTCTCTCCTGACCTCAACCTCTCGAACCGCCCGGTGCGGACCCGCATGCCGGGTGGTGTGGCAGGGGCGCAGCCACGAATGGCTGCCCCCTATGCCGATTCCGGGCCGCCGGTAATCCTTACACGGGCTGCATATTCCGGCCAGGCCGCTCATGGCCTGGCTTGCCGCTACCAGAACGTGGCCGCGTAGCCGGCCAGGATCAGCGCAATCGCGATCAGGAAGACCGGGTGTGTCCACGTATAGCGCCGGTTTCCACGCAGTTTCTGCATCTTTTCTTCGCGGTCCTGCACGTCGCCTTGCTGCATGGGTGTCCTCCTCGAAGTCCGGGGCCCGACGGGCCGACAGGTCGTGGTGTGCAGGATGCGTGCCATGCGCGGCGGCCACCGTCCCGGCCACAACGCCAGACACCGGGCGGCGGGCTTGGCACAATAACAGGCTTCGCGCGTTCCGTTGTCAGACGGCGATCGACCCGCGCGCCCGGCAAAGGAGAGATGACCGAATGACGGTGCCAGATATGTCCGCCTCGCCCGATCCATCCAACGCATCCGGTTCGTCAGACCCGCCCGCCCGTGCGCCCGCCATCGGCCTCGGCAGCGCGGCGCGCGACCTCTACCGCGCGCTCTGGCGCCATGCGCACGGCGTGCGGGGCCAGATGCTGGGTGCCGCCAGCCTGTTGTCGGCGGCGCAGTTGCTGCGGCTGACCATGCCGTGGCTGGCTGCACAGGCGATCAATGCGCTGCAGCAGGGCCAGATGGAAGTGGCCGGCCGCTGGATTGTCTACCTGATCGGCATCTATCTGTTGTCGTGGCTGCTGCATGGCCCGGGGCGCGTGCTGGAGCGCAATGTGGGCGTGCGGGTGCGCGAGCGGCTGTCCGACCAGCTCTACGCGCGCATTGCGTCTGCGCCGCTGGCCTGGCGAGATGGCCGGCACTCGGGCGAGCTGCAGCACCGCGTGGTGCAGTCCAGCCGGGCGCTGTCCGACTTTGCGCAGAACCAGTTCGGCTATTTGCAGAGCGCATTCAACTTCGTGGGCCCGATCGTGGCGCTGGCGCTGCTGTCGCGTACCAGCGGCGTGATCGCGGTCACCGGCTATGTGGTCATCGCGCTGATCATCTTGCGTTTCGACCGCACGCTGATGCAGCTGGCCCGTGCCGAGAATGACGCGGAGCGCCGCTATGCCGCCGCGCTGCTGGATTTTGTCGGCAACGCGGGCACGGTAATCGGCCTGCGGTTGCAGGCCGCGTCGCGCAAGCTGCTCGACCATCGCATGGCGGCCGTGATGGCGCCGTTGCGCCGTGCGGTGGTGGTCAACGAAGGCAAATGGTTTGCCGTCGACCTGCTTGGCATGGGGCTGACGTGGATCCTGGTGGTGGTGTACGTGCTGCAGGCGCGCCAGCCGGGCCAGGCCGTGTTGCTGGGTACGGTCTTCATGATCTACCAGTATGCGCAGCAGGCCGCGACGGTGGTTGGCGCGATGGCGTCGAATTTCCAGAGCTTCGCGCGCATGCATACGGACTACGGCAGCGCCGAGCCGATCTGGGAAACGCCCGGCGATCCGGACGCGGCCGTGCCCGCGGTGATTCCTGATGCGCGGTGGCAGACGCTGGAACTGCGCGGCGCCACCTGGCGCTATGCCGACGATGCACGCGGCGGCCTGCACGGCATCGACCTGCAACTGCGGCGCGGTGCGCGCATTGCGCTGATCGGCCCCAGTGGCGGCGGCAAGAGCACGCTGCTGCGCGCACTGGCGGGCCTCTATCGCCCGCAGCACGGCGAACTGCGGCGCGATGGCATGGCGGAGGACTGGATCGAACTGCGCGCGCTTGCCACGCTGATTCCGCAGGAGGCCGAGGTGTTCGAAGCCAGCGTGGAGGAGAACCTGACCTTCGGCGAGCCGGCCGATGCGGCGGCGCTGCAGGCCGCCGTGCATACGGGCGTGTTCGACGAGGTGTTGCAGCGCATGCCCGCCGGCCTGGCGAGCCCGCTCAGCGAGCGCGGCGCCAACCTGTCCGGCGGCCAGCGTCAGCGGCTGGCGCTGGCGCGGGGGGCGCTGGCCGCGCAGGGCAGTTCGCTGTTGCTGCTTGACGAACCGACCAGCGCGCTTGATCCGCAGGCCGAAGGCCGCGTATTCGACCGCATGTTCGCGGCCTTTCCGTCGGCCTGCATCGTCGCATCGGTGCATCGGCCCAGCCTGCTGGCCCGCTTTGACACCCTCGTGGTGGTCGAGGCTGGCCGGGTGGTCGATGCCGGGCCGCGCGACGACGTGCTGGCAAGGCGCGGCGACTGATCCGGACGCGCCCTGAACCCGCCGCCAGAGCGGCCGGCGGGGGCCCTTACATCAGCGAGTCGGTCGAGTAGGCGACCCCATCGCGCCCGGGGTCGGCCCCGCCGTGCAGCGCTGTGCCGTCGATATGCACCGCATGCACCCATCCGATCGTGTAGTTGTACGGATTGCGGATCACCTCGTAGCCCTGCTGTTCGAGCTGCCGGCAGACCGCGCGCGGAATGCGGTTGCAGACGTCGATGGCATTGCTGGTCGACGAGAAGCGCGGCGCCGACACGGCGTCCTGGATCGGCATGCCGTGGTCCACGGCGTTCAGGATCACCTGCAGCACGCCCATGGCGATCTGTGTGCCGCCCGGTGCGCCGAGCACGATTTCGGGCTGGTTGTCGCGGAACACGATGGTGGGGCACGACGACGTGAAGCGGCGCTTGCCCGGGGCGATGCTGCCGGCCCGGCCCGGCCGGGGATCGAATACGCCCATGCATCCGTTGTACATGAAGCCCATGCCGGGCGTGATGGCGCCCGACGGCATCGCCAGCGAATGGGTCAGCGACACACAATTGCCGTCGCCATCCACCACCGACAGGTGCGTGGTATCGCGCGGCACCGCGTGTCCGGGGTTGACGCGCGTGACGGACACCTTCTCGTGCGCGCGCACGGCTGCGGCGGTCTGCGCGGCGCGCTCGGCGGACAGCAGGCGTTCCAGCGGGATGTCGACGAAGGCCGGATCGCCCAGATGCTTGTCCTTGTCGACGGTGGCCTGCTTCATGACTTCGCAGACGATGCGCAGGTACTCGGGCGAGTTGTGCGGCATCGAGCCCAGGTCGAACTGCTCCAGCGCGTGCAGCATCTCCAGCAGCATCGCACCGCCACCGGGCGGCTGGTTGGTGGCAATGACACGGTCGCGGTAGCGGCCGAACAGCGGTTTCTGGCGGATCACGCGGTAGTCGGCCAGGTCCTGGCGGCTCAGCAGGCCGCCGTTGGCCTGCATGTCGGCGACGATGGCATCGGCAATCGACCCGCTGTAGAACGCATCGGCCCCTTCGCGGGCAATCACGTCGAGCATATCGGCCATGTCGGGGTTGACGATGGGTGCGCCGATGGGCCGCGGCCAGCCGTCTTCGCGGCAGTAGATGCGGCGGCCCGATTCGCTGAAAGCCAGCCGCTCGCGGTTGCTGGCGCGGCCGAGCGTGGCTTCGTCCATCCAGAACGCGTGCATGCCGGGCCGCACGAAATAGCCGTCTCGGGCCCAGGCAATGGCCGGTGCCACCACCTCGCGCCATGGCAGGCGGCCGTGGGCCGCGTGCATTGCCTCCAGGCCGCGCAGCGTGCCGGGGGTGGCGATCGATTGGTAGCCGATATCGTTCAGGCGGCCCTTGATGAAGAAGCCGAAGCCGTCGCGTGCCTCGCCCTCCAGCAGGTCGGCCCACATGTCGGGCCGCGCGCTGGCTGGGGCCGTGGCGTGGAAGTCGAAGTACTCGTGCGCGCGCGCGTCGCGCATGTAGACCGCACCGGTGCCAAAGCCCGCGATGCCGCACATCAGCGGATCGACCACGGTCTGCGCCAGCGCGCAGGCCACGGCCGCATCCACGGCGTTGCCGCCTGCCTTCAGGATCTCGACGCCCGACTCGGCCGCTTCCGGCTGCGGGCAGACCACCATTCCAGGATTCGTCATGGGAGGGTCCTTACCTGGATTGGAAGTCGACGGAGCCCAGCGCTTCCTGCACCTTGGCGGTGTCGCGCACGGTCATCTGCATCAGCATGCCGGACGGGCCGGGCATTGGCACCACCTGCATGGTCCTGAGCTTTTCCAGCGTGCCCTTGTCGGCCAGGAAGACCTGCGATGCGGCGTGCAGGCGCTTCACGACATCGGGCGACGTGCCGGCCTTGGCGGCCACGCCCATCCAGCCCAGATCATCAAGCCCCGACAGGCCCAGTTCGGATGCCGTTGGCACGTCCGGCAGGTCTGGCAGCCGCTTTGGCGCGAACAGCACCAGTGGCACGAGCTTGCCGGCCCGAATCTGCGGCATGGCCGTGCTCAGCACCGGCGCCATGACCTGCGTCTGCCCGCCGACAGTGGCGACCACGCCATCGGGCTCGCCCTTGTATGGCACGTGCGTCATATGGATGTTCTGGTTCTTCTGGAACAGCTCGACCACCAGGTGGGTGGAATTGCCGTTGCCCGACGACGCGAAATTGATCTTGCCCGGCTTGGCCCTGGCGGCAGTCACCAGATCGGCCAGGGTGCGGAAGCCAGTCTGCGGATTGGCAACCAGCACGAATGGCACCGTGGTCAGCACCGACACGGGGGTGAAGTCGGTTTCGGGCTTGTACGACAGCGGGGCGTAGGCGAACTTGTTCAGCACCATCTGCGAGACCCCGGCCAGGAACAGCGTGCACCCATCGGCAGGTTGGGACAGCACGTACTTGGCCGCGATCACGCCACCGGCGCCAGCCTTGTTTTCCACGAGCACGGTGGTGCCCAGTTCCTTCGAGGCGGTTTCGGCCCACATGCGCGCCAGCGTATCGGTGCTGCCGCCGGCCTGCTGCGACACCACCAGCTTGATCGGCCGCGTGCTCCCGGCTTCGCCGCAGGCCCAGCCCGGCGCCGAGGCACCCACTGCGAGCATCGCGGCCAGCAGTTTCCCCATGATGGAGATTTTTCTCATGTCGTGTCCTTCTTGATCAGTGGTTCCATGGATTGTTCCGCGGCCGCAGAAGCGTCAATATTCGCCCGGGAAGCGCGGAACGGCCAATGAAATGTTCCGAACCTTGTATGAGTATTTGTTCATGTCGCAGTCTCCGGACACCGTGGCCTGGGCGCGCCGGTTGCGGATGCGTCACCTTGAATCGTTCCTGGTCCTGCACGAGGCTGGCACGCTGACGCTGGCCGCCCAGCGGTTGCACATGACCCAGTCGGCCATGTCGCACTGGCTGGGCGAGATGGAGGATCTGGTCGGCACGAAGCTGGTGCTGCGCGGCAAGCAGATGAAGCTGACGGCGGCCGGCGAGGCCGTGCGCAAGCTGGCGCTAAGGGTGCTGGGCGAAGTAGGGCGGACCAACGCCGAGCTGCTGTCGCTGGCAAAGGGCGACGTGGCGCGCGTGCATATCGGCAGTGTGACGGCGGGTATCGCCCATCTGATTCCGCGTGCCGTGCTGGCCTTCCAGGCGCGCCATGCCGATGTGTCGTTCCAGGTGACCGAAGGCGTGTTCAACGCGCTGCTGAGCGGGCTGGAGGAGCGCGAGTACGACCTGGTGGTGGGTTCGATCGATGCCCGCGCCTACGGCCAGCATCTGGAGCACGAGGTGCTGTTTGCCGACGACATCGCGATTGTGGTTGGGCCGGACCATCCGCTGGCGGCGGCACGCAGCGTCGGCTGGGCCGACGTATTTGGCTTTCCGTGGCTGATGCCGCCGCGCGACACGCTGATGCGCGTGCGGCTGGAAAACACCTTGCTGGAACGCGGTGGCGCCGGCATCAAGCCGAAGATCGAAACAGGATCGATCGTGGTACTGGAATCGGTGGTGCGCGCCAGCGACCATGTGGGCGTCTGTTCGGCCGCCATGGCTGCGCACCTGCAGCGCCGTGGGCTCGTTTCCATCCTGCCGCTGGCCGATGTGGGGTCATTCGGGCCCGTGGGGGCGGTGTGGCGGCGGGGCGGCGCCGACGAAATGCTGCTCGACTTTGTCTCACTGCTTCGCAGCGAGGCCGGGCGGATCGACGGCGGCGGCTGACGTGCCGGCGGCCGTCAGGCTGCCCAGCGGGCTGACGCCTTTCCAGGCGCCTGTTGCGATGGCATCGACGATCAGCTTCAGCAACGCGTCTTCCACCGTCTTGCAGGCCAGGCTGAGCCGTGCGGCGCCTGCCACGCAGAGGAACACGCGGCGCACCAGCGACGAATCGGAGATCGGCACGCACGCGAACGCCTGCGGCGGTTCGGTGGCCAGCGCGCTCCAGGGCAGGATGGTCCACCCCATGCCGGCGCTGACCGCCGACAGCAGCACCGACACCGCGCTGGTCTCGGCCACAAGCTTCAGCTCGAGCCCGGCGGCCACGAAGGCACGGTCGGTCAGCACCCGTACCGAATTGGGAAAGCTCGGCAGCAGCAGCGGCAACGCGGCCATCTCGGCCAGCGTCAGCGCCGTGTCGCGCTGCGCCGATGCCGGGCCTACGGCCATCAGATCTTCGTCCAGCAACGGCACGAGATGCATGTTCGGACGCTGCTGGGCATCCATGGCGATGCACAGGTCGAGCTTCTGCGCCGTGACAAGTTCGGCCAGGTCGGCGCTGCTGCCTTCCACGATCTCGACCGTCACGTCCGGCACGCTGCGCGTGACGAACTGCAGCAGCGGCACGGCCAGCACGCGCGACGTGCTGGTCGGCAGGCCCACGCGGACATGGCCCGACGGCACATCGCGGCCATGCCGAACGGCCGCATGCGCTTCTTCCATCTGGCGCAGCACCATCTTGGCGTGCCGGTACAGGATCTGGCCGGTCTCGGTGGGACGCGCGCCAAATGGCCCGCGCACCAGCAGCCTGGCGCCCAGTTCGGCCTCCAGGTTGACCACGTGCTGGCTCAGCGACGGTTGGGCAATATGCAGCGCATCGGCCGCCGCGGTAATGCTCTCGAGTTCGACGATGCGCGCGAAATAGCGAAGCTGCCGGAAATCCATGACTGCGAAAACGTGGGAACGGGATGCCCACTCTAGCACTTCATGTGCCGGGGCAAGCATCGTCCCGGCGTCAGCGGCCGCTTGCCTGCGCGGCTACGGGCACGTCGATATGGCAGCCGCCGCTGCCAAGGTGCAGGGTCAGCAAAGGTGGGCGGCCATGAGGTACCTGCGGAAAGTGGCCACGGTCGGCACCCGCGATGGACACCCGCAGCCGGCTGCCTGCCGCCAGCGTCCACGCCATCGGAAGCAGTGCGAAGTCCAGCGCGACGGGCTCGCCGGGGATCAGCCGTTCGGCATCGGCACGGCGGTGCGCGCGATAGGGCCAGGTCGTGCGGTACTCCGCAGGGCAGGGTTCCGTCTTCCGGTGGGACGCGCGCAGCATGCCCTCGGTGATATAGCGCACCGTGCCATCGGCTTCCACTTCGGATAGGTAGACGAACACCGCCGCGTCGGGCTGCGACGACGCCACCTGCAGATGTGCCACCACATGGCCCGCAATCGCCATCGGCGATGCCAGAGGCGCCGAGTCGAAATGGGGCAGTGCCGCTTGGTGCGGGCCCCAGTCGGCGTAGTAGTCCTCGATATTGGCGGCCCCCAGCCGCTCGTAGCGCGTCTGGCGGCCCGTGCTCCAGTCGAAGCTGACCTGGGTAGTGGCCGTGGTGGCCCCTGGCTGCGGTGTGGCCGACAGCACCCCCCCATCGGTCAAATGCAGCCGCGTGCTGGCCGGGGCGGGCGGCCAGGCATCGGCCGGTTGCCACTGGTTGTCGTGGATGCTGTGGTAATGCACGCGCGCTTCGCGTTCCAGGCCGGTGGGCAGGCCAAGCAGGTGATGGTCGAAGAAGCGCAGCACTTCGCCCAGCAGCGGGAAGTCGGACGCGGCGCGGTCGCGCCAGGGCGACACGTTGGTACGCGCACCATGGTCCCAGGGGCCCAGCAGCAGGCGGCTGTCGTGCGACGGCAGCGACAGGAAGCGTGTAATGGCGCCGTTGGCGTAGCCGCCGCCGTCGTACCAGCCAGAGATCGAATACACGGCCACGTCGGGCGCGATGCCGTCGAGATACCGGTACGGGCTGCAGCTGCCGGAATCGAGCGACGGGTCATGGAAGGCGGCGCCATCGCGATAGGCGAACTCGGGCGCCAGATCGGCCAGCGTGAAATTGTTGCGGTGCTCGGCGACCGCGGCGGCCACCAGCGCGCCGTCGGCGTCTTCGTCGGTGCGCTCGGGGCCTTCGAAGGTCGGGTCGTTGAAATAGGGAAAGCCGGCTACCAGGTCGCGGCGGTCCTGGTCCAGTGCAAGCATCAGCTCGTCATAGGCTTCCACCCAGACCTTGGACAGCATGCCGCCCGGGTAAAGCTGTTCGCTGTAGATATCGGATACCGAGAACAGCGGCGCGATGGCCTTGACCGCCGGATGGCCGGTACTGGCCAGGAAGCAGGCCGCGGCGCCCAGATAGGAAATGCCGGTGGAGCCGATCCTGCCGTTCGACCATGGCTGGCTGGCAATCCATTCGGCCACTTCGTAGTAGTCGTCGCGTTCGGTGGGCGACCGCAGCGCGTCGCGCGTGCCGAAGCTGGCGCCCGTGCCGCGCACATCGACCACGACCACGGCGTAGCCCTTGGGCACGAAGGCATCGCGGTACTTGGCGCCGTTGGGGCTCGGTTCCGCGCCCTGCCGGGACAGGCGGAAGCGCCGGTAGTACGGCGTGAAGATCACCACGGTGGGGAAGGCTTCCGGCGCGGCGGTGCCCGGCAGCGGCTGCGGCAGGTACACGTCGGCGGCCAGGCGGCAGCCGTCGCGCATGGGCAGATAGCAGGAGGCCGGCTGGGCCGGTACGGAGAAGGTGGACGGGCGGCTTGCCAGATAGGCGGACGGCGGGGTCAGCCACGCGTTGCCACGGGTATCGATGTCGGACATGACGGTGTACTTGTGCGGAAGGGCCTGAATAACGGCCCCATGGTACGGAGCGGCCCGCCGGTTCCGGAAAGACGAAATTCCGATCCGGTCATAGGTCGGCCCTATGACCCGTCAGACGTCCGTGCGCCAATGCGCGTGAAAACCTGCGTGCCAGGCACAAGGCCGGTGCGTGGCGTGAGGTGCTGCATTGCAATAGTGCGCAGGGGCCCCGCGGATGGGCAGTCGTCTCAGGGTTTGCCCAGGGCATAGCCCCGGCCTATGTTGGCATCGACAATCCGTATTGGTCGCGGGTCGCGCAGATCCATACCATCGTCATGAATATTTCGTGACTGGCTTCGATTCGATTGGAGAGTATTGATGTACCGACGTTTGATGGCTTCCGCGTTCATCGCCTCGGCGGTGTTGTGCCATGGCGCTGTGCAGGCCCAGGATGCGTACCCGGCGCGGCCGATCCGCATGATCGTGCCGCAGTCGGCCGGCTCCGGCGGCGACGTGGTGGCGCGGCTGCTCAGTGACCGGCTGTCGCAAGACCTGGGGCAGTCCATTGTCGTGGACAACCGCCCCGGTGCGAACGGCATCGTGGCGATGAGCACCGTAGCCAAGGCGGCACCGGATGGCTACACCGTGCTGCTGACGGGCGTGTCGCAGATCAGCTTCAACCCGCACCTGTATGCGTCGCTGCCGTACAACCCGCAGAAGGACTACACGTTCATCTCGCCGGTGGTTGACACGCCGTTCGTGATCGTTGCCAGCAAGGCCAGCGGCATTACGTCGATGCAGGGCTTCATCGACAAGGCGAAGCACAAGCCGGGCGGCCTCACGTTCAGCAGCGCCGGCGTGGGCAATTCCACGCACCTGGCCATGGAAGTGGTGGCGGACAAGCTGGGCCTGAAGATGACCCATGTGGCCTACAAGGGCTCTGGCCCGGCGCTGACTGGCGTGGTGGCGGGCGAGGTCGACGCGATGGTGAGCGTGCTGGGCGCAGCGCTGCCGCAGGTAACGGGCGGCACGGTGGTGCCGGTAGCCATCGTCGGGCAGCAGCGCGTGAAGGAATTGCCGAACGTGCCGACCCTCAAGGAGGCTGGCATCGATGTGCCGCTGATGCCAAGCTGGTACGCACTGGTGGGCCCGGCGGGCCTGGATCCCAGGATCGTGACCCGGCTCAACACCGCAGTGCAGGCGGCACTGGCCGATCCGCAGATCAAGGCCAGGCTGGCATCGTTGTATCTGTTCCCGGTGGTGGGCAGTGCCGATGCCATCAAGCAGCGTGCGATGTCGGAGTCGAAGGTCTGGGGTGACTTCATCCGCAAGCGCGGCATCCAGGGTTCCTGACGGCTGCCCGAAACCCGTGGCTGGTGATGCCCGGCGCTAGTGCGGCAGGAAGAAGAACGTCAGCGCCAGCGTGAAGTAGACCACCAGCAGTTGTACGCCCTTGAACCAGTCGGCGTGGCCATCGTTTGCCATCTGGGCGGTGACCAGCACGGAAAGGGCCACGATCAGCACCAGGGCCGGGCGGAACGCCAGGTCCATCGGCGAAGGCCCGATGACAAGGCTGGCAAGCACCAGTACCGGTGCCACGAACAGGGCAACCTGCACGCTGGAGCCTACCGCGATCGAGAATGACAGGTCCATGCGGTTGTTCAGCGCGGCCGTGATGGCGGTGGCGTGCTCGGCGGCATTGCCCAGTATTGCCACGACGAACGCCCCGACGAAGATGTCGCTCAGGCGGTACTGCTGCATCATGGGTGCCAGGGCACCGACCATGATCTCGCTCATCCATGCGGTGCCCGCCGTGGCAACCACCAGCATGGCGATGGGCCGGCCTATCGATGCGCGGGGCGCGGGTGTATCGGGCTGCGGCTGGGTGCCGGCCGCTGCCGGTGCAGGGGCCGCCCGGAATAGTGCCGGGTGCGTGATCAGCGAGAACACCAGGTAGAGCGCGTAGACCGCCAGCAGGACCACCGAGATCGAAATGCTGAGCCGGTGCAGCGACACCGTGGCGCCTTCCACGGCTTCGAACGTGGCCGGCAGGATCAGGGCAACGGCAGAGAGAATCAGCATCGTTGCCTGCGACCGCGCGCCGCGCGGGTTGAACTGCTGTTCGTGGTGGCGGACGCCGCCGGCCAGCATGGCCGCGCCGAACACCAGCAGCATGTTGCCGACGATCGAGCCGACGATGGACGCTTCCACCACCTCGTGCAACCCGGCCTGCAGCGCCACCAGCGCGATGATCAGCTCGGCGGCGTTGCCGAACGTCGCATTGAGCAGCCCGCCAACGCCTTCTCCCAGATGCTCCGCCAGCTGCTCGGTGGCGTGGCCCATCCTGCCGGCAAGCGGCAGGATCGCCAGGGCCGAGACGGCAAAGATCAGGAGATGACGGTCGGCGGCAAAAATTTCGATTGCAATCGAAACAGGAACAAAGATCAGAAGCCAATTCATCAGGAAAGGATCATGATCACCACCATCCCCCAGATCGTCAAAAGCGTGTTGCCCACCGCGTAGGTGACGGTATAGCCCAGCCCCGGCACCTGGCTTTTGGCCGCTTCGCAGACCATCCCCAGCGCCGCGGTGGTGGTACGCGCGCCGGCACAGATGCCCAGGATCAGCGCCGGGTGGAAGCGGAACACGAACTTCGCCAGGAACATGCCGATGATGAGCGGCACGGCGGTGGCGAAGATGCCCCACAGGAACAGGCTCACGCCCAGTTTCTGCAGGCCGGCAATAAAGCCGGGTCCAGCCGAGATGCCCACCACCGCGATAAACACGTTCAGGCCGACCGAGTTCATGAACCAGAGCGTTGGCTCGGGAATGCGGCCGAACGTGGGGTGGATCGCGCGGAACCAGCCGAAGATGATGCCGGCGATCAGCGAGCCGCCCGCCGTCGAAATGGTCAGCGGAATGCCCGACACATGGATCACGATGGCGCCGATCAGCGCGCCGACCGTTATCGCCAGCGAGACAAAGGCGACGTCGGTGACCGTGGTGGGGCGGTCCACGTAGCCCAGTTGCTTGGCGGTGGCGTTGATATCCTGCGTGCGCCCCACCAGCGTGATCACGTCGCCGCGATAGAGCTGGGTCTTGGGCAGCACCGGAATCACGGTCTCGGTCGGGCCGCGCTTGATCTTCTTGAGGAACACACCCCGCGCGCCAGGCCAGCGCGCCAGTTCCTGCAGCGGCTTGCCGTCCACCTCCTTGTTGGTGATGTAGACGTCGACGCCTTCGGTCTGGATATTGAGCAGCTCCGCGTCTTCGACCTCGCGGCCGCTCGGGCCCAGGCGCAGGATCATCTGGTCGCGCTTGCCACCGATGGCTACCACGTCGCCCGGTTCGATCAGCGTGTGCTGGTCAACCTCGATGATCTTGCCGTTGCGCCGGATGCGCTCGATAAAGGCCCGCACGCCGTCGTGCGTGCCCGCTTCAAGCTCGCCAACCGACTTGCCGATGAACTGGCTGTCGGGTGCCACGGAGTAGGCGCGCACCTCGAAATCATGCCATTCGGTGCCCCCGCCAGCCGATGAGCCAGCGCCCAGCATCTGCTCGTACTCCTTGCACGCGGCCACCAGGTCGATGCCCAGCAGCTTGGGCCCGATCTGGGCCAGGATGATGGCCGACCCGACGGTACCGAAGATGTACGTCACCGCGTAGGCGATTGGCATGCCGTCCAGCAGCATCTTGGTCTCTTCCGGCGAGCGCCCCAGCCGGTTGATGGCATCGGTGGCCAGACCCATCGAAGCCGAGATGGTCTGCGAGCCGGCGAACAGGCCGGCGGCAGAACCGAGGTCATAGCCGGCGACCATGGCCGCCACCACCGACGCCCCCAGCGAGAGCACCGCCAGGATCACTGCGAAGATCGCCTGCGGCACCCCGTCCCTGGCGATGCCGCGCACGAATTGCGGACCCACCCCGTAGCCGACCGCGAACAGGAACATGAGGAAGAAGACCGACTTCACGTTCGCGGAAATCTTCACGCCGAGGATGCCGATAACGATGGCTACCAGCAGGGTGGACGTCACAGCCCCAAGGCTGAAGCCCTTGAAGCTCTTTCCGCCCACCCAGTAGCCAATTCCCAGTGCCAGGAAAATGGCGATCTCCGGGTAGGCCTTGAGCGTATCAACAAACCAGGTCATGGTATTTGCCTCCTGTTATCGGACCTCAGCGTTTGCGGCGAGACTGGCTGGTCAAGGTGACCGCGATTACTTCTTCTTCGACTTGGTCTCCTTGCCGCCTTCGGTCTCGCGATAGCGCTCCAGGTACTCGTCGCGCAGCTTGCGGACCGAGCGGCCGATCTTGACGTAGTCCTCTTCATTGAGGTTCGCCAGCGACACGCGACCGGACGGATGCCGCGTGCCAAAGCCGCCGCCGGGCAGCAGCACCACGCCTGCTTCCTCGGCCAGCCGGAACAGCAGTTCGTGCGGCTGGATCGATTCGAGCAGCCACTTGACGAACTCCGGTCCCACCTCGCGGCTCATCTGTTCCACGTCGAGCAGGGTGTAGTAGTCGACGACGTTTTCGTCGACCTCGGCCATTGGTGCGCCCATGCCACGGTACAGGGCGGCCTTGCGGCTGCGGATCAGTCGCTTCATCGCTTTCTTGTAGCTTTCGGCGGTATCCATGAGGGAGAACAGCGAGAACAGCACCATCTGCACCTGCTGCGGCGTGGAGAGGCCTGCGGTGTGGTTGAGGGCCACGGTGCGGCTGTCGGCCACGATGCGGTCGATGAACTGGAGCTTCTCGGGGTCGGTGGTGATCGACGAATAGCGCTTGTTCAGGCCGGCGCGTTCGTCCTTGGGCAGGTTGGCGAGCTTTTCGTCGAACAGGTTTGTCTTGTGCGTGGCAATCACGCCCAGCCGCCAGCCGGTGGCGCCGAAATACTTCGAGTACGAGTAGACCAGGATGGTGTTGCGCGGGCACATGGCGAACAACGACACGAAGTTGTCGGCGAACGTGCCGTAGACGTCATCGGTCAGGATGATCAGGTCCGGGCGCTCCTTGACGATCTCGGCGATGTATTTCAGGCTTTCGTCGCTGACCTTGACCGACGGCGGGTTGCTGGGGTTGACCAGGAAGAACGCCTTGACCTTGGGGTCGCGCAGCTTGTCGAGTTCCTTTTTCGAGTATTGCCAGCCTTCGGCCGGGTCGGCGTCGATCGACAATTCCGTCAGGTGATATTCGGACAACTCGGGAATTTCGATATACGGCGTGAAGATCGGCATACCCAGCGCAATCGTGTCGCCGGCCTTGAGCAGGTGATTGACCCGCATGGAATTGAACAGATAGGTCATGGCCGCGGTACCGCCTTCCACGGCATAGAGATCGAAATCCCCAAGGAACGGATGCTTGCCGATCATTTCCCGGCGGATGTATTGCTTGACGATCTTTTCCGTCAACCGGAGCATGCGGTCGGGTACCGGGTAATTGCAGGCCAGGATGCCTTCGCACATCTCGTAGAGGAAATCGCCGCCATCGAGCCCAAGCTGGTCGCGCACGTAGGAGACGGCGCCGGCCAGGAAGCGGACGCCCGGCACGTCGCGGTGCTCGCGCGCAAAGAGATCGAAGCGTTCCTCGATGCCGGCACGGCGTGGAAAGCCGCCGACGCCTTCGGCCAGATACGAGAATGACCGCTCCGATTCGCGCATGGCGAACAGGCCAAGCTGCCAGAAGCCGTGGCGCGGCACCGTGGCCAGGAAGTTCGGATTGCCGCGGCCGGCATTGAGCATGAGCCGGTTGGACACACTGCCGGCTAGTTTGATCAGCTCGTCCTTCAGCTCGAATGGCGAAAGGCTGGCCAGCTTGGAAGTATCCCGCTTGCTCATCGTGTGTCTCCGGTTCGGTCGAATGTTGCGGCGCGAAATCGGCTGCCCTTTGGGGCGCTTGTCGCGAGCCGCGTGATGGATGGGCATCTTGGCGATCAGGAAAAATCGCGCGCAGGTGCCACGCACTATTCCCAGATACACAACCTAGTCTGCAGAGCGTGTGTGCTCAATTGGGCCAAAGGGCTACTGGAAGGGATTTGCCCGGCATTTGCGGGCAGGATTAGGCCAAGGTCCAATGGAAAAAAGGGCGCCGGCTGCCAAATTCTCTGATTGACTGCATCGCCGTCACGCAGGCGCTTGCGCGCAAGAATCCCGGCCACGACGCCGATTTCCCGGAGACAGAAGATGGAAGTGGATCAGCAGACATCGAAGCGGGACCTTCACCAGTTCCTGGCTGCATCCGAAGGCCGGATCGACCGCTGGCGTACCCTGCACCGGCTGGCAAAGTCGCTGGCCGCGGCGCCGCAACAGGCGGAATCGTGGATGGGGCCGTGTCGCGACGTGCTGGACGAGCTGCGGCCGCTGGAGCAGCTGAATGGCTATCCGGGTACACAGATCTTCGCGCAGGTGGAGACCCGGTTCGCCGAGCGCGACTGGAACGCGCTCGCGCGCCTGGTGGGGCGCATCAGCACCGCGTTGCTGTCCAACAGCTACCGTGACGGCCACGAAGCGTGGCTGGTCGAGGAAGAGGGCGAGACGCGGCTACCGGAATTCCTGCCGCCGTCGATCGGCAGGGGGCAAAGCCGCAAGCCGTATTTCGAGGTGCTGATCGTCGCCGCAGGCGAGCCGTCCACGTGGGACGACCTGCGCACGTCGTTCCGGCGGCTGCGGCGCGAGGACGACCAGTTCGTGTGCGAGACCGTCGTGGTCGGCAGCTTCGAGGACGCCTTGCTGGCCGCCATCTTCAACTACAACCTGCAAGCGGTGGTGATTGTCGACGGCTTTGTGTTTGCCTCGCAGTTCACGTCGCCCGCCCTGCGCGAGATCATTACGCGCAACACGCCGGTGGGCACCGATGCGGGTGCTGGCGATACGGGTGCAACGCTGGCACGCGTGATACGGCGGTTGCGGCCCGAACTGGACGTGTACCTGTCCACCGACCGTGACGTCGGCCATCTGGCGGGTTCGGAAGAGGCAGCGCCGATCCGGCGCATCTTCTATGGGGCCGAGGAACCGATGGAAATCCACCTGGCGATCCAGGAGGGCGTGAAGGACCGCTACGAAACGCCGTACTTCGACAACCTGAAGCACTATGCGCAGAAGCCGATCGGCACGTTCCATGCGCTGCCGGTGGCGCGCGGCAAGTCGATCTTCAAGTCGAACTGGATTCGCGATATGGGCGAGTTCTATGGCGCCAACCTGTTCCTGGCGGAATCGTCGGCCACGACCGGCGGCCTGGACAGCCTGCTGGAGCCCACGGGCAACATCAAGCGGGCGCAGGAAAAGGCCGCGCGCGCGTTTGGCGGCGACCGCAGCTTCTTCGTGACCAATGGCACGTCCACGGCCAACAAGATCGTCCACCAGGCGTTGCTGTCGCCGGGCGATATCGTGCTGATCGACCGCGACTGCCACAAGTCGCACCATTACGGCATCGTGCTGGCCGGCGCGCAGCCGCTCTACATCGACGCCTATCCGCTGACCCAGTATTCGATGTACGGCAGCCTGGCGATCCGTCCCATCAAGCAGGCGCTGCTGGCGTTGAAGGCCGAAGGCAAGCTCGATCGCGCAAGAATGCTGGTGCTGACCAATTGCACGTTCGACGGCCATATCGCCAACGTGCGGCGCACCATGCTGGAGTGCCTGGCGATCAAGCCCGACCTGATCTTCCTGTGGGACGAGGCGTGGTTCGGCTACGCGCGGTTCTCGCCGCTGCTGCGCATGCGCACCGCCATGGGTGCCGCGTACAAGGTGCGCAAGATGATGCGTGACCCGGCTTACCGCGAGCAGTACGAGACGTTCAAGGCATCGGTGAAGGATATTCCCGATACGGACGCCCGCCTGCTGGACATGCCGCTGCTGCCCGACCCGGACGTGACGCGCGTGCGCGTGTACGAGACCGATTCGATTCACAAGTCGATGTCGGCGCTGCGGCAGGGGTCGATCATCGTGGTGGCCGACCAGGACTTCCACAAGGTCGAGGCGCCGTTCAAGGAGGCGTTCTTCACCCATACGTCGACGTCACCGAACCTGCAGATCATCGCGTCGATCGACCTGGCACGCCGTCAGATGGAACTGGAAGGCTATGAACTGGTGCAGCGCGCGCTGCAGCTGGCCATCGAAATGCGGCAGGAGATCAACGAACATCCGCTGATCTCGAAGTACTTCCGCGCGGCGACCCCGGCGGAGATGATTCCCGAGGTGTACCGGGCATCTGGGTACGCCGACTACGCGATGCCGGGCAAGACGCTGGCAGATACCGCGCAGGCGATGCGCGAGGACGAATTCTTCCTGGATCCCACCCGCATCACGCTGCTGTGCGGCAATGCTGGCTACGACGGCACCCAGTTCAAGGGGCTGCTGGCCGAGAAGTACGATATCCAGATCAACAAGACGTCGCGCAACAGCGTGCTGGTGCAGATCAACATCAACAACACGCGCAGCGACCTGGCGCATCTGATCAAGGCGCTGGCCGATCTGTCGCGCGACATCGACCGCCGGCTGGAAGAGGGCGGCGAAAACGAGCGCGCGACGTTTGCGGTGCGCGTCAAGTCGCTGGTGGAGGATGTGCCCGACCTGCCGAACTTCAGCCGCTTCCATAACGCGTTGCGGCTCGACAGCCGGAGCGCGACGCCTGAAGGGGATATGCGTACCGCGTATTACCTGGCCTACCGGCCCGAATGCTGCGAATACATCAAGCTCAACGATCCGCTGATCGACCAGCGGCTGGCCGACGGGCCGGAACTGGTGTCGGCCAAGTTCGTGATTCCCTATCCGCCGGGCTTTCCGATCATGGTGCCCGGTCAGGTGATCACGCCGGAGACCATCGCGTTCATGCGCAAGCTGGACGTCAAGGAGATCCACGGGTTCAACGCGGCACGCGGGCTGGAACTGATCCGGCCCGAGGCACTGGAAGCACTGCGCAAGCCATGACCGCCAGGGCTTCGATTTTTTACTTCCGACGAGGCAACAGTGATGCTGAAAGCAAGATTCGAGGGAAAAGCCCGGACAAGCCGTCGTGCCAGGGCGTGCGTGCTGGCAGGGCTGGCGCTGCTGGTTGCGCTGCCCACGGCCCCGGCGTGGGGCACCGAGCAGGCCCAGCAACGCCGACAGGGCCGCGACGTGCGCCAGGACACGCGCCAGGGTGCGCGCGAGACCAAGCAGGACTGCCGCGCCGCTGACCAGAAGAGCAACTCCGCATGCCGGCAGGACAAGCGGCAGACCAAGCAGGGCGGCCGGGAGGCTGCGCGCGATATCAAGTACTAGGCGGACCCTGACTGCGGCGCGGGCGGATCGCCCGCCCGCCTGCGGCCGATTGCGCGGCGCTTACGCCCGCTTCAGCGCCTCGATCCGGCTGCGATAGGCGCGCTGCAGGCAGGCCTTGTCGCTGCACCGGTTGCGTTCGTCGCGCATCCAGGCGCGCTGGTCGTCCCTGATGCGAGTCTTGTTGGCGGTGGACGCAAGCTTGCGGCCGTACAGATCGGCAAGCTCCTTGTCGGCGCGCGCCAGATCGGTATCGCCGCATACCAGTTGCGACGCCATGGACGTGAGCCGGCTGCAGTCGAAGCTGCGCGTCAGCGCCGCGTGGGTGTCTGTCCTGCTTTCGATGCGCCCCGGCTTGCATAGCCCTTGCAGCGACCGGCACACCGCGTTGCGGCCCACCCAGGCCATGTCATGGGCGCCATGGTCCGCCACGAAGCGATTGATGGCGGCATGGGTGACGCCTCGTTGCATGGCGTTTGCCGCGACGATTTCATTGCACAGGGAATCCGACAGCAGGGCGGCCCCCTGGCGCTTGTAGCAGCTGTGGAACCCCAGCTGTCCGGACCCCAGGATGCTGCGGCGTTCGCCGGAGGCAAAGACAATGGACGCACACGCCGAAGCGCACCGGGCGCTGTCCGGCACCACTGTGTAGACGCGCACCTTGTCCATGGCGTCGACGAGCCGGAAGGCGGCCTCCACGTTGCCGCCGGGACTGTCCAGAATCAGCGTGACCAGGCCTTCGTCGTCGCGGTCGGCGATCCTGGCTACCGCCTGGAACTTGCCGGCGTCACCATCCTCGATGCGGCCCTCGCCAATCACCATCCTGCGATTCAGCTCGGGCTGATGGTAGATGCGGAACGCCATGGCTGGCGCGCTGGCCGGGTACAGGCCCCCGCAGGCGAGCATCAGTGCTGCCAAGGCGCGCTGGAACAACGAAAGCTCCGCCTGCCTGGCTCGACCATCGACAGATCGCATCGCCGCCTCGCTTTTCTTGCAGATATGCAAAAATGTCACGGATCAACCGATATAGTGTTGCCAGTGGCACACATAAGAAAAGTGGGAGTATTCAAATTCTTTCGCAAGGCCCGACGCGGCCCGGCCGAAGCCAGGCCGGCGCCGGCGGCTGCGCCGCCTGCACCGTATGTTCAGGATACAACCAGTTCCTATGAGCGCGTATTCAATCGCGTGATGGAGAGCGTGGTTGGCATCTCCGATGCCGACGCCGCGGAAATTCTGGCCATCGTCAAGCGCAGCGGCTCCGACGGCCTGAACATGGCGGGCTATTTCGAGCAGGTGTATTCGGGGTATTTCAGGGGGCGCGACTGGACCTGGACCGAGTATGACGACTGGACGGCGATCTTCACCGAAATGGGCGCCTTCCCGTCGCACTGGACCGACATCGACCAGCCCCAGAAGGCCAAGACCCGGACCGAGGAACTGCTGGGCCAGCGAGTGGCGGATATCCGCGCGTTCCTGGATGCCCAGCGTGTCGAGTATTCGCCGCGCACCGGCAAGGTGCAACTGGTTGCGCTGGTGGAGCACACCGCCGGCCTGGAAGACTCCGCGCTGTGGCAGGCGGTGCTGGCAAGCCGCCGCCACGATGCAGAGTTGGCGGTCGAGCGCCGGCCCCGGCTGCTCTATGACCTGCTGATGCGGACCATCGCCTATCGCGCCAAGAGTGAGCGCGATGTGGAACGCGCCAAGGCTGCCGGCGTCAAACGGTTCGACCTGATGCTTGATATCGAGGCTGACCGTCCGTTTGTGGAGGTGGCGCGCAAGAAAAGCCCTTCGTCGGTGCCGCCTTTCTATCCCAACGACTTTACGTTGCTGCGGCCGATCATCGAGAACGGCGAACCTGGCGCCCGGTAGCCCGACCGCGCCAATGCCCCCGTGGCGGCCTTGCCGTGCCCCAGGGGCGGGTCACGCATGCCATGCAAACGTTCGCGATGCGATGCAGGCATGGCAGTTACAATTCGTGGACGCCCCTTTGCCGCCGACCTTCCCAGACGCCCCAGACCCATGGATCACAACCTGACCCTCATCACCACGCTTGCCGCAGGCTTTGGTATCGCGCTTGTGCTCGGATTCCTCGCGGAGCGCATGAAGATACCGGCGCTGGTCGGCTACCTCGTGTCGGGCATCATCATTGGTCCCGGCACGCCCGGCTTTGTCGCGGACGTCCATCTGGCGGCCCAGCTTTCAGAGATCGGCGTGATGCTGCTGATGTTTGGCGTGGGGCTGCATTTCTCGTTGAGCGACCTGCTGGCCGTCAAGCGCATCGCCATACCCGGCGCGGTGGTGCAGATGGGGATCGCCACGCTGCTGGGCATGGCCATCGGCTGGGGCTGGGGCTGGCACTGGGGCACCGGGCTGATCTTCGGGCTGTCGCTGTCCTGCGCCAGTACGGTGGTGCTGCTGAAGGCGCTGGAAAGCCGTGGCGTGCTCGAAACCATGAATGGCCGTATCGCGGTGGGCTGGCTGGTGGTGGAGGATCTGGCGACGGTGCTGGTGCTCGTGCTGCTGCCGCCGCTGGCCGGGCTGCTGGGCGGGACCGTGAATGCGGAAGCACAGGCGTCGCAGTCGATCGGCATGACGGTGTTCCAGACGCTGCTGCAGGTGGTGGCCTTTATCGCGCTGATGCTGATTGCGGGGCGGCGGGTGCTGCCGTGGCTGCTGTGGCAGGTCGCCAAGACCGGCTCGCGCGAGCTGTTCACGCTGGCCGTGGTGGCGGTGGCAATCGGCATTGCCTTCGGTGCGGCCGAAATCTTCAGCGTGTCGTTTGCGCTCGGCGCCTTCTTTGCCGGCATGGTGATGCGCGAATCGCAGTTCAGTCATCGGGCAGCCGAGGAATCGCTGCCGCTGCGCGATGCGTTCTCGGTGCTGTTCTTCGTTTCCGTCGGCATGCTGTTCAAGCCGGAGATCCTGGTGGAGCAGCCGCTGCACGTGCTGGCGGTGGTGGCCGTGATCGTGGTGGGCAAGTCGCTGGCCGCGTTCGCGCTGGTGCTGGCGTTCCGCTACCCGCTCAATACGGCGCTGACGGTGTCGGCCAGCCTGGCGCAGATTGGCGAGTTCTCGTTCATCCTGGCCGGGCTCGGTGTGACGCTCGGCCTGTTGCCGGCAGAGGGCATGAGCCTGATCCTGGCCGGCGCGCTGATCTCCATTGCCCTGAATCCATTGCTGTTTGCCGCGCTGGAGCCGGTGCGGCGCTGGATCCTGGCGCGTTCGGCGATTGCCCGCAACCTCGAACAGCGGGGCGATCCGTATGCCGAATTGCCTGTCACCACCGAGCGCAAATATCTGCAGGGCCAGGTGGTGCTGGTCGGTTACGGGCGCGTGGGACGCCGGATCGCCAAGGCGATGCAGGAGCGCGGCATTCCGTTCGTGATTGCCGACGAGAACCGCGAACTGGTGGAAGGACTGCGCAAGGCCGGCTTTGCGGCGGTGTCCGGCAATGCGGCCGATCCGGCCGTGCTGATCCAGGCGCATATCGCCCATGCCGCCATGCTGGTTGTGGCCGTGCCCGAGCCGCTGTACGTGCGGCAGATGGTGGAGACCGCCCGGACGCTCAATCCGCATGTCGAGGTGGTCCTGCGCACCCATAGCGAGGACGAATCGAAGCTGCTGCGCAAGGAAGGGCTGGGCACCGTGTTCTATGGCGAAGAGGAGCTTGCCAAGGGCATGTCCGGCCACGTGCTGGGGCGCTTCGTGCCGGAGGCGGTCAACGGCGCCAGCGCCAGCCCGGTGGCCCTGTAGCGGCTGTTGGATGCCGGGCCTTCAGAGATAGCGTTCGGCTTCGTCCAGCAGGGCGCGCTGCGACACCATGTCGCCACGTGCGAAGTTGACCAGCGTGAACGCGCGCACCAGCGGCGGATCGCCCGGCACATGGGCCGTCAGCAGTTCGATGTCGCTGGCGGGCGTCGTGCTGTCCGGCTCCAGGAGCACATTCGTGGCGCTCAGGCGCAGCGGGCGGTGTGCGATCGAAAATCGGGCAGGCGCGTCCGCAAGCGTTTCGGTCAGGCATTCGAGCTGCCGTTCCAGGGTGCCCGCCGCAGCAGGCAGCTGGGCGAGTGCCTGTTCGTTGCTGGCAATCTGCTCGCGCAGTGACGTGGCCTCGGCCGCGCTGACCGGCGCATCGCCCCCCACCACTGACCGCATCCCTGTGCCCTGGCGTTCGAACAGTCGCAGCCGAGTCACCAGCAGGGCCTGCTCGCGGTCCAGTTCGTCGCGGCGCGACTTGCCCGCCGTAAAGCGGGCCAGTGACTCCAGCGCCAGCTGATCGAACATCCGGCGCACGATCTCGTCGCGTAGCGTGGCATCCGAATCGGCGATGATCGTCACGCGGTGCTCGCCGAAGCTGATATTGGTCTGGGGCACATCGGACCGCATCACATCGCCTTCCAGCGCCACCCCCAGTGTGCGCCGCTCGGTCATGGTCATGCCGAGCACGGCGGTGGCCGTCTGCGTGGCGGGCGATGCGGCAAAGTAGTCGCGCAGTTCGGGGGATCGGCTGAAGGTCAGTGCCACGTCGTGCGGGGTGCCGAAAAACGCGTGGATATAGGGATCGATGCCCCATGCGTGGTCGCTGGCGTCGCGCGCGGCGGGCACGTCGTGGACCAGCGTGCGCACGTGCGTCAGGGCCTGGGCCAGGGCCGGTCGCAACTGGCGCTCATAGTGCGATATCAGCCGCAGCCGGGGATTGAGCCGGGTGACGCGCTCGGCGAGTTCCGCCAATGCGTGCCTGTCGTGTTCGTCCGCGTGCGTGGCTCGCTCGCGCATCCATCCGATCAGCCCCATCGCTCTGCTCCCCAGGGTAGTCCGCTTGTGTCCGGCGGGCGGACGGCATCCGCCACAGTATTGCCAATGGATTGTAGGCAATTGCCGTGGCCGCTGGCCGGCTTAAATGCCCGTCAGCCGGTTGCGGCCTGGCAGACAGCCCAGCAGCACATCGAAGGCCGGGCCGATATGTTCCTCGGGCACGCAGGCGTAGCCCAGCAGCAGGCCCTTCTGGACGGATTGCCCCAGGTAATAGCGCGACAGCGGGCGAACGATGATGCCCCGCTCGCGTGCCGTGGCTGCGATGGCAACGTCATCCGCGTCGTCGGGCAGCCGCAATATCAGATGAAGGCCCGCATTGCTGCCCAGGCGGTTCAGGGCGGCGGGGCCCAGGTAACGCTCGATCAGGTCGGCCAGCATCGCGCGGCGCCGGGCATAGAGCGGGCGCATGCGCCGGATATGCGCGGCATAGTCGCCGGCCTGCATGAACTCGGCCACCGTCGCCTGCGTCATCAGGTGGCCGGCACGATACAGGTCGGCGTGCGCGGTCTGGAACGACGCGGCCAGGGCGCGGGGCAGGACCAGGTAACCCATGCGCAGCCCCGGATACAGCGTCTTGCTGAACGTGCCGATGTAGATCACCGGGGCATCGGGCTCCATCCCCTGCAGCGACGGGATGGGCTGCCCGGAGAAGCGGAACTCGCTGTCGTAGTCGTCCTCGACGATCCAGCTGCCGTGCTGCCGCGCGAACTCCAGCAGCGCGCGACGGCGCTTCAGGCTCATGACCGCGCCCATCGGATACTGGTGCGAGGGTGTCACGAAGACAAAGCGCGGCGGGGGAGCGTCGCCAATCGCATCGGTGTCGGGCAGCGTCAGCCCGTCGCCGTCCACGGGCATTGGCACCATGCCGATATCGCCCACCTGCAGCACGCTGCGGATGCCCCAGTAGCCGGGCTCTTCCACCCACGCCTGGTCACCGGGCGAGCCCAGCAGGCGAACCACCAGGTCGATGGCCTGATGGATGCCCTCGGTGATCAGCACCTGACCGGCGTCGCAGCGCACCGAGCGCGCCACGCGCAAGTGCGTTGCCACGGCTTCGCGCAACGCCGGCAAACCGCCGCCATGGCTGTAGCTGAGCCATTCCGGCTGGGGATTGCGCCACAGGCGCGCCGAGATCTGGGAGTAGCGCCGATGTGGAAACCGGCGCAGATCCGGCACGCCCGGCATGAAGGCACCCCACTGCGTGGGCGATGCCGAGGCGTTTTCGATCAACCGGCGGCCTCGTGCAGACAGCCCCGGCATCTCGCGCGGGCCGGCCTCCGCCACCGTGGCGGCGGTCGCGTTGAGGTAGCTTTCGGGCGCCGTATCGGCCACAAACGTGCCGCTGCCAGTGCGGGCGCGCAGATAGCCCTCGGCCAGTAACTGCTCGTACGCGAACATCACCGTATTGCGCGACAGGCCCAGTTCCGCCGCCAGGTCGCGCTGCGGGGGCAGTCGGGTGGCCGGTGCCAGGGTGCCGTCGAGAATGGCCCCGCGAATGCACTCGTACAGGCCCCGGTTCAGCGGCTTGCCAAACGCCGCAAGGCCGTCGGACCCCAGACGCTGGAGCAGCAGGTCACCGCAGATCGATTTCAATTGGCACCATTGAATTTATGAAAGTGGCGCTGGATTGTAGGGCCAAATGTGATTGAAATGTGCGGAATCGCTGCGCAGTGCCGGCTGAACCCCGGTGCGGCCACTGCCGGTGCCGACCTGCCCCCTTCGCTTTCCGACCATGAAAAACATCGAACTGAATCAACGCCGCAGCCTTGCCACGCCCCGTGGCGTGGGCGTGATGTGCGACTTCTACGCCGAGCGCGCCGAGAACGCGACGCTGTGGGACGTCGAGGGCCGCGCCTACACGGACTTCGCGGCCGGCATTGCCGTGCTGAACACCGGGCACCGGCATCCCCGCGTGATGCAGGCGGTGGCCGCCCAGCTGGAACGTTTCACCCATACCGCGTACCAGGTGGTGCCGTACCTGAGCTATGTGTCGCTGGCCGAGCGCATCAACGCGCTGGCGCCGATCACCGGGCTCAACAAGACCGCGCTGTTCACCACCGGTGCGGAAGCCGTGGAAAACGCCATCAAGATCGCGCGTGCCCATACGGGCCGGCCCGGCGTCATCGCATTTGCAGGGGGCTTCCACGGCCGCACGCTGCTGGGCATGGCGCTGACCGGCAAGGTGGTGCCGTACAAGGTGGGCTTCGGGCCGTTCCCGTCGGATATCCATCACGCGCCGTTCCCGGGCGCGCTGAATGGCGTGAGCACGGAACAGGCGCTGCAGGCGCTGGAAATGTTGTTCAAGACCGATATCGATCCGCAACGCGTGGCCGCCATCATCGTGGAGCCGGTGCAGGGCGAGGGCGGCTTCCAGCCGGCGCCTGCCGATTTCATGCGCGGCCTGCGCGCGGTCTGCGACCGCCACGGCATCGTGATGATTGCAGACGAAGTGCAGACGGGCTTCGGCCGTACCGGCAAGCTGTTTGCCATGTCGCACCACGACGTACAGCCCGACCTGATCACGATGGCCAAGAGCCTGGCTGGCGGCATGCCGCTGTCCGCCGTGTGCGGCCGCGCGGAGATCATGGACGCACCGCTGCCGGGCGGGCTCGGTGGCACGTACGCGGGCAATCCGCTGGCCGTGGCCGCTGCCCATGCAGTGATCGACACCATCGAGGACGAGCAGTTGTGCGAGCGCGCCGCGCAGCTGGGCGCGCAGCTGCAGGCGCACCTTGAAGCGTTGCGTGCGCAGTGCCCGGCGATGGCCGAGGTGCGTGGCCTCGGTTCGATGATCGCTGCCGAGTTTGTCGACCCCGCCACCGGCGCACCGAGCGCCGAGCATGCCAGGCGCGTGCAGATGCGCGCGATGGAGGCGGGCCTGATCCTGCTGACGTGCGGCACCTACGGCAATGTGATCCGCTTCCTGTATCCGCTGACGATTCCGCAGGCGCAGTTCGATGCGGCGCTGGCCGTGCTGTCCAGCGCGCTCGTCGACTGAAGCCGAAACCACGGGCCAGAAGGCCTGTGGCGAGAAAAAGAACAAGCCATCCAGAGAGCGCGCCGGGCACACCAATAGTGCCCTGGCACCAGGAGACAACACCAGCCTGCCGGCGCATCGGAAACGCTAACCAATCCGGTGCGCCAAACACGCAAACTTCATCGAACTGAAGGGGGCGGACGAGGCTCGTGTCAACAACGCAGCGATGCCAGTGGCACGCAAATTGCGGAAGGAATGGCGGCATCCGGCGCGTTCACGCGGATGACCATCGTTCGAATCAATGAGGGTACAGACATGCGTTTCTCTTCTTTCCGAGCACTACTTTCCATCGGCCTGATCGCGGCGTCGTCTCTGGCGCTGGCGCAGGGCGCGCGCGACTGGCCCACGCAGCCAGTGCGCATCGTGGTGCCATTCCAGGCCGGTTCGGCCACCGACCTGATCACGCGGCAACTCGGCGCCGGACTTGCCAAGGAATACGGCCAGAGCTTCGTGGTGGAAAACCGGCCCGGCGCGGCGGCGATGATCGGCAGCGAGGTTGCGGCCCGTGCGTCGGGCGACGGCTATACGCTGCTGATGTCGGGACCGGCGTCGATGGTGACCAACCGCTTCCTGTACAAGAAGCTGAGCTACGATCCGGACGCGTTCGAAAAGGTTGCCGTGGTGGCCATCACCCCCAATATCCTGCTGTCGAATCCGTCGCTGCCGTTCAGGACGCTGCCCGAGATGGTGGCCTACGCGAAGGCCAACCCCGGCAAGCTGTCGTACGCATCGTTCGGCACCGGCACGACGTCGCATATCGCCGGCGAGATGCTCAAGGCGGTTGCCGGCATCGACATCGTCCACGTGCCGTACAAGGGCGCTGGCGAGGCGATTCCTGCGCTGCTGTCGGGCCAGGTGTCGATGTACTTCGACACCATCATGACCGGCCTGCCGTATGTGAAGGCGGGCAAGCTGCGTGCGCTGGGCATGTCCACGGCAAAGCGTTCGCCGCAGGCGCCTGAAATCCCCACCATCGCCGAGCAGGGCTTCGCGGGCTACGATATCGCGCCTTGGTATGGCATCGTGGCGCCCAAGGGTACGCCGGCCGACGTGGTGGTCAAGCTCAACACGTCGATCAACAAGCTGCTGGCTACGCCTGACTTCCGCGAGAAGCTGGCCGTGACCGGTGCCGAACCGCGTGGCGGCAGCGTCAACGACTTCACGGCCATGATCAACGCGGAGATCCCGCGCACCGAGAAGCTCGTGAAGCAGTCGGGCGTCGCCCTGCAATAAGATTCCGCAGCAAACCTCGTGGCGCTGCCTGCCGGCGCCATGTTCTTACTTTCTTACCTGTTCCGCCCATGTTGCCTTTCGATTGGTCCTTCCCGTATCCGTCCCAGAAGATGCCGCTGCTGGCCTCCAACGCCGTGAGCACCAGCCAGCCGCTGGCCGCGCAGGCTGGCCTGCGCATGCTCTACGAAGGTGGCAATGCCATCGACAGCGCCATTGCCACGGCGATTGCGCTGACGGTGGTGGAACCCGTCATGAACGGCATTGGCGGCGACATGTTCACGCTGGTCTGGCACGAAGGGCAGCTGTACGGCCTGAATTCCAGCGGCCGGGCACCGGCGGCGTGGACGCCCGATTACTTCGCCGGGCGTGACCGCATGCCGTCGGTGGGCTGGGACACCGTGACGGTGCCGGGCCAGGTGGCGGGCTGGAAGGCGTTGTCGGCGCGGTTCGGCAAGCTGCCGTTCGCGCGGTTGTTCGCGCCGGCCATCGAATATGCGGAGCAGGGCTTCATGGTGTCGCCGCAGATCGCGCGGCAATGGGCCGCACAGGTGCCAGTGCTGCGCGAGCAGCCCGGGTTTGCCAAGGCCTTCATGCCCAATGGCCGCGCGCCGCAGGCCGGTGAGCGCTGGCGCTTTCCCGAGCAGGCCGCCACGCTGCGCAAGATTGCCGAGAGCGATGGCGAAAGCTTCTACCGGGGCGAACTGGCAGAGCGCATCGTGGCGTTTGCGCAGGAAACCGGCGGCGCGCTGCGTGCCGGCGATCTGGCGGCGCACCAGCCGGCGTGGGTCGAGCCGATGAAGCAGGACTTTCGCGGCTACACGCTGCATGAGATCCCGCCTAACGGCCAAGGTATCGCGGCACTGATCGGCCTGGGCATCCTGGACCGCTTCGACCTGGAAGGCATGGGCGTGGACAGCGCCGACTTCTATCACGTCGGCATCGAGGCCATGAAACTGGCCTTTGCCGACCTGCACCGCCATGTGTCGGACCCCGCGACGATGCAGCACGCGCCGGCGTCGTTCCTGGACCCGGCCTACCTGGCCGAGCGCGCTGCGCTGATCGACCTCAAGCGCGCGGGCACGCCTTCGGCCGGGATGCCGAAGGTCGGCGGCACCGTGTACCTGACGGCGGCCGACGCGGCGGGCTCGATGGTGTCGTTCATCCAGTCGAACTATCGCGGATTTGGCTCGGGCGTGGTGGTGCCGGGCACGGGTATTTCGCTGCACAACCGCGGCGAGGGCTTCAACCTGAAACCGGGCCACGCCAATTGCGTGGCGCCAGGCAAGCAGCCGATGCACACGATCATTCCGGGTTTTGTCACGCGCAATGGGGCGCCGGTGATGTCGTTCGGCGTGATGGGCGGGTCGATGCAGGCGCAAGGTCACGTCCAGATGATGGCCCGGCTGGCCGCGTTCGGCCAGAACCCCCAGGCCATGAGCGACGCGCCACGCTTTCGGGTGGAGCACGGGCCGGTGGTCAATGTCGAAAGCCATCTGCCGGCCGATGTGGTGGCGGCGCTGCGCGAACGCGGCCACCGGGTGGAGGTGGCGCCGCACGACAGCCTGGAATTCGGCTCGGCCCAGCTGATCTACAAGGCCGAACACGGCTATATCGCCGCATCGGACTCGCGGCGCGACGGGCAGGCCGTGGGATTCTGACCATCGGGGGATGGGCGGAGTGGTGCGGCGGCCGGCAATTCCGGTTGCCGGGCGGGCATCACAAATCGTGATACCCCCATGCCGGACAAGGGCTTAGCAGCATTCCGCCCTGCGGATAGAGTCACGGACAGACTCACGAAGGCATTGATAGCCGTGTCCATCCCCACTCACAATCCCCGCAAGCAGGGCGTCCGCGCATGATCGACGTCCTGGTAATCGGTGGCGGCAACGCCGCCCTCTGTGCCGCATTGATGGCCCGCGAGGCCGGCGCCAGCGTCATGCTGCTGGAAGCCGCGCCGCGCGAATGGCGCGGCGGCAACTCATCCCACACCCGCAACCTGCGCTGCATGCATGACGCACCGCAGGACGTGCTGGTCGAGGCCTATCCCGAAGAGGAATACTGGCAGGACCTGCTCAAGGTCACGGGTGGCCTGACCGACGAGAAGCTGGCCCGGCTGGCTATCCGTGCGTCGTCGACCTGCCGTGACTGGATGCGCAGCCACGGCGTGCATTTCCAGCCGCCGCTGTCCGGCGCGCTGCACGTGGCGCGCACCAATGCGTTCTTCATGGGTGGCGGCAAGGCGCTGGTCAATGCGTACTTCCGCAGCGCCGAGCGCCTGGGCGTGCAGATCCGCTACAACGCGCCGGTCGACGCCATCGAACTGGACGGCAGCCGTTTCGTGGCGGCACGCATCGGCAGCGAGCGGATCGAGGCCCGCGCCTGCGTGCTGGCGGCTGGCGGCTTCGAATCGAACCGCGAATGGCTGCGCGAGGCCTGGGGCCAGAACGAACGCGGCGAATGGCCGGCCGACAACTTCCTGATCCGCGGTACGCGCTTCAACATGGGCGTGCTGCTCAAGCACATGATTGCCCAGGGCGCCGACGCCATCGGCGATCCGTCGCAGTCGCACTGCGTGGCGATCGACGCGCGGGCGCCGCTGTATGACGGTGGCATCTGCACGCGTATCGACTGCGTGTCGCTGGGGGTGGTGCTCAACGCCAACGCCGAGCGCTTCTACGACGAGGGCGAGGACTTCTGGCCCAAGCGCTACGCGATCTGGGGGCGCCTGGTGGCCCAGCAGCCGCAGCAGATCGGCTATTCGATCATCGACGCCAAGGCCGTGGGCCGCTTCATGCCGCCGGTGTTCCCGGGCGTGAAGGCCGACACGCTGCCCGAACTGGCGCGCAAGCTGGGCCTGGACGAAGCCACGTTCATGCGCACCATCGACGACTACAACGCCGCCTGCCGCGTGGGCAAGTTCGACCACACGTCGCTGGACGACTGCCACACCGAAGGCGTGACACCCGCCAAGACCCACTGGGCCCGCCCGATCGACACCGCGCCGTTCTTTGGCTACGCGCTGCGTCCCGGCATCACCTTCACCTACCTGGGACTGAAGGTGAACGAGGAATCGGCCGTGCATTTCGCTGGGAAGCCCAGCCAGAACCTGTTCGTGGCAGGCGAGATGATGGCTGGCAACGTGCTGGGCAAGGGTTATACGGCCGGCGTGGGCATGGCTATCGGCACGGCATTCGGCCGCATCGCCGGCACCCAGGCGGCCAGGGCTGCCAAGTCGGGCGGCCAGGCTGGCGCGGCAACGCAGGCATCACGGGAAAAGGAATATGCAACATCTTGAAGCGCTGACGCGCGAGGCGGCGGCGCTTGCCAATGGTGCGCTGCCCTTGACCACCGACGAGGCGGAAGTGGCCCGCACGCTGCAGATCTGCAACGCCTGCCGCTACTGCGAAGGCTTCTGCGCGGTGTTCCCGGCCATGACGCGCCGGCTGGAATTTCCCAAGGCGGATATCCACTACCTGGCAAATTTGTGCCACAACTGCGGTGCCTGCTATCACGCGTGCCAATACGCACCGCCGCACGAGTTTGCGGTGAACATTCCGCAGGCGATGGCAAAGGTCCGCGTGCAGACGTATGGCGACTACGCCTTCCCGGCGGCGCTGGGCGGCCTGTACCGGCGTGCGGGCATGACGACGGCGCTGGCACTGGCCGGCGGCCTGGCGCTGTTCCTGCTGATGGTGCTGGCGATGCGCGGCACGCTCTGGCACGAGCCGCTGGCGGGCAACTTCTACGCGATCTTCCCGCACAACCTGCTGGCGGCGATGTTCGGCGTGGTCTTCCTGTTCGCCTGCGGCGCGCTGGGCATCGGGGTGACACGGTTCTGGCGCCAGGTCACGCCGGGCACGCGCAACGGCGACGAACGCGGCGCCGCCACGGGCGGGGCCGTACACGATGCGCTGAAGCTGAAGTACCTGGATGGCGGGCACGGGCAGGGCTGCAACAACGACGACGATGCATTCACGCTGCTGCGCCGCCGCTTCCACCACTTCACGTTCTACGGCTTCATGCTGTGCTTTGCGGCAACCGCCGTCGCCACGCTGTACCACTATCTGCTGGACCTGCACGCGCCGTATCCGGTCACAAGCCTGCCGGTGCTGCTGGGCATCGCCGGTGGCATCGGCCTGCTGATCGGACCGGCTGGCCTGCTATGGCTGAACCTGAAGCGCGACGCGCGCACGATGGACACGAAGCAGAAGCCGATGGACCGTGGCTTTATCGCGCTGCTGTTCCTGACCAGCGCAAGTGGCCTGGCGCTGCTGGCGTTTCGCGATACCGGTGCGATGGCGTCGCTGCTGGCGGTTCACCTGGGCATCGTGATGGCGCTGTTCCTGACGCTGCCTTACGGCAAGTTCGCGCACGGCATCTTCCGCAGCGCGGCGCTGCTCAAGTTCCATATCGAAAAACGCCGCCCCAGCGATCTCGCGCTGGGCTCGGACTGAACCGAATCCACTGAATCCAGATACCGAATCCACCAAGGAGACACATCATGACGAAACCCGGTGTGCTGAACATCCCGTCGATGCGCGGCCAGTGCAGCGAGGCGGAATGGCAGGCGCGCGTGGACCTGGCCGCCTGCTACCGGCTGGTCGAGCTATATGGCATGGCCGACATGATGGCCAACCACATCTCCGTGCGCGTGCCGGACGAGGAAGACGCGTTCCTGATCAACCCGTACGGCATGATGTACGAGGAGATCACGGCATCGTGCCTGATCAAGGTGGACCACGCCGGCAAGATCCTGTCGACGCCCGACTTCGGGGCGCTGAATTATGGCGTCAACAAGGCCGGCTACGTGATCCACAGCGCCGTGCACCACGCACGCCCCGAGGTGGCCTGCGTGATCCACACGCATAGCTGGGCATCGATGGCCGTGTCGTCGCTGGCATGCGGGCTGCTGCCGATCACCCAGACCGCCATGCGCTTCCTGAAGATCGGCTACCACGACTACCAGGGCGTGGTGCTGGACACCGCCGAGCAGGAATCGCTGATTGCCGACCTGGGCCGTGGCGAGGCGCTGATCCTGCGCAACCACGGCGCGCTCACCGTGGGCAATTCGGTGGGCGAGGCGTTCAACTGGATGCACCGGCTGGAGCTGGCCTGCCGCTCGCAGGTGGCTGCCATGTCGTGCAATACGCCGCTGCAGCAGGTATCGCCCGACGTGCTGGAGGAGACCTGGAACAACTACCAGCCCGGCACGCGCCGTCCCTACGGCCTGATGGAATGGCCTGCGCTGCTGCGCAAGCTGGACCGTCTGGACCCGGGCTACCGGGACTGATGGACCAACGGCGCAGACCGTTGGCCGCTGTTTGGTGTCGCCTCTCTCCCGCGTGGCGGGAGAGAGCGGGGGGAGGGCAAGTCTTTCAAATCGAGGCGCGTAGCAAGCAGAACCTCAAGCCCTTTCCCCCAACCCTTCTCCCGTGCGCGTGAGAGGGGGGCAAGTCCAGAAAAGCAAATACCGAAGAAAGCCCCCGCTTGGCAGGTTGGAGTAGACAAATGAACCGCAGAACCATGCTGGCGCAGATTCTTGCGCTTGGCGCCGCCCCCTATGTGCTCAGCGCTCGCGCGCAGCCGCTTTCAAACAAGCCCGTGACGCTGATCGTGCCGTTCGCCCCCGGCGGCAACCTCGATGTGGTGGCGCGCGCCATTGCCCCGGCGCTGGAACAGAACCTTGGCCGCAACGTCATCGTCGACAACCGTCCAGGCGCGGGCGGCGTGATCGGTGCCTCGGCGGTGGCGCGTGCGGAGCCCGATGGCTCCACGCTGCTGGTGACCACGCCCAACGCGGTGGTGGTGCTGCCCAGGATGACGCGCACCAATTTCAAGCTGGCGAGCTTCAGCCCGGTGGGCCTGATGTCCACCACGTCGCTGGTCGTCGTCGTGAAGGGTGGCGATACGCGCTTCAAGGACGTCGAGGCGCTGCTGGCCTATGCGCGTGCCAATCCGGGCAAGCTGGCTGCGGGTCATGCCGGTCCCGGTACGACCAACCACATGGCGCTGCTGCAACTCGAAGATGCCGCCAGGATCCGGCTCAACCAGGTGCCATACAAGGGCTCGGCCCCTGCGCTGGTCGACCTGATGGGCGGCCAGATCGACATGGTGGTTGACCAGTTGACCAGTTCCGCGCCGCATATCCAGTCTGGCGCGTTGCGCGCGCTGGCGGTGATGTCGCGCGACCGCGATGCCACGCTGCCGAAGGTGCCCACGCTGCGGGAGGCGGGCCTTTCCAACTTCGAGGCCACCACTGCCACCGGCCTGCTGGCGCCGGCAGGCACCCCGGCGGGAGTGGTCGACACGATCAATACCGCGCTGCGCAAGGCCCTGGCCGAAGGCAGCGTCAAGAGCCGGCTGCAGAACGTGGGCAGTGTGGCGCAGGCATCGTCGCCCCAGGAGCTGCTGGCGTCGCTGCAGAAGGAAGATGCCCGCGCCCAGGCGGCCGGCTCAAGGCGGCCGAATAACCACGCCCCACGGCATCTGAACAAGCGAAAGAAACCATGACACGCCCCTGCCTGCCACCGCTGGCATCGATCACGCCGCCGTCGTTCCGCGCACCTGCCGGTGCCTGCGACAGCCATGCCCACGTGTTCGGGCCGTATGGCCGTCATCCGCTGGCCGATGACCGCAGCTATACGCCTGCCGAGCATCCGGCCGAAGCATTTATCGCCCATCTGGACGAACTGGGCCTGACGCGGGGCGTGCTGGTGACGGCCAGCGCCAGCGGCACCGACAACAGCGTGGTGATCGATGCGCTGCGCCAGTACCCCACGCGACTGCGCGGCATTGCCGTGCCGGCTGCCGACACCACCGATGCGCAGCTCGATGCCTGGCATGACGCCGGCGTGCGTGGCGTGCGCTTCAACCTGTACCAGCTCGGCGGCCACGCGGTGTACCGCAACGGCGTGGGCATCGACGTGCTGGAAGCCCTGGCGCCGCGCCTCAAGGCACGCGGCTGGCACGCGCAGATCTGGATCCATGCCCCCGATCTGGTGGAACTGGGGCCGCGCCTGAAGGCACTGGCGCTGCCGCTGGTGATCGACCACATGGGCCGCATGGCCACGTCGCGTGGCGTGGGCGATGCGGGATTCCAGGCGCTGTGCGCGCTGCTGGCCGAAGGCGTGGCCTGGACCAAGATATCGGGCGCCGACCGCCTGCAGCCAGCCGGTTCGCCGTACCGCGAGGTCGATCCGTTTGTGGCGGCGCTGCTGGCGGCCAATCCGGAGCAGATCGTCTGGGGCTCGGACTGGCCCCATATCAACTATTTCGATCCGGCGCAGATGCCTGACGACGGCGAGCTGTTCAACCTGCTCGCCCGCTGGATTCCCGGCGAGGCCGACCGCCACCGCGTGCTGGTGGCGAACCCGGCCCGGCTATACGACTTCGGGTGACGGTACCGAAGCCATCAAGACACACAACTACAACGACTGGAACGGAGACTACGCATGAGCCCGACAACACCCCGGAATACCTTCTGGCACACCCCCGCCAGGCTGCTGGCCTGCGCGCTGACCGCCGGCCTGACGCTGGCAGCGCCGGCCCGCGCCGACGACTATCCGGCCAAGCCCGTGCGCGTGGTGGTGGCCTTCACCGCTGGTGGTACCACCGACATGCTGGCGCGCAGCGTCAGCCAGCAACTGGCCCAGCGCTTCAAGCAGTCGTTCGTGGTGGATAACCGGCCGGGTGCCGGCGGCAACATTGGCACCGAGTACGTGGTGCGCGCGCCTGCCGACGGCTATACGATGCTGGTCAACTCCGTGGGGCCGATCTCGATCAACCAGACGCTGTACAAGAAGCTCAACTACGATCCGCTGACCGATCTGGTGCCGGTGGTGCAGATCGCCGACGTGCCGAACGTGCTGGTGGTGCATCCGTCGCTGCCGGTGAAGTCGTTCGAGGAGTTCGTGGCGTACGCCAAGGCCAATCCGGGCAAGCTGAACTACAGTTCGACGGGCGTGGGCACGTCGTCGCACCTGTCGGGCTTCATGCTGACCGAGCGGATGGGCACGCAGGCCACGCATATTCCGTACAAGGGTGCCGATGCGCTGAATGACCTGCTGTCCGGACGCGTGCAGTTCATGTTCGCGACCATCCCGTCGGTGATGCCGCATATCCAGGCCGGCAAGCTGCGTGCGCTGGCGGTGTCCAGCGCCAAGCGCTCGCGTTCGCTGCCGGATCTGCCCACGGTGGCCGAAAAGGGCTTCCCGGGCTTCGAGGCCGGATCGTGGTTCGGCTTCTTCGCACCCAAGGGCACGCCGCAGGACGTGATCACCAAGGTCAACCAGGCCGTCAACGAGGCGCTGCCGTCGCTGCAGGCGCAGATGATCCGCGAAGGGGCCGACCCGGTGGGCGGATCGCCGAAGCAGTTCGGTGATTTCACGCGCAAGGAATACGTCAAGTGGAAGGCCGTGGTGAAAGCCTCCGGCGCCACGGTGGATTGAGTTACGCCATGCCATCTGAAGCCCTGCGTATCCTGCTGTCCGGCGCTGCGTTGCAGTCGCAACGCGCGGCCATCGACACGGCCATGGCGGCCGCCGGCGCCAGCTGGCAGCCGGTGGTCGTGCCCCCGGTGGATGACCCGCGCGCCGTGGATGCCGACGTGGCCTTTGTGTCGCGCGACGTGACCGGTCTTTCCACCAAGCACGAGATCCTGCCTGCCACGCAACGCTTCTATACGGCGATGCTCGATGCGCCGTCGCTGCGCTGGACCCATACGCATTCGGCAGGCGCCGATCGCGCGATCTTCGGGCAGTTGCGCCAGCGCGGCGTGACCGTCACCACGTCTTCGGGGGCAAACGCCGGGGTCGTGGCCCAGACGGCGCTGGCCGGACTGCTGGCGCTGGCCCGCCATCTGCCGCAGCTGATCGACGCGCAACGGGAATCGCGCTGGGCGCCGCTGATCGGCACCGGCCTGCCTCGGGATCTGCAGGGCCAGCGCGCCACCATTGTGGGGTGGGGGCCGATCGGACAGCAGATCGGCGCGGTGCTGCGGGTGCTGGGACTGACGGTGACGGTGGTCAGGCAGCGGGCTGCGTCGATGGAGCCCGGATTCGACGCGGTCACGTTCGAGCAGTTCGACTCGGTATTGCCCGATACCGACTGGCTGATCCTGGCCTGTCCGCTGACCGTGCGCACCCGCGGGCTGGTCGATCGCGCGGCCTTGCAGCGCCTGCCGGCCGGGGCGCGACTGGTCAACGTGGCGCGGGGCGAGGTGGTCGACGAAGCCGCGCTGATCGACGCCTTGCGCGCGGAGCAATTGGGCGGTGCGTACCTGGACGTGTTTGCCCACGAGCCGCTGGCTGCGTCGTCGCCGCTCTGGTCGCTGCCGAACGTTATCGCCACACCGCACAGCGCCGGCTTTTCGGATGGCAACGCCGCACGCGTGGTCGACATCTTCCTGGACAATCTACGACGCTGGTCAGTGGGAGAGACCCTGAGAAATCGGGTGGACTGATCGATTTCAGACGCGTCTGCATGGTATTGCGGAAATTTCCGCAACCTGCGCGGCGGGAACGCATTGACAATAGGTCATCGCATGTTTTCGAACCGCCATGACCATGCCCTTTACCGCTGCTTCCAGACCGACGGCCGCTCCCGCGTCTTCCGCACCTTCCGCACCTGCCTTGTCGCCGCTGCCGCGCATCGTTGTTGCCGAGGACAATCCAGTGTGCCTGCTGGTGCTCGTTGAACAGTTGCGCGCCATTGGCGGGTGCGAGGTCCTGGCCTGCGAAGACGGCCAGGGTGCCTGGGCGATGCTGCAGGAGGGCGCTGCGTTGTTGCTGACCGATGTCGGACTGCCGGGGATGGGCGGCCTGGGCCTGGCGCGGGCCATTCGCCAGGCCGAGCTGCAGCGGGGCGCCAGTCGCCTGCCCATTATCGCGGTGACGGCTACCGCCGACAGCAAGACGCGTCGCCGGTGCCGGGCCGCCGGCATCGACCTGGTGCTGGCGAAACCGGTCAGCCGCGAGATGCTGACTTACCTGGTGGGCCGGTACGTCAGCCGCCCACCCATCTGACCAACGGCTGCGGCAGCAGGGCGTCAGCCCTTCCAGGCCGATGCGCGGATAACGCTGCAAAAATTGGCACGGTGGAAGTGCGGGCTCTTGTCAGCCAGCACATCGGCCTTGACGTTGCCGAACGTGGTATCGGGCTTGTGCTGGATGCCATCGTAGAACGCCTGGATGATGTCTTCCTTGAACTGCGGCGTGCGCGGGTGGGCATGCACCACAGCTTCGCGATCGGCATTGGCAAACGCGTAGTAACGAATGCCCAGCACATCCATTTCTACGCCGGCGGTCACCAGTGCGATCTCGGGCGCCATGAACTCCGGGATGCCGGGCGTGGTGTGCAGCGCGATGGCCGTCCAGACCTTTTCCACTTCCCGTTCCCCAATGCCACGGCTGCGCAGGAAATCGGCGGCCGCGTTGGCGCCATCGACTTCGAACCGTTTGTCGGGGCTGCTGTGCGAATGGGTCAGACCCATGTCGTGGAACATTGCGCCCGCATACAGCAGTTCGGCGTCGTAGCCAAGCCCACGCTGCAGGCCAGCCAGTGCGGCCCAGTAGTAGACGCGGCTGGAGTGGTGGAAGAGCAGTGGCGACTCTGTGTCGCGCACGAGTTCGGTGATTTCGCGGGCCAGCTGGCTGTCGGGAATGGCGATGTCGCCAATGGTGAAGCGCATGGTTGCTCCTGTCGGGTAGGGTTGCTTCGAGTCTAGGAGCGGCGGTAGTATGTCTTCAATCGTCGTGTAGCGACGAATTGAGACATACCCGGACGATCCGGACGATTGGGACGTTCCCCGGGGCAATTCCCTGCTTTCGCCATGCCAGCCACCCGCACCATCGGCCTCTTGGCCATCGAAAGCGTCCAGTTGCTGGACGTCTCCGGCCCGCTCGACGTTTTTGCCGAAGCCAACGTCCAGGCAGGCGCCACGGTCTACCAGATGAAAGTGGTAGCGGTGCGGCGCGGGCCGCTTACGGCGTCTTCGGGCGTCAGGCTCCTGCCTGATATCGTGATCGAGGACGATATGGCGACCGCGTCGCCGTCACGCTTCCATACGCTGCTGGTGGCCGGAGCGCCCCACGCCGGCAACGCGCCCGCCGAACCCTTGGTGCTTGACTGGATCCGCCGGGCGGCCCCGGCAGCCAGGCGTTATGGGTCCGTCTGCAGCGGTGCTTTCCTGCTCGCGGAGGCCGGGCTGCTCGACGGCCGGCGCGCGACCACGCATTGGGCCGCTGCCGATACGCTGGCGGCACGTTTTCCGAAGGTGACCGTGGATGCCGATGCCATCCACGTGCGCGATGGCAAGGTGCGCACCGCTGCCGGCGTGACGGCGGGTATGGACCTGGCGCTGGCGCTGGTCGAGGAAGACCTTGGGCGCGATATCGCGCTGAAGGTGTCCAGCCAGTTGGTGATGTTCTTCAAGCGGCCCGGCGGGCAAAGCCAGTTCAGCCGCCGCGAAGCCCCTGCCGCTGCAAACCGCTCTGCCCTTCAGGAACTGCAGCGCTGGGTAGCGGCCCATCCGGCGGCGGCCCACGACGTGCCAAGCCTGGCCGCGCGCATCGGCGTCAGCGCGCGGCACCTGTCACGGCTGTTCCAGGAGGAGGTTGGCGTCACTCCGGCCAACTGGGTGGAGGCCGCGCGCGTGACCGCCGCGCGGCAACTGCTGGAGGAAGGGAACATCGCCCCCAAGCAGGCCGCAGCCGAGTGCGGCTTTTCCAGCGTCGACACCCTGCGCCGCGCGTTCCTGCGCGTGGTCGGCGTAACCCCGGCCGAGTATCGCAAGCGCTTTGTGTCCGGGGCGGAGTGATCCTTTCCTATCGGCGCCGTTGTTTCTTCGGCATCGAAGCTCGTAGTTCAAGGATTCGACGATTTACCGGCATATCCCGTGCTGAACAGAATGGCCGCTCACTTCAATGAGGGGCCAGCATGCCAGATATCCGATACGCACTAAAGACCGGCGACAAGACAACTACCGGCGGGATGCTCTGTGCATCAGGGGCCGGGATGATGACGCACCACGGACAGCCCGTGGGGGTGGAAGGCGACATCGCGACATGTCCGGCCTGCAAGGGCACGGGCAAGGTCTTCAACGATTGCCGACCCAATTTCGACCTGATGGGCAGGCAAGTGCTTGTCAGCGGCGCGCGGGTCTATTGCGGCTGCGCAAAGCCACCGCTTGTCATTCCATCGCAATCGGATTTCACGCTCGAGGTAAGTTCGGGCAGTGCACCGGTGGCTGGCGTCGCCGAGCCCGCTGTGGCTGCCACCCTTGCCGGGAACGCCGGAAGTGGATCGAATCCCCCGGCAGCCGCCCATGACGAGCAGATCCGCTGCATCGACGAAGATGGCGCCCCCATTCCCGGTGTGCCGTACTTCATATCCGACCAGCAAGGCAGTTCCTGGCAAGGCGTCACCGACGAGGCCGGCTTTTGCCCCCGGATTGCGACAGACGGCCCGCAGACGTTGTCTGTCATTTTTGGCCCGCTGGCACTAGAGCACTGGAAGCAGGAGCGGCGTTGACATGACCACGTACAACGTAGCGACGAACGCGCGAGAGGGGTCCGTGGTCGAGCTCGAGGCCCCGTTGATGCCGGCGCGAGCGTTTTTCTATGCGGTGGTGGAAGAGGTCGGCGAAAACGGCTTTCTGGTCAGGAAGGTTTATGAGGTGCTGGATGAAGCCACGTTGGAGCAGTCCAGGTTGCCCGTTGATGTGCTGAAAAATGAAATGAACCCCGAGGCCGACCACTTGGCCCAAAGGGCGTTCGAATGACCCGCACTCAGAAGATATTGAAGCGGGTCCAAGAAATACTCCGCGAACTCTTGCCCATGCATCCCGAAAAGCGGGCGCAACGGCAGCTCCGGCGCGACGTGGAGCGAACCTTGCAGCGCGCCTATCGTGCGGTCTGCGGCATTTCCCTGGAAGAAGCGCAGGCCATGTTCAGCCGTCCACTGGACGACGAGGCCTTTCAGTCGCTGGGCGCCTATCCCCAGTTTCTGGATTTACGGGACAGGTCAATGGAAGCGGTCAGCACTGGCGTGCATCTGCTGCCTGAGAAGGTGCAGGCATTGCGTGAAGTCGTAACGCAAGGTTATGACCTGATTGGGAGAAACACATACGCAGGGCGTACGGATGCCGGGAACCGCTTGATCTTTCATACCTATGAGCAATTCAATGGGATCTGTGCGGGTATATCCACCAATGACGTGGAAGTGTGCCGACGCGTGATTGCGATGGGCCTTCAGCCGCCGGCGCCGTGGGTGGCCTTCCTCGAATTGGCGGAAACGGCCTTCGGCTTTTTGCAGGGCAATATCGAGTACTGGTGGTACGTGTACTGGGAGCCTTACTGGGAGTCGCTCGACAAGGACAAGCAGGAGGCGTTTCTGGCGGGTGCCACGGACGCCTGGCAAGCGTGCTTCTGGCGCCAAGTGGGCGAAGGCAGGGAGATCTTCGAAGAAATGGCCCGCGAGCGCGCGCGGGAGTTCGACTGATGCCGGCGTTCGCCGGTTCCTGCCTCCGCACACTGAATGGCGTGCGCAGGCAGGTGTTTCCTGGACAGACACCCCTCACATATTCAACGCCCGCTTCTGTACCGCCAGGGCCGCTTCGCGCATGACTTCCGACAGCGACGGGTGCGGGTGGCAGATCATGCCGATGTCTTCCGAAGCGGCCTTGAACTCCATGGCGACAACGCCCTCGGCGATCAGGTCCGACGCATTGGCCGCGATGATGTGGACGCCCAGCAGTTCGTCAGTCCTGGCGTCGGCGATCATCTTGATGAAGCCGTCGGGGCGGCCCATGCCCATTGCGCGGCCGTTGGCCTGCATCGGAAACTGGCCGGAGCGGTATTCGCGGCCTTCGGCCTTCAGTTGCGCTTCGGTCTTGCCCACCCAGGCAATCTCGGGCTCGGTGTAGATCACCCAGGGAATGCAGTTGTAGTCGATGTGCGGTTTCTGGCCGTCGATGACTTCAGCCACCATCACGCCTTCGTCCTCGGCCTTGTGCGCCAGCATCGGGCCGCGCACCACATCGCCGATGGCGTAGATGCCGGGCACGGACGTGCGGCAGTTGTCGTCGACGGGGACAAAGCCGCGCGGATCGGCGGACAGGCCCACGGCATCCAGGCCCAGGTTGTCGGTGTTCGGCACGCGGCCGATCGACACGATCAGACGGTCTGCCTCAAGCTTCTGATCGGCGCCGGCCTGGTCCTTGTAGGCGATGGTCACCCCCTTGGCCCTGGTTTTCACCTCGCCAATATTGACGCCCAGATGGATGGTCAGTCCCTGCTTCTTGAACAGCTTGGCCGCTTCCCTGGCAATGGCGTCGTCGACGGCGCCCAGGAAGGCGGGCAGGGCTTCGAGAATGGTCACTTCGGCGCCCAGGCGGCGCCATACCGAGCCCAGTTCCAGCCCGATCACGCCTGCGCCAATCACGGCAAGCTTCTTTGGCACGGAATCGAAGGAAAGCGCGCCTTCGTTGTCGGACACGATCTTGTTGTCGACCGGCACGCCGGGCAGGTGGCGGGCCTTGGAGCCAGTGGCGATGATGACGTTGCGCGCGGTGTAGGGCTTGGCGTCGGTGCCGTCGCTGGCTTCCACGGTAATCACGCCGTCGGCTGCGCGGCCTTTGAACTTGCCGTGGCCCTTGATCCAGGTGACCTTGTTCTTGCGGAACAGGAATTCCACGCCGCCTGTGAACTTGTCGACGATTGCGGCCTTGCGCCGGATCATCTGCGCCAGGTCCAGCGACACGCCCTTGATCTGCACGCCGTGGTCGGCCATGCCGTGCTGTGCATGTTCGAAGTGTTCGGACGACGCCAGCAGCGCCTTGCTGGGAATGCAGCCCACGTTCAGGCAGGTGCCGCCCAGCCGTGGCTTGCCAGCTTCATCCTTCCATTCCTCGATGCAGGCCACGGTCTTGCCCAGTTGCGCGGCGCGGATGGCGGCGATATAGCCGCCGGGGCCCGAGCCGATCACGATCACGTCGAAGTCTGCCTTGGCCGAGGCGCTGGCGCCGCCACCTGTTGCTGCGGGGGATGCGGCGGCGGCAACCGGGGCAGCGGCCGGCGCTGCGGCAGCAGGGGCAGGAGCCGGGGCGGGTGCGGCTGCCGGTGCGGCGGCGGCCTTGGCGTCGGTGTCCACCACCGCGATCACCTCGTCGGCGTGAACCGTGGCGCCGTCCGGTTTGACGATCTGCGTCAGCACACCGTTGTCCGGACAGGGCACCTCCAGCGTGACCTTGTCGGTTTCCAGCTCCACCAGGATTTCGTCGCGCTGGACTGCCTCGCCGGGCTTCTTCTTCCACTGGAGCAGCGTGGCTTCCGAGACGGATTCGGACAACTGGGGCACCTTCACTTCGATCGTGGCCATGGTCTTCCTTCGGGTTTTCGTGGCGAAAGCTTCCAGTCTAGGAGAGCACGCTGGCAGTCATGCAATACGCGAATCAGGGTTTACCCTGATCAATAAAAACGGCCCGCCGTAGGGGCGGGCCGTCTTGCCAGTGCCGGGGGTCAAGCCGGGCGGCGCGGCGGGGCGGCTTAGTGGCCGGCGCTCTGGCCGCCGTCGACGTGCAGGATCTCGCCGGTGATGAACGGCGCCGATTCCAGGAACAGCACGGCTTCGGCGATATCGCTCATCTCGCCCATATGGCCCATCGGGTGCAGCGCGCCAAGCGCTTCATGGGTTTCCGGCGCGTGCATCGGCGACTTGATGATGCCGGGCGACACGGCGTTCACGCGGATGCCGCGGCGGGCGTATTCCACGGCCAGAGACTTGGTGGCCGCGTTGATGCCGCCCTTGGTCAGCGATGCCAGCACCGACGGCACGCCCTGGATCGCGTGGTCGACCAGGCTGGTGGTAATGCTCACCACATGGCCGCTGCCCTGCTTTTCCATCTGCGCGATCGCCAGTTGCGTGATGTAGAAGAAGCCGGCCAGGTTCACGCCGGTCTTGGCGAGGTAATCCTCTGCCGTGTAGCTGGTGAATGGCTTGGCGATGAAGATGCCGGCGTTGTTGACCAGGGCATCGACGCGGCCGAATTTCTCGATGGCCTGCGAGACCACCCGGCGGGCGGTGTCGGGGCTGGCGATGTCGCCCGGCACGGCCAGGATGTTGGCGTCATCGGGTTGCTGGATGCCGCGCGCCGTGGCTACGACGCGGTAGCCGCGCTGGCGGTAGGCCTTGACCAGCTCTGCGCCGATGCCTTGCGAAGCGCCCGTGATGATGGCGACTTTTTGCGTGGTTTGGGTGGTTTGGGTGGTGCTCATGATGTGCCTCTTTGATTTGGTTGACCTTGGCATCGCTGCCAATCGAATCGACGTGGTCGATGGCTGGAAATGTAGGCGAGGCAGGCCCGCGATTGAACGGCACCGGCGCACAAACAGTTATGCGCGCCGGTAACAAGTGCGCGGGCGTGGCATGATGCGGCGATCTGTCAGGGGAACGGAGGATGCGATGACGACGCTTGCAGATGTCGCGGCCAGCGGGCAAGCCATCGAGACAACGGTGTTCCGCCAGGACGCGCTGTCGGTGGGCCTGGTGCTGCCGCTGCTGGGCAAGGGTGAGATCGCGCCGGACTTCCCGTCCCAGCTGGACCTCGCGGCGCGCGCCGATGCGCTGGGCTACCGGGCGCTATGGGTCCGCGATGTGCCGCTGAACAGCGCCGGGTATCCCGATCCGGTGGGGCACCTCGATCCGTGGGTGCTGCTCGGTGCGTTGGCCACGCGTACCCGGCGGATTGCGCTGGCAAGCGGCGCCATCGTGCTGACGCTGCGGCATCCGCTGCATATCGCCAAGGCGGCGATATCGGTCAGCGCGCTGTCAGGGCAGCGCTTTATCCTGGGGCTGGGATCGGGCGACCGTCCGCCGGAATATGCCGCGTTTGGCCGCGACACCGAGGCGCGGCGCGACCTGTTTCGCGATCATTGGGAATCGGTGGCGGCGTCGGTAGGCGTGCCGTCGCGCGTGATGCCGGACCTGGCGCCCGAGGGCGCGCCGGACTTCTACCTGTTGCCGCGCCAGCCGCGCGCCGTGCCGCTGCTGGCGGTGGGATCGGGCGGGCAGAGCGTGGACTGGATCGCCCGCCATGCCATCGGCTGGATGACCTATCATCGCGATCCCGACACGCAGCGCGAGCGGCACCGGCTCTGGCGCATCGCCGTGGAGCGTGGCGCGCCAGAGCAGTTCCGGGCTTTCGGCGTCGCCATGCGGCTGGAACTGTCGGAGCAGCCCGACGAGGCGCCGTCGGCATTGAACCTTGGCTATCGAACCGGTGCCCGTGCGCTGGTAGACCTGCTGGCAGACATGCGCGAAGCGGGCACGCATCATGTGGCCCTTAACGTCACGGAGTCCACGCGGCCTCCGGCAGAGGTGCTGCAGGAGGTGGCCGAGACGGTGCTTCCGCATTTCCACGACGCAGCCGTGGCGTGAGCAGGTGTGGCGTCAGTGCGTAGCGTGACTGTGGGGCGCTGCGCGAAGACGCAGAGCGCTGGAAACGCTCAAAGCGAGCAGAGCGTGGCCGCGATCACCAGCGCGGTGGCGGCAATGCCCAGCGGCGCGCCGAAGTTGTTGCCGCCGTGCATCAGCGCCGTGGAGACCAGCGGGCCAACGATCTGCCCCACGCCATAGGCGGCCGTCATCACGGCGAACAGGTTGAAGCTGACCTTGTGGGCCAGGCGGCGCGCGGCAGGCGCTGCGATGGTGACCGTGCCCATGAAGGTGCCACCGACCAGTGCTGCGCTGACCAGGTAGGCCAGTGCGGTATGGCTCAGCGCGGGCAGCACCACGCCCGCGGCCTGCACGCCAAGATTCCATTGCATGGCGCGCCGGGTGCCCAGCCGTTCATGCAGGGTGTGCCACAGGAAACAGGACGGCGCGGCGCCCAGGCCAAATACGGCCCACACGTGAATTGGATCGATCTGGCCCAGCGCGTCGCGCACAAACAGCGGCAGATAGGTGGCGGTGATGATGTAGCCAAAGCCTGCCAGTCCATAGCTGGCGATCAGCGGCGCCGGCCCGAGCGCGCCTTGCGGTGCCACGGCGGCGGTCGTGGCGCTGCCAGTGCGTGCCTGCAGGCGCAGCGCCCGCCATGCCAGCGCGCTCAGCACCAGCGCGCCGATAGCCAGACCCAGCCACAGCACCAGGCTGTGCCCCTGCGCAAGATTGCCCATGGCGATCAGTTCGGCGGATATCACGATGCCGATACCGACGCCCGAGAACATCAGCGGTGCGCCATCGTGACGGCTCCGTACGTGCAGCAGCCACGACGCGGCGTTGACCAGTGCCAGCGCACTCAGCACGCCCGAGACAAAACGCACCACGATTAGCGCCGTGTCGGGCAGTGGCAAGGCCAGCGCCGCCAGCGACACCACTGTCCCGGCCAGCGCCACGCGCGACCAGAAGCCGGCCCGGGCATGGGCGATACGTGCGGCCAGCAGCGCACCCAGCAGATAGCCCGCGTAGTTGGCCGAGGCCGCGAGCGACCCCGTTGCCACGCTCATCGTGCCGTCCCGCACCATCAGCGGATACATGCCCGTAAAGGCAAAGCGGCCGAACCCCATCGCCACGGCCAGTGCCAGCGCTGCCGCGATGGCCTCGCCCAGCGATTTCCCGGCGTCGGCCTCGTGCCGGGTTTGCGGAGTCGGAAGGGAAGGTGCCGTGGAAGAAGGTGCCGTGGAATTCGCCATGATCGCGGGTTGCCATTCAGCATTCTCAAAAAGAGATTGATTGCAACTGTAATATCTTGATATGGGAATAATAGGGCAAGCCGCTCGCCTGGTTTGTTCCGCCATGTATCAAGTGATGTTCCGGGGGCGCAACAAAGGCAGAGACGGGCGCTATGCGGAGAATTTGTCGACCAAAAAGTCGACGAAGGTGCGCACCCTGCGCGAAACGTGGCGCGCATGGGGGTAGAGCAGCACGAACGGTCGCGTACTGCCGCCATATTCCTGCAGCACTTGTACGAGCGTGCCTTCGCGCAGGTCCTGCTCGACGACAAAGCGGTAGGTCTGGAACAGGCCTGCGCCGGCGCGGGCCAGCGTGGCGCCGCCCAGCGCGTCTTCGGAGGTGGCAATGCTGCCAGTGGTCATCACGTCGATGTCCTCGCCGTCCTGGCGGAACGTCCACGGAATACGCCGGCCGCTGCTGGGGCGTTCGAACTGGATGCACTCGTGCGCCAGCAGGTCGTCGAGCGTGCGCGGGGTGCCGCGGCGCTTCAGGTAGGCCGGGGTGGCCACCACCACCATCTCGGCATCTTCCAGCTTGCGCGCGATCAGCGTGGAATCGTCGGGCGCACGGCCGCGCACGGACAGGTCATAGGTGTCGTCGGCAAAATCCACATTGCGGTTGCTGATATGGACGTCGATGTCGACTTCGGGGTAGCGCTCGCGAAACTCCGGCAGCACCGGCAGCACACGGTAGTGCGCGTAAGGGGTGGGCAGGCTGATGCGCAGGCGGCCGGCAGGCGTGGCGTGCTGGCCGCTGATCTGGCGCTCGGCGTCCACCAGCTGGGCCAGCGCCTGGCGGGTTTCGTCGAAGTACGTACGGCCCTCGTCCGTCAGCCGGATCTGGCGCGTGGTGCGCACGAACAGCCTGACGCCGAGCCGCTCTTCCAGGCGCGACACGCTGCGGCTGACCGCCGCCGGTGTGACACCCGCGGCCACGGCCGCCGCCGTAAAGCTGCTGAGTTCGGCTGCAAGGCAGAACAGTTCGATGCTGCCCAGTTGTAGATCGTCGAATTGGCGCTTCATGGTCGGGTGGGGCGAGGTGGCCGAGGTGGCAGACCGCAATGATGAGCCACCTCCGGGCAATCCACATCACGGCGGCAGCTTCCACTGCCGGAAGTGTATGCGATGCCATATCGCTGCGTGGCCGCCCCGCCCGCTGCCGCCCAGACCACTCCTCACTGGAAGCGATAACGGGCGGTCAGCATGGCGCTGCGCTTGTCGCCGGGCAGCGCGCCCGAGAAGGTCGGCGACGTGTAGTACGTCTTGTCGGTCAGGTTGCGCAGGTTCAGCGTCACGTCGAACTTCTTCTGGCGATAGTAGATGGCCGCGTCCAGCACCACGTACGACGGCACCTGGTACAGGTTCAGCGAATCGGCGTAGCTGTCGCCCTTGTAGGTCAGGCCCAGGCCCACGCCCCAGCCGTGCAGCGCCTGCTGCTGGAAGTCGTAGGCGGTCCACAGGCGGCCGCCGGTGCGGGCCACGCCAGCGGGGCGGTTGCCGGCGATGCTGCGGTTGGTCACGCCCATGATCGCGTTCGATGCCAGCGTGTTCGATTCCACCTCGACGTTCTGCAGCACGAAGTTTGCCAGTACCGTCCAGCCCGGCACCGGCATGGCCGACAGCTCCAGCTCCACGCCACGGCTCTTGTCGCGGCCATCGGGGGTGGGGCTCAGCGCGCCCGGCAGCGTGATGTAGTAGTTCTTGCGCGTGGTCTCGAACAGCGACACATTCGTGTTCAGCTTGCCGTCCAGGAACTCGGCCTTGACGCCGATTTCCTTCTGCAGCGCGCTTTCCGGCTCGGTGGACAGCGCCGCCGGCTCGGTCGACACGTTGATGAACTTGCTGGTGGACACGCCCGCGTAGAACGACAGCGCACGCGTGGGCTGCCACACGCCGCCCAGCGAGCCCGAGGTCAGGTTCTGGGTGGCGCCGATCGACCGGAATGCCGTGCCCTGGGTGCCTACATCGCTGAACTTCACGTTGTCGTTGCGCACCGCGCCGCGCAGCTTGAAGTGCTCGCCAAAGGCCAGCTGGTCCTGCAGGTAGACGCCCACGTCCTCCTGCTTGAGTACGCGGTTGAAGCCCTGTGCGGGTACTGCCGGCAGGCCAGCCAGCGTCGTTTCGGGCACAACCGGCGAGTTGATGTCGAGGATGTTCGGCAGGTTGTAGCCGTTCCGCACCGTATTGATATGGGTGTCCGAGTACTCCAGGCCGAACAGCACGGTGTGGTCCACCGGGCCGGTGCGCGTCTTCCACACCAGTTCGTTCTGCGCCAGGATGAAGTGGCCGTCGTCGAACTGCGTGCGGGCCGTGCGGCCGGTCATCTGGTTCAGCGCGTTGCCGCCGTTGCCGCCCGCATTGCGGGTCATGTCGAGCGACCGTTCGTCATAGATAAACGCCGTGCGCATCGTCAGCGACGGATCGATGCGCCAGTCGTGGCTGACCGTCACGCGGTCGATCAGCTGGCGGGTGTCGTTGAACGGGCTGTAGTAGCGGGCGTCGCGCGGTGCCCCGGCGATCTTGCCCTGGTTGTTGAAGACGATGCCGTAGTTGTCCGGGACGATGCTGATGTCGCGGTGGTCGTAGTCGATCGTCAGCGTCTTGTTGGTGTCGTAGGCCCAGCTGAACGACGGCGAGACCTCGCGGATATCGCGGCCCAGGCCCCGGTAGCCGTCGCTCTTCTCGTAATCGGCGATCAGGCGTGCATTGACCTGCGCGCTGACCGGGCCGCCCACGTCCACGTAGGTGCCCCAGGTGCCGAAGCTGCCGCCAAAGGCGCCGACCTCGGCACTGAATTTCGACAGGGGCGGCTTGGTGACCATGTTCACCGTGCCGCCAGGCTGGCCCGAGCCGTACAGCGCCGAGCCCGGGCCCTTGAGCACCTCGATGCGGTCCACGTCGTACATGGTCCGGTAATACCCGTTCTGGCTCGGGCCGTCAGGATAACCGTCGCGCAGGAAGCGCATCGCCAGCCCGCGAATCGTGTAGTTGTTGGCAAAGCCATAGCCGCCGGCCAGCTGGGCCTGCACGCCGGCCGAGTTCTGCAGCGCGTAGTTCAGGTCGATCGCGCCCTGGTCGCGCAGTACGTCTTCGGGGATGACCGAGATCGCGGCCGGGATATCGCGCAGCGGGGTGTCCGTCTTGGTGCCGGTGCTGGTGGTCTCGTTGGGGCTGCCCGGCAGCGTCTTGCCCGCCGAGACCGTCACGGCAGGCAGCGTCTGGTCTGACGGGGCCGCCTGGGCCAGCACGGAGGCCGGCAGGCCGGCGATCAGCGCGGACGCAAGAGTGGCGATGGTGCGGGGACGTGGCGCGCGGCCGCGACGGGCATGGTGGTGCATGGCTTCGGACAATTCGGATCAGTTAAGAAAAAGCGCCGAAGGCATTACATTTCGTCGGCGTCTGGCGGCACGCCACCCGGGGTCGGGCTGCAGGCGAGCCAACAGACACTAATAGGAATCATTCGCAATGCATATGGGGTGGAGGGAAATCCGGGGCGGATGTCCTGCCTGTCCAAGCCATTTGTGAGGCGGATGCTGATGAACTTTCGTCGTCCGGGACAAATGTCCGATGCTTGTTTTGTGGCGCAACGCGCACGATTTGCGGTCTGTAGTCGGCGGTGCTTTCGATATAAGTGAGAATCAGTTACATTTACGGGCGCCTGTGTCGGTTCTGTTACGGTTTTCCGGCCAGGCGTCTATCCGGACGCGTCGATGCCCTACAAACTTCCTTTCCTGCTGATGGTGTTTCCGGTCTACCAGGCCTGGGACCTGTATCAACTGCTCCATAGCGGCCCGTCCTATCACCTGCTGACCGAGGTGGCCGCCACGGGGGCGTTCCTGGTGATCCTGTACCTGGTGATTCGCGAACGCCGGCGCGCCGCGCACGAATTCGAGATGCTGAAGGCATCGGCTGACGCGGCGGCACGCGCCCACGCCGAACGCGACGAGGCATCGCAGCGGTCCACGCGCGATTTTCTGAAGTCGATGCAGCAGCAATTCGACACCTGGAAGCTGACGCCGGCCGAAAAGGATGTGGCGCTGCTGCTGGTCAAGGGCCTGTCGCTGGAGGAAATCGCCGGTGTGCGGGAGAGCGGCGCCAAGACGGTGCGGCAGCACGCCGCCAACGTCTATGCCAAGGCCAAGCTCGAAGGCCGGCATCAGCTGGCGGCCTATTTCTTCGAAGACCTGCTGGTGCCGGCGGTCAGCCGTTGAAGCGTGCGGGCGCCGACGGGCCGACTCCCTCGGCTGCCGGACGGCCTTCGGCCGCCAGCGCTACCTGGCAGTCCGCGCAAAGTCCTGGCAGGGCGAGATCGGCCTTGGCGGGCATCAGTCCATGGGTCAGGAAGTGCTGGCGTATGGTCTGCTCCAGGGTGGCGTCGAACACTTCGGCAAGGCCGGCGCAGCGCGTGCAGTACAGATGGCGGTGAACCGGCCGGTCGGCCAGTTCGTAGAACGTTATCGCGCGGTTTTTCCTGTCCGACACGACGACGCGCGCCAGCGGCCCAAGATCGGCCAGGTCGTAAATGGCCTTCTTGAAAGAGGAAATGGATTGGCCGTCATTGCGCTTGAGCATCGCCGCGCAAAGCTGCTCGGGCGTCAAATGGCGCTGCGGCGACTCCATAAGGATCTCCATTAGCGCAACGCGGGCGGCATTGGGTGAGAGACGGTGTGTCTCCAGCAGCTGGATCGACGATGGATGCTTTTCGCCAGGCATTTCCGGAATATCAGGGCGCTTGGTTTCTGCCTGCCGGCCAAGCGTGTCGACCGGCAGCGGGTGGCCACGCAGGCTAGCCGTTGCCGCCGTGGCATGGCAATGCCAATCGGGCCGGGGCGGGACATTCGTCCCGTGCGAACCGTACGTGTGCCCGGTACGCGTCGGGCTGCCGGAAGGCCGTCGGGCCGCAGTGGAAACGTCGGGCAGGCTAGCCGACGTTCGTTAGCCGGACATTAATTCGTCGCCGGAAGGGGGCGGCCCGCGGCCTTGCGAGCCGGGTTCGGTAGAATTTCGATAATGATTCTTATTTGAAGAAGACTGAGTAAGGCATGGACATACGCCCCCGGATTTTGGTCGTCGACGACCACAAGAACATTCGTGATCCGTTGGCGACCTATATGCGTCGTTTCGATTTCGATGTCGAGGCGGTCGGGGATGGCAAGGCCATGCGCCAGCGGCTGGACGAACGCAGTTTCAACCTGATCGTGCTGGACATCATGCTGCCCGGGGAAAATGGCCTGTCGCTGTGCCGCTATGTATCGGAACACGTGGGGACGCCGGTTATCCTGCTGACGGCAGTGACCGAGCAGGCAGACCGCATTGCCGGGCTGGAAATCGGCGCCGACGACTATGTGGTCAAGCCTTTCGATCCGCGCGAACTGGTGGCCCGCATCCGCAGCGTGCTGCGGCGCAACCGGACCCCGGTGCCCGCCGCCGCGCCGGAGCCACTGGCCCAGCCCGACTGCCGCTTTATCTTCAGCGGCTGGACGTTCGATACCGCCACGCGGGAGCTGCGCAATCCGGCAGACGAGGTGGTGCCGCTGAGCACCGCCGAATTCCATCTGCTGCGCGCGTTAGTGGAAAACGCCAATCGCGTGTTGAGCCGCAGCCAGTTGCTGGACCTGACCCAGCGCTCGGAAACCGTGGCCTTCGACCGAAGCGTCGACAGCCAGGTGAGCCGCCTGCGCAAGAAGCTGGAACCGGACCCCCGGCGCCCCGGCATGCTCAAGACCGTCCGCGGCGACGGATACCTGCTGGCCACCCGCGTCACGCTCGAACACTGATGAGGCTGTTTCCAAGAAACCTGTCGGGGCAACTGGTGGCCCTGTGGCTGCTGGCCATGCTGGCCGCGCATGTGATTGCCGTGCTGGTGCTGTCATGGTGGCGCGCGGACAACGTCACCATCCACCCGCTGTCGGTTCGCACCATCGAGACCCGCATTCTTTCCGCCTACCGCGTGGCCGCGCGCGCTGACGATCCTGCCGAATGGCTCGACGACATCAGCCTGCCCGATTCCACGTTCGGCCTGGCGGCCCGTTCCGTGGTTGCCGCCACGGCCATGACCGGGCCCGAGCAGGCGCTGGCGCTGCGCCTGCGCCGCCTGCTTGGCGTACCCGGAGATGCCTCCATATATGTACGGCTGCGCCAGACCGAGCCGGTGCCCGGCGCCACGGGCGCCGAAGACCGGGGCAACTGGCTGGAAAAGGCGTTCCGGGGCACCCAGGCCACCGCGCTCGATGTCGATGTCCGGCTGCCACAGGGCCAGTGGCTGCACAGCCGGCACTGGCCGACCATGCTGCCGGCCCATTGGTCGCGGGTGCTGAGTTTCTCGCTGGTGGTCGGCATGCTGCCGACGGCGCTGATCGCGCTGTTGTTCGGCCGCCGCATCATGGGGCCGCTGCGGCGGCTGACCGAAGCCTCCAAGCGGGTCAGCCGTGGCGAGCAGGTGATCCTGCCCGCGTCCGACGGACTCAGCGGCGTGCGCGAGATCACCAAGGCCTTCAACGACATGCAGCAAAGCCTGGTGCGTTTCGTCAACGGGCGCACGCAGATGATTGCCTCCATCGGGCATGACCTGCGCACGCCGCTGACATCGCTGCGCATCCGGGCCGAGCTGATCGACGACGCCGAGCTGCGCGAGGCCATGGTGCAGACCATCGACGAAATGGGTGTCATGGTGGAAGAGACGCTGCGCTTTGCGCGCGACGAAGCGCTGCAGGAGCCCACGCAGGATGTGCAGATCTGCGACCTGGTGCGCGAGGTGGTGGACAACCAGACGATCCAGGGCCGCAGCGTGAGCTGGACCAGCCAGGTGGATGCGGGCATGTTCTACCGCTGCCGGCCAGTGCATCTGAAGCGCGCGCTGGGCAATATCATCGACAACGCCGTGCGCCACGGCAACGTCTGCGTGAGGGTCCTGGCCGACACCGTTGGCAAGTCCCTGCGTATCGAGATCGAGGACGACGGGCCGGGCATCGACCCCGAACAGCTCGAACGCGTCTTCGAGCCGTTCACCCGGCTGGATTCGGCGCGCAGCATGGACAGCGGCGGCGTGGGGCTGGGACTGGCGATTGCCCGCTCGTGCATCCGCGCGCATGGCGGCGATATCTCGCTGCAAAACCGCCAGGAAGGCGGCCTCCGGGCATTGATCGACCTGCCCAACTAGCCAGCGCGGCGGTGGCGGCAGCATGCGGCTGTCATGCGATTGCCACAATTCGCCACAATCGAGCAAACCTGCACAACATCAAATAGCAATCATTCTCGTTTTGACGTGATTGCCATGCCTGCCGTCCGGCAGGGGCGTTGTGCAACCTCTTTGACGGGGAGTGTTGAAGGTCCAGCCGAAGCACGGCAGCACGTCGGGTCCGAAACTCAAATCGTGCTGGAGTCTTCCGTGCAGCAAAAGAAAATCTCGAATGCCATCCGCCTGCTGGTCTCAGGCGCTTCCGCGGGCCTGGTCATGGTCCCGTTTGCCGTCCACGCCCAGGCGGCCGCCAGTGCGGCCATGGTGGCCGGCGGCAATGTGCTGCCGCAGGTGACCGTCACCGGCCAGGGCATCGGCAACGCCAATGACGCGCCGACCGGCATCTCGCGCCTGCCCGAAACGGTCAAGGAAACGCCGAAGACGATCAACGTGGTACCGCAGGAGGTCATCGAGCAACAGCACGCCACGTCGCTGGAGCAGATCCTCAAGAACGTGCCCGGCATCACGATTTCCACGGGCGAGGGCAATGGCGGCCAGAACGGCGACCAGTTCCGGATCCGGGGTTTGTCCGCCAAGGGCGATATCTACGTGGACGGGCTGCGTGACTTCGGTGCCTACAAGCGCGACGCGTTCAACACCGAAAGCGTCGAGGTCATCAAGGGGCCCTCTGGCGAGAGTTTCGGCGTCGGCAACGTGGGCGGGCTGATCAACCAGACCACGAAGAAGGCCAACCTGCATACCAGCACGAGCATCGACCAGGGCATGGCGTCGGATGCCACGTACCGCACCACGCTGGACAGCAACTTCAAGCTCAACGACACCTCGGCGCTGCGCATCAACGGCGTGTTCCAGAACGGCCGCGTGGCCGACCGCGACCACGTTGACGACGACCGGCGCGGCGTGGCCATCGACTTCGGCACGGGCCTCGGCACCCGCACCGAATGGCACCTGAACTACGCGTACCTGCACCGCAGCGGCGCGCCCGACTACGGCGTGTCCGTGGCCCAGGGCGCCGACGGCTTCTACCGGCCGCTGACCGCATACGGCGTGCCGGGCGTGTCGTCGTCCACGTCGTACATCCGCAATACCGACCGCGACACCACCGACGCGCATATCGTGTCGTCGAACTTCATGACGAAGCTCGACAACGGCATCACCATCAGCAACGACACCCGCTTCAGCTTCTACGAGCGCGATTTCTCGTCGACCAACCCGGCTGCGCTGACATATGCCAACCTGCAGACGCTGCTGTCGGGCCGCAACCTGGCGCTGCCCTACGCGGCGGGGGGCGGGGTGACGTACCTGCAGCGCGGCTGGGGCGTGCAGAACGTGCTGAGCGCCAAGGGCGAGTTCCAGACCGGGAGCATCCGCCACAAGGCGATGGTGGGCCTGGACACGATCTACCAGCGCGACCACCGCGACCAGGGCACCTGGACGGGCCGCATGAACAACCAGACCGTGGTCAACCCGGTGTTCTACAACAGCCCGAATGCCACGGTGGCCTACAACTCCACGCGCGACGCCAATTCCACCGATATCGGCGTCTTCATGAGCGACCGCGTGTACCTGAACGACCAGGTCTCGCTGCTGGGCAGCCTGCGCTGGGACTACTTCCGCAGCGAATACTCGACCAGCGCGTCGTCGCTGGGCGGCAGTGCGGATTCGAAGAAGCTGAGCCCGGCCATCAGTGCCATCTGGGAGCCGACCAAGGACTACATGTTCTACACGTCGTTCTCGCGCACGTACCGGCCGGTGGGCACCGACATTGCCGTGGCGGTGGGCGGCGTGGCGTCCGAGGTGCCGCAGAATGGCTTCAGCAACGAGCCCGAGCGTGCCGATACCATCGAAGTGGGCACCAAGCTCGACTTCCTCGACAAGCGCCTGGGTGTGACCGGCGCGCTGTTCCAGACCAAGAAGACCAACGCCTACACGGTGGACCCGACCACGGGCGATATCACCAACGGCTTCTCGGATTCCGGCGAGGGACGCCGCATCCGCGGCCTGGAACTGGGCCTGAGCGGCCGCATCGTCGGCGGCTGGACCGCCAACGTGGCTTATGCGTACCTGGACGGCGAGGTCACGTCGGCGACCACCGCGTCCATCGTCGGCAATACGGCGCCCGGTGTCTCGCGCCACAACGTCACGCTGTGGACGGCCTATGACATCCCCCACACGCTGCTGCCGGTGCCGGGCCAGCTGACCATTGGCGGTGGCCTGCAATACGCCACGGGCTACTGGGCCGATTCGGCCAATACCACGAAGATGCCGGACAACTTCGCGCTGGACGCCATGATCGCGTACAAGCAGGGCAAGTACCGCATCTCCCTGAACGGCTACAACCTGACCAACCACCTGAACTATCAGTCCTCGTTTGGCGCGGTGCGCGCGGTGCCCACGTCGCGCCGCACGTTCCTGCTCAATGTCGGCATGACGTTCTGACCGGCTGGTCCCGAGCGCCGCGAAGCCGCTACCATGGCGGTTTCGCGGCCAATCCCGCTGACCCGATTGCATCCCATGCTTGTCCAGATTCCCGATGTCCTGACGCCCGAAGAGATCCGCTACTGCAGGGAGCGCCTGGAGCGCTCGGCCTGGGTGGACGGGCGCGTGACCGCCGGCGATCTTGCCGCCCGGTCCAAGCACAACCTGCAGGTGCCGGTGGACAGCCCCGAGGCGCACGAACTGGGTGAACTGATCCTGACGGCCCTGGGCCGCAGCCCGGCCTACCACTCGGCGGCGCTGCCGCTGCGAGTGCTGCCGCCGATGTTCAACCGCTACGAAAGCGCCATGACGTTCGGTACGCATGTCGACAACGCCATCCGCACGGTGCCCGGAACCGGCGGCATGCGCATCCGCGCCGATGTGTCGAGCACGCTGTTCCTGTCCGACCCCGACGAGTACGACGGTGGCGAACTGGTCATCAAGGACCTGTACGGTTCGCATACCGTCAAGCTGCCGGCAGGGCATATGGTGGTCTATCCGGCGTCGTCGCTGCACGCCGTGACGCCGGTTACGCGCGGGGCGCGCTGGGCCTCGTTCTTCTGGGCCCAGTCGATGGTCAAGGACGACGGCCAGCGCAGCATGCTGTACGAACTGGACCTGGCGATCATCGACATCCGCCAGCGGCTTGGCGACGACCAGGACGCGGTGCTGGCCCTGGTGAACCACTACCACAACCTGCTCCGGCGCTGGGCCGAACTCTAGGGGCGGCCTTCCTCCGGTGGTGGACGGCGCACTTGTTCCCCGGTGTATCAACGCATGTTCTGCGGGGCCCGTTTATCCGCACATGGGTGACTTCTATAGTGGCTTCCACGCGAACGGCGCGCCGCGCCGAAGCCGCAGGAAACTACAGACCCAGGAGTCACCATGTCCGTCGAAGCAAAACTGGCCGCGCGCGGCCTGACGTTGCCGCCACCCCCGCAGCCGCTGGGCAGCTATACCGCCGTCAGCCGTGCGGGCGATCTGCTGTTCATCTCCGGCCAGTTGCCGCTGCAGGACGGCAAGGTGGTCTGGCAGGGCCAGGTCGGCCGCGATCTCACCGTGGCGGAGGGCCAGCAGGCCGCCCAGCTGGCGGCGCTGAACGTGCTGGCACAGATTCACGCGCATCTGGGCGGCTTCGAGCGCCTTGACCATATCGTGCGGGTCGAAGGATTCGTGACCAGCGCCCCGGGCATGCTGGACCAGCCAGCCGTGGTCGACGGCGCGTCGGACCTGTTCGCCGAAGTGCTGGGCGAGAAGGCCGGCCATGCACGCGCGGTCTATGCCCAGACCCAGCAGCCGGCCAACGCGGCGGTGATCCTCGTGGTCATCGCGCAGGTCAGGTCGGGGCACGCCTGAATACAGGTGCAGGCAACACGCGCGGGTGGTGCCGCCCTATCCGAACGGATGAGGCGAACATGCGTCAAGGTGGAAGCAACTGAGCCTCTTGTACAGCAGCCAGGATGCGGCGCAGCGGCTACGATCGGGCATCGTTCCGACATCGTCCAGAGATACCGCCATGACGCTCCCCGAGGTTGCCCGCTCCGTGTTCATCGAAACCAGCCGTCGCTACCTGTTGTCAGGCATGCATGCAGGGTTGGCCGCCTCAATGCGTCCAGTGCCAGAAGTCGAACGCCATCCTGGCGCCGAGCACGGCCAGGATGCCGCCCGCCACCCAGCGCTGCGCCAGCAGCCACTGCGGGCGGCCGGTCATTAGCGCCGCCGCGCGGCCCGACGACATGGCTACCCGCGCGTTGACGCCGGCGAAGGCCACGGTCAGCGCCAGGCCAAGCGTCAGCGTCTGGCCCAGCACGCCGCCTGCGCGGTAGTCGATGAATTGCGGCAGGATCGACAGAAAGACCAGCGCCAGCTTCGGATTGAGCAGGCTCGTCATGGCACCCATTGCCACCAGGCGGCGCGGAGGTTCGCTGGCCTGCACCTGCACCTGCACCTGCAGCGGCGAGCGGCCGCCGGGACGCAGCATCTGCTACCTTTGCTCCTCCGTCTACCAGCGCTCCATATACGGCCGCAGATCGAGTTCGAACGTCCATGCGTCGCGCGGCTGGGTGTGCAGGTACCAGTAGTTCTCGGCGATATGGTCGGGGTCCAGGATGCCGTCCTGGTCCTTCAACGCGTAGCGTTCGGGGAACGTTTCGCGGATAAAGGCGGTGTCGATGGCACCGTCGACCACCACGTGGGCCACGTGGATGTTGCGCGGGCCAAGTTCGCGCGCCATGCTCTGGGCCAGCGCGCGCAGCGCGTGCTTGGCACCGGCAAACGCGGCGAAGTTTGCCGATCCGCGCAGCGCCGCCGTGGCGCCCGTGAACAGGATGGTGCCGCGTCCGCGTGCCACCATGCGGCGCGCGGCGGCCTGCCCGTTCAGGAAGCCGCTGAAGCACGCCATTTCCCAGATCTTGAAGTACTTGCGCGGCGTTTCTTCCAGGATGCTGCTGGGGACGTTGGCGCCGATATTGAACACCAGTACCTCGATGGGGCCGTGCTCGGATTCGATCTGCGCGAACAGTTGCGCCACGTCCTCTTCCTTGCGGGCGTCGCTGCTGTACCCGAACGCCTGGCCGCCTTCGGCGCGGATGCCGTCGACCAGTGGCTGCAGCTTGTCGGCCGTGCGGCGGGTGACGCAGGCAATATAGCCTTCCCGGGCAAAGCGGCGGGCGATGGCGCCGCCCGTGGCGTCGCCGGCGCCGATGACCAGGGCAACCTTCGGATGGGTCTGTGTCGTGGTGGACGTGGTGGTCATGCTGTCTCCTGTTGTGCTCGCTAGTGTAGTGGTTGCCGTGCCACCGCGCCGGGCGCGCGGTCGCCGGCTTCGCCGTATGCGCCGTATGCGCCGTATGCGCCGGACACGCCGGGCAAGCCGGACACGCCGGGCATGCGGCAATACTGGTTGTCGGCGCGCGCACAGCCCACCGACGTGTCGCGCGGCGGCCGGCCGGCGGCCCATGCCGCCGATGTCGTCAATGCCAGGAAGCTGACGGCCAGCGCCGCCAGCATCAGGGGAAGAACGGTACGCATCATGGCTTTGTCCCCTTAGTGGGCATCGGCCGACGGCGCCTTGGGCGGCATCACCTTGCGCATCAGCGGCACCAGGGGTATTGCCACGACAAAGCACGCCAGGATCACCATGAACGCATCGGCATAGGTCAGCGTATGGGCCTCGCGCATGGTCAGCGCCCATAGTTGCCGAATGGCGGCTGCGTTGCCGTCGTTGACCTCGTTGCTCAGCGTGGCCAGGCGCGCGGTCGACTGGCTCAGGAACTCGGTCATCGCCTCGTTGCGGATATTGAGATGCTCGGCCAGCCGCAGGAAGTGCAGGTTGGTGCGGTCGTTCAGGATCGTCGCGCAGGCGGCGATGCCGATGGCGCCGCCCAGGTTGCGCATCAGGTTGAACAGGCCGGACGCCAGCCTGAGCCGAGCGGGCGGCAGGGCGCCCAGCGTCAGCGTCACCGTGGGTGCCACGGCGAACTGTTGCCCCATGCCGCGCATGGCCTGCGGCAGCATCAATTCGGCACTGCCCCAGTCATGCGTGATCGGCGCAAAGCTCCACATCGACAGCGCGAACAGCGCCAGGCCGAACATCAGCAGCCAGCGCAGGTCCACGCGGTTTGCCAGGAACGCGTAGAGCGGGATGGACATCACCTGGAACAGCCCCGTCGAGAAGATCGCCAGCCCGGTCTGCAATGCGCTGTAGCCGCGCACCTGGCCCAGGAACAGCGGTGTCAGGTAGATCGTGGCAAAGATGCCGATGCCCGTGACGAACGAGAAAAAGCAGCCCAGCGCGAAGTTGGGGTCCTTCAGCGCGCGCAGATCGACCACGGGATTGGCGAACGTCAGGGACCGCCACAGGAAGCCGACGCCGGCGATGCCCGATATCCAGGCCGTGGCCAGGATGGTCTGGTCGCCAAACCAGTCCCAGCGCGGCCCTTCCTCCAGCGTGTATTCCAGGCAGCCCAGGAACAGCGCCAGCATCACGATGCCGGGGTAGTCCGCGCCCTTGAGCAGCGACCAGTCGGGGTGATCGATCTTGACCAGCATCGGCACCACCACCGTGACAAAGATGCCCGGCACCAGATTGATGAAGAACAGCCAGTGCCACGAGTAGTTGTCGGTAATCCAGCCGCCTACGGTGGGCCCCAGCGTGGGCGCCAGCGACGCCAGGCCGCCGATGATGGCGGCGGCCGCCACGCGCTGGCGCCCCGCGAAGAACGCAAACGCGGTGGTGAAGACCATCGGGATCATCGACCCGCCCAGGAAACCCTGGGCCGCGCGGAAGGCGATCATGCTCTGGATGTTCCAGGCGATGCCGCACAGCAGGCTGGTCACCGTAAAGCCGGCGGCGGACGCGGCAAACAGCCAGCGCGTGGACATTACGCGGGACAGCCATCCGGACAGCGGAATGACGATGATCTCGGCGATCAGGTAGGCGGTCTGTACCCAGACCGTTTCGTCGGTGCCGGCCGACAGGCCGCCACCGATGTCACGCAGCGATGCCGAGACGATCTGGATGTCGAGCAGTGCGATGAACATGCCCACGCACATCGTGCCGAACGCCAGCACGCGGGTGCCCATCGGCAGGTCGGCCGGCGACGGCAATGCGGGGGGCGCGACGGGCACGCTGGCGGCTGGCCCTGCCGGGCCTTGGGAGACGGCGGCGTTCATGACTTGCTCGATGCCTGTTCCAGATGCGGCTCGCCGGCCTGCGCACTTGCCTGCGCCGGCCCGGCATGGGTATCGATTTCGGCCACCACGGACAGGCCGGGGCGCAGCAGGCCGAGCCGGGCGTCGGCATCGTCCAGCACGATGCGCACCGGCACGCGCTGCACGATCTTGGTGAAGTTGCCGGTGGCGTTCTCGGGCGGCAGCACGCTGAACTGGGCGCCCGTGGCGGGTGCCAGGCTCTCCAGGCGGCCATGGAACACCTTGCCGGGCATGACGTCGGCCACGATGGTGGCGCGCATGCCGGGCTTCATGTGGGCCAGCTGGCCTTCCTTGAAATTGGCGTCTACCCACAGGCCACGCGCGGGCACGATCGACAGCAGTTGTCCGCCGCTTGGCGCATAGGCGCCGACGCGCGCACGGCGGTTGCCCACCGTACCGTCCACCGGGGCGCGCAGTTCGGTGTAGCCCAGGTTCAGGCGCGCCAGGTCGCGTTCGGCAATGGCCTGCGCCAGCGCCGCCTCGGCCTGCTGCCGCTGCGTGGCGATGACGTCGAGCTGCCGCCGGGCGGCCTCCGCGCTGGCCTTGGCCTTCTGGCCGTTGGCAACCGACTGCTTGAAATCGGCATCGGCCTTCTGCGAACTCTGGATCGACACGGCTGACTTGGCGACCAGGCTTGCGTAGCGCGCCTGGTCGTCGCGGGCACGCACGGTTTCGGCGTCGGTGGCCGCCACATTGGCGCGGGCTTCGGCGATTACGGCTTCCTGCAGCTTCGCGCGGGCATCGAGATTGGCGATCAGTGCCTGTTCGGCTGCCACGGCACCTTCGGCCTTGGCCACGGCGGCCTGGTAGTCGCGGTTGTCGATGCGCGCCAGCAGGTCGCCGGCGTGCACGGCCTGGTTGTCGGTCACCAGCACCTCGGTCAGGTAGCCGGGCACCTTGGCAGCGATCAGCGTGACGTCGCCGCCCACGTAGGCGTCGTCGGTTTCCTGTACGAAGCGGGCGTCGGTCCACCAGTGATAGCCGTAGCCGGCGGCGACCAGCGCAATCAGCGCGCCTCCGGTGCGGATCAGCAGGGCTTTCCTGCCGGGCCTGGCCTGGTTGGGGGTGGCATCGGCAGGCGCGCGATCGGCGGTTGTGGTGCTGCTGGTCATGAAAGGCTCCGTACTTGGATAACGCCTGCGGCAGGCGCGAGAGAGGTGGTTTCGATGGGTTCGGCGTCGCCTTGCGCCCTGGGCTGTGCCGTGGCCGAGCGTTCGAGGCGCGCCCGCAGTGCCGGGCTGGCAGCGGGGCCGGGGGCGATGTAGTGATCGGTTTCGGTGATGCGCTGGCCCGTGTCGGCATCGACCAGCGCGATGCGCACGGCGCGGCCGGTCTGGCGCTCCACCAGTTGCACGGTGTCGGCCTGGTCTGCGAAGTGGCGTGTGCCCCAGTCCATCAGCATCAGCAGCACCGGCCGGAAATCGCGGCCGCGGGCGGTGAGCACATAGTCGTCGCGCGGCGGGTGCGTGCTGTAGGGCCGGCGGGCCAGCAGCCCTTCGTCCACGAGCTTGGTCAGCCGCCGCGTCAGCATGTTGGGCGCGATGCCCAGGCGTTTCTGGAAATCGTCGAAACGGGTGGCGCCGTAGAACGCCTCGCGCAGGATCAGTACCGACCACGTGTCGCCAACCCGCTCTACCGCGCGGGCCGTGGGGCAGGCCGATTCCTTGTGTGACTTTCGCTGCATCCTCGTCACCTCCCGAAAAAACCTGTTGCTATCAAGATGAAAGTTAGTCTAGGCTAGTAACTATCATCGTGCAAGTTAGATTTGCATGAGCGTCCAGGAAAGGAATTCGAGATGACGAAACAGGCACAAGGCGGGCGGGTTCAGCGGACGGCCACGCTGGCGGCATCGGTGGCGGTGATGTTCGGGCTGGCGGCCTGCGCGGCAGTCGGGCCCGACTATCACGCGCCGTCGGTCGATGCCCCGCAGGCGTATCGGCATGCGGCGGAAGTGGCGCCGGTGAACGACGCGCGCCAGCCGGTATCGCTGGATACCTGGTGGAATGGCTTCAACGATCCGGTACTGACCACGATCGTCCAGCGCGTGCTGGACCAGAACCTGGACATGGCGGCGTCCGTGGCGCGCGTGGAGCAGGCTCGTGCCGCCGCCAGCTTTGCCGGTGCAGAACTGCTGCCGCAGGGCAGTGCCTATGGCGATGTCAGCAAGCAGCGGCAGTCACTGGAAAGCCCGCTGGGCAAGATCGGCAGCAAGTTCCCGGGCTACACGCGCGGACAGACGCTGTATTCGGTGGGCGCGGCTGCCACCTGGGAAATCGACCTCGCCGGCGGATTGCGGCGCGGTGCCGAAGCGGCCAACGCCGAACTGCAGGCGGCCGAAGCCAATCACCTGGGGGTGCGCATCCTGGTGGCGGCCGAGGCAGCCGATGCCTATTTCCGCGTGAGGGCGGCGCAAAGCCGCATCGCCATTGCCGAGCAGCAGGTCACCACGAACCAGCGCCTGCTTGACCTGGTGCGGCTGCGCCTGGCCGATGGCATTGGCGCGGAGCGCGAGCAGGCCCAGGCCGAGGCGCAACTGGCCCAGACACGCGTCACGATTCCGCCGCTGCGCATCGAACTGGAAACGCAGCTGAATCGGCTCGATGTCCTGATGGGCGCGCAACCGGGTACCTATGCCGCCGAACTGCGCGATTCGCAGGGCGCGCTGACCGTGCCCCAGGTGGCGCTGGCACAGGGGCCTGCCAACCTGCTGCAGCGCCGCCCCGATGTCATCGCGGCCGAGCGCCGGCTGGCCGCGTCGAATGCGCGTATCGGCGTGGCCACGGCCGAGTACTACCCGAAGGTGTCGCTGTCGGCGCTGCTCGGGTTCGAAAGCCTGTCGGCCAGCAAGCTGTTCACGGCGCAGGCGTTCCAGCCGGCGGCCACGGCGGGGCTGCGCTGGCGCCTGTTCGATTTCGGGCGCGTCGATGCCGAGGTGGCTGGCGCAAAAGGCGTCCACGCCGAGGCGCTGGCGACCTATCGCCAGGCGATGTTGCAGGCCACGGCGGATGTCGAGAATGCGCTGGTATCGCTGACCCAGCTCGACGCCCAGCGCCTGGAACTGGACAAGGAGGTGGGGGCGCATGAACGCGCCCGCAATGCGTCCGAGGATGCCTACAAGGGCGGCGCGGTCAGCCTGTTCGAGGTGCTGGACGAGGATCGCCAGCTGCTGGCCGCCCGCGACCAGCAGGCCAAGGTGCGCGCCGATAACGCCCGTGCTGCCGTGTCGGCGTTCCGGGCGCTGGGCGGCGGATGGTCCTGACACGCCGGCTCGCCGCACGGTAGCCGGCGTGTGTCAGCGATCCAGCGCTTGCGCCAGTGCCTGGGCGGCCGTGCGCATCTGCGAATCCTCGCAGGATTGGCGTGCCGGCTTTCGGCGCGGCTTTCAGGATGCGGGAGTAAGATACCGCTCGCCGGACACCTATCAGGAGACACAGCATGAGCAGCAAGAGCACGATCTGTTTATGGTTCGAGCGGGACGCGATGGATGCGGCCACCTTCTACGCCGAGCATATTCCCGACAGCAAGGTCGGCGCGGTGATGCGGGCGCCCGGTGACTATCCCGACGGCAAGCTCGGGGACGTGCTGACCGTGGAATTCACGGTGGCCGGCATTCCGTGCGTGGGGCTCAATGGTGGCCCGCACTTCAAGCACAGCGAGGCGTTCTCGTTCCAGATTGCCACCGATGACCAGGCCGAAACCGACCGCCTGTGGAACGCGATCGTCGACAACGGCGGGAAGGAAAGCGATTGCGGCTGGTGCAAGGACCGCTGGGGGATTTCGTGGCAGATCACGCCGCGCGTGCTGCTGGCAGGTATTACCGATCCTGATCGCGTGGCGGCCAAACGTGTCTTCGACGCCATGATGACGATGCGCAAGATCGACATCGCCACCATCGAGGCCGCACGCCGCGGTTGATCTTGCGGGTGCCGCATAGGCCGCAAACTGTTTGAAGAACGCGGAGCGAGCATGCCGATGCCGACATGTGTGCCAGCGCAGACGGCGCTGGTGGTCATGCACTATCAGACCGACATCCTGAACCTGTTTCCGGACGCCGCGCCCACCTTGCTTGCCAACACGCGTAAGCTTTGTGACGCGGCGCGCGCACGGGGCGTTGGCGTGTACTTCGCGAAGATCCACTTCGCGCCGGGTTATCCGGAGATCAGTCCGCTGAACCGGAACGGGCAGGGCATCCGGCAACTCGGGCTGTTCGTCGAGGACCGGATATCGCCGGAGCTTGGCCGCCAGCCCGATGAGCCCGTGATCCTCGCGCATCGGGCCAGCGTGTTCTTCGGCACCGACCTGCAGGTACGGCTGTCGGCCCAAGGCATCGACACGCTGGTCATGGTGGGCATCGCCTCGACCGGCGTGATGCTGTCGTCGGTTGCATACGCCAGCGATGCGGACTTCCGGCTGGTGACGGTCAAGGACTGCTGTTATGACCCCGACCAGGTCGTCCACGATCATCTGTTTGCCACGGCGTTTGCGTCGCGCACCGAGGTGCTGTCGCTCGCCGGGGCCCTGGCGTGGCTGGCCTGAAGCCGGGGTGCGTGACGCCTTTACTTCTGCCCGGGCTGAGCGGCCCAGTCGAGCACGGCGTCGAACAGGCGTAGTCCTTCGGCCGACAGGTTGGGGAACGTCTCGTTGTCCAGGAAGAACATGACGCGCCGCGCCGGCGCGATGGACTCGTAGTCCATCGTTGCGCCTGTCTCGTACGTGAAGACGGCGGCCTTGTCGGGCTGGCCGTAGAGCGTGGCGATGGTGCTGGCGCCCAGTCCCGGCTTGCCCCAGCTCATGGCCGCCTGTTTCCGGTACACGTTGACCGCGCCCGCCGGCAGCCCTCCGGCGGCCGGATGCGGCGCGTTGACCAGCCAGACGTAGCGTTCGCGCGGGGCCTCGCCAAAGTCGGCATCATGCCGCTTGCCGGTCATGGCCAGATCGTCGAGGTAGTCGTTCTCCCAGGTCATCAGCGGCACGCGCAGTTGCCGCCAGCCGGCCTGCATCGATTTGGCGGAGACGGTCGACGACAGGATCACGCAATCGGCGTTGGACACGGCTTCGGGCGCCACGTCCTGGTTATGGATGGTGACGCGATAGCCGCGCGACTCCAGATGGGCCTTCACCCTCTGGTCTGCCGCGGCGCTGGGGCTCGATACCTGCGTCACGAGCGCGATGCTGCGGTCGGCGGCCGAAACGGGTGCGGAAACGGTTGCGGAAGCGGTTGCGGAAGCGGTTGCGGCCCAGATGGCGCTGGCGGTCCACAGGCCCGCCAGCCTTGCAAGCCTCCCGATTGCCGATTGGCCGGCGGTTGACGATTCGCCCATGGTCAGAACTCGAAGGTGGTGATCAGCGAAACCTGCCGGGCGTCGCCCACGGCGACAAAGTACCGGTTGGCGCTGGACGGGTAGTACACGCGGTTGAACAGGTTCTTCGCGTTCAGCTGGAAACGCACCTTCTGGCCGCTGATACGCGTCTCGTAGGTGGCGAACGCGTCAAACAGCGTGTAAGCGGGCAGCGAGAAGCTGTTGGCCGAATCGCCCGGGCGGTTGCCGACGTAATGGACCATGCCACCAAGCCGCAGGCGGTCGCCGCCGAAGATCTGCCCGAAGTCATAGACGGCCGACAGCGACGCCGTGTGCTGCGCCACGTTCCAGAGCCGGTTGCCCGCGTACAGCGGGTCTTCGGTGGTCTTGGCGTCGATATAGGCATAGCTGGCGATGACGTTCCAGCGGTTGCCGATCTGCCCGGTGATGTCCAGTTCGGCGCCGCGCGAGCGTGCCTTGCCCGATGTCCGCCAGTCCGTCAGCTTGGTGACATCGTTGTATTGGGACACCAGCACGTTCTTCTTGTCGATGTTGAACAGCGCGAAGGTGCCGGTCAGGCCGCCAACGAAGTCCACCTTCGTACCCAGTTCCCACGATCTGGCCTCTTCCGGTGCCACCGAGGAATCGATGACCACGCCGGAACTCAGCGGCGCGATGGTCGACGTCGGCTTGAGCGATTCCGTGTAGCTGGCATAGACCGATACCGCCGGCGTGGCCTTGTACACGATGCCGGCGCGCGGCAGCCACTTGTTGCCCGAGGTATCGGTGTTGGTCGTGAACGGCCGGCCGCGCCCGGCCGTCTGGCTCCAGGTCATGTAGCGAAGGCCGCCCACCAGAATCCATTTGTCGGTCAGGTACAGGCTGTCCTGCAGGAAGACCGACGTGTTGTGCAGCGAGTCGGTCTGGTCGCTGTCGCTGGCCGACACCGTGGAGGACGGGCTTTCCAGGCCATAGACCGGATTCAGATAGCTGAACGTGTACTTCGTGGCCTGGCGCAGCAGGTCCCTGCGATAGATCAGCCGGTACTCGTGGTCCATCCCGATCTGCAGGTTGTTGCGCATCCCGGCAACCTTGAAATTGCCGTCGATATAGGCAATGCCGTAGCTGTCCGTGCTCAGCGCGCCATGCGTGGCGTCGTTGCTGCGGCTCAGCGTGCCGTTGGTGGTGTTCACGCCGGTCACGCGCAGCTGGCCCGCGTCGTACGTCTCGCGGTTGTAGCTGTAGCCGAAATGGCCCTTCCAGTCGGCATTGAACTGGTGGTCCACCGACAGCTGCGCCAGGTGCGATTCGCCGCCCATCTCGTTGAACGATTCATCAAGCCGTCGGCGGCTCGGAATTGGCAGCGGCTGGTTTGTACGTGGGTCCAGCGCGGTGCCGCGATCGAACGGGTACAGGAACTTGCGGTACTCGTACGACAGCACGGCCTGGGTTTCCTTGCCGTACCAGGCTACCGATGGCGCGATCAGTGTTTCCCGGTGAACGCCGAAATTGCGCCAGTACTGCTCGTCGGTGTCGTCCGCCACGAGCCGGTAGGCCAGCGGCGTATCGCCAACCGCGCCGGTGGTGTCGAGCGTGCCGCCCGCGCCGTTCTTGCCGTGCCCGTACGTAGAGCCGCGCAGCGACAGTTCCGTACGGCGCTTGCGTTCCGGAACCTTGCTGACGATATTGACGACCCCGCCCGGGTCCATGATGCCGTACAGCAGCGATGCCGGTCCCTTCACCACTTCCACGCTTTCCGCCGCCGCGTTGAAGCCGCGCCCCTGTACCAGGGGCATGCCGTTGTGCATGACCGAGCCGTCGCGGTTGCCGCCGAAGCCGCGCTTCATGATGGTGTCCTGCGTGCCCGCCAGCGTGTTGCCCTGGGTAATGCCGCTGACGTTGCTCAAGGCGTCGTCGAGATTGCGGGGCCGCTGGTCCTGCAGCACCTGCGCGGGGACGATATTGACGATCTGGGGCGTGTCCTGGAGCGGCAAATCCGACCGCAGCGTGGACGGGCTGGGCTGGGGGCGATAGCTGTCGGCCGGGCCGGTGGCGCTGACGGTCACCTGGGGCAGGGTAGCCCCGCTTGCGGCGTTGTCCTGCGGGGCCCCGGGCACGGTTTCCCGGCGTACAAGAAGATAGCTCCCGTTGTCCCGGGTCACTCCGAGGCCGGTGCCGGCCAGCAGCTGATCCAGCGCCGCCTGCACCGAATACTGGCCGTGCAGGCCGCTGGTGGTCAGGTTTGCCGTCTGCTCCGGCGTGAACGCCAGCAGGATGCCCGCCTCGCGCCCGAAACGGTTCAACGCGGCCTGCAAGGCGCCGGCGGGAATGTCATAGGCGCGGACGGCGGCGGCCTGTGCCGGGGCGCCCTGCGCGAAGGCGGGTACGGCAACGATCAGTCCCGAAGCATGGAGGGCGGCGGCAAGAAGGGTGCGCGGAATCAGTGTCGAAGGACGAAAAGCGTGGCTGTCAGAGGGCATACGTGGATCGGACTGCGAACATCGGCAAGAGGGTCTTACTTGCTATGTCCCGCGAGAATCCAGAACAGACCACCTATTCTCGGAATTCCTGAAAATATTCCGGGCGCCGCCTGTGAACGGCCGGCGGCGGGCTAGCGAACCGCTGCCCGGCACGCCATGCCCTCGTGTTCCAGCCAGGCGCAGAATTGGCCGACCAGTGCATCGCCAGCCTTCTCGTTCGGCACGTACGTGCAATAGCTGCGCGATGGCAGGCGCGGTGCAGCGAACGGCTCGACAAGCCGGCCGGCGGCCAGGTCGTCAGCCACCAGCGCGATTGGCCCCATTGCGATGCCGATGCCGTCGATGGCGGCCTGCAGGGTCAGGTAGAAGTGATCGAAGGTCAGGGTGGCGGCCGGAATCAGCGCCGGCATCTGTGCGCTGGCGAGCCAGTCGGGCCACAGGCGGGGCAGGCTGGAGGTATGCAGCAGCGTGTGCTGGCGCAGGTCGGCCGCCGACCGGAGCGGCACGCGCGCCAACAGTGCCGGACTGCAGACCGGCACCCGTTCCTCGACCAGGAAAGACCGCGTCGCGTAGCCGTAGAACGTGTCCGGGCCGCCCCGGATGATGACGTCATAGCCTTCCCGCAGGCTTTCCAGCGGCGCGTTCGACGTCTCGACCCTGACCTCCACATCGGGATGCCCGGCGCGGAAGGCCGCCAGCCGGGGTACCAGCCAGCGCAGGGTGAACGTGGCGGACGCGTTCACGGACAGGGTCCGGGCGACGGCCTCCGGCACGCCGTATTGCGCGGTGGCCTGCGAGAGCTGTTCGAACAAGGGGCCCACTTTGTCCAGATAGGCCCGCGCGGCCGGTGTCAGCGCCACGCGCCGGTTGTGCCGGTCGAACAGCGGCGCGCCCAGCCATTCCTCCAGCAGCCGAATCTGCTGGCTGACCGCGCCGTGCGTCACATGCAACTCTGCGGCGGCGTCCTTGAAGCTGCCGAGCCGGCCGGCGGCCTCGAAGGCCCGCAAGGCGTTCAGCGGAGGCAATACCCGTTTCATTGGTGAGAGATTTTCTAACGCGACGGGGCAATTTATCTCGATTGTCGGACCGTTACAAGATAGATATCCTGCCTGTCAGTCTTGTTGGCGTTGTCTCCCGCTCACTTTCAGCCCTGGATCCCTATGTTCAGTCTTACCGGCGGCGTCGTGCTCCTGGCGGCCTTGCTCCATGCGAGCTGGAACGCGATGCTGCACGGCAATCGCGACCGTTTCCTGTCCATGACGTGGATGAGCATCGCCATTGCGGCGGTTGCCACGCTCATCGTGATGTCCAGCCCGTTGCCGGCCCGCGCCGCATGGCCGTACATCGTCGCGTCGGGGCTTGTGCATATCTTCTACAACATGAGCCTGGTACGGTCATATCGCCGCAACGACCTGGCGGTGGCCTACCCGGTTGCGCGCGGTTCGTCGCCGCTGCTGGTCACGCTCGGCGCGGCGCTGTTCGCGCAGGAGGCGATCAGCCCGCTTCATGTGCTGGGCGTTGTGATGATTTCGGGAGGCATCATTGCCATTGCGCTGCAGGGACGCCATGTGTCACGTGCGGGTGCGTTCTCCGCGCTGGCGACTGGCGCGACGATTGCGCTCTATACCGTGATCGACGGCATTGGCGTGAGGCTGTCCGACGGGCAGGCGGTTGCGTACGCGGCGTGGATGTTCCTGTTCTACTGGCTGATGCCGCTGCTGTTCGTGGCGATGCGTGGCGCGGAGGCGCTCTGGGCGCCGGTTCGCGCCGAGCCGGTGGCCGTTGGCGTGTCGCTGGTGGGCGGCCTGGTGTCGCTGGCCGCGTATGGCATCGTGATCTGGGTGCTGCAGTCCGGGGCGATGGGCGCAGTGTCCGCGTTGCGCGAGACCAGCGTGGTGTTCGCGGTGCTGATCGGCAGGGTGTTCCTTGGCGAAACGGTCAGCCGGTCGCGCTGGCTGGCCTGCCTGGTGGTGACGGCCGGCGCGGTTTGCCTGGGGCTTTGATACAAGCGGCCGGACTGACGGATCGAGCGGGAATCAGCCCTGCTCCCAGGCGCTGCACCAACCTTTGGCCGCAACCTCCTTGTCGCCGAACAGCACGCATCCGCCCGATGCACTGCCCTTGTCGCCCTGATAGAGCTGGCAGTTGGCGCAGGTCTGCGATGGCTTGTGGGCCGGGAATTTCTGGGCATCGACCTTCGCGGTATCGGCCTTGTAGCCCAGCTTCACCGCTGCCGGGTCCTGCTCGCCGAGCATGCTGGCGGCACGGGCCTGACGGCTGCCGAGGGCTGCGGTGACGACCATGCTGGTGGTCAGGGCAAGCGGAAGATAGCCAAGGAACTGTCGTCTGCGCGGCATGGTGGGCGTCCTTTTGTGGTGATGGGCCGGTAAATGGGGGTGCGCCGGAGTGCGGACAGCGTACAGGGTTTCGGGGCGCTGCGTGGCCGGATGGCGGCTAGCCGGGGCGGAAGAAGCATTTGTCCGGCACCTTGTAGCCGGCCGCGCTCTCCACGGCCTGCGCCACGAAAGGCAGCGTCATCGGATTGCCGATTTCCTTGTGGAATGCCACCCACAACTCCAGCGCCGGCACATCGCGATCGGACAGCCGTCGGTAGACCACACCGTTGATCGGTTGCGCGGCAGCCGATGCGGGTACCAGCGACACGGCAATGCCTGCGGCCACCATCGACATCATGGCGTGATGGCGCGCCGCGTCGTGCATGCGTGACGGCACCACATTGTGCTCGGCCAGCCAGGTCATCATCAGATCGTGCGCATATTGGCCGAAACGCCGCTCCAGCGTGGCAAGGCTCTGGCCGTCCAGGTCGCGCGCATGGATCTTCGGCCTGGTAGTCAGCGGATGATCCACGGGCACGGCCAGCACATAGGGTTCCGACATCAGGCGCCGTGCCTGCAGGCGTGGGTCTGTCACAGGCGGCCGCAGGATGGCTACGTCCAGCTCGTTGCGCAGCAGCGCCTGGAGCATCGCCTCGGAGCTGATTTCGCGTAGCGAGTAGAGGACGCCGGGCGCGCGCGCGGAAAAATGCCGCAGGATGTCGGGCACGAGTTCGACGGCGGAGATTGCGGTCAGGCCGATGCCGAGATGGCCGACGTCCTCGCCACGATCGGCCTGCGCCACCATCTGCCGCGCGCGATGCTCGATGTCGAACAGCTTCTCGGCCTCCGCGCGCAAGACCTGCCCGGCCGGCGTCAGTCGCACGCTCCGCTTGGTTCGCTCGAACAGCTGTGCCCCGATCTGGGCCTCCAGTTGCTTGATCTGCAAGCTGAGTGGCGGCTGCGTCATGTGCAGCCGACGCGCGGCGCGCGTGAAATTCAGTTCGTCGGCCAGTACCAGGAACGAGGTCAGGACACGCAGTTCAAGCGGGTTATACATATACAGAGCCTGTATAAGTCAGATACACAAGTAATATTGGAAATATAACTCGCGCCCCCGCAGAATGTCTTCACCGCAACCACTCTCACGCGTTGCGGCATGAAAACAGAGACGCGAGACATGACCATCCAGCACCCGATCGACGACCGCCTGCCGGCGCTGCTACGCAGCGGCAAGCCCTTGCGCGGCATCTTTACCGCATTGCCCAGCCCGGCCATCGTGGAGATGTGTGCCTATGCGGGCTTCACGTTCGTCATCATCGACAACGAGCATGGCGCCGCGGATTTCGAAACCACCGAGCACATGCTGCGCGCCGCCCGGGCCAGCGGCATCATCCCCGTGGTGCGGTGCTTCCTGGAAAACATCCCCCGGGTGCTTGACATGGGCGCCAGCGGGGTCCAGGTGCCGATGATCGAAACGGTCGAGGATGCCCGCGATCTTGTGCAGCGCGTGCGGTATCCCGCCATCGGCCGGCGCGGCAGTGCCTTCAGCGGCCGTGCGGCCGGCTACGGCGCGTTTCCGGGTGCCGCGCATACGACCCGCAGCAACGAGGGTGTGGCGCTGATCGCCATGATCGAAACGCCCGAGGGCGTTGCCAACGCAGCGGCCATTGCCGCCGTGGACGGCATCGACGCCGTGTTCGTCGGCCCCAACGACCTGGCGCATGCGATGGGCCATGGCAACGACTGGAAGGCCCCCGCCGTGGCCGCCGCCATCGAGCAGACGCTGCGTGCGATCCAGGCCCAGGGCAAATGCGCGGGGATCATTGCCCTGAACGCCGACGACGAGCGACGCTATGGCGAATTCGGGGCGCGCTACTTTGCCACGGTGGCGACCAGCGTGATTACGCAGGCGTTCCGTCAGGCGGCGCAGGGCGGGCAAGACGATACGGCGCCGGGATTGCGCTACTAGCGTCCCGGCAGCCGGGCTGATTTTCCGGCTCCGGAAGCTCTGGAAGGTTCTTCCTGTCGACGGCGGACGGCCGCTGTACTGAAGGCGCTGTATGGAAGGGGCCGCGCTTGCAGCCCCCACGAAAAGAAATTGGAGACGAAGCATGAAATCCGCATACCGCCGCACGTTATGCGCCGCCATGGCGCTTGCCGGGCTGTCGCTGACCATGGCCGCACCCGGGGTGAGGGCCGACGCCTGGCCGACCAAGCCGATCAAGTACGTGGTGCCGTTTTCGCCGGGCGGCGTGTCGGATGCCACCGCCCGCATCGTGGCCGAAGGCCTGTCGCAGCGGCTGGGGCAGCCGGTGGTCATCGACAACAAGCCGGGCGTGTCGGGCATTCTCGGTACACAGTTCGTGGCGCGCGCCGAACCCGATGGCTACACGATCATGGGCGGCACGATCACCACGCACGCGGTCAATCCGTTCTTCTACAAGAAGCTCGGCTATGACCCGGTCAAGGATTTCGTGGCCGTGAACCTGGTGGGCACGGTCAGCAACGTGCTGGTGGTGGCGAATGACAGTCAGTACAAGTCGGTGGACCAGATCGTCGCCGCGCTGAAGGCCAAGCCGGGTTCGCTGACGTTTGGCACGGCGGGCCCCGGCAGTTCGCAGCAGTTGTCGGGCCAGCTGTTCCAGAGCATCACCGGCACGAAGTTGCAGCAGATCTCGTACAAGGGCGGCGCAGCGGCGATGACCGACCTGATCGGCGGCCAGATCGACCTGGTGTTCGAGACCGTGGCCGCGGCCAAGCCGATGCTCGACGGCAAGCGCGTGCGCGCCATCGGCGTGACATCCACGCATGCGCTGCCGGGCCTGCCCGGCGTGCAGCCGCTGGCCGACCTGGGCCTGAAGGGCTTCGAGATGCAGTCCTGGCAAGGCATCTTCGCGCCGGCAGGCACGCCGAAGCCGATCGTCGACCGCCTTGCGAGCGAGATTGCGGCCGTGGTGGCCACGCCCGCCGTGCAGCAGCGCCTGCGCACGCTTGGTGTGGAGCCGGAAGGCAAGACGTCGGCGGCTTTCACGGCGTTCCAGCGCGCGGAAGTCTCGAAGTGGGGCAAGATCATCCAGGCTGCCGGGGTGGTGCCGGAATGATCGTCGGGGTCGGCGCGCCATCGGGGGTGGCCGCCGACCTGCCGCCACGGCGATGTTGTGCGCCGGACGGGGGCCGCCTATCATCCGGAGGCCGAGGTCCCGTTTCGCCTCGACCACCGGCCTCAACCACCGTCAAGCGACTGGAAGAACATGGATAACACCCCCATTCCGCAGGCTGTATACAGCCCCATCACGCGCAGTGCGATCTTTATCGTCGCCACGCTTTCCGACGGTGACGAGCACGCCGCCACGGTCAGGTCGCTGTGCGGCGACATCGCCGCGCTGGTGCGGTCGGTGGGCAAGCGCGTGCCGGCGGGCAACGTGTCATGCGTCTGCGGCTTTGCATCCGAAGCCTGGGACCGGCTGTTCGGCAGCAACCCACGCCCTGCATCGCTGCATCCGTTTCGCGAATTCGAGGCGGGCAACCGCCGCGCCATGGCGACGCCGGGCGACCTGCTCCTGCATATCCGTGCCGACCAGATGGACCTGTGCTTCGAGCTTGCCACGCAACTGATGCGGCGCCTGGGTGGCGCGGTATCGGTGGTGGACGAAGTGCAGGGCTTCCGCTACTTCGACATGCGCAGCATGGTGGGGTTTGTCGATGGCACCGAGAACCCCGAAGGCGACGACAAGGTCCGGTTCACGATCATCGGCGACGAGGACCCGACGTTCGCGGGCGGCAGCTATGTGCTGGTGCAGAAGTACCTGCACAACATGGATGCCTGGAACGATCTGACGGTGGAGGCCCAGGAGCGCATCATCGGCCGGACCAAGCTCGACGATATCGAGCTTGACGACGCGGTCAAGCCCAGCTGCTCGCACAGCACGTTGACGACGCTTGAGCAGGACGGCGAGGAGGTCAAGATCCTGCGCGACAACATGCCGTTCGGCCAGCCTGGCAAGGGCGAATTCGGCACGTACTTTATCGGCTACGCCCGTTCGCCGGCCCCGATCGAGCAGATGCTGGAGAACATGATCGTCGGCAAGCCGCCGGGCAACTACGACAGGTTGCTGGACTTCAGCCAGGCGGTGACCGGCGGCCTGTTCTTCGTGCCCTCGGCCCCGCTGCTGGAGGCATTGTCAGAACGCGAGCCGGGCACGGCTCAGGCGGCTGGCACGGCGGGCTGAGATCGCGCGGCGCGTCGACGTCCCTCAGTGTCCGCCGGGTTTGCCCGGTTCGGCTTCGTAGTTCACCGGCACCCACTCGAAGCGGTTGCCCTGCCTGCGCAGATGGCCCAGACCCGGGAATGCGATGTGCGCGGCGGCGACCACGCTGCGGTCGCGGACGACTTCGCCGAAGACGTCCTTGCGTGAGTGGCGGGCGCTGGCGGCATTGCTGTCGTACTTGACTGTGGTGTCGGGCTTCTGCAGCTGCAGCGCCGCGACGTGGACAAGGTCGCCCCAGACGATCAGCATCTGGCCCTGGCTCCTGACGACGTACGACACATGCCCGGGCGTATGGCCCGGTGTCTGCATGGAGACGATGCCTGGCGCCAGTTCCACGTCCCCCTCGAACGGCTCGAAACGGTTGGCGGACTGGTACGGCGCGGCGGCCGCGATGGCGGCATCGAAGAAGGAGCCCAGGAACGGCGGCGCCTTCGCCTTGTTGGCGGCGTTCAGCCAATAGTCGGCTTCGGCCTTGCTGGCGCGCAGCACCGCGTTCGGGAACAGCATCGTGCCTTTTGCGCTGACACCGCCGATATGGTCCTTGTGCATGTGGGTCAGCAGGATCTGGTCGACCTGGTCCGGCCGGTAGCCCGCCGCACGGATGTTGTCGGCCAGATGGCCGCAGCACGCGCCATAGAGGTCGCCGGCGCCGGCGTCGATCAGCACAAGCTTGCTGCCGGTGTTGATGAGGAATGCGTTGATCGAGCCTTGCACCGGCGGCGTCAGGAAGTCGCGCGCGAGGTTTGCCTCGATCTCCTTGCCGGACATGCCCTCGACGACGGTATCGATCGGAAAGGCGTGCGTGCCGTCGAGCAGCGCCGTCACCTCGAAATCGCCGACCATGATGCGGTAGTAGCCGGGGCCCTGCGTCTGCACCTGTGGCGCCGCCGCGACGGCCATGGAAGGGAGCGTTGCCACAGCGAGGGCAGCGCCGAAGGCCAGAGCGGAAACAAGCTGGACGAAGGACTTGCGAATCGAGGGCGTTGGTCGGATCGGGATCATCAATGCAAGGGCGCAGGAGGCAAGAGACAAGGGAGGAGTGGCCGTCGGCCGGGCCAGAGGCATGGCCGCCACGGTCTGCGATGCTAAAAGGCCGGGCCCAGTGCAACAACTGGCGGCTGGTCGGGCTGCAATCAGACCAAGGTATGGGTCGACGGGTAGATGGGTCGACGGACCAGGGTGGGTCAGGAACGAGGCGGGCGCCACCGATTGATGAGCACGGTTCATGACCGCATGCGCCAAGGCCGCGTAATCGCAGGCACGTTTGTCCGCTAACATCCCGCGATCCCCTGTCACGCCCTTCGCCCCATGACAACACTGAAAATCAACGGCCAGGTCCATGAAGTCGATCTGTCCCCCGACACCCCATTGCTCTGGACACTGCGCGACGCCCTGGGCTTTACCGGCACCAAGTTCGGCTGCGGCATGGCGCTGTGCGGCGCCTGCACCGTTCATGTCGACGGCCAGGCGGTGCGTTCCTGCGTGACGCCGATCTCGGCGCTGGGCGACAAGCCCGTGCGCACGATCGAATCGATGGATGCCGACCGCGTCGGCAAGGCGGTGCAGGACGCCTGGGTCGAACTGGGGGTGGCGCAGTGCGGCTATTGCCAGGCGGGCCAGATCATGACGGCCACGGCGTTGCTCAAGGACAATCCGAAGCCGACTGACGCGCAGATCGTGGCCGCGATGAGTGGCAACCTTTGCCGCTGCGGCACCTATACGCGAATCAACGCCGCCGTCCGGCTGGCGTCGTCCCGGCTTTCGGGCAACAAGACCGGAGCCCGGGCATGACACGTACCGATATCCAGCCATTGGAACAGCCGGCGCGCCGCCGGCTCCTGCAGGCGGGCGCGGCGTTTGCGCTGTCCGTGCAGTTCGGCGGCCTGATCGCCAAGGCCGATGCCGCCGAGGCGGGCAAGAAGTATGGCGCCTTGTCGATGCCGGGCGGTGTTGTCGACAACCCGCTGGTCTTTGTCTCGCTGGCCCGCGATGGCACCGTCACCATCGTTGCGCATCGCGCCGAGATGGGCACGGGGGTGCGGACCAGCCTGCCGATGGTGGTGGCCGACGAAATGGAAGCCGACTGGAGCCGCGTGAAAATCGTGCAGGCGGATGCCAACGAGGCGCGCTATGGCAGCCAGAACGTGGACGGTTCGCGCAGCATGCGGCATTTCCTGGCGCCCATGCGCCGCGTCGGTGCGTCGGCGCGCCAGATGCTGGAAGCGGCTGCCGCCGCGCAATGGAAGGTGCCCGTCACCGAGGTCCAGGCCCGCCATCACGAAGTCATCCATACGCCATCCGGTCGGCGGCTGGGCTATGGCGATCTGGCCGAAGCCGCCATGCGGCAGCCGGTGCCGGCGCACGATCAGCTCCGGCTCAAGCAGCCGGATGCGTTCCGCTATATCGGCAAGGGCAAGATCGTGCCGGCCGACAGCCGCGATATTGCGCAGGGCAAGGCCACCTACGGCATCGACGTGCGGTTGCCCGGCATGGTCTACGCGGTCATCGCGCGGCCGCCGGTCTACGGCGGCAAGTTGCGCAAGGTCGATAGCGCCGAGGCGCTCAAGGTGCCTGGCGTATTGCGCGTGGTGGAACTGAAGGGCTATGACGGGCCCCCGCTGTTCAACCCGGTGGGCGGCGTGGCGGTGGTCGCCAGCAATACCTGGGCGGCGATGCAGGGCCGGGCGGCGCTCAAGCTGGAATGGGACGACGGGGCGAACGCCAGCTACGACTCGGCCGCGTTCCGTCGCGCGCTGGAGACTGCGGCGCGTCAGCCAGGCAAGGCGCTGCGCAACGACGGCGATGCCGTTGCAGCGCTGGCAGCCGGAAAGGGTCAACGCAGGGTATCGGCCGAGTACTACGTCCCGCATCTGGCGCATGCATCGATGGAAACACCGGTTGCCACCGCGCGCTTTGTCGATGGCAAGTGCGAGATCTGGGCCCCTTCGCAGGCGCCGCAGGGCGCGCTGGAAAGCGTGGCAAAGCACGTCGGGCTCGACCCCAGGGACGTGACGGTCCACCTGACGCTGCTGGGTGGCGGCTTCGGCCGCAAGTCGATGGCGGACTTCATCTCCGAGGCTGCGCTGGTATCGAAGGCGATGGGCGGCACGCCGGTCAAGCTGCAATGGACGCGCGACGACGATATCCGGCACGACTACTACCACACGGTGTCGGTCGAACGGCTGGAGTCGACGCTGGATGCCAGCGGCAAGCCGCAGGCATGGCTGCACAGGTCGGCTGCGCCGACCATCGGCTCCACGTTCAAGGTGGGGGCGCAGGGCAAGGCCGACTTCGAGGCGGCGATGACGGCCATCAACATTCCATACCAGATTCCGTCGATCCGGCTGGAGTCGGCCGACGTGCCGGCGCACACCCGCATCGGCTGGTTCCGCTCGGTGTCGAACATCCCGCATGCGTTCGCGGTGCAGAGTTTCGTTGCCGAACTGGCGCACCAGGCCGGGCGCGACCCCAGGGACTACCTGCTGGAGCTGATCGGGCCGGCGCGCAGGATCGATCCCGCGACGCTATCCGACAAGTGGAACTACAGCGAATCGCCCGATGTGTATCCGCTGGACACGGGCCGCATGCGCCGCGTGATCGAGGAAGCGTCGCGCCGGGCTGGCTGGGGCCGCAAGCTGCCGAAGGGCCACGGCCTGGGTATCGCCATGGCCTACAGCTTCGTGACCTATGTGGCGACGGTGGTCGAAGTGGCCGTGGACGCCAAAGGCCAGATCACCATTCCGCGCGTGGACATGGCAGTCGATTGCGGCCCGCAGGTCAACCCGGAGCGTATCCGCTCGCAGGTCGAGGGCGGGTGCGTGATGGGCATCGGACTGGCGATGCTGGGCGAGATTTCGTTCCAGGAAGGCCGGGTGCAGCAGAGCAATTTCCACGACTTCGAAATCCTGCGCTCGCAGATGGCACCGCGCGCCATCCACACGTGGCTGGTCGGTGGCGACTTCGACGTGCCGCCCGGCGGCGTGGGCGAGCCGCCGGTGCCGCCCGTGGCGCCGGCATTGTGCAATGCCATCTTTGCGGCCACCGGCCAGCGGATCCGTTCGCTGCCGATTCGCGACCAACTGGCGCAGGCCTAGCCGTTGGCGCCATCCGGACGGTACCGGATGGCGTCGATCACGATCTTGAGCGCGCGCGAGGACTGGCGACGGCTGGGGTAGAACGCGTGATAGCCGGGGAAGGTGGGGCACCAGTCTTCCATCACCCGGACCAGGTGTCCGGACTCGACGTAGGACTGGAGCATCGGCCAGGGCAGGAACGTCAGTCCGAATCCGTCCAGGGCGGCATTCAGCATCTGGTTGACGCTGTTGCACACGACCTGGCCCTGTACGCGCGCCTGCACCTTCCTGGCACCCTTCGCCAGTTCCCAGGCGTAGAGGCCGCCGCTTGTGGAAAGCCTCAGGTTGATGCAGCGGTGGGCCAGCAGGTCACGCGGCGTGGCGGGCTTGTCGCGCCCCTTCAAGTACGCCGGCGCGCCGACGATCGCCATCTTCACATCGGGACTGATGCGCACCGCAATCATGTCCTTCTCGATCTGGTCGCCAAAGCGCACGCCGATGTCGTACCGCTCGCCCACGATATTGGTGAGGCCATAGTCGACGGTCAACTCGACGTTGAGATCGGGGTACTGCGGCAGCACCTTGGCAAGCCGGGGCCAGATGATGGCGTCGATCGGATGGTCGACGGCGGTAATGCGGATCGTGCCCGCCGGCCGGTCGCCAAGATCGGCCACCGCCGCGAGGTCGGCCTCGATTTCCTCGAACTTCGGACCCAGCGACTGGATCAGCCATTCCCCGGCATCGGTCGTCGACACGCTGCGCGTGGTGCGGGTCAGCAGCCGGACGCCGAGCTTGGCCTCCAGGCTGCGAATGGTATGGCTGAGCGCCGATTGCGTGACGCCGAGCCGGGCAGCGGCGCGCGTGAAACTGCGCTCCCTGGCGACGGTAATCAGGGCCAGCAGGTCGTTCAGGTTATGGCGGGGCATGGGGCAGGTTTTCTTTCTGCGAGGCGGCGCAGGCCGGACGGGGTGCCATCCGTGTCCTGTATGGAGCTATGAAGGCATTTCATGAATGCCTCCGCTATTGTTCAGTCCGGAGCGCGCCGGGCGCAAGCATTTTCATCGGGAGAGCCGAATGCCCGCCAGCCAAGACCAGTACCGCAAGTAGGAAAATCCGGAGCAAGGCAATGAAACACATTCTGGCAGTAGCAGCGGCATCGTTGGCCGCATCGGGCAACGCGGTCATGGCACAGCAGACCGAGGGCGCAGCAGGCGGTGGGCGGGCGAGCGCAGTGACGGCACCTGTTTCGATCGCCGATGTCGGGGCGGTGTCGCCGGCGCTGGCGGCCTTCATCCAGGGCCGGCTACAGGGCGAAGTGTGGCAGCGCCCGCAGATGCGTGCGCGCGACCGCAGCGTCGTCACGGTGGCCGTGCTGGTCGCCCGCAACCAGCCTGCGGAGATGCCCGCGCAATTTGCCCTGGCGCTGGATCATGGCTTGAAGCCGGCCGAACTGTCCGAGATCATCCTTCACCTTGCGTTCTACACCGGTCTGGGCAATGCGTTGGCGGCGATCCCGGCGGCAAGGCAGGTCTTTGTGGCACGCGGCATTGACGTCGACGCGCTGCCGGCCGCGAGCGGCGATCGCCTGCCGCTGAATGAGGCCGCAGAAGCCGCGCGGGCTGCCGGTGTGCAGCAGAACTTCGGGACGGTGGCGCCAGGCGTGGTGCAGTACACAACCGACGTCCTGTTCCGGGACTTGTGGCTGCGCCCGGCGCTGGCGCCCCGCGACCGCAGCCTTGTGACGGTCGCCGCGCTCGTTGCGACGGGGCAGGTGGCGCAGATTCCATATCACCTGAACCGGGCGATGGACAACGGCCTGACCCAGGCGGAAGCGTCCGAGCTGCTGACGCAGCTCGCCTTCTACTCGGGATGGCCCAGCGTTTTCTCCGCGATGCCTGTATTCAAGGACGTCTTCGCCAAACGCGCAGGCTGATGCGTGCGTGCAATCGAGTCTTTCAGGGCCTTCGCGCCCGTGTAACGAACCCATCCCCCGGACATGATTAAAGTGACACGCCCATGCCAGCAAGCGTCCAGCGACGGGCCGGCAGCTTATTTCTCGGGTAGCGTCCGCATCGACTCGCACTTCCAGGCGGAAGGGCCGGCACGGGTGGGGGGCGCCACGGTCACGTTCGCGCCTGGCGCCCGGACGGCCTGGCATACCCATCCGCTTGGTCAGACCCTCATGGTCGTCGCGGGTGTCGGCATCGTCCAGCAGTGGGGCGAGCCGCCGCAGACCATCCGCCCCGGAGACCTTGTGTGGATTCCCCCGCACACCAAGCACTGGCACGGCGCCACGGACGCCATCAGCATGGCGCATATCGCCATCGCGGAAACGATGGACGGGACGGCCGTGGCATGGATGGAGCAGGTGAGCGCCGAAGAATACGACAAGGCGCAGCAGCGGCGAGCAGCCTGAGACAAGTGCCGGATAGGCCGATTTCAGCGCCAGAAATGGCCGATTCGGCGCTTATTCGGCGCTTATTCGGCGCTTCGTAGGGTGCCTTATTCGACGTCTGTTGCGTTCCTGCATACGCGGAATTACCTAATGCTGCGATGCCGCAATCCTTCTGCTACAATTCGGGAAAACCCCATAAGGGTAATCCCTTAAAGGAAGGAAGTCATGAACACCCAATCCGACATCAAGCTGACTGATCAACTCGAACGCGACCTGATCGAGCGCGAACTGGGCACCCAAAGCCTGGGTTTTGCCAACGACGCGAAGCGCGTAATCGCCGCCGTCCAGAATATTTTCACCCGCCTGCAGGCGGAAGCGCGCAAGGCCAAGGTGGTCTACGCGAACGGCTGATCGGCAAACGCTGATATAGAGAAGGGCGGCGCATTTCGCGCCGCAAGCATTGAAAAGCCGGCCCGCTGCACACTGAATCAAGGTGTGCGGCGGGCCGGCTTTTCATTTATCCGTTATCAGGACACCGACCGAATCGTGCCGCCATCGACTCGGATGGTGGCTCCACTGACGTAGTCGGCGTAGGAACTGGACAGATACGCGACGGCTGCCGCGATTTCTTCTGGCCGTCCCAGGCGTCCGACATCGTTGGGTACCATCTCCCGGACGCATGCGTCCTCGATGTCTTCCCATGTGTTTCCCCAATCGCGGTGTTGCGCGACGCTCTCGAGTATCGCCTTGACGGCAGGCACAAGAATCGCGCCTGGGGCGACGACATTGGAGGTCACGCCGGTGTTCCTGAGATCGCGTGCAAGCGACACCGCGAGGTTGTGCCTCGCAGCCAGCGAGGCGTTGTAGTCAGGCAGCTCGGCGTTTGGCTGGCTGGCGAGTCCGCCGCCGATCTGGATCACCCGTCCCCAGCCGCGCTTGCGCATGTCAGGGACCAGGCGTTGGATCATTCTCACGGCTGACAGCACATTGGCCTCGAAGGTTTCGGTCCAGTCAGACGGTTGCGCCGTTGTCCAGTCCAGATGGCGATAGCGGCCGGCGTTGTTGACCAGAATGTCGACGGGGCCACCTTGGCACGCCTGAGTGGCCACGGCATCCGCACCGGAGTCGGAGCCGAGATCGCCCATCGCTATGTCGGCAATGCCGCCTGCTTCCGTGATTTCCCGGGCAACGGCTTCAGCGCGATCGCGATTCCGTCCGTGGACGATCACCGTCACGCCTTCCGCAGCCAGCAGCTTGGCGATGGCCTCGCCAATACCGGACGTCGATCCCGTGACAAGTGCCCGCTTTCCCTTGATTTTCAGGTCCATGTTTCTTTCCCGCTTCGATAATTCTACGAGTGTATAATTTTCATTCAGAAAAGTATACGGGTGTAGAAATCATGACGGAATTGGGCAGGAAGGGCGCTGCGACCCGCCAACTCATCTTGGATGCCGCGCGCGTCGTCTTCACGGCATCGGGCTACGACGCAGGTGTGCGAGAAATTGCCGAAGCGGCAGGCGTGACCGCCATGCTGGTCAATCGATATTTCGGCTCGAAAGACAAGCTGTTCGAGGAGGTCATCGATACCGTCCTGGCCTCGCCCGGTATTGTGACGATGGACGTCATGGCCAGCCAGTGCGCGTTGGCCGACCTTTGCAAGGATCTGGCTGCTGCCCTGGTGGCACGGACAGCCCCTGACGCAACGCCCCTCGACGGCTTTTTGATCATGCTGCGTTCGGCCAACAATCCGAAGGCCACGGAAATACTGCGCGGCAGGTTCGAGCGGTGTTTCGCCAGGCCGTTGGCCGCTGCGCTGCCTGGCGATCAGGCCGAACTGCGTGCAGCAATGCTGCTGGTCGTCATCGCCGGGTTCCAACTGATGCGGCAGGTCGTCGAGATGGCAGGATTGACGCAGGGCGATGCGCGGGAATTGGTCAGGCAACTGGAAGCCGTTTTCCTGCTGTTGGCTGGCGGCACGCCGGCCTCCAGCTAGCCGGTGCCGCGATTGCCCTTGCGCTCGATCAGGGGACGAATCGGTGGATGCCCTCGACGCGAAAGTGAATGCCGGTCAATTCGGCAGCACGACAAAGTGCCATTCCCGCGTCGCGTCAGATTCATACCCGAAAATCCTGCGCCATCTCTTCATCTCCAAGGGCCTCGAGGCGCCCGGTTCGGCACGCGGTAATGGACTGGCCGTAGTCTGCCTAGTTTTGCTTGGCGCAGGCGAATGCATACTCGCCAGTGCATCCGCCAGACGCTCGCCGCTGCCGATGTACGAGGAAATCTCAATAGCCTTTCCGCCCGCCTTTGCGTGGGTGCGAGCTAACGCCCAGCCACACATGCGCGCATAGCCCTGGAGGACGGTATTGCTCATTCTCTCCACTTCTGCCGAAACCTTCATGTCGCGCAACTGCCGGAAATAGAAGTGCCGATTGGCCGGACCGGTCGTCCACCCCAGAAATGAGTCGTTGGCGGCCTGGAGGAGGCGCTGGCCAGCGACGACGCGCTCGCCCTGATGTGAGGGTCCGGCCGCGAGAAAATAAGTGGCGATGACAGATGGCCGCGCTTCCTTGACTTGCAGAAAGAGAGGGTGATACGGACGTCCGCGCCCCACCTGATGGCATGTGTCCGGCAGGGAAGTGAATGGTCTAGAGGACAATGCCGTGCTCTGCCGGGGGCTCTACGACATCGCATTTCTCGCCACGCATGTCCCTGAGTTCGCGCTCAATCTTTCGGCAGATCTTCGCCATTGGCACATCGTTGGGGTTTCCCTCGAACGGATTCTCCGTGCTTTCGCCCACTTGCTCCAGGACGAGGTACATCCACGAAATCATGGTGCTGAATGGGATGACCAGCCAGATCATGTGGCCATGCATGAAGCCCGAAACGCTCGCATTGAGCTTCTCGAACTCCGTCAGGATGCCAAAAGGTAGCAGCAGACAAAAGGTACGGACGAAGAGCGTATTGATGACCGCATACTGACGGGGATATGGAGAATCCTTGACACGCTCGGCCCGTCCTTGTTGTGTGAAGAAGCCCCTGATCGCGGCAACGAATTCCAGATAGAAGGCATTGCTGATCTCGCCGGCATCGAACATTCGCCGGATTGCGGCTGCCTGGGTTGCCAGCAACCGGGTTGTTCTGCTCTCGGCAAGCAGAACGGAGTCGAGTTCGGCCTGCGACAGGTACCGCGCGAGGGCCGCTTCCAATGGCGTATCCCATTCGGGAATCCGGTAGTACTTCCGGTATTCCACGTTGGCTGCCTTTCCGGCGTTTTCCCAGATCCGAGGGGTCCGCAGTTGATAGCGAAGCGCCGTCAACCACGCGAAATGGCGAAGCACCAGTTCTCTCCCCGCCTCCGGTCCGGTGGGGAAATCCCGGCTCATCACACCCAGACTACGGCTGCCGTTCAGGATTTCGGTCCAGATCAGTTGTGCCTCCACGGCCCTGCCGTACGTCTGCACGTTCCTGAACCCCACGATGAATGACGTGGCGGTGCCCAGCAGCACCACAACGGAGACCGGGATCGACAGCCATTTCAGCCCAAGGAAGTGGTAGAGCAAGACCGGCAGCGACGCGCAAGCGAGGGAGGCATAAAGCTGCCGTCTCGACCAGAGTGTGAACTCGAACAGCGTGTACGATTTTCCCAGGTGCATGATGCGCCTCTCGCGACGATGTGGCGGGACGTTGGCCAACGGTCAGTGGGCGGCGGCCGCGGCGCCGGACGTGGCCCCCTTGTCGGGCTGCGTGAGCCAGATCAGCGGAATGATCGCGGCGAAGACCAGGCCTGAGATCCAGAATATGTCGTTCAGACCAAGCATGATGGCCTGTATGTTCAGGCTGCGCTCGAACCAGGCAACGGCTTGCTGGGAGGACAAGCCCAGCGTGGACTGGATGGAATGGATGGTCGCCTCATACAAAGGGTTGTTCGGGCTGGCCTGTTCCACAAGGCGCGCATGGTGCAGCACGGCCCGGTTGTTCCAGCCGGTTGTGGCCAACGACGTGCCCACTGCGCCGCAGAAGACCCTGACGAAGTTGGACAGGCCGGCGGCGGCCGGCATTTTTTCCGGAGGCAGGCCCGACAGGATGATGGCGGTCAGCGGGACAAAGAACAGCGCGGTCGGGATGCCTTGCAGCAGCGTAGGCAGCACAAGCGTGAACGTGTCCACGTCGGTGCTGTACTGCGAGCGCATGTAGAGCACGCCGGCGAAGCCGAGAAAAGACAGGGTGGCGAGCACGCGCAGTTCCGACCTGGGCAGGATCTTGCCCACTACCGGCGCCAGCAAGACGGCAAAGATGCCCAGCGGCGCCATCGCCAGGCCAGCGTTGACGGCGGGGTACGCCAGGTATTGCTGCATCCACTGGGGCAGCACGACGAGGTTGGCGAAGAAGACGGCGAAGGCGACCGAGATGGCAGCCGTGCCAGTCAGGAAATTGCGGCCCTTGAACAGGCGCAGGTCGACAATCGGATTCGTCTCGGTCAATTCCCAGATGACGAAGAAGATAAAGCTGAGCAGCGCGACGATGGCCAGGATGATGATGACCGGCGAGCTGAACCAGTCCAGGTCCTTGCCCTTGTCGAGCATGATCTGCAGCGACGCCACCCAGGTAATGAGCGAGGCCAGGCCCACGAGGTCGATCGGCAGCTTGCGCGTTGGCGATTCGCGGTCACGGTAGATCGCCCAGGTGACGGCGGCAGCGAACAGGCCGACCGGCACATTGATGTAGAAAATCCACGACCAGGAGTAGCTGTCGGTCATCCAGCCGCCCAAGGCCGGGCCGGCGATAGGCCCGACGGTGGCGGTCATCGCCCACAGCGCAAGCGCCACGGCGCTCTTCTCCTTCGGATAGGAGGACAGCAGGATCGCCTGCGAGAGCGGGATCAACGGGCCCGCCACGGCGCCCTGCACTATGCGCGCGGCCAGCAGCGTGGCCAGGTTGGGGGCGATGCCGCACAGCCACGAGGACAGCACGAACAAGAGGATGGCTCCCACGAACAGACGAACCTGGCCAACGCGCTGGGTCAACCAGCCGGTCAGCGGTATGGCCACGGCGTTAGCGGCGGCGAACAGGGTAATGACCCAGGTGCCTTCGTCCACGGAGACACCAAGGTTGCCGGAAATCGTCGGAATCGCGACGTTGGCGATCGACGAGTCCAGCACGTTCATGAAGGTGGCCAGGGCCACGGCGAAACTCCCCGCTACAAGCCTGGCTCCGGTCAATGGGGGTGGCACGATTGGGGTCTGGGCTTGGGACGGCATGATGCGCTCGCGGGTTGTATGGGTGGCGTGATGAAGCGGTGCGCCACTCAGGCGGCTGGCGACGGGGTGCGATGTGCTGCTGCGCCTGGCGCTGCCTGCATGTCGCGCGGTACCGGCTGGGCTCCGGCTTTCTGCCGATTTCGCGCCACGTGTTCGGTCGCCTGTTCCGGGCTGGCCGTGCCGTTACGGTTCTGCGCAATGATCCGCGCGATTTCGCGATCCGCTTGCTCGCCGTAGCGCTGGAAAACGTCGGTGCGATAGGTTGTGCGGTATGGTGTTTCGTCAACGCTGGCGCTGCCGCTGGCGACGCCCGCATCGGGTGTCTTGTGCGTCTTCACGTCCGCCTGCATCGACAGACCGATCTGCAGCGGATGCGCGCGCAGTTCCACCGGATCGAGTTGGATGCGCACGGGCAGGCGCTGCACCACCTTGATCCAGTTGCCGGTGGCATTCTGCGCGGGCAGGGCGGAGAACGCGCTGCCGGTGCCGGCCGAAAAGCCCACCACCTTGCCGTGGTAGGTCACCTTGCTGCCATACAGATCGGCATGCAGTTCAACCGGTTGGCCGACCCGGATGTGCTTGAGCTGGATTTCCTTGAAGTTGGCATCGACCCACACCCCGTCGAGCGGCACGATGGCCATCAGCGGGTTGCCGGGGGCCACGCGCTGGCCAACCTGTACGGCGCGGCGTGCCACGTAGCCGGTGACGGGCGCGGGGAGCGTATTGCGCGCATCGGCCAGGTAGGCTTCCCGCACTTTGGCCGCGGCGGCCAGGACGCTGGGATGCGCGGCAACGGTGGCCTGGTCGGTCAGCGTACGGTTGGAGGCAAGCTGCTGGCGCGCAGTCTCGAGCGCAGCTTCGGCGGCCTCCACGGCATCGCGGGAGTGGGCGACATCCTCGGCGGCCACCGCGCCGGATTCGACAACCTCGCCGCGGCGGCGCATATCGCCTCTTGCGCGAGCGAGATCGACCTGGCGCTGGTGAACCGTCGCAGTGAGCACGTCGTTGTTGGCATAGAGCGCGCTGACGTTCCGCACGGTCTGGCCAAGCGCTGCCTCGGCACTGGCGAGCGCAACCTTCGCATCGGCAGCGTCCAGCGTTACCACGGACTCGCCGGCCCTGACGAATTGCGTATCGTCGGCGTTGACCTCTACCACTGTGCCGCTGACTTGCGGCGTGAGCTGGATCAGGTTGCCGTTGACATAGGCGTCTTCGGTTTCCTCATGGAATCGAGCCACGGTGTAGTAGTACGCACCATAGCCGGAAGCTGCCAGCGCGGTGGTCAGGCCAAGCAGGGCCAGCAGGCGCTTGCGGATGTTCTTGCCAGCGGTTGACTGCACGCCGGTCTGCTCGGCGGCGCGAGGGGAATGGGTCGTTTCGTTCATGGCATCACCTGTTTGTGTTCGCGGCAAGCGCCGCTTGTCCGGCCGGGCTGGAGGTATCCGTATAGCCGCCACCCAGCGCGGCGGCCAGGGCGATCTGCCGGTCACGGCGCGTCATGCGCAGGTTGGCAAGCGCCTGGCTGCTGGCCAGCGCATTGGTCTGCGCGTTCAGCGCCGTCAACTGCGTGGTCAGGCCGGCCTTGTATTGCGCCAGCGCCAAGGTCAGTGCGCGTTGCGCGGCGGTATCGGCGCGTATGGCGTTGTCGATCTGCGCGTCGATGGCGCGGATGTCCGAGAGCTGCGAGGCAACGTCGGTCAGGGCATTGACCAGGGTTTCGTTGTAATTGGCCACGGCGAAGTCGAACTCGGCAATGCGCCCCTTGAGTTGGGCGCGCAGTGCACCGCCGTCGAAGATCGGCAGATGGATCGCCGGGCCCGCCGACGCGGTGCGGCTGGCGGCGCGCAGGAAGCGGCCCCAGCCAAAGGCGTCCAGACCAATCATTGCGCTCAGGTTGATGTCCGGATAGAACTCGGCCTTGGCCACCTTGATGTCGTGCAGGGTCGCGTCCACGCGCCAGCGCGCGGCAACGATATCGGGGCGACGTGAAACGAGGTCGGCCGGCAGGTTGTCCGGCAGCCGGACCTCGTCGCCGGCTTCCAGGGCCGGACGGGCAATCTGAAGGCCACGATCCGGGCCCTGCCCGAGCAGCGCACCGAGTTGGTAGCGCGTGCGCTGGATGCTGCCATCAAGCGCGGAAAGCGCGACTTCGCTGGCCGCAACGTTGGCTTCGGCCGTGCGCTTCTCGACCTCGGTGTCCAGTCCGACGGTAACGCGCCCGTTGGTGATGCGAAGCACCTGGCGGCGCTGCGTTACCTCATCCTTGGCGATGTCGTGCAGCGCATAGAGCCGGGCCAGTTCGTTATAGGCGCGGGCAATGGCGCTGCCGAGCGTCAGCTTGACCTGTTCCGCTTCGGCCTCGCTGGCGCGCAGGGCGGACACCGCGGACCTGAGTGCCTCGCGGTTCTTGCCCCACAGGTCGAGTTCATAGGATGCACTGACGACGGCCCTGTTCTCCGATTGCCAGGAGCCCGCGAACGGCGGCGGTATCAGCGTGCTTTCCGAAAAGCGCTGGCGCGTCCACGCGTAGCCGGCACCCACCTGCGGTAACGTGTTGGCGTTGGCATTTTCGCTGAATGCGGTGGCGGCAGCCACGCGGGCACGGGCCTTCTCCAGAGAGGGGCTGCCGCGCAGCGCCTCGTCGATCAGCGCCTTGAGTTGCGTGTCGCCGAACTGGCCGGCCCATTCGGCCGAGGGCCAGCGGCCCTGCTCGGCAGGGATGCTCTGCGTGGTGGCGTAGCCGGGGGCGTCGGCGATGTGCTTGTCGCTCGCGATGCCGGCGTAGTTGGCGCAGCCGGCCAGCGCGGCCGCCATCAGCGCCGAAATGGCGGGTCCGGCGAAGCGGTGTGCGCCACGAGTGTGCTGCGATGCGGCGGTCAGCAGATCGCGGCGCGAGGGATTCATTGTCGAAATGCTCATGATCCTGCGCACGTGTGTGTCGAATGACAAAGAGCGTCCTCCGGGCCGCATGCGGACCGACGGATCATCTCTCTCGGGAAACGGGGAGCGCGGCAGGAATACAGCGGTGGAGCTTTTCCTGTCCGCAGGAAGATGCACCGGCGCTGCCGGTGCGTGCGGGAACGACGCGTCTACTTCACCGGGGTCAGGATCGGTGCGCCCTTGTTCTTGATCAGGAGCACGACAAACTTTGCCGGCTGCGTGGAACTGGCATTACGCCCGACGGTATGGATGTCGTTGGGGCCTTCATGGAACGTATCGCCAGCCTTGAGCGTGACCTCCTTGCCACCCTTGACGGCCATGACAATGCTTCCCTCAAGCACATAGACGAAAGCGTGCGCGTCATGGCGATGCACGGGATCGACCGCACCGGGCGGATAGTCGACGATGATCATCTGGGCTTCCTTGCCCGGATACTCGGGCAACGGATCCGAGCGCAGCGGCGTCACACTGGCTTCGGGCGCTGCCATGACCGGCGGCGCCGCCATCAGACACAACCACATCAGGGTTCCAGCAACGGAAAGAATCCTCTTCATGGCATCACTCCAAGTCGGCCTTGCCATGCACCAATGCGCGGCTCAGGCGTTTTCTGAAAGTCGCTGCGCGGGGCAGCCACCCTTAATCAGCCACCCTTGGCCTGAGCGAGCCACTGGTCGAGGCTGATCCGGCCGATCCGCGCGTCGCCGAGCGGCACAAGCGACAGTTCCTCGACCACGCCGCCGTAATACCGCGCGTTGCCGTCCGTCACAACCGGGCGTGCGTCGCCTACCGTTTTCAGATACCGCGCGATGATGTCCGCGAAAGGTGCGCGGTCCGGGCCGGCGATGTCGATGGTGTCGTTCAGCGGCGCCGCGAGCGCCACCTGCGAGAGGATCGCTACGATGTCGTCCACCGCGATAGGCTGAAACTGTCCGTCGCCAACCCGCACGGTGCCGCCGTCCGTGCTGAAGTCCGCGATGCCGCCGATGAATTCCATGAATTGCGTGGCCCGCACGATGGTGTACGGTACGCCGGCTGCTTCGATCGCCTCTTCCTGCGCGACCTTGGCGGCGAAGTACGCGTTCTCCGGCATGCGGTCGGTGCCGACGATCGACAGCGCAACGTGATGCCGCACGCCTGCGGCCACTTCGGCCTTGCCGAGATTGCGTGCCGACGTGCGGAAGAAGTCGAGTACCGCCTGCGGTTCCCACGATGGCGCGTTCGTCACATCCACGACGACTTCCGCGTTAATGAACGCATTGCTCAGACCTTCCCCGGTCACGCTGTTGACGCCGGTACTTGGGGATGCAGCGAGCGCCTCATGACCCGCCTTGCTGAGCAGGGTGACGAGACGCGAGCCGATGAGGCCCGAACCACCGATTACGACGATCTTCATGGCAGGTTCTCCAGATATCTAAGTAAAGGCGCGGAACGCGCGATGGGCGTGGCGTCGCATGAAAGTCTCTGCGGCGCCGTCGCATTGCCTGAAAGCAGTATGTAACAATCATGACCTATCCATAAGGGTCAAGAATTGTCGATATGACTAGTCCAAGTTGCCTTGACCCTGCCGTGTTCCAGAGACATCTATGACCGCACGACCTCCGGCATTGGCGATCGAGATCGATCGCCAGAAGCCGCTGCCGATCTACCTGCAAATTTGCGAGCGTTTCAGGACCGCGATCGCGGCAGGGCACCTGCGTCCGGGCGACCGGGTGCCCGCGCTGCGCGGTCTCGCCACGCAATTGAGCACCGCGCGAGGCACCGTCGAGCTTGCCTATACGATCCTGGTCGACGAGGGGTATCTGCAAATGCGCGGTGCGGCCGGCACGTTTGTTTCGCCTTCGCTGCCGGCGTCGGTGATGCCGTCCGCGGATGGGAAGGGAGGTCATGGGTCGTACGGCCGGCCGGCCGCCGAGGAAGCGGGCACGGCAAAGACGCCGGACGCGTCACAGCGTCAGCCGATGTCGCGCCAGGCGGCGATCACTGTTGCCATGAGCGGCGAGCCGCGGCCTTTGCAGCCCGGGCTGCCAGCGCTGGACGCATTTCCCCGCAAGATATGGAGCCGGCTGGTTTCGCGCCGGGTACGCAGCGGTGACCGCGCGATGCTTGCCTACCCGGATCCTGTGGGCTATCGGCCGCTGCGCGAACGCATCGCCACCTATCTTGGGCTGTCGCGCGGCGTCACGTGTCTGCCCGAACAAGTCTTCATTACCAGCGGCTACCGCGCGACGCTGGAACTCGTGCTGCGCAGTCTCGCCCAACCGAACGACCGAATGTGGTTCGAGGATCCCGGCTATCTGCTCGCCCGTAATTTCCTGACTGAGACCGGCGTGCACTTCACACCCGTGCCGGTGGACGAGGAGGGGATCGACGTAGCGCGCGGCATTCAACTGGATCCACTGGCGCGCTTCGCACTGGTCACGCCATCGCATCAGAGCCCGCTCGGGCACATGCTGTCGCTCACACGGCGCCTGGCACTGCTCGATTGGGCGGAGAAGGCGTCTCGCTGGATTATCGAGGACGACTATGACAGCGAGTTCCGCTATTCGAGCCGGCCATTGCCGGCCTTGAAGAGCCTCGATGGGCACGATCGCGTGATCTATTGCGGTACGTTCAGCAAGGTAATGTTCCCCGGTCTGCGGCTCGCCTATGCGGTGGTGCCGGAGCGTGCTGTCGAGCGCGTCGGGCGAGTGGCGTGCAGCATGAACGCCGGTTCGCCGGCGCTATTGCAGGCTGCCGTGGCGGATTTCATGGAGCAGGGGCATTTTGCCAGGCACGTGAAGCGGATGCGCGGGCTATATGGGCAACGACGCGTGTTGATCACAGACGCGCTGGAGCAAGCGTTCGGCGACCGTTTAAGCATCGATTTGCCGCCCGGCGGGATCCAGTTCGCAGTGCAATTCGCCGAAGGCCCCGATGGCCCGGTCGACGACGTCGTCGTTGCCGCACGCGCCCGCGAGGCGGGTCTTGCGGTGCTGCCACTGTCGATCTGGCACGCGAATGGCCGCATGCGCCGCACGCCACGCGGCCTTGTGATTGGCTTCGCGAACATCACCGACGCCGATCAAGCGGCCCGTCTCGCCAAAACGTTGCGCAAGTGCCTGGATGGATGACTAGCAGGGACGGTGTGGGCCGCCCGGCTCAAAAGATGCGACCCACCCGGGAGGCTCGGTCCCCCGGGTTCCCGTTACCGTCTAGCCGAAGTACTGCTTCATTACCGCGACGAAGGCTTCCGGTGTCTCTGAAAATGGAAAATGTCCCGCGTCTTTGAACTCTTTTAGCGTGGCACCTGGAATGCCGCTGGCGATAGCGCGGCTTGCGCGTGGGGGGCACACCCAATCATGTTTGCCCACAAGTACCAGAGTCCTGGCGGTAATCTGATCTAGCTGAGGGCGAAGATCGTAGGTGGGGGCCACAACGGTCATGAAGTGACGCATCATCTCGACGGACGGGATACTGAGAGCGGTTAGAGTGGCCGGTATCGCCATGTGAGAGGGGCCTGCGTAGTAGGGCCCAACCTCTCGGAAGAATGCTTCCACGCTTTCTTCGGTAATGTCTCCACCGAAGACTCGGCCTGCAACCGATAGTGTCTCTGGACTGGCGCGCGAGGCCAGGGAGGGAGCTGGCTCATCGCCGTCGTCCATGATCGGCTGCACGGTCGGCGAGCTATTTGACAAGACCAGACCGGCAACGAGGGAAGGGTGCCGTAGCGCCAGGTGCATAGCCACGAAACCGCCGGCGGAATGGCCGAACACATGAACCTGAGGTATCCCGAGGTGGGCACACAACGCTGCCACGTCGTCCGCCATTTGCTCCAGTGTGCAGGTCTCAAGCGGTGGGCGACCCGATCTCCCTTGGCCGCGCAAATCGACATACAGCAATTGCGCCTGATCACGTAGTGCCGACAGACCCGGCTTCAGGTAGGCGTGGTCAAAGCCCAGCCCCCCGTGAATGACCACTAGTACAGGCTTTTCGACCAAAGCGCCGTGTTGGGGCGAGAGTCCTTCGCCATCAATGTCGAAGAAGAGCTTGGTGCCGTTAAGGGTGGCGTGCATATCTTTGCTTGTATGAAAGTACAAAGGAAGGCGGGAAACGGCTACGCGGGAAATACGAGCCTCGCTGGGGCTGGATTAGCCGGACTGAAGCCTTCAAAACCCCGACGCACAACGTAGGTAAGCAAGTTGGGTAGCTTGCCGGCATCGGACAGATTTTTCCTCGTCACTATATTGATAATGGATCGATCAGTCAATAATGGGGGCGTCCAGTTCCCGCGCTTGCCGGACCGCCAGTCTCCGAGAGCGTCTGGGATGTCGGCGAGCTTGGGTCGATGTAGCCTGTACCGCAGCTTGCGCGTCAAGCCAGCTCAACAATCAACTCGATTTCCAGGCAGGCATTCAACGGGAGTTGAGTTACACCGAAAGCGCTGCGCGCATGTTTTCCGCTTTCGCCGAACACATCAACGAAGAATTCCGATGCGCCATTGGTTACCAGGTGCTGGTCAGTGAAGTCGCTTGCGGAGTTGACGAGACTCGTCAGTTTGACTATGCGTTTGATCGTGTTCAGATCGTTGATATGAGCGTGAAGGGTCGCGAGAAGGTCAATCGCAACGGCACGCGCGGCGGCGTGACCCGCTTGGGTCGAGAGCGATTCACCGAGCCGGCCAGTCCATACCTTTCCACCTTGCTTGGCCAGGTGGCCGGACAAATAGGCAAGCTGGCCGCACTGCGTGCACATTGTGTAAGCCGCCGCGGGTGAGGCCGCGTTTGGCAATGCCACCCCAAGTTCTTCCAGGCGAGCATAGATATTCGATCTTTCCATAATCGGCGTTTCCCTTGAAATTCACGCTGGAGGGCTCCTTCGACTCGGCTTCGCTCAATCGAAACTTCGAGGCGTTAAGCCTGTCGTGTACGAGCGTCGAACCGGGACGACCTCCGGCTTTCCCGGGGAAGGCTACGCAGCAGCCGGATGCATGGTTTTCGTTCATGGCGAGAAATGTCGAAAACGCACTGCCTGCCACTTCGCCAACGCCACCCTGGTTATCGCTATCGTTACCCCAGCCGTCGCGGCCTCCTTGCCTCGCCTATCGGCTCTCATGACTGTCTCGGCGCGGCTCATAGGCGTCGACATTTTATGTGGTGAACACTTCATGAATTCTGGAGGAGGCGTAGTGCATCGGAATGTAAGTGTATGAATAATAATGTTTATTTACTGACGATTGCGCCCATCCTCAACCCCTAGTATCATGCTTTCGCTCATGTAGTGTTCCCTGTACGAAAATCGTGGGCATGGGCAAGAAAGAATTCTGTCCTGCTGTCATAGGAGTGATATGTCCCGAGTAGTAACAAAAGCCGTGCGTGGTACCGGGGTCCGGGAGGCTGCGGCGCAAGCATCGCGAGACAAGATCCTTCGCGCAGCGACGAAAGTCTTCGCGCGCTATGGCTATGAGGGTGGCAGTGTGGAGAAGATTTCCCGGCTTGCGAATTCGTATGACCGGATGATCTATTACTACTTCGGGAGCAAGGAGCGTCTGTTCGTCGCAGTCCTCGAAGGGATTTACCGGCGCATGGACGAGGCCGAAGCCAAAGTGTCTCCCGATCCATCGGATCCGGTGGAAGCACTCAAGACCCTTATCCGCTTCAAGCTTGACTATTACCGGCGCAATCCCGATTTTGTGAATCTGCTCAATACCGAGAATCTCCACAAGGGAAAGCATGTCTCCGGGTCCGAACACCGCGGGGACTTTTCTTCTCGTGCAGTGCGTATCGTCGAGGGGATTCTGGCCAGCGGCATTGCACAAGGACTGTTTCGTCCGAACCTGATGGCGCGAGATGTCTTCTTGTTGATCGCATCGCCGGCGTATTTTTACTCCTCGAACCGGTACACATTGTCTGTGTTTCTGGGTGAGGAACTCGATACCCCGGACGCAGTGGAACACTGGGAATCGTTTGTGGTGGACAGTGTGTTGCGTACCGTTCGCGTCGATGCCCCTACGTCATACGCTGTGTGTTGAAGCGCCTTCTGGCCGTTACCCACCCTCGCCGTCGTCGGTATTACTATACTGTTGCATCAGCGTCTGCGGATGGCGGCGTGCAATTCCCGCCCGATAATCATGTCTGTTGCTAGCCTAGCCCCATTACCAGATTCGCACTCCTTCGTGCAAGGCACAGTCCACATCGTTGATGACGACGATTTGGTGCGCGGCTCTCTTGGTGGCCTACTCGAATCGATTGAATTGGCAGTCAGGCCTTTCCCTTCCGTCGAGGATTTCTTGCGCGCACCACAGCTTGATGGGCCGTCTTGCCTGGTGTTGGACGTCAGGCTTCGTGGCCTAAGTGGACTGGCGTTCCAACGGTCTCTGGTAGAGAAGGGGGCGCCGCACATGCCTATCATCTTCATCAGTGGACACGCTGACATAGCGATGACGGTAAAGGCGATGAAGGCCGGAGCGGTGGATTTTCTGGCCAAGCCGTTCCGAGACCAAGACATGATCGATGCCGTAGTGGCTGCGCTGGAACGCGATGCTAAGCGGATTGAAGCCGAGCACTCTCTTCGCGATTTGCGCTCAAGCTGGGAGACGTTGACCGTGCGCGAGCGCGAGGCATTGCGACTTCTGGTTCGGGGTTTAATGAACAAACAGATCGCGGCCGAGATGGGCGTGGCCGAAATCACGGCGAAGATCTATCGCGGTCATGCAATGCGGAAAATGAACGCGCGCAGCGTGGTAGAAATCGTCCGTATGTTGCAGGCCTTGGCAATCGAGGGTTAGGGCTGCTCACTTCGCATAACCTGGACGCTGAGCGTGCGTCCAGGCAAACCGTGCCACGGTTCGTGGCCACAGCCTAACGACATGCAAGGGCTGTCCTTGTCGTGTCTTATGCGGCGGGACGGGGTATGGACGCCGTGGTAGCTGCCGCAGGTAGCGTGATTGTCGCCCGAGTGCCCCCTTCGGGCCGGCGAGCCAGCGCGAGCCGACCTTGATGTGCCTCGACAATAGACTTGCATATTGCAAGACCCATCCCCATCCCGTTTTGCTTGGTAGTGAATAGCGGCTCGAAGAGGCAATGTTCCAACTTGGGATCAAAACCCTCGCCATTATCATCGATGTGGATGTGCAGCAGATTGTCGATTGCTTCTCCGCCAAGTACGACCCGCCTCTTGTTTTCCGGTTGATCCGCCATCGATTCTGCGCCGTTGATTATCAGGTTGATCAACGCTTGCTGCAATTGCATGCGTTCGCCATGCACTGGCGTTGGGGCGGAGCGTCGAATTAGTTGTAAATGGACCTTCATCGCATCGAGCGTGCTGGTCAGGATGGCCGCAACTTCGGTCAAGACATCGTCGAGATCAAAAGTAGTAAAAACTGGCTCTGCTTGCTGTGCGTTCGCGCGTAGCCCGGTGATGATCGTCCTTGCACGACTGGCGCATGCGGAAATGTGCGCAAACATCTCGCGCGCTGCGTCGATATTTGGGGTGTTGCTATCCAACCAGCGTATGCCGGCTTGCGCGGATGAGTCGAGTGCGGTGACTGGCTGTGCCACCTCGTGGACGATAGAAGCCACCAATTCTCCGAAGCCTTTCAGTCGCGTGGCACGATCCAGCTCCGAAAGCGTCTGTCGCATCTTCTCCTCGGTGCAACTTAGCCGCTCGAACTGCACAGTTAGCGCGTCTTGTAGACGTGCGTGTTCTAGTGCGAGCCCAGCCTGGAGCGCAATAATCTCGACCACCGCGGTCTTTGATGGTGTAAACAGGCCCGCAGTGTTCTGATGCTCCAAATACATTGCACCGACCAACGTGCCATTGCAGCGCATCGGCACGCAGAGTACTGAGCGTGGCTGACAGCAACGCACATAGTCGTCGATTTGCCACTGGGGAGCACTCCAGGCATCGTGCAGCACGAGACCGTTGCGTTGACTCGCGGCATGATCAAGGATCGATATGGGAAGCATATCCGGTGTCGGCGGATCGTCGTTGTCCCAAGGCCTGCCGCACGTTTGAGGCGAGCCTGATGGTCGCGCGCTGGCTGCCGCCTCCCAGCGTCCGTCGTGCCGCAATGCCAAAAGGCCCCAAGTCGCTTCGGTGCTTTGCAGGGCCGCATGGAGCAAGGTTCGCACGCGGGTGTTGGGCGTAACCTCGGTGGCCATGGTTTGGGACATCTGCCGTAAAGCATGCATGTCCAGCAGAGGTGCTTTTGTCCCCCGATCAACGGTTGTGTGCGCAGCTGCTGCGCCATAAACGCCGACAAACGGATCGGTGTCCCGCGTCAACGTAGCTTCGCGGATAGCGCCGAATTTGTTGTTCATCTCTTCGTCCTCAAGCCGTTACAACAGCCCTGTTGCTGACCTCTAGTGTGCGTTTTATGTAGTGGGCACTCCATGAACGAATTTAGCACATCGGCGGTATCGACGAGAACAAATATATGGCGACCGGGTCGAGGGCACGGGCCATATAGGTTATTGAATATTAAAGCCTTAGGTATAGGATTGCTGCCAAAATTGTCGCGTTGTATCATCGGCCGCGTCGTGTAGCACTCCCTGTACCAAAGTATGGTGTTGGATCTCGTGTAGCACTCCCTGTACGAATCAGGGGGGATGCTGAGCGCGATTTATCAGGAGTTGTGGGCACGCGCGGTCCGTACCGTAAAAGGATGCGGGCCGCCGACACGGCCAGACCAGAAGAGCCCTTTCTTCTCCCTGATATTTGACGATGACAACAACAAATAAAATCAATCGGGCCATGCGTGCGGGAGGATTGCTCCCCAGCTGGTATGCGGAATTGAGCCGCGATGGAAAGCGTGCATTCAATGCGTCGTTCGCGGGTTGGGCTACCGACGCGTTCGATTTCATGGTGTTCAGTTTCGTGATGGCTTCGCTGATCGAACTTTGGGGACTCGACCGCAGCAAGGCGGGGCTCCTCAGCACCGTGACGTTGATATTCTCGTCAATCGGTGGCTGGATAGCCGGGGCACTGGCGGACCGCCATGGGCGGGTCAGGGTGCTGCAGTGGACAATCCTTTGGTTCTCCTTCAGCACGTTAGCCATCGGATTCGCGCAGAACTTTGAACAGATTTTCGTGCTGCGCGCCCTCCAGGGGCTTGGGTTCGGCGGCGAATGGGCCGTCGGTGCGGTCCTTGTCGGCGAGATCGTTGCGCCACAACATCGCGGGAAAGCGGTGGGACTTGTGCAGAGCGGGTGGGCAATTGGTTGGGGGGCTGCAGCGATCCTTTATGGCATCGCGTTCTCGGTACTACCCGAGTCAATAGCTTGGCGCAGCCTGTTCTGGGTAGGGATTCTGCCCGCATTGCTGGTCCTATACGTGCGTAAGCACGTGTCAGAACCGCAGGTGTTCCTGGTTGATACTGCCAGGCGGAATATCGAGCGGCCGGCTATTTGGGTGATCTTCTCGCCGAAGATGTTGCGCAAAACGGTGCTGGCGGCGCTCTTGTGCACGGGCATCCAGGGAGGCTTTTATGCGATGTCGACATGGCTGCCCGCATATCTACGGATCGAACGCCATCTGTCTGTATTTAATACTGGCGCCTATCTCTTCGTCATTATCGCGGGCTCATTTTGCGGCTATGTCGTGGGTGCATATCTCGCGGACTTTTGGGGGCGTCGGCGAAACTTCATCATGTTCTCGCTGCTGTCGATGGCATCGGTATGCCTATACTTGACGCTGCCCCTGTCGGACAAGCAGATGCTCTGGCTAGGATTTCCACTGGGCTTTTCTTCCTGCGGAATCTTCAGCGGTGTCGGTGCATACCTGACGGAGCTATATCCGTCGGAATGTCGCGCTAACGGTCAGAGCTTCACATACAATTTTGGGCGAGGTATCGGCGCTCTGTTCCCGAGTTTGGTGGGGATGCTCAGTCACACCACTTCTCTTGCTACGGCTATTGCCATTTTTTCGGGCGCTGCATACGGAGTCGTGCTTCTGATGGTGTTGCTGTTGCCAGAGACGAAGGGGGCCTCGTTGGGCAGCCAATCATTAACTAACGATTAGATTTATATACCTTTGTATAGTCCGAACCATGTTCACCTGCGAGACCGTCACCGGCGCGACTGAGCTTGTGCTGCGCAAGCCAGTAGAAGGGATCGTCTATGTGGTGGATGACGACGAACTGGTCCGCGGGGCACTGGCCGATTTGTTCAAGTCGGTAGATCTGGAGGTCAGGGCGTTCGACGCCATCGACGATTTCGCTCGGGTCTCGAAGCCGGATTGTCCGGCCTGTCTGGTTCTAGACGTCCGGGTACGCGGAGAAAACGGCATCGTCTTTCAGAAGTCGCTGGCTGACACGAGGCAATCGCACATGCCCATCGTGTTTATCAGCGGTTACGGCGACGTTTCTATGACCGTCAAGGCGATGAAGGCAGGGGCGATCGACTTCCTCGCAAAGCCTTTTCGCGACCAGGATCTCGTCGATGCAGTGATCTCCGGTCTTGAACTGGATCGGCAGCGCCTGGCAGCGGAGAGAATCCGTTCGGGTTTTCGTGATTCCTGGCGCTCGTTGACCAACAGGGAGCGAGAGGTGTTGGGGCACGTTGCGGACGGGCGGTCCAGCAGGGAGGTTGCCGAAGTGATGGGCGTTGCTGAGCTAACGACCAAGTTGTACCGTGGAAGCGCCATGCGGAAAATGAATGTGCGGACAGTGGCCGAGCTTCTGCGAATGATGGACGTGGTTCGCGACGAACGCGCAGCGTAGTTCCACAGATATGCCCCGACTTGTGGGGGCTATCATCAAGCACTCCGTAAAAGGCCCCGCGAGCGAGTTCGCGGGGCCTTTTACTTTTGCGATCCGATCAACGTCGTCGACTTCATTGCAGCTGAAGAGGGGGGACCCGGATTTCCTCCGCATCTCTCATCATGAAGCTCTTGGGATGGAAAAACGGAAGATTGCGCCGTTTTCGCTCGAACTGGAAACCTCAATCTGGCCCCCGTGCGCCTCTATCACGGATCGGCAAATCGACAAGCCCATACCCATGCCATACCCTTTGGTGGTGGCGAGCGAATCAAAGACGTGTCCGTAGATCTTCTCCGCGATTCCTTTCCCGGTGTCGCCTACCGATACCCAAACCATGTTGCCTTCACCGATGTGCGTTTGGATCTCAATGCGCTTCTCGCGTCCCCGGACCTCGCTCATTGATTCCAGAGCGTTGGTGATCAGATTTACGACGACCTGCTGTAGAAGAATGCGGTCGGCAAGCACCGCTTGGGACCCAGGCTCAAAGCTCGTGGAAATCGAGACGCCCTCGGCATCAATCCTTTCCTGTAAAACACTGAATACCTCCAGTATCGCCGCCTGGATGTCGATGGGCGCGATATTCGGACGGGATTCCTTGACCATGGAACGTATGCTGTGGATGATGCTCCTCGCACGGTCGCTGCTCTCGGAAATCTTCTCGAGCGCCTCTACAGCTTCCTCTAGTTGCGGAATCTCCCGATTCAGCCATCGAATTGCCGTGCGAGCGTATGTGCCCAAAGCCGTAATCGGCTGGCTGAGTTCGTGAACGATAAAAGCGGCGAGCTCGCCAAGTTCTGTCAATCTCGCAGCTTGGGCTAGCTTGGCCTGCGTTTCCCGGACACGGCGTTCAGCGTCAGCACGCCGCTTATGTTCTGCTTCGACGCTCGCATAGAGCTTTGCGTTTTCCACGGACACAGTTGCCTGAGATGCGAGAACTTCGAGCGTCCGGACACGCGTTCCGTTGAAGGCGCCAGCGATAAGGGCGTTCTCAAGATATAGCAATCCAGTCAGCACGCCTTGCTTGACAAGGGGCACGCACATAATGGACCTGGAATCATGAGCCCTCACATATCCGTCATACCCATACTGCGGGTCTTGCCGAGCATCTTCAATGACAACGGACCCCTTGCTGCGCAGCGCCAAATAGGCCACCGGCGCAGCCAGTAAATCAGAAGACAACGGCTGACGTAAAAGATCCATTTCGAGATGGCCTCGTACCAGCTTTGCCTGCGCAGCAACATGCAATGCGCTGTCTTCGAGGAAACAGAGGACCGCCCGCTCGGCGCCAGCATATTGAAGTGCGCTCTGGAGAATAACCTTGATGACTTGCGGCAAGGATATTTCGCCGGACAAGGCGCGCACGGATCGGAGCACGACCTCTGCTTCAAATCGATCCTCGCTCCACGTGCGTGCGCTTCCGAGTTCATGGAAATCGGTACTTCGGCCCGTCCGCAGCGAGGGGAATTCGGTCTCGAGGTGTTTTACCTTGGCGTCGGCGCCCCAGGTTGCATAAGCGGTTCTTGCTTGCTCCAAATACCCCTGCTGTGCGGAACGGAGACCGCAACGCCCGGCGGTTCGTGACGCCAGCTCTCTGGCAACACTCTGCAGGTGCATGTCATGCGACTGGTCCGCGATAGCGATGGCTTCCTCGTATAGGGCTAGACCGTTACCTTCGTCGTTCATTAGAACGGAAAGCTCGGCGGCGAGTAGCCTTTCGCGGGAGAGGAAATTATCCGGAGAGGATTTTGCCCAGCACTGCATTGTCTGGATGCGATCCATGGCCTGCTGGATATGAACTCCTCGTTCTGCTGGTGCAGAATCTCTTGCCAAAGCCAAAGCCAAACGCAACAGCCCGCTGTAGAAGACGAAGTCTGCGTTTTCCAGGAATGCAGGCGATGCCCAGGCCGTGTCTAGCGCGTGCCCCTCTGCAAGCAAAGCGTCAGCTAAATCGCCCCAGAGAAAGGCCGCCTGTAGGCGGTATGTCCAAAATGCGAACGCTGCAATGTGCCTTCGATACTTGCCGCTAGTGCAGTCAGCGAGTAGTTCAGCATAGTCGACACTCGAATCCGGCAGACTAATGTCCACCGGCATACCTCTTAGCTTGCGTATGAACCAGGCCTGTGCCATGAATGCATCAATGACGAGCGCGAATCTGGCTTCTCGTGCGAGCTTAAGGCCATCCTCCGCGACTTTCTGGGCTTCGGATAGCGACCCTCCACTGAAAAGGATGTTTGTGACAATGTGTCGGCGAGAATAGACCGCGAACGTCAAGTCGCCTTGGCGGCCGGTAAGCTCGGCCGCCTCTTCGAGATGCCGCTTTGCCTCTGCAGCAACTCCGGTCCAGGGAAGACTTAGCGACCCGTAGCACATCTGGACGCGGCCCTCGTAAAGCTTGAGGCCTCGCTCATTTGGCAGGCGCATGGCTACCTCGCCAAATATCGCGGTGGTCGCATAGTCTCCGAATTTGGCTCCTGCTACGAAACTCAGGCAAATATAGGCGTAGCTGGAGGCGTCACAAAGCCCGTACTCAAGACTCAGATTGATCATCCGAAGTATGAGAACTTCGACCATTTCCTTGCTTGTGAACTGCACGGCTGGAATGAGATCCGTCATGACGTCCATCGCGTTCCGGACGCGATCGTCGACCATAAACGGCAACGCCAGGAGCTCATCTGCGTTGCGGCCCTCGTACAGTTCCAGAAAACGGCGATACTCAAGTTCGAGGCTGCCCGGCTGGATTTCCCTCGATAGTTCGATGCCTGTCTCGTCGGCTAGATAACGATAGCCGATGTCAAGTGCCTTTTCCGTTTGACCTAGAGCCACATACGTGGCCAGGCGTAGTCGAACGAGTTCGGCACGATGTACAGAATCTAGAAGATCTGTTCGGATGGCAGCCAATCTTTCTGAGGCTGGCGCAACACGCATACATGCGAATTCGCATTCTCCAAGCCTCAATTCGATGAGCGACAGCAGGTCTCCATCGAGATTGACCCTGTTCTCCACAAACCTGCGGGCATCAACAAGATAGGAGATCGCGGATTCATATGCGGTGGCCTCTTTAGCTTTCAATGCGGCCTCGAATATGATGGACGCGAACTGCCGCCGGCGGGGATCGGCAGCCGGGAGAGTCGCCCGCGTAAGATGCTTCGCGATGACGAAGGCGCTGGTTCTCCGGTCGTTCTTGACAACGTGTTCCCGAAGATTGACACCGACTTCGACATGTTTCTCGTCTCGCTGTCGTTCACTCAGGGTCAGATAGACAGAATCTCGGACGCGATCGTGCGCAAATGCATATAGCCCGTCCCTCAGTTCAATGAGCTGTTCGTCCAATGCTTCTTGCAATGCCAGGGCAACCAGATTCTCAGGCGCAGACATCGCCGCCGACAAGGTATCAAGCGATGAAGGCTCGGCGAGGATCGCCAAATACTGTATTGCCAACAACGAATCTTCAGGCAACGTTGCTACGCGTGCCGACAAAAGGTCGACTACGTTCGAGTCATTTGACCTTGCTTCGACATCTGTCAGCGATGCGTTCCATTTACCCGTACTTTGGTCGTAGACCATCACGTCATCTGTGACGAGAGATCGTACAAGCTGGATGGTGTGAAGTGGATTTCCGCCAGCGCTACGCAGAAGTGCACTCACCAGTGTGTCGGCGCTGTCGGCGCTATTGGCAAGTACAGCGCTTAAAAGGCTGCCTACTTCCTGCTCGGAGAGGGGGCCGAGCGGCACTCTTTCGACTGCGTTGGTCGACAGAAACGGTTGTACGTGCGGACCTTGGTGCTCGATTTGCCTGTCGCGCATGGCCGCGATTAATACAACGTGGCGACAAAGGATGCTACGCATAACGTGCGATACGACCTCCAGCGTCGCTTCATCGATCCATTGCAAGTCGTCGAAGAACAACAGGAGTGGGCGATCGGCCGAACCGAACGCACTGAGTAACTTCGCAATAGCCTCCAGGAATCGCGATCGTTCTGCTTGGGGCGATACCGCTGGCTTGTGTGCCTGTTCCCCAAGGAGGCCCGTGAGGCTTGGGAAGATGGTCGTAATGATCGACGAATCGTCGGCCAGCGACTCCTGCAGCCGTTGCTGAAGTTGCTCGAATTGGGATGGGGGATAGGCGAGCGCCGCCCTTGACAGCGTATTCAACGCTCGGGAAAGGCTGCCGTAGGGGGTCACACCGTCCTCGAGCTCGCATTTGCCATGAGCGAACTCGAAGCTCTTGCCGTCAGACTCTTTTCGGAGATGATTAATGAGCGCGGTTTTTCCGATACCGGCCGGTCCCTCCACCAACCACAAGCTCCGCCTCTTCTCGCCGGCGCTATCGTGGATGGCGCGTCGAAGTAGGTCGACTTCAAGCCGGCGGCCAATCAGGGCTTCCGACTGAAATAGGCCGAGAGCACGTCGTTTCGGTACGGATGAGCCCGAGTTTGATTGATATAACGTCCTCAGTGCAACGAGTTCCTCTACGACGTCGAGCGCGGTCTGACAGCGTTCGTCCGGCTCCTTTGCGAGCAGCCGGCAAACGAGGTCGACAATCGGCCCTCCGGCATGGTGCCTAAGGTTTTCCAGCACGTCGTCGTCTGGGCGACGGGCGACATGCGCATGAACCAACTCCCATGGCGCCAGTCCGGGAAACGGGACCTCGCCGGTCAGCATGTGAAAATAGATGCAGCCCAGTGAATACAGATCTGAACGTTCGTCCGGGACCCGATTGACTCGACCAGTCGCTTCCGGGGCCACATAGTGCAGAAACTCACGATCAATCTCGTATTCGGCTCCATCTGCAGCGGCGAGAGCAAGCATGTGGCCTCGTGCACGAAAGCCGGTCAGCTTTGCACGATGGTCTGCGGGTTGAATCAGAATGTTCGAGGGCGTCAATCCACCATGCACCAGCCCAGCCTCATGCGAGGACACCAACGACATCGCCACGTGAAGGGCATGCCGAAGAAATTCGTCCGGCGCCATTGCACTGGAGACGAGTTCAGACAGAAATTTTCCGCCGGGATCGTCTAGCAAGAGCGCGGGGTTCTGATTGTGCACGGCAAACCGTAAGGGACGGAGGGCAAAATCTGCCACCAGCTTATCCCTGATGTCGTACTCGTAGCGCAACTGCTCCCGAGTTGCGTCCGAAACCGGCGCTAGCGGTATGGCAGCGATAAGCGTCGAGTGCAGAAGCTGAGCACGATAGAGTTCGACTGGACCTTTGCGAAGCAACGTGAGCTTCGCGCCAGCCAAGCCATCAACTTCATTGATATTTTTTTTCAGAATCCTCTCCAGCGATGGCGGAGTACCTGGTGTTCAAAGCCGGCTGCCCTTGGGCATCCGTTGGCGATGCACATGCCGGCCGAATTTCGCTCGTTTGTCGTGCTGAATCCTCTGCTGCGGCAGGGCATTTGGGTCGCAGTACTTTGCCATACATTCCTTCGGGTAACGGTCCTCGAGTCACAGTATTGAGGGAACGATGTGGCGGCGCGGGGCGATTTCACACGCCACTGGGTAGAAAGGTCGCCGGGAGCATCCACCAGACTATCGAACCGAGAAGTCGCCATCCTGCGCTACCCGTTCAGTGGATGCTGTCCGGGAACTCACCAAATGGTTGTTGACAGGTTAGTCCATAATTGGCTAATCTACTACCCATGGTGAGACCACGAGAATTCGATCGCGACGCAGCTTTAGAAAGGGCGACCCGCGTCTTCTGGGCCAAGGGCTTTGCTTCGACGTCGACAGAAGATTTGCTGGCTGCCATGAATATTGGCCGGCAGAGCATGTACAACGCGTTTGGCGACAAGCGCTCGCTCTATATGGAGGTGCTGCAGACCTACCACCAGAACATGGTCGGTCTGCACCTGAAGCGACTCAATGGCGAGTCGTCGCCTCTTGAAGGAATCCGCGCGTTGCTGCGAGCGCTGGCGCCGTCAGATGATGAGCAACGCTCGCTCGGTTGTCTTGGCGTGGGTGCGGTCGGAGAGTTTGGTACCTCTGACCCGGAGTTGCTCCGTATCGCTCATGCGGTATCGCAAGCGGTGAGTAAGCGGATTGCCGAGCGAATTGTCGAGGGCCAGGCGTCAGGCATCATTGATTCTGACGTTCAGCCGGCGACAGCGGCAGCTTTTATCCTCACCACGATGAGTGGTCTCCAATTGGCTGCTCGCGCCGGGGCCACGATGGCGGACTTGCACAAGCAAGCAGATTTCGTAGTGAGTCGCCTGAAGGCGGCATAGACGCTCCCGTACGTGTCATTTTTTGAGGGCCCTGTACGGGGTCTTTTTTTGGTTAGTTATTGACTGAACGATCAATAAAGGAAAGTCCTTGCATAAACAAAACCCCTCTCCCAAGACTGCGCTGGTTTTTGGTGGCTCGCGTGGTATCGGCGCTGCCGCAGTCGAGCGCCTCGCTCAGGAAGGTTTCAACGTTGCGTTCACATTCGCCAGCAGCGTGGACAAGGCAAATGCCCTGGCGGAACGTATTGCCTCACAAGGCGTCGGCGCTCTCGCTATCCAGGCAGATAGCGCTGACCCGGTCGCGATCCGCCAGGCAGTAAAGGAGGCCACGGCCCGTTTTGGGAACCTCGATGCCGTGGTGGTGAACGCGGGGATCTTGCGAGCCGGTACCGTTGACGCGGTGAGCCTGGAGGATCTCGACCAGATGCTGAATGTGAACGTCCGTGGTGTGTTCCTCTCCATCCAGGCTTCAGTGCCGCATCTGAATGACGGCGCTCGTATTGTCACCATCGGTAGCAACGTTGCACTGCATACGCGCACGCCAGGATTCAGCGTTTATCAACTGACCAAAACCGCAGTCGCCGGCATGGTCAAGGGCGTGGCGCTCGATCTCGCATCGCGAGGTATCACTGTCAACAATATCCAGCCAGGCCCGACCGAAACTGACATGACTGCGGGATCGACTGAGGTTCTTGCAGGAATGAACCCGCTTAAGCGCGTTGGCCGCCCATCGGAAATCGCAGGCTTGATTGCCTACCTCGTCGGTGATGACGCACGCTATGTCACAGGCGCGAGCATGACGATTGACGGTGGATTTACGCTGTAAGCGTGCCCTTCACTAACGTCGGCGGGGCGGCGACCAGAACCGTCTGCCTCGCGGCACGCGCGCGGATATTGATATTGCGTCCCTGGCGAACGGCACCGAGTTTGCTTGCCGTTGCCTTGCGGGCGCTGCGCACATTGTTTTGCGTTTTCTGAACGACCATTACGGAAACAGAGGAAGAGTAATGAAAGCGGTTGTCATGAAGGAAGTTGGCGATGTCGATGTACTGGAGTACGTTGACCGTCGGGATCCCGAACCCGGGCCAGGCGAGGTCTTGGTCGGTGTTGAGGCTGCGGGCGTGAACTTCATGGATATCGGTGTCCGCCAAGGTATGGCTTGGACCGGCGTGTCCAATCCGAAGATTCTCGGCGTCGAAGGGGCAGGGATTGTGCTGGCGGTCGGAGAAGGCGTAAGCGACTTTGCCATCGGGGATCGCGTGGCATGGGTCTACGCAGCCGGTAGCTACGCCGAGATGATTACGGTTCCAGCCGACGCGCTAGTACCGCTGCCCCACGACATCGACTTCCGCACTGCGGCGTCGTTGATGATGAACGGGCTGACGGCGAGCCACTTCGCTACGGAGTTCTACCCGGTGCAGGAAGGTGACATCGCATTGGTGCATGCGGCGGCCGGCGGCGTCGGCTCGCTGCTGACGCAAATCATCAAGCTGCGCGGGGGACGGGTAATCGGCCGCGTTTCATCGGAGTCCAAGCGGAGCATGGCGATGGAGGCTGGCGTCGACGATTTGCTGGTCGACCGGGACGGCACTTTCGTTGACGCCGTCATGCGTCTAACGAATGGCGAAGGTGTGCACGTGGTCTACGATGGGTCGGGGCCGGCATCGTTCCAGGCGTCTCTGAATTCTCTGCGGCATGCAGGAACCTTTTGCTGGTTTGGCCCGGTGCTGGACGAGTCCAGGGCGGTAGAGCTGTTCAGTTTGCCGAAGAGTATCAAGATCGGTTTCGCGGTGTTCTCCGACCACGTTCGCACGCCGAAACGATTGCGTGAGCGCTCGGCGCAGCTATTCGACTGGGTACGCCAAGGCAAAATCAAGGTGTTCAACGGCGGCGAGTACGCGCTCGCCGACGCGGCGAGGGCCCATGCCGACATGTGGAGTCGGAAGACGTCGGGCAAGCTGGTGCTGGTCCCGTAGGCGGCTTCGTCTGGCGGCCTGGCGGTGCCATGAAGCAAGCGGCAATACCCCTCAAAATGTCACTCCAGTGCCCGCAACCTCTCCGCCGATATCACGGACTCCACCCCACTTAGGAGAACATATGACGAGCGTCAGCAACACATCATCTGCATCTGTCGCATCTGCGCCGGCGCAGCAGCCGTCAACGACGATGAGCAGCGACATCCGTGAGGGCCACCTGAAATCGGCGATTCCGTTGTCGGAAGCGTGGGCTCCGCAATTTCTCGTCAAGGGTGATCTGGACGGAAATCTGCAACTGAGCCAAGACGAATTTGTCAGTCTTTTGGGCCAAGCCAGCGTTGAGAAGGACAAGGCGCTGGCACTGTTCAAGGATTTTGGCGGCACGGAAAAGCAGGGCATCAACGTGGATCAGTTTGTCACGGGCATCAGGAATGCCAATGCGCGTGGTGAGACGGCGTTCAATCAAATGACCAGTGCCCTGTTCTACGGCAAGGATGGAAAGCCGGGGACCGAAGGCTTGCAAGATTTTCTGCGGGCTGGCTATTCGCTCGCCGAGAGCTACTGGACTAGCCACCCGCGATCATAAGAGCGGAGGGCGCGCAGTCTACCTATTGAGTGTTCGCCCTCTACTACCCGTTCTACGTGGGCAACGACCGACCCAAAGCCGCTTTTCTACGCAAAGCCCTATCAATGCCCGCTGAATGTCCGTTGCTTACGCTCGTCACGTTCAATGCCGTGAGTCACGAACATCCGCACGACGCGCGGGGTACGGGGTGATCAACCTGTGCCAGTCATAAATCACCTGTTCAGGATCAAGTGTCCGCTTGCGACTGTCGCGCGCTGCGCCAGGTCCGGTCCAGCACCATCCGGTACGAAAACCGCTCGGCCGGATGAACCGACCATGCCATCTCGATAAGGTTGCCGCCGCCGTCGCGATACTGACGGTTGATCCACAACCCGGCAGTGCCGGGCGGCATCCTGAGCAGTCCGGCAATATCGGGCGGGAGCGCGGCCGCATGAATGACTTGCTCGATTCGCGCGACGGAAACATTGAACTGTTGCTCGATCAGGTGAAACACCGAGGCCTCGATGTCCTGCTCGGCACCGCGCACACCGCGGTAGTCAGGATGAACCCAAACCTCGTTGTAGCAGATCGGAGTATCGGACCCTTCGCCAGTGCGCACGCCCCGGATTACAAGCCAGAGCTGACTCTGATACGGATGGAGCACGGGGTCGGCATCGTCGCCCACTTCGCGCAGGTCGCGCGACAGCACATGCATGCGTGTGGTCGCCGCGTACTGGAGCAGGTCGCCCACCTGGCCCACCGCCAGTTCGTAGCCTTGTTTGGCGCGGGCCGCCGTCACGACCGTGCCCACGCGCGGCGTACGCTTGATCAGTTCAAGCCTGACCAGCCGCTCGATGGCGGCGCGCACAGTGTGGCGGCTCGCCCCGAACTGCTTGCACAGTTCCATCTCGGTCGGGAGTTTGCTGCCCACCGGGTACTTGCCCGATTCGATTTCCGCATGCAGGCTGCGGGCGAGAGCGAGATAGCGGGGGCTGGCGTCGCCGCGCACACTGGTGGCTGCGTCGGTAAAATCGTCTGGGAGGGTGCCGCCTTGTTCCATGAATTGCAGTGCTGGCGTCAGGTGAAGGATTGAAACGGAGCATAGCCGGGACGAGTCGTGACGGGCAAGCGCTGTCGTGCTGCCGTGCCCTCGCCGTCAGCCGTCAAAGTCAGTTGTCCTGGCGGCTGGCCTTGCGCGGCCACCCCAGAACAGTAATCCGGCCGCCAGCACGGGCACGCCCGCCAGCGCCAGGTATGCCAGGCCGAGGCTGTTCACGCGCTGCGCGAAATAGCCGAAAGCGGCCGGGCCGGATACCACCCCGAAATAGGTGCAGAACAGCGCGCCGCCCGTTACCGACGCCACGCGCCCGGGCGGGGCAAGCCGCGCAACTTCGCCCAGGTAGACCCCGTTCCATCCGATCGCAGTCGCGCCGAGCAGGGCGGCCACCAGGCAGAGCGGCACCAGCGTCCACTGGGCCGTGAACATGCCCGTTGCCACGGTGCCCGCGCTCATCAGTATCGCCAGCAGGATCAGCACGCCACGCGGCGCGCGTGCCATATCTGCGAGATGACCCCATGCGATGCGCCCGGCAATGCCTGCACCCTGGGCAACCGCATAGATCAGGCCGGCCTGCGTCAGCCCGATGCCAATCTCGGTGGTCAGGTACGTCATCAGATAGCCGCTCACCGAGAGCTGGCAGGCCGAGAACAGCAACGAGACCGCGGCCATCGACCGCAGGCGGCGATCGCCCAGCACATCGCCGAACATCTGGCGCAGGTTCGCCGCCAGCACGAAGCCGCCGGACGCGGCATCGTCGTGCGTGGCCCGCAACGGCTGGCTCAGCATGGCGATGGCGAGCGCTGTTGCCGCGAGGGCGCCGAATGCGGCCTGCCACGACGTAAGGGCGGCCAGCGGAGGCAGCACGGCGCCGGCCAGCAGGCCCCCGAGCGGCACACCCGTCTGCTTGAGCGAGAACACGAAACCCATGCGCCCGGCCGAAGTGGTGCGCGCAAGGATCTGCGAACTGGCGGGCGTGATCGGGCCGTAGCCCAGGCCGCTGGCAAGCGCGGCCAGCGGCCGCAACTCCGGCACGCCGGTCGCCAGCATGCCGAGTGCCGCCGCCTGGGCCACCAGGCCAAGCTGCGACGCGCGTACCGGCCCCCATGCCCCGACCATTCCGGCGCCGGCCAGGCTGCCGGCCATGCCGCCCACGTAGACCAGCGACAGGAACAAGCCGACGCTGGTCAGCGTCACGCCGGGGATCGCGGGCGCCAGCACCGCGAAAGACAGCGTGGCGGCCGTTGCCAGCATCTGGATGGCCAGCGTGCTGGCTAGCATGAGCGCTGGCCGGCCAGCGGCGGGCAGGGCAGCGGTCATGAAGCGTGACGTTTGTCGAAGGCCCACACCGATTCGAAGTCCATCAACGTGTTGAAGCGCGGGAAGTCGTAGAGCTGATCGCCAATGCCCAGCGATGTGCGGTTCGCCTGGAGATGGCCGTAGACGTTCTCCAGCGCCTTGCCCATCGCCAGGAAACCAACCGCCGGATAGATGGCGATGGCAAAGCCCATTTGTTCCAGCGTGTCGGCGGGCAGTACCGGGGTGCGGCCGGTTTCCACCACGTTGACCAGCAGCGGCAGGTCGAAGGTGCGGCCGATGATCTCCAGCTCCTTTTCCGACTCGGGTGATTCGACGAAGAGGATGTCGGCCCCCGCCTTCGCATAGGCTTCGGCACGGCGCAGCGCTTCGTCCAGCCCCAGCGTGGTGCGGGCGTCGGTACGGGCCAGGATCAGGAAGTCGCGGCTTTCGCGCGCTTCCACGGCAACCTGGATCTTCCTGACCATGTCGTCGGCCGGAATCACCCGCCGGCCCGGTGTATGGCCGCATTTCTTCGGGAATTCCTGGTCTTCGAGCTGGATCACGCTGGCTCCCGCGCGCTCGTAGCCGCGCACCGTGTGTGCGACATTGAGCAAGCCGCCGTAGCCGGTATCGCCGTCGCAGATCATCGGCACCGTGGCCGCCGAGCAGAATGCACCCACGCGGTTGACCATGTCGGTGTAGGTGGCAAGCCCAGCGTCGGGCAGGCCCAGGTACGACGCAACGGTGCCGTAGCCGGTCATGTAGAGGCAGTCGAATCCCATGCGGGTGGCGATGCGCACGGAGATCATGTCGAACACGCCGGGTGCTGCGATCAGGCGCTTGCGCGCGAGCAGTTCGCGCATCGACGGGCGGGCGGCGGGCTGGGAAGGTGTGGCGGTCATCAGGCGGCTTCCTTGACGGGATAGATACGGAGTTTCATGCCGTGGGCGTTTGCCATGCGGGCTTCGAAGGCACGGATCTCGGGCGTGATGCCGATGCCGCGGAATCCGCCGCGCACGCACGCGGCGTCCACGTCCTTGTAGGCATCGAGCCAGCCCAGTGGCAGCGGCTGCGCCTGCGGCAGCGACAGCCACAGGCGGAACAGATGCCGCTTGCGCTCCGGCTCGGGGTGGTCCTCGTACTCGGTGCGAGAATGCAGCACGATATGGTTGTTCAGCAACTGGATATCGCCCGGCTGCAGGTCCATGTCGTAGCGCAGATCCTCGCGCGCCAGCAGCGCGTCGAACAGGTCGAGGGCCTCGGTCTGTTGCGGTGACAGGCGCGGCACGTCAGGAAAGCTGGCCTGCGCGCCCTTGATGTGGTTGCGGATGTGGCGGCAGGCAAAATGCCCGTCGCGCACCCCGAAGATCGGTGCGGCGTACCACGGCGCCTCTTCGGGCGCCTGTTCTCCCTGCCGGCTGAAAATCAGCGGCTTGTACAGCTCGGCGGCCAGGTCGGGGCGCAGCCGCACCAGTTCGTTGTGCGCGGCGATCGAGCTGGTGATCAGGCTGGAGCCCCCCGACTTTGCCGTGCGCACGCAGAACAGGCCTACCATGTCGCTGCCATCGGCGTGGAAGTCCAGGCCCGAGCGCGTGTTGTAGCCGCGCCCCGTGTTGGAGCGATAGGTGCCCCCTGCATCGCGCACATCCGACACGAACTGGCTCAGCTTGCCTTGCGGGCGTGCCACGCCCAGCAGCAGGCCGATGCCCCAGAACAGCTTGCGCAGCGCATCGGTGTCCCAACGGTCGACCGGAAAGCCGCGCAACAGCTTGAGTCCGAAGCCGCCCTGCGTTTCGTCGATCAGGGCCACCAGGCGGCGACGCACGCGCGCGTCGAGCGGAAAATCCTCGATCGACATGTCGAACATGTGCTTGCCGGTGGCCAGCGCATGGCGCAGCGCGTGTTCGAGCGCCGCGACTTCATCGGCGTCCAGCACGTGAATCCAGCCTTGGTCGCGTTCCATGTCGGCGCGCGTCCAGCCTCCTGGCACCGGGCGGATCGTATCCCTGGAGGGAATGTCGTTCGTGTTCGTGTTCGTGTTCATATGCGCTTGTCTCACTCCGCTTGCAGGTTGACTTCCTTGGCCAGGCGTTGCCAGAACTCGAAATCCTTCTTTACCTGGACGTTGAATTCGTCCACCGACTGGGCCACCGGCGTGGCGGCCTGTTCGGCCAGGATTTCCTTCATGTCCGGCGCCATCACGATGTCATGCACTTCCTTCTGCATGCGCTCCAGTGCCGCCCTGGGTGTCTTCGCCGGGGCATAGAGGCTGTATGACGTGTACACCTCGAAATCCTTCATGCCCGATTCGATCATGGTCGGTACGTTGGGCAGGGCGGAAGCGCGCTGCGCGCCGGTCACAGCCAGTGGGCGCAGTTTGCCGGACGTGATGAACGGCTTCGCGGTCAGCACGCTGGTGACGCCAACGGTGGTCACGCCGCCAATCACGTCGGTCATCAGCGGCGAGCCACCCTTGTAGGCCACGTTCACCATGTCCAGGTGCTGATACTTGTTGTACATCTCGCCCACCAGCCGCGTCATGTTCTCGGAGCTGCCGTAGGAATACTTGTCCGGCTTCGCCTTGACATGTTTGGCGAACTCCACCGCGTTCGTGGCCGGGAACGTGCTCTGCGTGACAAACACCAGCGGCGACTTGCACACCATCGTTACGCCGATCAGGTCGGTGAACGTGTCGTACGGCATTTTCTTGTACAGGATGGGGTTCAGCAGATGCGTGTTCACCACCAGCACGTAGGTGTGACCGTCCGGCGCCGACTTGGCGACGAAATCGGTGCCGATAATGCCGTTGGCGCCGGGGCGGTTGTCCACCACCACCGGCTGCTTGAGCCGTGGCGTCAGTCGCTCCGCCAGGCGTCGGGCCACGATGTCGGTGCCGCCGCCTGCCGAATACGGCACGACGATCCGTACCGGCTTGTCGGGGAATTCGGCCCGGGCTGGCACGGCCAGCACCGTCAGGCCGAGGGCTATCAGCGTGAGTTTCTGTGGGGCGAACATGCTTTTGTCTCCTCTTTCCTGCGACGTAAAGAAGTCCGGCTCTGCGGCTGGACCGGAATCGTCGTGTCCGTATTTATTCTTTTGTCCGGACAAATTGTGAGACAAGCATAGGAATCCGGTCGCGTGCCCGCAAGGCAAGATGGCTCGGTGCTTTCCCTAACGCGCCCTCGGCCACGCGCTACTTGGGGAAAACACCAAGTTTGCATACGAATGCAAGAAATCTAACCTGCATACGTATGCACAACCCAACCCGGAACTCTCCATGATTCGTTACCTCAAGCGTGGCCGCGACGTTCAGGCGCGCGCCGACGACGACACCGCCGTCCGCAACACCGTTGAAGGCATCATCCGCGACATCGAGACGCGCGGCGATGCAGCCGTACGCGAATACAGCAAGAAGTTCGACAACTGGGAGCCGCAGGACTTCCGTCTGTCGGACGCCGCGATCGAACGCGCAATGAAGAGCCTGTCGGCACGCGAGCTGGAAGACATCCGGTTTGCCCAGGCCCAGGTCCGCAACTTTGCCCAGATCCAGCGCGACTCCATGCTGGACGTGGAAGTGGAAACCCGCCCCGGCGTATTCCTTGGCCACCGCCACGTGCCGATCAACGCCGTCGGCTGCTACATCCCGGGGGGCAAGTATCCGCTGCTGGCCTCGGCGCACATGAGCGTGCTGACGGCGAAGGTGGCAGGGGTCAAGCGCGTGGTGGCGACGGCACCGCCGTTCCACGGCGAGCCGCATCCCGCCATCGTGGCCGCCATGCACATGGCCGGCGCGGACGAGATCCTGGTGCTGGGCGGTGTGCAGGCCGTGGTGGCGATGGCGGTGGGGACATCCAGCATCGCGCCCGTGGACATGCTGGTCGGCCCGGGCAACATGTTTGTGGCCGAGGCCAAGCGCCAGTTGTTTGGCCGCGTTGGCATCGACCTGTTCGCAGGCCCCACCGAGACGCTGGTGATTGCCGACGACTCGGTCGACGGCGAAATCTGCGCGGTCGACCTGCTGGGCCAGGCCGAGCACGGCCTGACCTCGCCGGCCGTGTTGCTCACGGATAGCGAAGCGCTGGCGCACGCCACGATGGCGGAGATCGACCGGCAGCTCAAGATCCTGCCCACGGCGCAGATCGCCGCGAAGGCCTGGGCCGATTTCGGCGAGGTGATCGTCTGCGATTCGCGCGAGGAGATGCTCCAGAAGGCCGACGAAATCGCCTCGGAGCACGTGCAGGTGATGACCCGCGATCCCGACTGGTTCCTGAACAACATGACCAACTACGGCGCGCTGTTCCTGGGCCCGCGCACCAACGTGGCCTACGGCGACAAGGTCATCGGCACCAACCACACCCTGCCCACCAACAAGGCCGCGCGCTACACCGGCGGGCTGTGGGTCGGCAAGTTCCTGAAGACCTGCACGTTCCAGCGCGTGACCACGGACGCGGCCAGCGCGGAGATTGGCGAATACTGCTCGCGCCTGTGCCACATGGAGAATTTTGCCGGCCATGGCGAGCAGGCCAATATCCGCGTGCGCCGCTATGGCAACCGTCCGGACGTGCCGTGGTACGAGCCGGTGCCGGAGCTGCAGCCGTGACATCCGCGACATCCGTGACGCCTCTGCCGGTGTTCGGTGGCTTCCGCCTTGACGGCAAGCGCGCTCTCGTCACCGGTGGCGGTCGCGGCCTGGGGCTCGCGGCGGGTTGGGCACTGGCGCAGGCCGGTGCCGAGGTCACCCTCGCGGCCCGATCCGGTGTCGAACTGGAGGCCGCCTGTGCCGCGATTCGTGCGCAGGGCGCAAGCGCCGACTTCCTGGTGCTTGACGTGACCGATCCGGTGGCAGTCCAGCGCGAGATCGGCAGCCGCCCGCCGTTCCAGATCCTGGTCAACAACGCGGGGATGAACCGGCCGAAGCTGCTGACCGACACTGCCGACGAAGACATTGACGCGGTCTTTGCGCTCAACGTGAAGGCCACCTTCTATGTCTCGCGCGAGGTCGCCCGCAGCCTGCAGGCGGCGGGCCTGCCAGGATCGATCATCAATGTTTCGTCGCAGATGGGGCACGTGGGCAGCCCGCGCCGCACGCTGTACTGTGCCAGCAAGCATGCGGTGGAGGGCATGAGCAAGGCGCTGGCGTGGGAGCTTGGTCCGGCAGGCATCCGCGTCAATACGCTGTGCCCGACCTTTATCGAGACGACGCTCACCGCGCCGATGTTCGAGGACGCGTCGTTCCGACGCTTCGTGCTCGACAAGATCGCGCTGGGCCGGCTGGGCCGGATCGACGAGGTGATGGGCCCGGTGGTATTCCTCGCCAGCGACGCTTCCAGCCTGATGACGGGCAGCGCGCTGATGCTCGACGGCGGGTGGACGGCAGCATGAAGAAGGTCACCGCCCACGACGTGGCGCGGCTGGCGGAAGTCTCGCAGTCCGCTGTCAGCCGCGCCTTCACGCCCGGCGCCAGCGTGGCGCCGGAAACGCGCGAACGCATCGAGACGGCGGCGCGCAAGCTGGGCTACCGGCCGAACGCCATCGCGCGCAGCCTGATCACGCGCCGCAGCCGCATCATCGGGCTGGTGATGAGCTATCTGGAGAACCAGTTCTATCCGGTGGTCATCGAGCGGCTATGTCAGGCACTGCAGCAGGACGGCTATCACGTGCTGCTGTTCATCAGCCAGACGGAAGACGCCGACGACGTGCTGACGGACATCCTGCAGTACCAGGTCGATGGCATCGTCATGGCGTCCACGACACTGTCGTCGGCGCTTGCCAACGACTGCATCAATGCCGGGATTCCCGTGGTGCTGTTCAATCGCGTGGCGAAGATGGGGGCCATGGGAGCCTATTCCACCAGTTCGGTGACCTCGCAGAACCGGGACGGCGGGCGGATGGTCGGGGAAATGCTGGTGCGCAGCGGGCATCGCCGCATCGCCTGGCTGGCTGGCGCGGAGAACGCGTCAACCAGCCGCGACCGCGAGGCGGGCCTGCGCGATGCGCTGGCTGCCGCCGGCTTGCAACTGCATGCCCGCGCGGTTGGTCACTATGACTTCGGCGAGGCAAGGCGCGCGGTGCTGGCCCTGTTCCAGGACCCCGGCAACCGGCCCGATGCGCTGTTCGCCGCCAACGACCACATGGCCATCGCGGCACTGGAAACCCTGCGTGCCGAACTGGGCATGCAGGTGCCGCGCGATGTGTCCGTGGTGGGGTTCGACAATGTGCCCCAGGCCGCATGGCCGTCGTTCGATCTGACAACCGTGCAGCAGGACATCGAGAAGATGGTGGATGCCACGCGCACCTTGCTGTTCGACCAGATTGGCGGCCAGGTCATGGCGCGCACCGTGGATGTGCCGTGCGAGCTCGTGGAGCGCGGCACCGTGCGCGTGCGCGATGCCATCGCTGATTCGCCAGCCACCAGAAAACCCACATCGAAGCGCACATAGGGGCCGCCCGAACGGATCTCGTTGCCCGCGCTGTCGCTGACGAGGTAGCCCTCATTGCCGACATCGGACCCGACGCACCCGTGCATCAAAGACATGGGCATAAGGTGCTGTAAGCGACACCTTATGGTCAGGCCTTCCGTCACATGTTACGCCCCGGCATACGCACAATTACCTAATGCTGCGATGCGACATTCCTTCTGCTACAATTCGGGAAAACCCCATAAGGGTTATCCCTGAAAAGGAAGGACGCCATGAACACCCAATCCGACATCAAGCTGACCGATCAACTGGAACGCGACCTGATCGACCGCGAACTGGGCACCCAAAGCCTGGGCTTTGCCAATGACGTGAAGCGCGCAGTTGCTGCCATCCAGAACATTTTCACCCGCCTGCAGGCGGAAGCGCGCAAGGCCAAGGTGGTCTACGCGAACGGCTGATCGGTATCGGCTGATAGCAGTACAGGCGGCGCTGCAAGCGTCGCAGCATTGAAAACCGGCCCGCCGCGCACCGAATACAAGGTGCGCGGCGGGCCGGTTTTTTGCTTTTGGCGTGGCGTGTCGAACCGCTCGGATCAGCGCTGGATGTCGATGTTATCGACGCGATCGGGGTAGAACGCCACATATCCGGCGATTTGCAACACGGCGTCGTGCGGGTGTTCGTACGTCCAGACGGCATTGTTGCCCCGGGCCCCGGCTGCCGCGATGCTGAAGTACGCGGCGTCGCCCTTGTACGGGCAATGGCTGGCGTGTGCGGTCCGGGTCAGTTGCGACATGTCCACGTCGTCGCGCGGGATGTACTGGACGGCCGGGTAGGACGCTTCCTGGAGGTTCAGGGCGCGCGTGGTATCGGCGATCACGCGGCCGCCGGCCGTGACGACAACGCGTGCGCGCTGCGGGGTGATGGTGATGGGATGGTCCGGGCCGGGGATCTTGACGGGCTTGTCAGTCATGGCGACTCCTTGCCTTGGGTGCGACGGCGGAAAAAATGAGGCGCGGCAACGATGCCGCGCCTGCGCCGGCCTGACGCACGCCTGAGAGTCGTACGTGCCCGCGCCAATCATGAAAAAACCGCCACGGAGGTGACGTAAGGCTGGAAGGGAGAGAGAGCCTGCAGCCCTGAGCAAGACGATAACGCGACCGATCGTTGCGAAAAAGCGCAACGGCGGAACACACTTTTCGGGGTTCTAAAACAATGGCCCCGTCCAAGCGGGGCCATGAGCAGTCAAATCGTCGAAAAAGACGCGGGGAAAGGCTCAGCTTCGGGACTGTTCCTCGATCCACAGAGACAGGCGCACCTTGTAGGCCTGCTGGATATGGCGGCGCGTGATCTGTTCGGCCTGTTCGGGGTTGCGTGCCTCCAGGGCCTCCACCAGCGCCATATGTTCCTCGTAGGACCCACGTGCCCGGCCCGGCACGGCCAGCGTGGACCGGCCCAGCAGCGCCATCGACTCGTGCAGCGACCGCAGCGTCTTGAGCAGGTAGCGGTTGTGGGCGCAGCGGTGCAGGGTTTCGTGGAACAGGCGGTTGTTCATCGCCAGCTTGTCCGGATCCGACGCGAACGACAGGTCGCGTTCGACGATATCGCGCAGCAGCGAGATTTCCACATCGGTGGCATGGCGCGCCGCCAGCGCGGCTGCCGTCGATTCCAGCACCTCGCGCATGACATAAAGTTCGCTGACCATGCTGGCATCGAGCCGGGTCACCATCATGCCCCGGTTCGGCTCGTTGACGACCAGGCCTTCGGATTCCAGTCGGGACAGCGCTTCGCGCACCGGCGTGCGCGACAAGCCTAGCGTTTCGGCCAGCTCGACTTCACGCAGACGGGTTCCCGGTAGCAGTTGGCCTGCCTGGATGGCGGCACGCAGTTGTTGATAGGCCCGCTCGGAACGCGGCAACGAAGCACTCTGGTCGCCGTCGGCGCCAGCCAGGTCCGTAGGAAGCATGAAAAACGTGAAGTGGGTAACCAAGACACGAGAGTCTACCCGAGATCGCCGCCGGGCCTTTTGTCAAAAGGGAAACTGCGTCGTCGACAGCACCTGCTTGAGGACCATGAACGAGCGGATCTGCCGTACGCCGGGCAGATAGAGCAGTTGCTCGGCATGCAGCCGGTTGAAGCTCTCGCTGTCCCGCGTGCGCACGAGCATGAAGTAGTCGAATTCCCCGGTGACCACGTGGCACTCCATGCAGCCCGACACTTTTTGCGCGGCGGTCTCGAATTGTGCGAAGGATTCGGGCGTGGATCGGTCGAGTACCACGCCGATCATGACCAGCATCCCGGCGTCCAGCGCCTTGGGGTCCAGCAGCGCCACGATGCCGCGAATCAGGCCCATTTCCTTGAGTCGCTCCACCCGCCGCAGGCAGGCCGGCGGGCTCAGATTGACCTTCGCCGCCAGCGCCACGTTGGAGATCGACGCATCCTGCTGCAGCGCGCGCAGGATGGCCTTGTCGGCGCGGTCCAGCGTGTCGACGTGCGCCGGGGCCGGCGTTGCAGGCGCTGCGGATGGGGCAGGCTGCCCGGCTTTGGTGCGAAATTTTGTTTCTTTCAAGGCAATTTCACCGGAATAAATAAAAGGAATGGCGTCTTTAGATGGATGAATAGTGTTTCGCGCGGCCATTCTTTGCAAGCACGTTTCGTGGCTTTTTTTCTAGGATTGAGTCCATCGCCCTCAACCCCGGAGCAGCCACCATGAACCTGAAGCGCTTTCCTCGCCATGCCCTGACGTTTGGTCCCACCCCGATCCAGCCCCTGCAGCGCCTGTCCGAACATCTTGGCGGCAAGGTGGCGCTCTATGCCAAGCGCGAAGACTGCAACAGCGGCCTGGCATTCGGCGGCAACAAGACCCGCAAGCTCGAATACCTGATTCCCGATGCCCTGGCGCAGGGATGCGACACGCTGGTGTCGATCGGCGGCATCCAGTCCAACCAGACGCGCCAGGTTGCCGCCGTGGCCGCGCACCTGGGGCTGAAGTGCGTGCTGGTGCAGGAAAACTGGGTCAACTATGCCGATGCCGTCTACGACCGCGTGGGCAATATCCAGATGTCGCGCATGATGGGCGCCGACGTGCGGCTGGTGGCCGATGGCTTTGACATCGGCATCCGCAAGAGCTGGGAAGAGGCCATGGAAAGCGTGCGCCAGGCTGGCGGCAAGCCGTATCCGATTCCCGCCGGCTGTTCGGAGCATCCGCTAGGCGGGCTGGGATTTGTCGGGTTTGCCGAGGAAGTGCGCGCGCAGGAGGCCGAACTGGGATTCAGGTTCGACTACATCGTGGTGTGTTCGGTCACGGGTAGCACGCAGGCCGGCATGGTGGTCGGCTTTGCCGCCGATGGCCGCGCAGACCGCGTGATCGGTATCGACGCCTCGGCCAAGCCGGAGCAGACCCGCGCGCAGATCCTGCGCATCGCCAGGCATACGGCGGGGCTGGTGGAGTTGAACCGCGACATTGCCGATGCCGATGTGGTGCTCGACACGCGCTATGGCGGCCCGGAATACGGCCTGCCGTCGGAAGGCACGCTCGAAGCGATTCGTACCTGCGCACGGTACGAAGGCGTGATGACCGATCCGGTGTACGAGGGCAAGTCGATGCACGGCATGATCGACATGGTGCGGCGAGGCGAATTCCCGGCGGGGTCGCGCGTGCTTTATGCCCACCTGGGCGGCGCGCCCGCGCTGAGCGCCTACAGCTTCCTGTTCCGCAACGGCTGAGCGGCGCTCACAGACGTAGTAGATCCTCCACGCGCTGGCGGCACAGCCGGACAAACTGCTGTGCCGCCGTGGACTGCCCCTGGCCCGGATGAAAGGCCAGGATGGCGCGAAAGCGCACGGGGCCGGCAAACGGCACGCTGCGCAGGCCCAGCGCCGTATAGGTGCGCGCCACCAGCGGATTGGTAATGGCGAGGCCCACGCCCGCCAGCACCATTGCGCATTGTGTATGGCTGTAAGGGGTCGTCGCGACAAACCGTGCCGTGTGGCCGTGCCCGGCGAGCGCGGATTCCAGTTGCCGCTGGGCCGGATCGCCTGCATCGAGCCCGATCAACGGGGCATCGGCCAGATCCGAGGCGCCCACCCGGGCCCGGCCGGCAAACGGATGCGTGGCCGGCACGATGCAGACCGCCGGCACCGCGTAGAACTCCGAAGCGGTCAGCCCGCTCGTGTCCACTTCGTCGCCCATGAACGCCAGGTCCAGTTCGCGCTGGAGCAGCCGTTCGCGCAGGCCGCGCGAACTGTCTACCTCCAGCCGGCAGTGACTGCGCGGATAGCTGTGCGTGAAGTTGGCTACCGCCAGGGGCATCACGCTGGCGGCCATCGCGTGCAGCGCGCCCACGCGCAGCACCGTGTCTTCGTGCGAGCGCAGCAGGTCGATCTTGCGCTGTACGGCATCCAGGCCCACGTAGACGCGTTCGACTTCGTCCATCAGCGCGGCCGCCTCGGCGGTCGGGACCATGCGGCCCTTGCTGCGGTCGAACAGCCTGAGCCGCGCCGACTGTTCCAGTTGCAGCACGATCTGGGTCACCGCCGGCTGGCTGATGTGCAGCGCCTCGGCGGCGCGGCGCGCGGAGCCCAGCCGCATGACCATGCGGAATACCTCGATCTGCCGCGCGCTGATGGTTTGCCCGGCTGCCTCTGCGATCTGGTTCATTGCCACCCTATAAGTTTGGCTTATTGAAAACGCCGGATGGCTTGCGTCGCGGCGGTGCGTCTGCCCGTAGACTCGCGGTCATGCCATTCCCGTCCGTTGCCATGTCCGATATCCACGCGTCCGGCCCCGTGCCGAGCCTCAATCCCGCGCTGCGCGCCCTGCAATGCGTGACTTGCGGCGAGGTCTATCCGGTCTCCGACCTGCCCGAAGGCTGCCCGGCCTGCGCCAGCCGCGGCAGGCCAAGCAGCCTCGAAGCGGTCTACGAAGCTGCCCCCGGTGCGCCGCTGCCCGATTTTGCACCAAAAAGCCACGGTTATCGCTGGGGCCACTGGATGCCGTATCTCGACGGCGTGACGCTGGGCGAGGGCGCCACGCCATGTCTGTCCGTCCCGGCGCTTGCCGCGTTGACCGGCGTGGCGTCGGTGTGGATCAAGAACGAGGGAGCCAATCCCACCGGCTCGCACAAGGACCGCATGTCGGCCCAGGCCGTGAGCCGGGCGCTTGCCACGGGGGCGCGGGACGTGGTGCTGGCGTCCAGCGGCAACGCGGCGGTGTCGGCGGCAGCCTATTGCGCAGCCGCCGGGCTGGCGTGCGAGGTCGCCACCTATCGCGACCTGCCTGCGGTGTTCGATGCGGCGCTACGCCACTACGGCGCCCGTCGCGTGATTTGCGCGACCGGCCATGCGCGCTGGGAACACGTGCGCCGCCGGGTGCGCGAAGACGGCGCCTTTGCGCTGACGAACTACAGCCTGCCGGCCGTCGGCAGCCCGGTGTTTGGTGTGGAAGGGTATCGCGCCGCCGCGCTTGAATGGGTTCAGCAGGGCTGCCTGCCCGACCACGTGATGGTGCCCACCGCACGCGGTGACCTGCTATGGGGCCTTTACAGCGCGTTGCGCGACCTCGTGCGGCTTGGGCACCTGGCGCGCGTGCCGAAGCTGTGGGCCGTCGAGCCGTTCCCGCGTCTGGCCCGCGTGCTGGGCGGCGCTTCGCAGCAGGCGGATTTCCCCGGCGCAACGCAGCAGTTCTCGACGGCTGGCTCCACCGTTACCGCGCAGCAGGTACATGCGGCTACCCGATCGGGTGGCGGTGCGATCGTCGTGGAGGACGCCGCCGCGCGCGCCGGCACCGGGCAACTGGCCGCCGCCGGTTTCTGGGTCGAGCTTTGCGCGGGCGCCGGACTTGCCGCCGCGCAGATGCTGCGTGCCGATGGCCGCATCGATCCATCGGAAACCGTCCTGCTCATGCTGACGGCGCGCGGCGACCGCGACCCGGCGCAGATCACAAACTAAAGCCCTGGAGGGGACCACCATGACGTTGCGTTACCTGACCGCCATCTTTTCCGTCAGCCTGGCGGCCCATGTGCCGGGGGCGCAGGCGGCCGGCTATCCCGACAAGCCCATCCGCCTGATCGTGCCGTGGGCGGCGGGCGGCAGCACCGATGCGCTGGCGCGCGCCGTGGCGCAACGGATGAGCGAATCGATGGGCCAGCCCGTGGTGGTCGAAAACCGCGCCGGGGCTTCGGGTCGCATTGGTGCCGAGGCCGTTGCCAAGGCCGCGCCCGATGGCTACACGCTGGGTGTGATCGAACTGGCCCATGCCGTGGCGCCTTCGGTATTTCGCCAGATGTCCTACGATGTGCTGCGCGATTTCGCGCCGGTTTCGCTGCTCGGCGAATCGCCGCTGGTGCTGTTCGCGGACAGTGCGCGCTATCGGCCCGGTGACATCCAGCGCTTCCTGGCCGATGCGCGCCAGTCCGGCAAGCCGGTGCAACTGGCTACGAGCGGCAACGGCACGATCAGCCATCTGGCGGGCAAGATGCTGGAGGCGCAGGCAGCCATCCCGGTCGATGCCGTGCCCTATCGCGGGTCGGCGCCTGCGCTGACCGATGTTTCCGCGCAGCTGGTTTCTGGTCATTTTGCGACGTTGGCGAGCGGCAGCAGCCTGCTTGGCGGCGGCAAGATCACGGCGCTGATGGTCACGGGGCCGTCGCGGCTTGCCGCGCTGCCGAATGTGCCGACGTCAACCGAGGCAAGACTGCCGGCCTTGCAGGTGAGCCAGTGGTGGGCGGTGGTGGCCCCAGCGCGCACCCCGACGGCTGTGATCACCCGTCTCAATGACGAAGTGCGCGCTGCGCTGGCCAATCCCCAGACCCGGGCACGGCTGGACAGCCAGGGCATCGACCTGAAGGCTTCCACGCCCGCGCAACTGGCCGACCGGCTGCGCGGCGAGGTCGACCGCTGGGCGCAACTCGTGAAGCAGGCGGGTATCCAGCCGGAATAGGCGCAGGCACCTGCAACCGGGCGCGGGCAATCAGCCCCGGTACTGCTGCGCGTTCAGATAGGCATCGCGCGACGGCAGCAGGTGGCTGGCGCACAGCGCCACCAGCGCGTCGATATCGCCGGCCTTGAGCGCCTCGATCATCTGCCAGTGTTCCTGGCGGGCGCGTTCGCGGTACTCGGCCGATACCAGCGAGGCAAAACGGATCGGATGGGTCTGCCGCGCGAATTCGGCAATGGCCTTCTGCAGCGTCTGGTTGCTGCAGAGACTGAACAGCTCGCGGTGGAAGGCCAGGTTGACGCGGAACACCGTACGCGCGTCGCCGGCCGCAACGGCCGCGTCGTGCTGCTGCTGGATGGCGATCAGGCGGTCGAGGTGTGCCGGCACGCGCTGCAGGTCGATGCGCCGGGCCGCCTCGGTCTCCAGCATGCCGCGCACTTCGTACAGCTCGGTCACTTCCTGGACCGAAAACGAGCGCACCACGGCGCCGACGTTCTTGCGGCGCTCCACCAGCCCCAGGCGGTCCAGCGCGGCCAGTGCATCCCGCACCACGTGCCGCTTGACGCCAAACCGCTCCATGAGTTCGTCCTCGACCAGGCGCTCCCGGGGGTGCAGCCGGCCAAAGACGATATCTTCCTCAAGCGTGGCGATCATCGCGCCCAGGGTGTCCTGGGCCACGGGTGTGTCGTCGACGCCTGCATTGGCAGCGGCGTGGAGCGTGTCGGAACTCGGCATCAGGCGAATCGCGCCGGGGCTGGCCCCGGACGCGTGAAGAGGTGTCGGATGGAAAGCCGTCATTCTGACCGATTTTCCTGTCCGTGGCGCCTGTCCGGCCATGGTTCCACCGTGCGTCAGGCGCCGTTGCCCGGCACCTTGCCGCGCGTCTCGGCGGCGCGCAGGAAGTCGAAGTCCACGCCCTGGTCGGCCTGGTTGACGGTGGTGAGAAAGAGCTTGCGGTAGCCACGGTCGGCGGTGGGCACCACCACCGGCGTTTCCTGCGCGCGGCGTGCCAGTTCTTCATCACTGACATGCAACGTCAGGTCGCGGCGCGCCACCGACAGGCTGATGCGGTCGCCGTTGCGTACATGGGCCAGCGGCCCCCCGATGGCCGATTCGGGCGTCACGTGCAGCACGATGGTGCCGAACGCGGTGCCGCTCATGCGGCCATCCGAAATCCGCACGATGTCCTTGACACCCGCGCGGGCCAGCTTGCGCGGAATCGGGATATAGCCTGCCTCGGGCATGCCAGGTGCGCCTTTCGGGCCGATGTTCTTGAGCACCAGGATGTCGTCGGCCGTCACGTCGAGGTCGTCGCTGTCGATGCGGTTGGCAAGGTCGGCGGCGTTCTCGAACACCACGGCGCGGCCTTCGTGCTCCATCAGCTTGGGGTGTGCCGCCGACTGCTTGATGATGGCGCCGCCCGGTGCCAGGTTGCCGCGCAGCACGGCAATGCCGCCCTGCGGATAGATCGGGTTGTCGCGCGTGCGCACCACCTCCTGCCTGAACCCGGGACCCGCGCGCTCGATTTCCTCGCCCAGCGTGCGGCCGGTCACGGTCAGCGCATCCAGGTTCAGCAACGGCTTCAGTTCGCGCAGCAGCGTAGCCATGCCGCCCGCGTGGTGGAAGTCTTCCATGTAGTGGTCGCCAGACGGCTTCAGGTCCAGCAGCACCGGCGTGTCGCGCCCCATGTGGTCGAGGGCGGCCAGGTCGATGTCATACCCCAGCCGGCCCGCGATGGCTGCCAGGTGGACGATTCCGTTGGTGGACCCGCCAATCGCCAGCAGTACGCGCATGGCGTTCTCGAAGGCGGCCGGTGTCAGGATCTTGTCGATCGTCAGGCGTTCGCGGGCAATGCGCACCGCTTCCGTACCGGTCTGCTCGGCCACGCGGATACGGTCGGCGGTCACGGCCGGCGGCGAGGCGCCACCGGGCACGGTCATGCCCAGGGCTTCGGCAATGCAGGCCATGGTGCTGGCCGTGCCCATCACCGAGCAGGTGCCCACGCTGGCCACCAGCTGGTTGTTGACGTCGGCGATTTCCTCGGCGTCGATCTCTTCCGCACGGAACTTGCCCCAGTAGCGGCGGCAGTCGGTGCAGGCGCCCACGCGCTCGCTGCGGTGCGATCCGGTCAGCATCGAACCCGTGATGAGCTGGATGGCCGGGATGCCGGCCGATGCCGCGCCCATCAGTTGCGCGGGAACGGTCTTGTCGCAGCCGCCAATCAGCACCACGGCATCCATGGGCTGCGCGCGGATCATCTCCTCGGTGTCCATCGACATGAGGTTGCGCAGGTACATGCTGGTGGGCGCCGAAAAGCTCTCGTGGATCGAGATCGTCGGGAAGTCCATCGGCAGGCCGCCGGCCAGCATGATGCCGCGCTTCACGGCCTCGATCAGCTGGGGCGCATTGCCGTGGCAGGGGTTGTAAGCGCTGCCCGTGTTGACGATGCCGATGACCGGACGGTCCAGTGCGTCGTCGGTGTAGCCCGCGCCCTTGATGAACGCCTTGCGCAGGAACAGCGAGAAGCCCCGGTCGCCGTAGTTGGTCAGGCCCTTGGAAATGCCGGTGGCGGCGTCGGCAGGCGCGATGTCGTGGCGCGGGGCGGCGCCTTTCGGGTTCTGTTCGTCGTGGGACATGGATCGATGCAGTGTGCCGGGGCGCGGTGCCCCTGGATTGGAGGTTGGACCTAAGGATAGTCGAGTCCCGTCTGATTGTCGTCGGTACTATCACCTATATTATTAATAATACGATTGACTAGAGTTCGGGCAGTCTCGGGCGCGCCAGTGCCCGGACATATCCATGCATCCGAACCAGAGCAGGAGGAGACTTGTGAAGCACAAATTAAGATCATGCGCCGGAGGCATGAGCCGCCGGCGTGCCCTCGTGGCGGCGATGGCCGTTGCCCTTGGCGGCGCGCTGCCGGCCATCGCCCGGGCGGACTATCCCGACAAGCCGGTCAGGCTGGTGGTGCCCTATACCCCGGGAGGCGCCACCGACGTCATTGGCCGGGTGATCGCCCAGAAGCTGTCGGTGTCGCTGGGGCAGCCGGTAGTGGTGGAAAACCGCGCGGGTGCCGCCGGCAATCTGGGCGCAGCCTACGTCGCCAAGGAAAAGCCCGATGGCTACACGCTGTTGCTGGGCGCGCTGACCAGCCATTCGATCAACAGCGTGCTGCAGCCGTCGGCGGCGGGTTTCACGATGGACAAGAGCTTCGTGCCCGTGGCCGTCGTGGGCCGGGTGCCGCTGGTGGTGGCCGTAGGGCCGTCGTTCAAGGGCAAGACACTGGCGGACTTTATCGCGGCGGCCAAGGCCAGGCCGGGCGGCATGAACTACGGATCATCGGGCAATGGATCGCCGCAACACCTGGCGGCCGAGTTGTTCAAGCGCCAGGCCGGCGTGGAACTGGTGCACGTGCCCTACAAGGGCAGCAGTCCCGCGCTCAACGACCTGATGGGCGGACAGGTCGACGTGGTGTTCGACACGCTGCCGGCCACCCAGGCGTTCATCAAGGGCGGACGGCTGCGCGCGCTGGCATCGGCCACGCCGCAGCGGGTGCTGCCGGATGTGCCGACCGCGGCCGAGGCGGGGCTTGCCGGCTTCGAGGTCAGTTCGATGTTCGGCGTGCTGGCGCCGGCCGGCACCGCGAAGCCGGTGGTCGGCAAGCTCAGCGCCGCACTCAAGGACATCATGGAGCAGCCCGAGGTGAAGTCCGCGCTGGTGGCGCAGGGCGCGATGCCGGTCTACAGCACGCCGGATCAGGCGCAGGTGCAGATCCAGGCCGAAGTCACGCGCTGGTCTCGCGTCATCAAGGACTCGAATATCCAGGCAGACTGATCCGGGCGGCGTGCGGGCCGCGCGCAACCCCGGCGGTCATCGCGGTCATCGCGGTCATCGCGGGTGTGGTGGCTGTCGCGGTTACCGCCGGCCCGGCGCGGCCTGCTGGAACTTCTGCGCCAGGAAATCGATGAAGGCGCGCGCCCGCGCGGTCTGGTTGCGGCGCTGGGCGTAGTACACGAACAGGTCGGCGGATGGCAGCCGGTACTCGGGCAGCACCACGCGCAGCCGGCCGCTTTCCAGATACCTGGCAAGGTCCCATTCCGATCGCACCAGGATGCCGTGCCCGTCCAGCGCCCAGCCCAGCACGATATCGCCATCGTTGCTCGATAGCGCGCCTTCTACCTTCACGTTTTCATGGTGGCCGTCGCGTTCGAACCGCCAGACGCCGTAGGCGTCGTCGTTCTGCCGGTGGATGATGCAGCGATGGTGCGCCAGGTCGGCCAGCGTCCGTGGCGTGCCGGACTGTTCCAGATAGGCCGGCGACGCGCACAGGAAGCGGCGATTGGGCAGGATGCGCCGCGCCGACAGCCGCCGGTCTGGCAGCGTGCCAAACCGGATCGCCAGGTCGACGCCGCTGTCGACCAGATCCACGGGACGGTCGGTCACTTCCAGCTGTACCTCGACATGCGCGTAGCGTTTGGCAAATTCGGAGACCAGCGGCGCGATGGTGGTACGGCCAAAGCCCAGCGTGGCGTTGACCCGCAGCAGGCCACGGGGCTCGGCGCCGCTGCTGGACACCACGTTTTCCATCTCCCGCAGGTCCGCCAGGATGCGCGTGGCATAGGCGAGGTAGGTCTCGCCCTCGTTGGTCAGGCTGATGCTGCGCGTGGTCCGGTTCACCAGCCGCACGCCCAGGCGCGACTCCGTCAGGGCCAGACGCTTGGTGGCGGCCGGGGGCGTCAGGTTCAGCTCCCGGGCGGCGGCCGACAGGCTGCCCAGCCGGGCGACCAGTACGAAAAACTCCAGTTCGGATGCCAGGTCGGTTTTCACTCTAAGTGAATAATGAAGTAAAAGTGATTCAATCTTAGTGCATCGTCTGGCGCCTAAGCTACCGGTTCCCACGTGACGCCCATCACCGATGCCGCGCGTTCCGCACACCAGGAGACCCCCGTGAGAATCGTAGAAATCCGAGAAAAGACGTTCCCCATCAGTTCGCCCATCCGCAATGCCTATATCGACTTCAGCAAGATGACGCTGAGCCTGGTGGCCGTGGTCACGGACGTGATCCGCGACGGCAAGCCGGTGGTGGGCTATGGCTTCAATTCCAACGGCCGCTATGGGCAGGGCACGCTGATGCGCGAGCGGTTTATCCCCCGCATCATGGAAGCCGATCCGGCGTCGCTGGTGGATGCCACTGGCGACAACCTCGATCCGCACAGGATCTGGGACACCATGTTCCGGAACGAAAAGCCCGGCGGTCACGGCGAGCGCTCGGTCGCCATCGGCACCATCGACATGGCGGTCTGGGATGCCGTGGCGAAGATCGAGGGCAAGCCACTGTTCCAGTTGCTGGCGGATCGCTACGGCAACGGCCAGCCGGATCGCAAGGTATTCGTGTACGCCGCTGGCGGCTACTACTATCCCGGCCAGGACCACGGCAAGCTCAAGGACGAGATGCGCCGCTATATCGACTGCGGCTATAGGGTGGTCAAGAAGAAGATCGGAGGCGCGTCGCTGGATGAAGACCTGCGCCGCATCGACTCGATCCTGAGCGTGCTGCAGGACGGCCAGAAGCTGGCCGTGGACGCCAACGGCCGCTTCGATCTCGACACGGCCATCCAGTACGCCAAGGCGCTGTCGCAGTACGACCTGTTCTGGTACGAGGAGCCCGGCGATCCGCTGGACTTCGAACTGCAGGCCACGCTGCGCAACTACTACGACAAGCCGATGGCGACCGGCGAAGACCTGTTTTCGATGCAGGACGCGCGCAACCTGATCCGCTACGGCGGCATGCGTCCGGATCGCGACTGGCTGCAGTTCGACTGCGCGCTGAGCTATGGCCTGGTGGAATACCTGCGCACGCTCGACATGCTGAAGCAGCACGGCTGGTCGGCCAGCCGCTGCATTCCGCACGGCGGTCACCAGATGTCGCTGAACATCGCTGCCGGCCTGGGCCTGGGCGGCAACGAGAGCTATCCCGACCTGTTCCAGCCGTTCGGCGGATTCCCCGATGGCGTCAAGGTCGAGAATGGCTATCTGACGATGCCGGACCTGCCGGGTATCGGCTTCGAGGGCAAGTCCGACCTGTACAGCGTGATGCAGCAACTGTCGGCCTGACGGCCCGGGCGCTGCCGCCGGGGCGCTGTCCACCATCCTGTGACAGCGCGCCGGGCAGGCCGTCACGCATCATTCATTGCCCGGCGCCGTGCTGAACAGCGCCTCGCCACGCTCCTGCAGCAGTGCCATCAGGCGCAGCGCGGCGGGCGACAGGTAGCCGTGCCGCCGGTAGCTGACGCCAAGCCGGCGCCGCAGCGTGGCCTCCTTGAGCGGCACTTCGCGCAGCACGTGCCGGTGCTCGTCGAGCGTATGGCGTGACAGGAAGCTCAGCAGTTCCGTCTTGCCGATCAGCCGGGGCAGCAGCGGGATCGAGTTGGCATCGATCTGCGTGACGGGGCGGGGCAGCCCGTGCGACTGGAACGCCGCATCGATCCATTGCCGGCTCGGTATCGACGCCGCCGGCAACACCCATCGCCAGGCCAGCAGCGCCTTGAGCGTGACGCGCGGCAGGGCAAAGACCGGGTGATGGCGGCTGGCAACCACCACCACCACGTCTTCCACGATGGCATGGCTGACCAGCGCGTCGTCATGCTCGGGCATCAGGCCGATCAGCAGGTCGAGCGTGCCTTCCTTGAGCCGTTCGCGCAGCACCAGGCTGGGCGCCACGGTAATGTCGATGGTGGTCGCCGGCGCTTCTTCCAGCAGCAGGCTGCAGATTTCGGGCAGGACATGCTCGGCGGCGATGGGGCCGCTGCCTATCCTGACGTGGCCCGCATTGCCCCTGGCGAAATCCCCGACTTCCCTCAGCGCTTCGTCCGTGGCGCCGCGCAGCATGCGGGCGCGGGCCAGCAGCACCTCGCCGACCGGCGTCAGCCGGATGCCGCGCCCCTTGCGCTCGAACAGCTCGCTGCCAAAGGCCTCTTCGAGCCGCTGCACCGCCTTGGTCAACGCGGGCTGCGTGCGGCCCAGCTTCTCGGCGGCGCGGCCGATATGCCCGAGTTCGGCCACCACCTCGAAATAGCGCAGATCCCTGAGCTGGATTTCCATCGATAACTCACAGGAATGAAAACATGAACATTATCAAATAGACGGAATGCTTTGGCACGGCAAGAATGCCTGCAAACGAATCGAGACAGGAGACATGCGATGCTGAAGCCCGGAATGCTGGTCACCGCCGCCGTATCGGCGCTATTGGCCGTTTGCAGTGGCACCGCGAGCGCCGAGACGTGGCCGGGCCGCCCGATCCGGCTGGTGGTGCCGTTCCCGCCCGGTGGCGGCACCGATGCGGTAGCGCGGCTGATTGCCGAAAAGATGTCCACGCAGGCGCACTGGACCGTGGTGGTCGAGAACCGTCCCGGCGCAGGGGGCAACGTTGGCCTGGACGTGGTTGCCAAGGCGCCGGCCGATGGCTACACGATCGGCCTGGGGCAGACCGCGAACCTGGCGATCAATCCCGCGCTCTACCCGAAGATGCCGTTCGACCCGCTCAAGGACTTCGCGCCGATCACCACGGTGGCGTCGCAGCCGGTGGTGCTGCTGGTCAACGCCGCTTCGCCGTTCAAGACGCTCAAGGATGTGGTGACCGCCGCCAAGGCCAAGCCCGAGGCCCTGCGCATGGGCACGCCCGGCAACGGCACCGTGGCCCACCTGACCGGCGAACTGCTGGAGCGCCAGGCCGGCTTCCGCATGCTCAACGTGCCGTACAAGGGCGCCAGCCCGGCGATGATGGACCTGCTGGGCAACCAGGTGGAATTCAACTTTGCCAATACCGCTGCCGCCATTTCGCAGTTGAGCAGCCAGAAGGTGCGGGCGCTGGCGATCAGTTCGGCGCAGCGCGTGCGCATTTCGCCGTTGCTGGCCAATGTGCCAACCGTGGCCGAATCGGGCTATCCGGGCTTCGAGGCGATTACGTGGACGGGTCTGGTGGCGCCCGCCCGTACGCCGCAGGCCGTGATCGACCGCATCAACGCCGAAGTGCGCAAGGCGCTGAAAACACAGGACGTGCTGGACAAGCTGGCCGTTGAAGGCAGCACCGCGATGGGCAGCACGCCGCAACAGTTCAGCGAATACCTGCACGCCGAGCACCAGAAGTGGGGTGCCCTGGTCCGCGAAGCCAATATCAAGCTCGATTGAATTCAGAGAATTACCATGCATACCGTATTTGTGACCGCGCCCCGGCTTGCTGCCGCTGGCGTGCAATGGCTGGACCGGGCCGGTGCGCGCGTGATCTACCTGTCGTCGCCTGACGATGCGCAGGAGGTCGAGCGCATCATGGCAAGCGAGCCGGTTGACGCCGTGATCTCGCGCACGGTGGCGTTGTCGGCCCAGGCCATTGCGTCGTGTCCCACGCTCAAGGTGATCTCCAAGCATGGCGTGGGCGTCAGCAATATCGATGTGCAGGCCGCCACGCAGCGCGGCATTCCGGTCTACGTCACGCCGGGTGCCAACGCGCAGTCCGTGGCCGAGATGACGCTGGGCCTGATGTTCGCGGCTGCACGGCGCATCGGCTGGATGGATGCCGAACTGCACGGCGGCCGGTGGTCGCGCGCGCAGGATGGTGTCGAGTTGTGCGGCAAGACGCTGGGCCTGGTCGGGTTTGGTCAGATCGGCCAGCGCGTGGCCCGCGTCTGCCTGGCGCTGGGCATGCGCGTGGTGGCGTTCGACCCGGCGCTGACCGGCCGCCAGACTCCCGTCGAAGGCGTGGAGCTGGTGTCTTCCGTCGCCGACCTGCTGCCGCAGGCCGACGTGCTGAGCCTGCATGTCCCGTTAAACCCGCACACGCGCAATATGCTGGGCGCCGAGCAGTTCAGCCTGATGCCGAAGGGCGCCATCCTGGTCAATACCGCACGTGGCGAGGTAGTGGACGAAGCTGCGCTGGTGGCCGCGCTGCAGGACGGACGCCTGTTCGCAGCCGGGCTCGATACCATGGCTATCGAGCCATTGCCGGCGGACAGCCCGCTGGCGGCGCTGAAGAATGTGGTGCTGACCCCGCACGTTGGCGGGTCCACGCCGGCTGCGTTGGCCGCGATGGCCAGCGGCGCGGCGCGCAATGTGATGGGCTGGCTCGACGGCCAGCCCGTGGACCGCGCCGCATGCGTCAATCCGCAGGTCTTTTCCTGATTTCCGCTTTCCCGATTTCCCGCTTTCCAGATTCCCCCCATTCCATTCCCGATCCAGGAGACAGTCATGAGTCAATCCGACGCCGCCGCCGCAGCCCAGTGGCCTCCCGGCTATCGCATCCACCCGCGTGCCGAAGGGCCTGCCGCCGCCGTGGTGGCCGCCTTTCGTGACATGCCGGTGGCTGCCATTGGCGATTCGATGAGCCGCAATATCGGCACGGTGGGCCTGCGCCAGTACCATCGCCGCCTGGAAACCGTGCTGTGCGGCCCGGCCGTGACGGTGCGTGTGCGCCCCGGCGACAACCTGATGATCCACAAGGCGCTGATGATGGTGCAGCCGGGCGATGTGCTGGTCATCGACGGCGGCGGCGATGTCACGCAGGCGCTGGTTGGCGGGCTGATGCGCACCACGTGCGTGGCGAAGCAGCTTGGCGGCCTGGTGATCGACGGCGCGATCCGCGACCTGTGCGAGTGGGCCGAGGACGGCATGCCGGTCTTCGCGCGCGGCCACACCCATCGCGGGCCCAGCAAGGATGGCCCCGGCGAGATCAACGTGCCGGTGTCGTGCGCCGGGCTGGCGGTCATGCCGGGCGACCTGATCGTTGGCGATGCGGACGGCGTGATCGCCGTGCCGGCCGCCGAGGCCGCGCTGGTGCTGGAGCGCTGCAAGGCGCACCTGGCGAAGGAGGCAAAGATCCGCGCCGACAATGCTGCGGGCACCTCCGACCCCGAGCGCTTCGATGCGACGCTGCGCGCGAAGGGGCTGCCGGTATAGCTTGCCCGGGAACGGAGGGTGACGTGCGGGTGACATGAACGCCGCGCCGGCTTTCGTCGGCGCCGTCCCACAGCGCGTGTCGGCATCCGCCCGATTCCGGCGCGTGGCGCGGGCGCTTCACAATCGGCCGGAGGATCGAGCCAGTTCGATCCTTACCGATTCGATGGAGGTGCCTTGTGAAACGATCCCTCGCGCCGCTGGCAGCGGCAGGAGTCGCCCTGGCCGGTGCGGCGCTGGCCGCCCGGGCATATGGCAAGTTCTCCGGCGGCAGGCGCGGCAATGCCGATGTCCCGGAACCGGCCAGGCCCGTGGACCTGGATCGCTACCTTGGCAAATGGTACGAATTCGCCCGCTACGAGAACGGCTTCGAGCGCGGTTGCGAAGGCGTGATCGCCGAGTATGCGCTACGCGACGACGGCCTGATCTCGGTGCGCAACACCTGCCACGAGGGCGGCGCCGATGGCGGCACACGCACATCGGAAGGCCGCGCCCGCGTGGTGCCGGACAGTGGCGGGGCCAAGCTGGAAGTGTCGTTCTTCGGCCCGTTCTTCTTCGGCGACTACTGGGTGCTGGACCATGCCGACGACTACACGTGGTCGATCGTCGGCGAGCCGTCGGGCCGCTTCCTGTGGATACTGACCCGCGACGCCCGGCCGCCGCGCGCGCTGGCGACGTCGCTGATTGCCCGCGTGGCAGCGTTGGGCTACGACACCGCGCTGCTGCGCGAGACGATGCACTGACCAGCCGTGCCCGCGCGGGCGGCAAAGGGCCGTCAAGTCAAATAGCGCGCGAACAGACCAATGCGGCTCAGTCCAGCGCGCGATTCCGCGACTCGACGTTGACCGCGCCGACCGCCAGCGCAGCCGTGGCGAGCATGGCCGAGATCATCGCCAGGGCCAGCGTGAAATGTGTGGACATGACCGGCGCGATGACGGCCGGGGCGAACAGGCCGCCGAAGCGGGCCACGGCGCCAGCCGTACCCATGCCCGTGGCGCGCAGGTTGGTGGGATAGACCTCGGGCGTGAAGGCGTACAGCGCGCCCCAGGTGCCCAGCAGCGCAAAGCTCATCAGCAGCGTGGATCCAACCACCACCACGGGCGCGGTGCCCAGGCTGTACAGCATGCTGCCCACGGCGCTGACCAGCAGGAAGCCGATCAGCGTCGGCTTGCGGCCCCATCGCTCCACGCCATACGCCGCCAGCGCGTAGCCAGGCAGTTGCACCAGGGCCAGTATCACCAGAAAGGCCTGGCCGCGCATGAAGGCAAAGCCGGCGCCGCTCAGGCGGATGGGCAGGTAGACGAACACCGCGTAGTAGGCCACCGAGATCAGCAGCCATGCGGCGAACAGCGCCACGGTGCGGCGCCGGAAGGTGGCCGTGAACAGCGTGAAGACCGATTGCCGCTCGGTGCGCTCGGATTGCAGCGCGGGAATGGTGACCTGCCTGCCGTTGGTCTGGGCCACGCGTTCCAGCACCTGGCGCGCCTGTTCGGACTTGCCGTTCCGGTTCAGGAACAGCGGTGATTCCGGCACATACATGCGCGGGATCAGGCCCACCAGCGCGGGGATGCCGGTCACGAAGAAGATGATGCGCCAGGCGTCGTCGCCATGGGCTGCGGCGGCCAGCGCCAGCAGGGCCAGGCAGATGGTGCCGAGCGCCCAGAACGATTCCAGCAGCACCAGCCAGCGGCCGCGACGGTCGCGCGGCAGGAATTCGGCCAGCATCGTGTAGTCGACCGGCAGCGTGCCACCCACGCCGATGCCGGTCAGCAAGCGCAGCACCATCAGCCAGCCCAGGCTCGGCGCAAACGCGGAAGCCACGCCGCAGGCCGCATCGATGACCACGGCCAGCATGAGCGCCGGCCGCCGGCCGATACGGTCGGCGATGCGCCCGAAGCAGAACGCCCCGATCAGCATGCCGATAAAGAACGTGGTGCCGGTCTGCAGCGCTTGCGGCACCGGCACGCCGAATGTGCTGGCAATCGACGGGGCACTGAAGCCGATGGACAGCACCTGCATCGCGTCGGCCATCCATACCAGCCCGAAGATCACGAAGAGCCGGTACTGGAATTTTCCGACACCGGCGGTACGAATGGCCTCTTCAAAGCTGATCTGCGAGGTCGACATGCTGGCAATGGTCCGTGCGACAAGGGAATGGGCGATGTGGCAGGCCAGCCGTTGCCGGCCCGGCTGCCACGCTGGCGGCAATTCTAACTTGGCAGGGTCATTTCGATGGCGATGGCGTTGCCCGATCCGCCCTCGATGCCGGCCACCCTCAGTGCCGGCTGGCCGATGCCGCCCCCAGGCCCGTCATGGACCGCACGTACTGGGGCAGGTAGGCCTGCCGCTCGCCCGCAGCCGCTTCCGAACGATCCAGCACCGACAGCAGCCACGCGGCGCCAAAGGCCAGCGTCATCGAGAACAGCGCCGGATTGGCGTACGGGAAGATCGGCTGCCCATGCTTGAGGATGCCCACCCAGACGGTCGGGCCCAGTACCAGCAGTGCAATGGCAGACACCAGGCCCACCACGCTGCCGCCCACCGCGCCGCGCGTGGTCAGGCCCTTCCAGAACATCGACAGGAACAGCACCGGGAAGTTGACCGAAGCCGCGATGGCCAGCACCAGGCCGGACAGGAAGGCGATGTTCTGCTTTTCGAACAGCAGGCCAAGCAGGATCGCCACCACGCCGATGCCCAGCGTGGCAAAGCGCGACACGCGGATTTCCTCGGCCTCGGTGGCGCGGCCCTTGCGGATCACCGTGGCATACAGGTCGTGCGACACGGCCGATGCGCCCGACAGCGCAAGCCCCGCCACGACGGCCAGGATGGTGGCGAAGGCCACGGCCGAGATAAAGCCCAGGAACATGCTGCCCCCCACGGCTTGCGCCAGGTGCACGGCCACCATGTTGCTGCCGCCGACCAGCTGCCCGGCAGCGTCGCGGAAGGCGGGGTTGTTGCCCACCAGCACGATGGCCCCGAAGCCGACGACCAGGATCAGCAGGTAGAAGTAGCCGATAAAACCGGTGGCATAGCAGACCGACTTGCGGGCCTCGCGGGCATCGGCCACGGTAAAGAAGCGCATCAGGATATGGGGCAGGCCCGCCGTGCCGAATATCATCCCCACGCCCAGCGATATGGCCTCCACCGGATTTGCCACCAGCCCGCCAGGCGCCATGATCGACTGGCCCTTCGGGTGGGCCTGGACGGCCGCGGCAAACAGCGCATCGAGGCTGAAGCCGAATTGCGCCAGCACCTCGTAGGCCATGAACGTCGTGCCGCCCAGCAGCAGGATGGCCTTGATGATCTGTACCCAGGTGGTGGCGAGCATGCCCCCGAACATCACGTACAGCACCATCAGCACGCCTACCACCAGCACGGCGGACAGGTAGCTGGTGCCGAACAGCAGCTGGATCAGCTTGCCGGCGCCCACCATCTGGGCCACCAGGTACATGATCGACACGGTCAGCGTGCCGAACGCGGCCGTGATACGCACCGGCTTTTGCGACAGACGGTACGCCACCACATCGGCAAACGTGTAGCGGCCCAGGTTGCGCAGCCGCTCGGCCACCACGAACAGGATGATCGGCCAGCCGGCCACCACGCCCAGCGCGTAGATCAGGCCGTCGAAGCCCTTGTCGAACATCATGGCCGAGATGCCCAGGAACGATGCGGCAGACACCATGTCGCCGGCAATGGCCAGGCCGTTCTGGAAGCCGGTGAGCCCGCCACCGGCCGCGTAGAAGTCCGATGCCGTGCGCGTACGGCGGGCCGCCCAGCGCGTGATGACCAGCGTGAACAGCACGAACACCACGAACATGCCGATGGCATGCCAGTTCATCGGCTGCTGGGCCACGTTGCCGTCGACGGCAGGGCCCGCGTGGGCGCTGGCCGCGCCAAATGCAATGAGGGCGGCAAGGGCAGACGCAAGGTTGGCAGGTCGCTTCATGCTTCGCACTCCTTCAGGATGCGGGCGTTCAGGCCGTCGAACTCGCGGTTGGCCTTGCGCACATAGATGGCGGTCAGCGCGAACGCCACCACGATCACGCCGGCACCGGCGACGATGCCCGTGGTCAGCGTGCCGCCGCGGATCGGCGCCACCAGCAGTGCGGGGTAGAAGGCCAGCAGGCCGATAAAGCCGAAATAGACGGCCAGCATCAGCGCGGTCAGCGACCAGCCCAGGCGTGCGCGGCGGCGGGTCAGCGACTGGAAGTCGGGGTGTTGGGTGATAGAGGCGAGTTGCCGTTCGGTCATGGTTGTCTCCAATGGCGAAGCGTGGCCGGCACGCCTTCTGACGAGGCGTTGCGGCCTGCCGCCCGCGAGAGTGGCGGGCGGCGACGGCGAGGAGTAATCGGGGGGAAGCGCGTCAGGCGGCGGCGCGAACCGCTTCCGGCGCGGCCGGTGCTGTGGCGGTGCGCAGGTCCAGCACGCGCCGGGCCTTGCCGGTGGAGGTCCGCTCCAGGCGATCAGCCGGCACGGCGTCCACGCGGGTGGTGATGCCGACGTTGGTCTTGATCGCATCGCGCAGCCTGGCGCCCAGGGCCTCGCGGTCGGCATCGGACAGGCGATGCGTGACCTCGGGGCGCACTTCAACCGCCACGGCCAGGCGGTCGAGGTGGCCGTCGCGGGTGACGGTCAGCTGGTAGTGCGGCGCCAGTTCGGGCTGCTTGAGGATCAGTTCCTCGATCTGCGACGGAAACACGTTCACGCCCCGGATGATCAGCATGTCGTCCGAACGCCCGGTGATCTTGCCGATGCGGCGCATGGCGCGCGACGTGGGCGGCAGCAGGCGCGTCAGGTCGCGCGTGCGGTAGCGGATCACGGGCAGCGCCTCCTTGGTCAGCGACGTGAAGACGAGTTCGCCCTCCGAGCCATCGGGCAGCACTTCGCCGGTCACGGGGTCGATGATCTCGGCGTAGAAATGGTCTTCCCAGATGACCGGGCCGTCCTTGCTCTCGATGCACTCGCAGGCCACACCGGGGCCCATGACCTCGGACAGGCCGTAGATGTCCACGGCGTCGATGCCGGCGCGTGTCTCGATCTCCTGGCGCATGGCGTCGGTCCATGGCTCGGCGCCGAAGATGCCGATCTCCAGCGAGCTGTCGGCCGGCGACATGCCCTGGCGCGCCATTTCGTCGATCAGGTTCAGCATGTACGACGGCGTGACCATGATGATGCGCGGCTTGAAGTCGCGGATCAGCTGCACCTGCTTCTCGGTCTGTCCGCCCGACATCGGGATCACGGTGCAGCCCAGCTTCTCGGCGCCGTAGTGGGCGCCAAGGCCGCCGGTGAACAACCCGTAGCCGTAGCAGACCTGCACCAGGTCGCCACGACGGCCGCCAGCGGCGCGGATCGAGCGCGCCACCAGTGTCGCCCAGGTGTCGATATCGTTGGCGGTATAGCCCACCACGGTCGGCTGGCCGGTGGTGCCGCTCGACGCGTGGACGCGCACCACCTGCTCGCGCGGCACGGCAAACATGCCGAACGGATAGTTGTCGCGCAGTTCCTTCTTGGTGGTGAACGGAAACTTCGACAGGTCGGACAGCTGGCGCAGGTCGCCGGGATGCACACCGGCCGCATCGAATGCCTGGCGGTAGTGCGGCACGTTGTCGTAGGCGTGTTGCAGCGTCCATTTCAGGCGCTGCAGCTGCAGTGCCTGGAGTTCGTCTCGGCTGGCATGCTCGATCGGATCGAGCTGGTCGGTTTGGGGGGCGCGCTGGACCATGGGTGTCTCCTCCAGGGTATGTCGGGCGAATCGTGGGGATGGCGTAAGCCGTGGGGTTCAGTCTTTCAGATGGCGGCGAGCCTGAATCACCCGGAAGCGGTTGGCGACGAACGCCGTGTCGGCCAGCGCGGCATTGGCGGCCGGATTGGCGCCGGTGCCGTGGAAGTCGCTGAAGGCGGCCGACTGGTTGACGAGCACGGGGCCGGTCAGGTTCAGCGACAGCGCCACGCCCGCGTCCAGCGCGGCGTCTTCGAGTTGCGATTCCACGTCGCGCCGGGTGGAGTAGCCGGACAGCGTCAGCGCCCCGTGCTGCTTCGCAATGCGCCGCGCGACGGCAATCGCCTGGTCTGTGCTGTCGGTGGCGATCACGAAGGCGATCGGGCCGAACAGTTCCTGCGTGAATTTGTCTTCGTCGCGCACATCCACCTTGAGCAGCAGCGGCGTGCGCACGCGTGCCTCGGGGAACTGCGGATGGGTGATGGTCTGGCTGTCCAGCACGACCTTGCCCAGTGCGCGCGATGCCTCGATACGCTGCGCCACGCCGTCGTTCTGGATTGCGCCCAGGATCTCCACGGCCTTGGCCGGATCGGCGGTCAGCTTCTGCAGCGCCTCGCCCAGTGCGGCGACCACGCCGTCAAACGTGACATGGCCTTCCGGCGTATCGATGCCGTCGCGCGGGATGTAGAGGTTTTGCGGCGCGGTACACATCTGGCCCGAGTACAGCGCCAGCGACAGGGCCAGGTTGCGCACCATGCCCTTCAGGTCGTCGGTCGAATCGATGACCACCTGGTTGACCCCGGCCTTTTCGGTGTAGACCAGCGCCTGATGGGCATTGCGCTCGAGCCATTCGCCATTGGCCGTGCTGCCCGTGAAATCGATCAGCCGCACCTCGGGGCGCAGCGCCAGCGTGGACGCCATGCGCTCGTCCGGGTTGTTGGCGACCAGCGTGACGATGTCGGGGCTGAAGCCGGCTTCGGCCAGCACTTCACGGGCGATCTGCACCGTGATCGCCAGCGGCAGGATGGCGCCCGGATGCGGCTTGACCACCACCGGATTGCCGGTAGCCAGGCTGGCGAACAGGCCCGGATAGCCGTTCCAGGTGGGGAACGTGCAGCAGCCGATGACCAGGCCGATGCCGCGCGGCACGACCGTGAAGGTCTTCTCCATGCGCAGGGGGGGGTTCTTGCCCTGCGGCTTTTCCCAGGTGGCGCGGGCCGGGATGCCGCGCATCGCCTGCCAGGCATAGGCCACGGCTTCCAGTCCGCGATCCTGTGCGTGCGGGCCGCCAGCCTGGAACGCCATCATGAACGGCTGGCCGGTGGTGTGCATGACCGCGTGGGCCATCTCGAAGCTGCGGCGGTTCAGGCGGGTCAGGATTTCCAGTGCCACGCCCACCCACGTCGTGGGGCCGGCCTCGCGCCAGGCGGGCGCGGCGGCTTCGATCGCGCCGAAGAGCGCGTCGAGGTCGGGGCGCGGATAGGTCACGCCAAGCGCCGGGCCGTAGGGCGAAACTTCCTGGCCAGCCTGGCCGGTCGTGCCAGGCTGCGTGATCGGGAACGGCTGCCCGAGGCGTGCATCGAACGCGGCCTTGCCGTCGTCGGCCGCCGTTTCGCCATAGACCCTGGGGCTCGGCATTTCGGAAAACGGGCTCCAGTAGCCGCGCTGGTCGATGGCGTCGAGCGCCTGGTCGAGCATGGCCTGATGGCGGGTGAACAATGCGTGGGTCACGGGGGTCTCCAAATTTTCCAGATCGTCTACGCCGAAGCGTGAAGGGCGTTTTGATGGGGCAGGGCGGGTGTGGGGGCCACTCAGGTTTCCTGATCGAAGTCGAGCACGAGCTTGCTGCTGACGGCGTAGCTCTGGCAGCTCAGGATGAAGCCGCGCGCCACTTCGTAGTCTTCCAGCGCGAAGTTCACATCCATGTCGACTTCGCCCGAGACGCGCTTGCAGCGGCAGGTGGAACAGACGCCGCCCTTGCACGAATAGGGCAGCTCGATGCCCTGTTCCAGCGCGGCGTCGAGCACCGTCTGGGTGTTCCGGGCCACGGTGAAGCGGCGCGAGCGGCCATCCTGTATCACCGTGACCTCGCAATCCTGCTTGCCGGCGGCAGCGCCTTGCGGCTGCGGCGCGCGGGTGGCCGGCGTGCTGGTGCCGAACAGCTCGCGCTTGATGCGCGCGGGGTCGACGCCGTTCTGCTTCAATGCATCGGATACGCCTTCCATCATCGATTGCGGGCCGCAGATAAAGGCCACGTCGATGCTGGCCGGGTCCACCCACTGCTTGAGCAGCGCGTCGGCCTTGGCGCCGTCCAGGCGGCCGTTGAACAGGTCGATGTCGAGCGTCTCGCGGCTCAGGATAAAGACCAGGTTTAGCCGGTGCAGGTAGGTGTCCTTCAGGTCTTCGAGTGCTTCCTTGAAGATCACCGTGGACGACGCGCGGTTGCCGTAGAACAGCGTGAAGCGGCTATCCGGCTCGGCACGCAGCGTGGTTTCGATGATCGACAGCAGCGGCGTGATGCCGCTGCCTGCGACAAAGCCCACGTAGTGCTTGCGGTGGCCGGCATCGAGCGGCACGCTGAAATGGCCGGACGGCGGCATCACGTCAAGCGTGTGGCCGGCGCGCAGCGTGGCCGTAGCCCAGTTCGAGAACAGGCCGCCGTCCACGCGCTTGATGGCAATGCGCAGGCGCTGGTCCTGCGCGGCGGCGCAGATCGAATAGGAGCGGCGCACTTCGTTGCCGGCAATGCGCGTGCGCACGGTCAGGTGCTGGCCGGGCGCGTAGCGATACGTCTCGGCCAGTTCCGGCGGGACGTCGAAGGTCACGGCGATGGCATCGCGCGTCTCGTTGGTGACATCGGTCACGCGCAGGGCATGGAAAGTGCTCATGTCAGTGTCTTCCGGTCGCGGCGGCTCAATGCGCCTTGAAGTAGTCGAACGGCTCGCGGCAGTCGCCGCAGCGGTACAGCGCCTTGCAGGCCGTGGAGCCGAACTGGCTGACCAGGTGCGTGTGGGCCGAACCGCAATGGGGGCATGCGACCTTCGGTGCGGGCTGGCGCCGGCGGGTAATGCCGCTGATGTCGATGACGGTCTGCGCGGGCGGTGCAATGCCGTAGCCGGCCAGTTGCTGCCGGCCACGCGCGGTCATCCAGTCGGTGGTCCAGGCCGGCGCCAGTTGCAGCCGCACATCCACCTGGCCGATGCCATGCTCGCCCAGCGCCTGCACGATCTGCTCGCGGATCAGCGTGACGGCGGGACAGCCCGAATACGTCGGGGTGATCGTCACCACGCAGGTGTCGGCTTCCCAGTGCACGCCACGCACGATGCCGAGATCGATGACCGAGATCACCGGAATCTCGGGATCGGGGATGGTGTCGAGCCACGACCAGATGGTGTCCACGGCTGGGGCCATCATGGCTTGGGGATGGGTGATTGCCTGCGCCTGCATGGTGCTCACCACGTGGCGCCAGGATAGGCGCGCTGCAGGAACTGCATCTCGGCCAGCAGGAAGCCAAGGTGTTCGGAGTGGCGCCCGGCGTGGCCGCCGCGCTGCATCCAGCCATCGGCCGGCATTTCCAGTGTGGCTTCTTCCAGTACGTCGGCCACCTGTTTGCGCCAGGGCGCCTGCAACGCGGCGGGGTCGCAGGCCACGCCGGCCGCGATCAGGGTGGCATCGACGCTGTCGGCGTCGAACAGCTCGCCGGTGTACATCCACAGGTGGTCGATGGCGTCCTGCATGCGGCGATGGCTTTCGGCCGTGCCGTCGCCCAGGCGCACCACCAGATCGGCGCTGCGGCGCGCGTGATAGGCCACTTCCTTGACGGCCTTGTCGGCGATGGCGGCGATGGCGGCATCGCTGGACCGCCGCAGCGCGTCGAGCAGGTAATAGTGCCAGGTATCGAACAGGAACTGGCGTGCCAGCGTATCGGCATAGCTGCCGTTGGGCTGCTCCACCAGCAGCGGGTTGCGGAACTGGTGCGCGTCGCGCAGATAGGCGAGCTGGTCTTCGGTGCGGCCCGCGCCTTCCACTTCACCGGCATGGGACAGCCACATGCGCGCCTGGCCGATCAGGTCCAGGGCGACGTTGGTCAGCGCGATATCCTCCTCCAGCGCAGGGCCCTTGCCGCACCATTCGGACAGGCGCTGGCCCAGCACCAGCGCGGTATCGCCCAGGCGCAGCAGGTAGTCGAAGGTTGCTTGCTTGCTGACTTGCATGGCGTGCCTCAGATGTGCTTGACCGCTTCCGGCATCGGAAAGAACGTGGGATGGCGATAGACCTTGCTGTTGGCCGGTTCGAACAGCGGGCCCTTGTCGGTCGGGCTGCTGGCGGCGATATGCGTGGCCGGCACGGCCCAGATGCTGACGCCCTCGTTGCGGCGCGTGTAGACATCGCGGGCGTTGTTGATCGCCATGGCTGCGTCGGCCGCGTGCAGGCTGCCGACATGCTTGTGCGCCAGCCCGTGCTGGCTGCGGATAAAGATTTCCCAAAGCGGCCATTCGCTCATGGCTGTCTCCTGCTTGTTGAGTGCTGGATGCTGAAACGCTGAATTGCGGAAAGGGGGTGCGTCAGGCGACCTGGCGTTCCACCGGGTGTCCGGCGGAATGCTTGCCGGCGTGGGCCGCCAGTGCGTCGCGGAACCACGCGCCGTCCTGCCAGGCCTTGACGCGGGTGCCAAGGCGTTCGCGATTGCAGGGGCCGTTGCCCTGGATCACGTTGTAGAACTCGTCCCAGTCGATGGCGCCGAAGTCGTAGTGGCCGCGTTCGTCGTTCCACTTCAGATCGGGGTCGGGAATCGAGAGGCCCAGGAACTCGGCCTGCGGCACGGTCTGGTCCACCATCTTCTGGCGCAGCACATCGTTCGAGAACAGCTTGATGCGCCATTGCGCGGATTGCGCGCTGTGCAGCGAATCGGCGTCGGACGGCCCGAACATCATCAGCGCGGGCCACCACCAGCGGTTCAGCGTGTCCTGGGCCATCTGCTTCTGCTCGGCCGTGCCGTTGCACAGCTTGAGCAGAATGTCGTAGCCCTGGCGCTGGTGGAACGACTCTTCCTTGCACACGCGCACCATGGCGCGGGCATAGGGGCCGTACGAGCAGCGGCACAGCGGCACCTGGTTGATGATGGCCGAGCCGTCCACCAGCCAGCCGATGGCGCCGATGTCGGCCCAGTTCAGCGTCGGGTAATTGAAGATGCTCGAATACTTGGCTTTTCCGCTATGCAGGTCGGCCAGCATCTGGTCGCGCGACACGCCAAGCGTTTCCGCCGCGCTATATAGATACAGCCCATGGCCCGCTTCGTCCTGGATCTTTGCCAGCAGCACGGCCTTGCGTTCCAGCGTCGGCGCGCGCGTTACCCAGTTGCCTTCGGGCAGCTGTCCCACGATTTCCGAGTGGGCGTGCTGCGAGATCTGGCGTACCAGTGTGCGTCGGTAGGCGTCGGGCATCCAGTCCTTCGATTCGATGCGGATGCCTTCGTCGATGCGCTGCTGGAAGCTGCGTTCGTCATCGCTCATGTCGTCCGCCGTGCGGACTTTCGTGACACCGGTATCGACCAGTTGCGCGTACATGCATGTCTCCATGATTCGCGTCAGGTTCGTAGGCCTGACATTGATCAGGATCATAGTGATACGATTTGACTCATTCAACGAGTTCGTGTGTATCACTTTGCGCAAGGAGACCCATGCCTGACGTGTTGAAGCCGGAGGGGGTGTCGCCTGCCGTGGCCCGGCTGTCGAAGGGGCTGAAACTGGGGGCGGGCTCGCTGCTGGTGACGATGTATGGCGATGTGATCGCGCCGCGGCCGCAGGCGCCTTGGCTGGGCAGCCTGATCACGCTGTCGGCGCCGTTTGGCCTGAGCAACCGTCTGGTGCGCACGGCAATCTTCCGGCTGGCGGCCGACGACTGGCTGGCGGCCACGCGCGTGGGCCGCAAGAGTTTCTACGGTCTGTCCGATGCGGGCCTGCTACGCGTACAGCACGCGGGCAAGCGCATCTATGCGGGCGCGTCGCCGGCATGGGACGGCAAGTGGACGCTGGTGCTGCTGCGCAACGACACCAGGGCATCGATGCGGCAGCCATTGCGCAGGGAACTGCTCTGGGAAGGCTTCGGGCCAGTGGCGCCTGGGGTGTTCGCGCACCCCAATGCCGACCGTGGCTCGCTGGAAGAAATCCTGGCGGCCGCCGGCGCCACCGAGCATGCGGCCGTGATGGTGGCCGAATCGGCGGCCGCGTTCTCGCGGCGGCCGCTTGAACAGCTGATCCAACAGACCTATCGGCTCAAGGAGGTGGCGCAGGCGTGGCAGGCGTATGTCAGGCGCTTTGCCTCGTGGGTCAAGGAAGCCCCGTCACTGTCGGCGGCCGATGCGTTTTTCGTGCGCATCCTCCTGATCCACGAATATCGCCGCGTGCTGTTGAGAGATCCCGGGCTGCCCGATGAACTGCTGCCGGCCGACTGGCCCGGCCGTGAGGCGCGGGCCGGTACCGGTGCACTCTACGCCGCACTGTTGCCAGCCAGCGAGGCCCATCTGCGGGCGTATCTGGAAACGGAGGGCGGCATTTTCCAATCGCCCATGCGCGTGTTACGCGAGCGGTTCACGTCACGTTTTCACGAATAGGCCGCCTGAGCCTGTTGCCCTCAATCGTGTGCGACAGCCTTGCGGCCAGCCTTCGCACGCCGGCGCCGGGCGAGCATGTTCAGTCCCTCCACGGCCGTGGAGAACGCCATCGCCGTATAGATATAGCCCTTCGGCACATGGTGACCCAGCCCGTCGGCGATGAGCGTCATGCCGATCATGATCAGGAAGGCCAGCGCCAGCATCACGATGGTCGGGTTGCGATTGATGAAGTTGGCAAGCGGGGTGGCGGCCACCAGCATCACGGTCACGGCGGCGATCACGGCCACGAACATGATCGGAATGTGATCTGTCATGCCTACGGCGGTAATGATGCTGTCGATGGAAAAGACCAGGTCCAGCACCAGGATCTGGCCGATGGCTGCAGCGAAGCCGGGCACGGGGCGGGCAGCGGCCAATTCGTCCTCGTGTTCGGCCTCGGGCGCCACGTGCTCGTGGATTTCGCGCGTGGCTTTCCAGACCAGGAAGGCGCCACCGGCAATCAGGATGATGTCCCGCCAGGAAATGCCCTTGCCGAACACCGTGAAGACCGGTTCGGTCAGCGCCACGATCACGGCGATGGTGGCAAGCAGCCCCAGCCGCAGGATCAGGGCCAGGCCAATACCGATGCGGCGCGCCTTTTCCCGGTTTTCCGCGGGGAGCTTGTTGGTCAGGATGGAAATAAAGATGAGATTGTCGATGCCCAGCACGATTTCCATGGCAACCAGGGTAGCCAAAGCGGCCCAGGCCGACGGGTCGCGTGCCAGTACGAGCAGTGTTTCCATGCGGACTCCAGATCTCCGTGACGGTGGAAGAGGGCCGGGAAGCGGAAGGGCGGCCCGCAAGCGGACAACGGTAGACATGGTAGTACACACCCTGCACGCGGCGAAACCGGTACAGCGTGTTCTGCACCACGGAGTGAAAGAACGAGGTTGTCGAATGGCGATTGTGAAATATAGTATGTGATATACCAAAGAACTTTACGCATCACTATCACAACCATCAGGAGACAACCGATGAAGATCTGTATCTACGGAGCGGGAGCCATTGGCGGCTACATGGGCGCCCAGCTGGCGTTGGCGGGCGCCGATGTCAGCTTTATCGCGCGGGGGCCCCATCTGGCGGCCATGCAGGCCAACGGCGTGCGCCTGCAGATCGAGGGCGAGGAGCGCGTCGCCAAGGTTCGTTGCACCAGCGATCCGCGTGAACTCGGCCCGCAAGATTACGTATTCATCACTTTGAAGGCGCACCAGGTGCCCGGCGTGGTGGACCTGATGCAGCCGCTGCTGGGGCCCGAGACCGCCGTGGTGACCGGCGTCAACGGCATTCCCTACTGGTATTTCCACAAGCATGGCGGCGAATTCGCCGGCCGGACCCTGGAAAGCGTGGACCCGGGCGGCAAGCAGTGGCAGGGCCTGGGGCCGGAGCGCGCCATTGGCTGCGTGCTGTATCCGGCGGCCGAGATCGTGTCGCCCGGCGTCATCAAGCACGTCTACGGCAAGAAATTCCCGATTGGCGAGCCGGACGGCACCCGTTCGGAGCGCGTGACCCGCCTGGCGGAGATGATGGCGAAGGCCGACCTGGACGCGCCGGTGCGCGACAACATCCGTGACGAGATCTGGCTCAAGCTCTGGGGCAACCTCTGCTTCAACCCGATCAGCGCGCTGACACACGGCACGCTGGACATCATCACGTCCGATCCGGCCACGCGCGCGCTGTCTAAGCAGATGATGCTCGAAGCCAAGGACATCGCCGAGCGCTTTGGCGTTCATTTCCGGGTGGATGTGGAACGCCGCATCGATGGCGCGGGCGCGGTTGGGGCGCACAAGACGTCGATGCTGCAGGACCTGGAGGCGGGCCGGGCCATGGAGATCGATCCGCTGCTGACCGTGGTTCAGGAAATGGGCCGGATGATCGGGCAGCCCACGCCGATGATCGATGCGGTGCTGGGCCTGATCAAGCAGCGCGACCGCATGGCCCAGGTGGCGCTTGCAGCCAGCGCCGAACCGGTCAAGGTGGCCAAGGCCGCCTGATCGAAACGAGGGCAATGACCTTCGGCAGTGCCGTCATTGTGATATACCATATACGAAAGGCCGGATTCGTCCCTTGCCTCGCAGTGTGGCGCGGAAACACGCCAGATTGATGAGCGGAACGCATGGCGCCATGCCAAACTGGTGCCATGACGTTCACGGGACGCGTGCCCCGGACGCCAGACCGGCGTCCGGGGCACCGGCCACTGACGAGTGCATTCATGTCTGCCCAAAGCCAACCTGAAGTCCAGCCGCAAGGGCTGTCCCTGTCGCTGCAACCGATCAACGCCGGCGCCAGCCTGCGCGACCAGGCGTACGCAATGCTGCGCCAGGCCATTGCCGATGCCGACATCTACCAGTCGCGCGACGAAGTCCGGCTTGACGAACGCGTACTGTCCGAAGCGCTGGGCGTAAGCCGCACGCCGATCCGCGAGGCCATGACACTGCTGGAGCAGGAAGGGTTCCTGCGCACGGTGCCGCGCCGCGGGATCTATATCACCCGCAAGACCAAGCGTGAAATCGTCGAGATGATCCAGGTCTGGGCCGCGCTGGAAAGCATGGCGGCGCGCCTGGCCACGCAGAATGCCACCGACGAGGAAATCGGCAAGCTGCGCCATATGTTCGACAGCTTCCGCGATTCAACGCCGGCCGAGCATATCGAGGAATACTCCGACGCCAATATCGTGTTCCACCAGGCGATCGTGCAGCTGTCGAAGTCGCAGGTCATCATGGACCAGATCAAGAACATCTTTGTCCATGTGCGAGCGATTCGGAAAATGACGATCTCGCAGAGCGACCGTGCGGCGCGCTCCATCGTCGATCATCTGCGGATTATCGAAGCCCTGGAAAAGCGCGATACGGAACTGGCCGAACGGCTGGTGCGCCAGCATTCGCTGGACCTGGCCGAGTACGTGGAAAAGAACTGCGATTTCCTGGACTGACGGCCGGTCGCGCCATGCGCTCGCCTTTGCCAGGACCCATCGGTGAGGCGAGGGCGGTGCCATGCTGACAAGCGCCATGTCGCGCCACGTTGCTGCACCCCGCCCACTTGCCCCGCCGCGCCCCCGCGCGGCGGAAGACTTCGAATCCTGCCTGCCGCCACAACCAACTGCTGGTGGCTGACCGTTTTCCTGCCCCGGCATCCCGTTCGAGGATGTCATGTTCACCGCTTTGCCAGTCATCGCCAGCGCTTGATACGCGCGCTGGCTGCCGGCCGTTGTCGGCCTCCATCCCCATTTGCTGCAACGCATCATCGAAACCTCCCGGATTCGGGTTTAAACCCCCTTGCGTCTTCGTGATATACCACATACTGTATGTCAACAGAGCAAAACACACATCAGGAGACGCAGCATGGCCGACACCCATAACGAACGCAAAGCCCTGGACGGTATTCGCATCCTGGACATGACTCACGTGCAGGCCGGCCCCTCGGCCACGCAGCTGATGGCCTGGATGGGGGCCGACGTGATCAAGGTCGAAATGCCCGGACGCGGTGACATCACGCGCAGCCAGCTGCGCGACGTGCCGAACGCCGACAGCCTGTACTTCACCATGCTGAACAGCAACAAGCGCAGCCTGACGCTCAATATGAAGACGCCGGAAGGCAAGGCGCTGCTTGAGGACCTGATCCAGCAGAGCGACGTGCTGATCGAGAACTTCGGCCCGGGCGTGCTGGCCCGCGCCGGGTTTGACTGGGACCATATCCAGAACCTGAATCCGCGCATGATCTATGCGTCGATCAAGGGCTTCGGTCCCGGCCCGTACCAGGACTGCAAGGCCTACGAGAACGTGGCGCAGTGCATGGGCGGTTCGGCTTCGACGACCGGCGAGGCCGCCGGCATGCCGACGGTGACCGGTGCGCAGATCGGCGATTCGGGTACCGGTGTGCACTGCGTGGTGGGCATCCTGGCCGCTCTGCTGCAGCGCGAGCATTCGGGCCGCGGCCAGCGCGTGGAAGTCGCCATGCAGGATGCCGTGCTGAACCTGTGCCGCGTGAAGCTGCGCGACCAGCAGCGCCTGGATGCCGGCCCGCTGCGCGAGTACCCCAACGACCAGTTCGACGACCATGTGCCGCGCGCCGGCAATGCCTCCGGCGGCGGCCAGCCGGGCGCTGCGCTGCGCTGCGCACCGGGCGGCCCGAACGACTACGTCTACGTGATCATCCAGCCGCAGGGCTGGGAGCCGCTGATGCGCCTGTGCCGCCGCGAAGACCTGATCACCGATCCGGAGTTCGCCACGCCGGAAGTGCGCCTGAAGAAGCTGACCGCGTGCTTCGGCATCATCGAGCAATGGACGCTGGGCCGTACCAAGTTCGAGGTGATGAACGCGCTCAACGAGGTGGATGTGCCGTGCGGCCCGATCCTGTCGATGAAGGACCTGATCGAAGACAAGTCGATGTACGAGCGCGGCTACCTCGTGGAACTGGAGCATCCGACGCGCGGCAAGTACGTGCAGCTTGGCTCGCCGATCACGTTGTCCGATTCGCCGGTGAGCGTGGAGCGCTCGCCGCTGCTGGGCGAGCACACCGACGAGATCCTCGAATGGCTGGGACGCTCGCCCGCACAGATCGCGGCGCTGCGCGTGGCGGGAGCGGTCTGACCCGAGGCCGCCCGGCCACCTGTTAGCTGTTTCCACGGCCCCCGGGAGGGGCCCCAATGTCTGCTGAGAGCGCAGGCGCCGCAAAGACGCGCCTGCCGGAGGAACTCTGCCGTGCAAACCTGGATTCGCTTCCGCCGTCCTGACGGTGACATCGCTTACGGCCGCCTCGACGATGGCGATGCCGATCGCGTCATCGAATGCGATGGCCCTGGCTATACCGATCCCCGTCCCACGGGCAACACCTACAGCTACGCCTCGCTGGAACTGGTGGCCCCGTGCCAGCCCGGCAAGATCGTGGCGCTATGGAACAATTTTCACGCCCTCGCAGCCCGGCTGGAAAAGACGGTGCCCGTGCATCCGCTGTTCCTGCTGAAGCCTGCCAGTTCGCTGGCAGGCCCCGGCGACGCCATCCTTCGCCCGAGCGGATACACCGGCAAGATCGCCTATGAAGGCGAGCTTGGCATCGTCATCGGCCGCGAATGCCGCAATGTCCCGTTGAGCGACGCCGCCTCGCATATCTTTGGCTACACCATCGTCAATGACGTCACGGCGGGCGAACTGCTCAATGCCGATCCGAATTTCCCGCAGTGGACGCGGGCCAAGGGGTCCGACACCTTTGGTTGTATCGGTCCGGCCATCGTGTCCGGCTTTGACTGGCGCAGCGCCAGCGTGGTGACGCGCCTGGATGGGAACGAGCGCCAGAACTATCCGCTGTCAGACATCGTTTTTTCGCCAGAAGAACAGGTCAGCCGTTTGTCGCAGGACATGACGTTGATGCCTGGCGACGTGATCGCCGTTGGCACGTCGATCGGCGTGGGGTCAATGAAGGACGGCTCGGTGGTGGAGGTGTCGATCCGCGGCATTGGCTCGCTGGTCAACCATATGCGCGGTTGAGGCCGGTGCGGCCCAGTCGCGCAGGGCAGTAGGTGCCCTGGCATCAGCCAGACCAGCCAGGGCATGCAGTTCCGGGATCGGTAATTCCCCTTAATTTGCTTCTAATTTTCACGAAATGCTGCAGTGCACCGACGAAAGTTCGTCGAAATAATGGGAAATCTCTTGCCGATCTTTGATATATCACATACCGTATTTCAGCGTTATCGAATACAGGGGATCGAAACGGAGGAGACACCGTGCCGATTTGTCCGAAGTAGCCAGGCGGAACGCAAGCGCGACCGCTACGGACACCCTGAAGAAGAGAAATTCCAATCCCGTCAATTTGCATAGAAGGAAGCAACCATGGCAGAAGTCGGAAACGAACTGCAGCGTCACGCTGCAGAAGAGCAGCAGGCACAAACCGATGGTTTTCATCTGGTCATCGACGCGCTGAAGCTGAACGGCATCGAAAACATCTACGGCCTGCCTGGCATTCCGGTCACCGATCTGGCCCGCCTGGCGCAGGCCAACGGCATGCGCGTCATCAGCTTCCGTCATGAGCAGAACGCAGGCAACGCCGCGGCGATTGCCGGCTTCCTGACGCAAAAGCCGGGGGTTTGCCTGACCGTGTCCGCGCCGGGCTTCCTGAACGGGCTGACGGCGCTGGCCAACGCGACCACCAACTGCTTCCCGATGATCCTGATCAGCGGCTCCAGCGAGCGCGAGATCGTCGACCTGCAGCAGGGTGACTACGAGGAGATGGACCAGCTTGCCATCGCCCGCCCGCACGCCAAGGCTGCCTTCCGTGTGCTGCACGCTGAAGACATCGGTGTCGGTGTGGCCCGCGCCATCCGCGCCGCCGTATCGGGCCGCCCGGGCGGTGTGTACCTGGACCTGCCGGCCAAGCTGCTGGCCCAGTCGATGGAAGCCGAAAAAGGCCGCAAGTCGCTGATCAAGGTGGTGGACCCGGCCCCGCGCCAGTTGCCGGCACCGGATTCGGTCGACCGCGCCGTCGAGCTGCTGAAGGGCGCCAAGCGTCCGCTGATCCTGCTGGGCAAGGGCGCCGCCTACGCACGCGCCGATGCCGATATCCGCGCGCTGGTCGAGAAGACCGGCATTCCGTATCTGCCGATGTCGATGGCCAAGGGCCTGCTGCCCGATACGCACCCGCAATCGGCCTCGGCCGCACGGTCGTATGTGCTGGCGGAAGCCGACGTCGTGGTGCTGGTGGGCGCGCGCCTGAACTGGCTGCTGTCGCACGGCAAGGGCAAGACCTGGGGCAAGCCGAAGCAGTTCATCCAGATCGACATCTCGCCGACCGAGATGGACAGCAACGTCGCCATCGCCGCACCGGTGGTGGGTGACATCGGTTCGTGCGTATCGGCACTGCTGGGCAAGATCGGCAACGACTTCGCCAAGCCGGGCGCCGACTGGCTGAACGCGGTGGACGAACGCAAGGAAAAGAACCTGGCGAAGATGGCCGAGACCCTGGCCAAGGAGACGTCGCCGATGAACTTCCACAGCGCGCTGCGCGTGCTGAAGGACGTCGTCAAGGCCAATCCGAGCATCTCGTTTGTCAACGAAGGCGCCAACACGCTGGACTACGCCCGTGCCGTGATCGACATGTACGAGCCGCGCAAGCGCCTGGACGTGGGCACCTGGGGCGTGATGGGCGTGGGCATGGGCTACGCGGTGGCCGCGGCGGTCGAGACCAGCAAGCCGGTACTGGCGGTGTGCGGCGACAGCGCATTCGGTTTCTCGGGCATGGAGGTCGAGACCATCTGCCGCTACGACCTGCCGGTCTGCATCGTGGTCTTCAACAACAACGGCGTCTACAAGGGCATTGACAAGAACCCGACCGGCGGCAAGGACCCTGCGGTCACGATGTTCGTGCCGGGTGCGCGCTACGACAAGATGATGGAAGCGTTCGGCGGCGTCGGTCACAACGTGACCACACCGGCGGAACTCGAATCGGCCGTGAACGAAGCGCTGCGGTCGGGCAAGCCCACGCTGATCAACGCCGTCATCGATCCGGCCGCCGGTACCGAAAGCGGTCGCCTGACCAACCTGAATCCGCAAAGCTCGGCCAGCAAGTAAACAGCCAACCACCTGAATTTCACCCTCTATTCCAACGGGAGAGCGAACGTGAACTTACCACTGAGCGGTATCAAGATCATCGACTTCACGCATGTCCAGGCCGGCCCCGCCTGCACGCAACTTCTCGCATGGTTCGGTGCGGACGTCATCAAGGTGGAGCGCCCCGGCTCCGGCGACGTGACCCGCACGCAGCTGCGTGACCAGCCCGACGCCGACGCGCTGTACTTCACGATGCTGAACAGCAACAAGCGCTCGCTGACGCTGGACACCAAGAAGCCGGAAGGCAAGAAGATCCTGGAACAGCTGATCCGCGAATCGGACGTGCTGGTCGAGAACTTCGGCCCGGGTGCGCTGGACCGCATGGGCTTCTCGTGGGCGCGCATCAATGAACTGAACCCGATGATGATCGTGGCATCGGTCAAGGGCTTCAGCGACGGCCACCACTACGAAGACCTGAAGGTCTACGAGAACGTGGCGCAATGCGCCGGCGGTGCCGCATCGACCACCGGCTTCTGGGACGGCCCGCCGACCGTGTCGGCCGCTGCCCTGGGTGACTCGAACACCGGCATGCACCTGGCGATCGGCATCCTGACCGCGATCATCGGGCGCCAGCAGACCGGCAAGGGCCAGAAGGTGGCCGTGTCGATGCAGGACGCCGTGCTGAACCTGTGCCGCGTGAAGCTGCGCGACCAGCAGCGCCTGGACGCCCTGGGCTATCTGGAAGAGTATCCCCAGTACCCGCACGGCACGTTCAGCGACGTGGTGCCCCGTGGCGGCAACGCCGGCGGTGGCGGCCAGCCGGGCTGGGTGCTGAAGTGCAAGGGCTGGGAGACCGATCCCAACGCCTATATCTACTTCACCGTCCAGGGCCATGCCTGGGAGCCGATCTGCAAGGCACTGGGCCGGGAAGAGTGGATCAACGATCCGAACTACAACACGGCCAAGGCCCGCCAGCCGCACATCTTCGAAATCTTCAACACCATCGAAGAGTGGCTCGCCGACAAGACCAAGTACGAAGCGGTGGACATCCTGCGCAAGTTCGATATCCCGTGCTCGCCGGTGCTGTCGATGAAGGAAATCGCGGCCGATGAATCGCTGCGCAAGAGCGGCTCGATCGTGGAAGTCCCGCACAAGCAACGTGGTACGTACCTGACCGTGGGCAGCCCGATCAAGTTCTCGGACATGAAGCCGGAAATCACGGGTTCGCCGCTGCTGGGCGAGCACAGCGAGGAAGTGCTGTCCGGCCTGGGCTACGACGCAGAGGAAATCGCCCGCCTGCGCGAGTCGCAGGTGATCTGAGCCGGATAACGGCGCTGCCGGGGATGCGTGGAGCGGACGCACCACACATCCCCGGCGCCTTTTCCATTTCCGCTGGACGCCTGACCTGAATGACCAGCTGCCGGCTGAGCCGATGGGCCCATCCAATGGGCTCCCGGTGCCGGCAGTGCCACAATGACAGCCTGGGCCCCGGGCGCTGAACCGGGCCAATCCCCATTCCTCAGGAATGACCATGCAGACTGCAATCGACTACGAACAGCTGGTGTCCGCCATCGGCGACGCCGTCATCATCTCCGGCCCCGACGGGGCCATCACGCTGTGGAACCCGGCCGCGGAGTACATGTTCGGCTATACCCAGGAAGAAGCGCTGGGCAAGTCGCTGGACCTGATCATTCCCGAGCGCCTGCGCGCGCGTCACTGGGAGGGCTACGACAAGACCATGGCGACGGGCCAGACCCGCTACGGCCATGACCTGCTCAAGGTGCCGGCGATCAACAAGAAGGGCGATGCGATGTCGATCGCCTTTACCGTGGCGCTGCTGCACGGGGAAGGCGGGGAGGTCACCGGCATCGTGGCGGTGATCCGCGACGAGACCGTGCGCTTCCAGGAAGAGCGCGCGCTGCGCAAACGCATTACGGAGCTGGAAGCCAAGGCAGGCGCCGCGGCCTGAGCCCGCTGAATCACCGAGGCGGGACGTGATGCGGGGCGCTTGATGGCGCCCCGTTTGCTTTGTCGATCGCTAGCGCATGGCTGCGGCCATGGTCGCCCCCAGTTCCGCCGGCGAAGCGGCCACCTGGATGCCGGCCGCGCGCATGGCGTCGATCTTGGCCTCCGCCGTGCCCGTGCCGCTCGAAATGATCGCGCCGGCATGGCCCATGCGGCGTCCCGGTGGCGCGGAGGTGCCGGCGATAAAGCCCACCACGGGTTTGCGCGGGCGTGCATCGCGCAGGAACCGTGCCGCGTCTTCTTCCGCAGACCCGCCGATCTCGCCGATCATGATGATGCCTTCGGTCTGGTCGTCTGCCAGGAACATCTCCAGGCAGTCGATGAAGTCGGTACCGTTGACCGGGTCGCCGCCAATGCCGATGCAGGTCGACTGCCCCAGTCCGGCCGCCGTGGTCTGCGCCACGGCCTCATAGGTCAGCGTGCCCGAGCGCGACACCACGCCGATCCTGCCCGGCGTATGGATGTGCCCCGGCATGATGCCGATCTTGCATTGGCCCGGGGAGATCACGCCGGGGCAGTTCGGTCCTACCAGGCGGCTGCCGGTGCCAGACAATGCACGCTTGACGCGCACCATGTCCATCACGGGAATACCTTCGGTAATGCAGACGATCAGCGCAATGCCGGCATCCACCGCTTCGAGGATGGCGTCGGCGGCGAATGGCGGCGGCACGTAGATGACCGATGCGTCGGCGCCGGTGGCATCGGCCGCGGCGGCCACGGTGTCGAAGACCGGCAGGCCCAGGTGCGACTCGCCGCCCTTGCCGGGGGTGACGCCTCCGACCATCTTCGTGCCATAGGCCAGCGCCTGTTCCGAATGGAACGTGCCTTGCGCGCCCGTAAAGCCCTGGCAGATCACGCGCGTGTTCTGGTCGATCAGCACAGCCATGTCAGTTGCCTCCTTTTTCCTGCGTGGCACGCACGGCCGCCACCACCTTTTCGGCTGCATCGGCCAGATGGCTGGCGGATTTGATCGGCAGGCCCGAATCGCGCAGGATCTGCCTGCCCAGGTCGACATTGGTGCCTTCCAGCCGCACCACCAGCGGCACGGTCAGGTCCACTTCGCGCGCCGCCGCCACCACGCCTTCGGCGATCACGTCGCAGCGCATGATGCCGCCGAAGATGTTCACCAGGATGCCTTCCACCTTGGGATCGGCCAGGATCAGCCGGAAGGCGGCCGTCACGCGCTCCCTGGTGGCGCCGCCGCCCACGTCCAGGAAGTTGGCTGGCTCGGCGCCGTAGCGCTTGATGATGTCCATGGTGGCCATGGCCAGGCCGGCGCCGTTCACCATGCAGCCGATATTGCCGTCCAGGCGCACGTAGCTCAGCCCGTGGCGGGCGGCCTCGGTCTCGGCCGGATCTTCCTCGCTCTCGTCGCGCATGGCCTCGATCTCGGGGTGACGGAAGAGGGCGTTGTCGTCGAAACTGAACTTGGCGTCGAGTGCCAGCATGTCGCCGCTGTCGGTGACCACCAGCGGATTGATCTCGACGACCGACGCGTCGAGTTCGGTGAACGCCCGATAGGTGGACAGGATGAACCGCGTGGCCGCGTCCACTTGCTTGCCGGTCAGCCCGAGACCAAACGCCAGCCGGCGTGCATGAAACGGCTGGATCCCGCTGGCCGGGTCGATCGCCACCTTCAGGATCTTCTCGGGGGTGCGCGCGGCAATCTCCTCGATATCCATGCCGCCCTCGGTGGACACCATGATGGTGACGCGCGCCGTGGTGCGGTCGATCAGGATGCCCAGGTAGAGTTCGCGCGCGATGTCGAAGGCCTTCTCGATATAGAGGCGCCGTACCACCCGGCCGGCCGGGCCGGTCTGCCGGGTCACCAGCGTCTTGCCCAGCATCTGGCCGGCATTGGCATGCACATCGTCGATCGACGTCACGACGCGTATGCCGCCCTTGCCCGAGTCGTCGCCGGTAAAGCGGCCGGCACCGCGGCCGCCGGCGTGGATCTGCGACTTCACCACCCAGACCGGGCCGCCCAGTTTGCGGGCGGCATGGGTGGCCTCGTCTGGCGTAAATGCTACGCAGCCTTGCGGTACGGCCACGTCATGGCGCCTGAGCAACTCCTTGGCCTGATGTTCGTGAATGTTCACGTGTCTCCTCGCTTGGGATGCGCCAGGGTGGCGCAGGGCGGTGTCCGTTGTTCTAGTTTTTCGTAGCCTAAAATATGGTATGTAATATATCAACAAAATCCACAAAAAAGTGCCTCAAAAGGTGCTCGGATGAACTTGTCACAAGCGTGGCTGATGCGATGACAAGCCCACCGCATCAATCATGCGCGATTGATCGCAAAGCGTTCTTTGTTGCGGGTTTTCGCGGATAGGAAGGCGCCGATTTGGTGCGGCGCGGCACCGAAAGTTGGCGTTCTGCCGATTTTCTTCTTGTTGCTTGGTGATATATCACATACGGTGTTTAGCAAGGTCGACGCCGCACGGCGCGAATGGTGCATTCCGGTCGAACAAGTCAGACCGGCCGCATAGACATTGCCTTCACGAGAATACTCAAGGAGACAACGCCATGAACAACAAGGCTCTGGAAGGAGTTCGCATCCTGGACATGACCCATGTGCAGGCCGGCCCGTCGGCCACGCAACTGATGGCCTGGCTGGGTGCCGATGTGATCAAGGTAGAACTGCCCGGCCGGGGCGACATCACGCGCAGCCAGTTGCGCGACGTGCCGAACGCGGACAGCCTCTACTTCACGATGCTGAACTCCAACAAGCGCAGCGTGACCCTCAATATGAAGACGCCCGAGGGGAAGGCCTTGCTCGAGGAACTGGTGCAGCGGTGCGATGTGCTGGTCGAGAACTTCGGGCCGGGCGTGCTGGACCGTGCCGGCTTCGATTGGGACCGCATCCAGACGTTGAACCCGCGTCTGATCTACGCCTCGATCAAGGGCTTTGGCCCCGGCCCTTATGTCGACTGCAAGGCCTACGAGAATGTGGCCCAGTGCATGGGCGGATCGGCCAGCACCACAGGCGCCGACGATGGCGAGCCCACCGTGACCGGCGCGCAGATCGGTGACTCGGGCACGGGGGTGCATTGCGTGGTGGGCATCCTGGCCGCACTGCTGCATCGCGAGAAGTCCGGCCGCGGACAGCGGGTGGAAGTGGCCATGCAGGATTCGGTGCTGAACCTGTGCCGTGTGAAGTTGCGTGATCAGCAGCGGCTCGCGGCCGGGCCGCTCAAGGAATATCCGAACCAGGAGTTCGGCGATTTCGTGCCGCGCGCCGGCAACGCGTCGGGCGGCGGCCAGCCCGGTGCCGCGCTGCGCTGTTCGCCGGGTGGGGCCAACGATTATGTGTACGTCATCATCCAGCCGCAGGGCTGGGAGCCCCTGATGCGCCTGTGCGGGCGCGAAGACCTGATCACGCATCCGAACTTCGCCACGCCGGAGGCCCGCCTGAAGATCCTGGGCGAATGCTTTGGCGTGGTCGAGAAGTGGACCCGGACCAGGACCAAGTTCGAGGTCATGGCGGCCCTGAACGACGTGGACGTGCCGTGCGGCCCGATCCTCTCGATGAAGGACCTGATCGAGGACGGCTCGCTGTACGAGCGCGGCTACCTGGTGGAGCTGGATCACCCGCAGCGCGGCAAGTACGTACAGCTGGGGTGCCCGATCATGCTGTCCGATTCGCCGGTGGAAGTCGAGCGCTCGCCGTTGCTGGGTGAGCACACCGATGAAGTGCTCGAATGGCTGGGCCGCACCCCGGCACAGATTGCCGCGCTCAAGGCGGCCGGAGCGGTCTAGCGCCGCCCAGTACTTCCCGAAATTTTCTCCAGAGCAGTCCGCACGCCGCCTGCGTCAACCGACGCGGGGCGGCAGCCCTTTTGCACGCCTCAATATTGGCGGAGATCCCGCCCGATACAGATGGAGACCTGACATGGCACATGACAAGGATGCGGTACGCAAGATCCTCGCGACCGTCAAGGAAGAAGGCCGCGATGCACTGACTGCGCCCGAGGGCAAGCTGGTTTGCGACGCCTATGGCATTTCGGTGCCGGGCGAAGGCGTGGCGAAGTCGCCGACGGGCGCCGTCGAGCTGGCCAGCAAGATGGGATTTCCGGTGGTGCTCAAGATCGTGTCGCCCGACATCCTGCACAAGACCGAGGCCGGCGGCGTGCTGGTGGGCCTGAAGTCGGCGGCCGAGGTGGAGCAGGGCTACCTGACGATCATCGAGAACGCAAAGACATACAAGGCGGACGCCAATATCGTCGGCGTGCAGGTGCAGCAGATGATCGCCGGTGGACAGGAAGTCATCATCGGTGCCGTGACCGACCCGTCGTTCGGCAAGCTGGTGGCGTTTGGCCTGGGTGGCGTGCTGGTGGAGGTGCTCAAGGACATCACGTTCCGCATGGCGCCGGCTTCGTCCGATGACGCGCTGTCGATGCTCGACGGCATTGCCGCCGCCGAAGTGCTCAAGGGCGTGCGCGGCGCCGAACCGGCCAACCGCGAAGCACTGGCGGGCATGATCCAGCGCGTGTCGGAGCTGGTCAGTGATTTCCCGGAAATCTCCGAACTGGACCTGAACCCGGTCTTGGCCAGCGCCAGCGGCGCGATTGCCGCCGACGTGCGGATCGTGGTCGACCACTCGCCGCAGCCGGAGAAATATCGCCCGAGCCAGGAAGACATCGTGCGCCAGATGAACCGCATCATGAAGCCCGATACCGTGGCCGTGATCGGTGCTTCGGCCGAGGACGGCAAGATTGGCAATTCGGTGATGAAGAACCTGATCAATGGCGGCTATCAGGGCAAGATCTACCCGATCCACCCCAAAGCCGAGGAGATCATGGGCATGGCGGCCTACAAGAGCGTGCTCGATGTGCCGGGCGACGTCGACGTGGCCGTCTTTGCCATTCCCGCCAAGTTCGTGGCGCAGGCGCTGGAGGAAGTTGGCAGGAAGGGCATCCCGGGCGCCGTGCTGATTCCATCGGGGTTTGCCGAAACGGGCAACGTCGCGGGCCAGGAGGAGATCGTGGCGATCGCGCGCAAGCACGACATCCGCCTGATGGGGCCGAATATTTACGGTTTCTACTACACGCCGAAGAACCTCTGTGCCACGTTCTGCACGCCGTACGACGTGAAGGGCAAGGCGGCCCTGTCGTCGCAGTCGGGCGGCATCGGCATGGCGATCATCGGTTTCTCGCGGTCGGCCAAGATGGGCGTGTCGGCCATCGTAGGCCTGGGCAACAAATCGGATATCGACGAAGACGATCTGCTGACGTTCTTCGAGCAGGACGAGAACACCGAGATCATTGCCCAGCATTGCGAAGACCTGAAGGATGGCCGGGCGTTTGCCGAAGCGGCCCGCCGCGTTTCGCAGAAGAAGCCGGTGGTGGTGCTCAAGGCGGGCCGTACCAGCCTGGGCGCCCGGGCGGCCAGCTCGCACACGGGCGCGCTGGCCGGCAATGACAAGATCTACGAGGACGTATTCAGGCAGGCCGGCGTGATCCGTGCCCGCTCGCTGCGCGATCTGCTGGAATTCGCGCGGGGCATTCCAAAGCTGCCGACGCCCAGGGGCGAGAACGTGGTGATCATCACCGGCGCGGGTGGTTCGGGCGTGCTGCTGTCAGATGCCTGCGTGGACAACGGCCTGTCGCTGATGGGCATGCCCGAGGATCTGGATGCCGCGTTCCGCAAGTTCATCCCGCCATTCGGCGCGGCGGGCAACCCGGTGGACATCACCGGTGGCGAGCCACCTTCGACCTACAAGAACACGATCAGGCTGGGCCTGGAGGACCCGCGCATCCACGCGATCATCCTGGGCTACTGGCACACGATCATCACGCCGCCGATGGTGTTTGCCAGGCTCGTGATCGAGGTCAAGGAGGAAATGAAGGCGCTGGGTATCGAGAAGCCGATCGTGGCGTCGCTGGCCGGAGACGTGCAGGTGGAGGAAGCGGCCGAATACCTGTACGCGCACGGCGTGCCGGCCTACGCATACTCGACGGAAATCCCGGTGGCGGTGCTAGGGGCCAAGTACAAGTGGGCGCGCGGCGCCGGGAAGATCTGAGGTGGCTGTTGACGAAGGAGATCGTAGAAAAGCCAAGGGCCCCGTGACGGGGCCCTTGTCGCTCTGGCGATGCGCGGGAATCTAGTTCGCGCCAGCGCCGGCCATGCCACGCAGGTACTCGTTCTTCTTGTCGAAGATCAGCTGGCTCAGGAACGGCGCATCGTAGGCGTTCAGCAGGTGGGCATGGTACTGCTCGATATAGCGCGTGACGCGCGCCTTCTCGCATTCGATGCCGCACAGCCATTCGAACATCGGCGCGTCCCAGCGGAAACGCAGGCCCAGTTCGGTGAATGCGGCATTGTAGGCGGCCAGCTGGACCTCACGATCAACGTGGCGCATCTCGCGGACGGCCGTCGACATTGCGGCGGTGGCGGGCGCGTCGGATTGGAGGTGGTTCATGATCGTCTCCTGTAGTTGGCACACATCTCAGCGTGTGATGTCCGAAGCTTAGACAGGAGGAACGATTTACGATAATTAAAGTTTTATCGAAAAACCATAAGTCATTGCTTATGCATGAGATGACCGGTGTCTCGCGGGATGGATCAGGCCCTCGACACCGGTGATCTGCTGGATCAGCGTATGGCCTTCCTCCATCAGGAACTGCTTGAACGCCAGCGCAACCGGCGGCAGGCGCTTGTTCTTGCGATGGACCACGTACCAGTTCAGCATCACCGGGAAGCCTTCGATATCAAGCACGGCAAGCTTGCCGGTCTGCAGTTCCAGGCCCACGGTATGCGCGGACAGAAACGCGATGCCCATGTTGGCGATCACGGCCTGCTTGATGGTCTCAGTACTCTTGATCTCCATCGCGATGCGCAGGTTCGACAGCCGGCCCGCAAAGCCTTCCTGCATCGAGTTCCAGGTGTCCGAGCCTTTCTCGCGCGACACGAACGCTTCCTCGGCCAGGCCCGCCAGCGGGATATTGCGCTGGCCCACCAGCGGATGGTTGGGCGCGGCGACGATCACGTAGGGGTGGGGGGCGAACGATTCGGCAATGGTGTCCACGCCCTCGGGCGGGCGTACCATGACGGCCAGGTCGGTCAGGTTGCCCGCCAGCTGGTGCAGCAGTTCCTCGCGGTTGTGCACTGCAAGATTCAATGTGACCGACTCATGCCGATTCATGAATTCGGCCAGCAGGCGGGGAAAGAAATAGTCGCCCGCACTAATCACGGCAACGTTCAGGCGGCCTCCGGAAATACCCTTAAGCTGCGCCATTGCGTCTTCGGCTTCACGAAATTGCTGAATGATGCTGCGGCTGTAGTGGAGCATTTCCGTGCCGGCCGGCGTCAGGAAAATGCGCTTGCCGAGCTGCTCGAAGAGGGGCAGCCCGACATGCAGCTCAAGCTGCCGAACCTGTGTAGAAACAGCAGGTTGCGTGAGATGCAGCTCTTCGGCCGCGCGCGAGAAGCTCAGGTGGCGGGCCACCGTTTCGAAGACTTTCAGCTGGCGCAGCGTGGCGTTTTTCATTGCACGATATCCTGCAATCTATAAAGGATCGTCAATGATCATAATAAAAAACTTTATGCTGTGCTGATCTAAGTTTGAAGTAGCATCAATCCACGAATACACGTGCCGCAATGTCAGGCGCGCTCATTCAGTAGTGAAAGCGGGCGTCCCCCCAAGGCCAAGCCCACCACGCGCGCCGCAGAGCGCGCATGACACTAATGCAAGGAGACACGACATGGCGCACATCAATGCGGCAGGCCCCGCCATGGGCAATTCCAACGGCGGATTGCTCCGCAACCGCTGGTTCCAGCTATTTATCGGCGTGCTCTGTATGGGCCTGGTGGCGAACCTCCAGTATGGCTGGACGTTGTTCGTAACACCTATGAACGCGAAGCATCATTGGGGCGAATCTGCGATCCAGATCGCCTTTTCCATTTTTATCGTCACTGAAACCTGGCTCGTGCCGCTGGAAGGCTGGCTCGTGGACAAGTTTGGCCCGCGCCCCGTGGTGGCCGGCGGCGCAATCTGCGCGGGGCTGGCGTGGGTCATGAATTCCTATGCCACGTCGCTGCCGATGCTCTACGCGGCGGCGGTGATCGCCGGTATCGGCGCGGGCGGCGTCTATGGCACTTGCGTGGGCAATGCGCTGAAGTGGTTCCCGGACAAGCGCGGCCTGGCCGCCGGCCTGACCGCCGCCGGCTTTGGCGCGGGTTCGGCGCTGACGGTGATCCCCATCGCCAACATGATCCAGAAGACGGGTTATGAGAACGCGTTCTTCACGTTCGGCATCCTGCAGGGCGTACTGATCTTCATCATGGCCCTGCTGCTGGTGAAGCCGCAGCCGCCCAAGGGGCTGGTGGCCAACAAGAAGATCCTGACCAACCCGGTGGAATTCACGCCTGGGCAGATGGTGCGCACTCCGGTGTTCTGGGTGATCTACATCTCGTTCGTGGCCGTGGCGGCGGGCGGCATCATGGCCACCGCGCAACTGGGCCCCATCGCCAAGGACTTCGGGTTTGCGACGATGCCGGTGACGATGCTGGGCATGACGCTGCCGCTGCTGACGATGACGCTGTCGATCGACAACCTGTGCAACGGGCTGACGCGTCCGCTGTGCGGCTTCGTCTCGGACCGCATTGGTCGGGAAAATACGATGTTCCTGATCTTTATCGGCGAAGGGTTGTCGCTGATCGGCCTGATGAAGTTCGGCCACGACCCCTATATGTTCATGCTGTTCGCCGCGCTGACGTTCCTGTTCTGGGGCGAGATCTTCTCGATCTTCCCGGCGCTGTGTGCCGATACGTTCGGTAGCAAGTTTGCCGCGGCCAACGCCGGCACGCTCTACACGGCAAAGGGCACGGCTGCGCTGCTGGTGCCGGTGGCATCGGTGCTGTCGCATACGGGTGGCTGGAACCTGGTGTTTGCCGTGGCGGCCGTGATGACCGTGGCGGCGGGGCTGTCGGCCAAGTTCGTGCTGCAGCCGATGCGCCGCCGCTTTATCACGGGCCACGTCGAGGCGCAGCCCGTCAGCGATACCGGTACCTACATGGCAGGCTTTTCCACGGGCAAGGGTGAATAACCTGAGCCCCCCAACCCCTGCAGTACCCAGCAAGGAAGGAGCGGCACCATGAATGTTTCGCTTCCTCAGTTGAAGGCCTTTGCCGCGGTAGCGCGCCAGAAAAGCTTTACGCGCGCCGCGGCGGAACTGGGTCTCACGCAGTCGGCAATCAGCCGCAGCGTGCGCGAGCTAGAAGAAGAGATCGACCAGCGGCTGTTCGACCGCACCACGCGCCAGGTGGAGCTGACTGACGCCGGAGAAATGCTGTCGCAACGCATCTGCCATCTGATCGAGGAAGTCGAGCAGACGCTGCGCGACAGCCATGGCACCGGCAAGCCAAGCCAGGGCACCGTGCAGATTGCCACCGACCCCGTGCTGTCGTCGATGTCGGTGCCGATGTGGCTGGCGGGCTGCCGCAGGGCGTGGCCCGGCATCGGCATCACGCTGCGCGATCGTTCGCATGAATGCGTGCTGCAGAGCGTGCGCAGCGGCGAGGTGGATTTCGGAATCGCCAGCAATCCTGCCGCTTGCGACGATCTCTACTGCGAGCCGCTGTGCGTGGACCCGCTCCAGGCCGTGCTGTCTGCGGACCATCCGCTGGCGTCGCGCGAATCGCTGGGGTGGGGCGAGCTGGCCGATGCGTCGGTGCTGTCGCTGGACCAGAACTCCGGGGTCCAGCCCGCCGTGGAGCGTGCGTTGTCCACGTATCACGTCAGGCCTGGCTCGCTGCAGCTGCTCGGGCATTTCGCGGCCATCTTCGGCATGGTGGCGATGGGGCTGGGTATCGGCGTGGTGCCGTCACGTGCGCAGGCCAGCGGCATGGCTCCCGCTGCTGTCCTGCGACCGTTGCGGCCCCAGGTGACGTCCAATGTCATGCTGGTTCGACGCAAGGCACGCTCGCTGAAGCCCAATGCGGCTGCAGTCTGGGACAACCTGCGCGCGCAGGAATACGACCAGAGCCTGCTGAAGAAAGTGGGGTAGGGCAATGAGCGGGATTCACGTGCCGCGCCGCAGTAAATATTTTTGCGACGATTTCGGTACTTTTATTGCCTGAATAGGCCAATTCAGCCCCCGTACGGCACGCTTTTGAGACGAACAACGCACCCCATGGGGTGCGTTGTTGTTTTTAGAGTGATTCCTCTCTAGATATACCACATACCAAATATTTACAGACCTCGCAGTGCAGCATATAATGAATCCACCTTGATCCTTACGACTTAGGAGTTTTCATGAACGCCACGCTGCTTACCCTTCTCGCTCTCGGTGTTGTTTCGCTGGGTGTCACCGTTACCTATGTGCTGGCCACCTTCCTGCCGATGGGCCTGCTGACCACCGCCCAGGAACATGGCCGTTTCGCTGGTCTGGGTTCGTCGGAAGAGCCGTCCACCGGTATCGGCAGCTCGGCATCGGATATGGTGCTCCAGCCGCGTTTCCTGCACGCCTGATTGCCGTTCGATGTTTTTTGCAGTACCCGCAGTACCCGCAGTACTTGTAGTTGGCAGTTGGTTGTAGTGGGGAAGTTGTAGCGGCCGGCAACTCCCGCAGCACGCAGTATCCGCAGTCCTCCGCGGCCGTTTTCTCCGTCTTTTTGCAAGACGTGTCTCCATGCCCCTGCGCCCGTGATCTCAGGTCGCGACGCAGCCTGGCATTCTCCTGCAGCGCACCTCCGACCGCATTCCCCTTCGTGGCTGCCTCCGGACCTTTCCGGAATCCTCCTTCCGTTCCGTTCCTGACCCATCGGCGCCCATGCGTCACGCTCCTGAACCGGGCCCGATTCAGTCTGTCCGCTGATGATTCAACGTCGCCGCAACGCTCGGGACTTTCCCTAGATGGGGTAATCCGCGACATGCGCCGCAGCATTTTTCATTGATGCTGGTTCCATGCCTAAGTGACTGATCGACAAGGGGATTGGGCTGCCGGTCCAGGGGGCTTTCATGCACCCGATGCACCAGTCGACGGGGTCACGCGACTGCGAGCTTTCGAATGTCTGCCTGATAGGTCAGGTAACGCGCCGAATGGTCTTGACTTGCTTGATATACCACATACTGTATAGCACTAGAGCGGCTAAGCCGTTCGAAGACAAGAACGTACAGCAGCACACACCACAGGCATCCAATGCAGATGCCGATCCACAACAGCGGGCCCACCCGCCAGAAGGAGACACCATGGAAAGTCGGCAGAGCGCGAGCGCGCAAGCGTCCTGGTATTCATCGCCGTGGACGCAGCTTGTATTTGGCGTGATCTGTATGGCGATGATCGCCAACATGCAGTATGGCTGGACCCTGTTCGTCAACCCGATCGACGACAAGTACCACTGGGGCCGCACGGCAATCCAGGTGGCATTCACAATCTTCGTGGTCACCGAAACCTGGCTGGTGCCGATTGAAGGCTACCTGGTGGACAAGTATGGCCCGCGCCCGGTGGTGGTGGGTGGCGGCTTGCTGTGCGCGGTGGCCTGGGCGCTGAACTCGGTGGCGTCGTCGCTGCCGATGCTCTACGTGGCCGCGGCAATTGGCGGTGTCGGCGCGGGCGCGGTGTATGGCACCTGCGTGGGTAACGCGCTGAAGTGGTTCCCGAATCGCCGGGGGCTGGCAGCTGGCCTGACGGCCGCGGGCTTCGGCGCCGGATCGGCCGCGACCGTGGTGCCAATCGCCAACATGATCAAGAGCAGCGGCTATGAGGCTACGTTCCTGTACTTCGGTCTGGGGCAGGGCATCATCGTCATGATCCTGGGCATGCTGCTGCTGCCGCCGTCGGCCAAGATCCTGGCGGACGTGAAGTCGACGCTCAAGGCCGCGACCACGTACAACGCGTCGCCGCGCCAGGTGCTGTCGTCGCCGATCTTCTGGGTCATGTACGCGATGTTCGTGATGATGGCGGCGGGCGGCCTGATGGCGACAGCGCAACTGGGCCCGATCGCCAAGGACTTCGGCCTGCACGATTCGCCAGTGTCGATCCTCGGGCTGACCTTGCCGGCGCTGACCTTCGCCCTGACCATCGACCGCGTGCTGAATGGCCTGACACGCCCGTTCTTCGGCTGGGTGTCGGACAATATCGGTCGGGAAAATACGATGTTCCTGGCGTTCGCGGTGGAGGCGGTGGGTATCCTGCTGCTGGCAAACTACGGTCACAACCCTGTGGCGTTTGTGATCCTGACAGGCATCGTGTTCTTCGCCTGGGGTGAAATCTACAGCTTGTTCCCTGCCACCTGCGGCGATACGTTCGGGCCGAAGTTCGCGGCGACCAATGCCGGCATGCTCTACACGGCCAAGGGTACGGCTGCGCTGCTGGTGCCGTTCTCTAGCGTGATCACGGCGGCCACCGGCGACTGGCACGCGGTGTTCATGCTGGCGTCGGGCATGGCGGCAGTCTCGGCGCTGATGGCGATCTTCCTGCTCAAGCCGATGCGCGAGGCGCATGCAAAGAAGTTCGTCCAGGACAACACCACGTCTCCAATGGGCTATCGCCCCGTACCGGATGACCTGACCTGACCTGTTCGCCTTTCGCATCATGGAGAAACGAAAGCCCGCTTCGTGCGGGCTTTTTGTTTGGCCGGATTTTCCTGAAAAACGGGAAAGTGATTGCAACACTATCCGGCTAATCAATCAGCTGGCGATTGGCTACGATGCATCCATCCCGTCATTCTTCGAAAGGATGCTGACATGAAAGCCATCGGCCTGACCCGTTACCTGCCCATTTCCGATCCCCAGTCGCTGGTCGACGTGGAGATTCCCAAGCCCGAAGCCTCGGGCCGCGACCTGCTGGTCAAGGTGGAAGCCATTGCCGTAAATCCGGTGGACACCAAGGTGCGTGCGCCGAAGGACAAGGTCGAGGACGCCCCCCGCGTGCTGGGCTGGGACGCCGCCGGTACCGTGGTGGCGGTGGGCCCGGAGGTGACGCTGTTCAAGGTGGGCGATCCGGTGTTCTACGCGGGCAGCATTACCCGGCCTGGTGCAAACAGCGAATTCCATCTGGTCGACGAACGCATTGCCGGCCACAAGCCTGCATCGCTGGATTTCCCGCAAGCCGCCGCGCTGCCGCTGACGGCAATCACGGCCTGGGAAGCGTTGTTCGACCGGCTCGGCGTTTCGCCAAAGGGCGACGATGCCGGCAGGTCGGTGCTGATCATTGGCGGGGCAGGCGGTGTGGGGTCGATCGGCATCCAGCTTGCCAAGGTGCTGGCCGGCCTGACCGTGATCGCCACCGCTTCGCGGCCGGAATCCGAGGCATGGTGCCGACGCCTGGGCGCCGATCACACGATCGACCACCGCCAGGACATGCCGAAGCAACTGCGCGCGCTGGGGTTTGCGCACGTGGACTACATTCTGTGCTTCAACGATACGGATCGCCATTTCCACGCCATGGCCGAGGCGATCGCACCGCAGGGCAAGATCTGCTCGATCGTCGAGAACGCCGGCCCGCTGAGCGTGGGCGAACTCAAGAGCAAGAGCGCCACGTTCGTATGGGAATTCATGTTCACGCGTGCGATGTTCGAGACGCCCGACATGATCGCCCAGCACCGCCTCCTGAACGAAGTGGCGCGGCTGGTAGACGCCGGCAAGCTGCAGACCACGGTGGGTGACAACCTGGGTGCCATCCGTGCCGACAACCTGCGGCGTGCTCATGCTCTGCTTGAAGGCGGCCAGACCATCGGCAAGCTGGTGTTGCAAGGGTTTTGATCCGCAATTAACGGCCAAGTCGTAGTCAGCGCTGCATGGACGGCGAGCCAGGCTTCCGCATCATTGCGACGCGGGGGCTCTGAGCGACATCGGGGGCAGGGCAGGCGTGGCCGCCAGGCCGCACACGAAGCGCGCGAGATGTGCGATGACATCGGTATCGCGCAGGACGCACCGGTGGCCCAGGCCCTCGGTAGTGATCAGGCGCGAGTCCGGCCATGCGCCGGCAATGGCCGCGCCATCTTCCCAGCGCACTTCCTTGTCGTCGCGGTCATGAATCACCAGCAGTGGCGGCACCGGACGCGTCCGGCCGATATCGGGCACGTTGAACGTGGACCAGCTCGCGCCCAGCCATTGCTCGCTGCGGCGTTGCATGCGGTCCAGCACATGCGGCGCGATGCCAAGCTGCCAGGCCATCGCCGAGCACGCGTCGTACATGTCGGCAGGGGCGCCGATCATCGCCACGCCGCGTGCGGGCAGGCCCTCGCGGATTGCCTGCGCGGCTGCCGCACCGCCAAGCGAGTGCGCCACGACGGCATGCACCGGCCCGACATGCCATGCCACGGCCAATAGCGATCTCGCCATTTCCAGTATCGAAGTCTGCTGCTGGCCCCGCGCCCCCGCATCCGACGCGCCGTGCGACAGCGCATCGAATGCCACCACGCGCATGCCCGCCGACAGCAGGCCGCCGACCACCGCATGCCACTGGCCCGCATTGCCTCCCCAGCCGTGAGCCAGCAGTACCACCGGCCCCTTGTTGCCCCAGCGATACACGCGGACGCGACGGCTGGCACCCTGGCCGGTCACGAGCGCCCATTCCGTGCGTGCGGAATCCAGCAGCCGGCGGCCTTCGGGACTGTGCTTGCCCCGCGGCGGACTGAACCACAGGCGCTCCAGCGCCGTGGCGGTCGCGGTCGGAAAGAACAGGCTGCCGGTTTGCCAGCGCAGCCGACGCCACGCCATGACACTGGCTTGCAGTGCGCCGGCAACGGTCCGGGGACGGCGGGAGAGGGCGCCGCCAGCGTTCGGGCTGGTGGAGCGTTGGGATGTGGATGACAGCACTTGCGGCACGACGAACTCCTCCAACTGATCATTTACCGATCTGGCCGGTGACAAGACCGTGCTGGCCTTATCTTTTTTATGCTTTACGACCGACCAGTCGTGCTATTTTCTGGGCAAGAAAACAGGGCAAAAATGCCGCCTGAACCACCCTCTACATTGTCGCGCCGCTATCTCACGGCACGCGGATATCCGGGAATCGGCATCGCACGGCGCAGCATCTGCCGGATCAGTCTGTTCCGGCGGCCTCCCTGGCGCGATTCTCTTTGACGTCATTGACCAGCCGCGCGAACGCACGCCGGGCCATCACTTCCGCATCGGCACGGGCCATCAGCCTGGACGACGACTGGAACGACATGCCGATGCCTGCCATCTCGAAGGCAAACTGGCGCGGGTCGGTGTCGGCGTGCAGGTCGCCTTCGTCCACGGCATCGGTCACCACGCGCACGATGGTGCTGTGCCAGTCCTTGAAGGCCAGTACCAGCCGGTCGCGGATGATGCCGGGCCGGTTGCGGTACTCCTGGGACAGCGCCATGAACACGCAGCCGCCCTCGATGACCGCGCCGGCGATCCACGCCAGATAACCGTCGAACAGCGTTTCGAGCCGGGCGATGCCACGGTCCTGCCGCATCGCCGGCTGCACCACGATTTCCGAGAATCGCTCCATCGCGCGCGCCAGCACGGCCTCCTGCAACGCTTCCTTCGACTTGAAGTGGGCGTAAAGGCCGCTCTTCGACATATTGGTGTCGGCGGCCAGGGTGGCGAGCGACAACTGCTCGAAGCCGACCTGGGTGGCCGACTGCAGAGCCTGTTCGATGATCGCGGTGCGCGTGAGCTGTCCCTTTTGCATGCGATCGAGAATAGCACGACCGGTCGGTTTGTCAACTTGCCTTGTGGCACACATGGACGATACTGATGTGACGTCAACGCAAAGCGCGCACTGCCGTTATGTGGGGGCGGGAGGAGGGATGCTGTGCTTTATCCGCCGTTTGGATGAGAGTCCGGCGGCGAAGATCAAGCCATCATAAGAAATCTGTAAAAGTGTTCCACAACAGACCTTACGGAACGCTTTACGTGCTCTATACTCGAATGCACGTCCGCGCACTTTTTTTTCACTGGTGACTGGAGACCGACATGAACAGTACAGCCGTGCCAAGAGGCGCTAGCGAACCGTTCCGGCAACTGCGGGCGTTGCGTCGAGCGCGCAAGCTCAAGCAGGAGGACGTCGCCCGTAAGGCCGGGATTTCCCGCGAGGCATATCTTCGTGCCGAATCGGGTCAGGCCGATCCGCGCATGTCCACTTTCCTGGCGGCCTGCGAGGCGCTGGGTCTTGAAGTGGTGCTTGCGCCACAGCATCTTGCCGCCGACGTGAACGCGTTCATTGCCAGCCGTAATGGCGGTGTGACGGCTGCATCGATGGCTGGCCAGCCTGCCGCGGCAGCTGCACCGGCTGCATCGACGCCGTCGCCCGGTGGTTTTGGTTCGGGCCCCACTACGGGGGAGGGCCACAAGCCCGTCTAACCCCTCAGGATTCGTGACAGGACAGGCGATCGCTCGTCCTGTCACGAATTCCGTTGGCTGCGCCTGGCGTCTGCCCGGGCGCCGCTTGTCCTGCCGGCCGCCATATCGGATGGCGCGCCTTGCTGTTGCCCCCTTGCGGCGAGCTTTCGCGCCGCTATCTCCCATTTTCCTGACGCTCCGCCACTGATCGTGGCTGTCGCCGTGCGCCCTGATGCCTGTCGGCGCGCCTGCGCTCGTCCACTCGCTGACCTATCGTAATTGTGGTTTGACATCGCTCGCCTGCATGATTACGATTTGGTAAATCAATTTTACTAACCGTAATTTGATGGATATGGCGCCCACGCCATGCCGATGACAAACGCCGGCTTTCAAGCCGGCGGAGGTGTGAGAGGAAGACTCCATGACGCAAACACAACTGCACACGGCCGACACGAAGATCGCCGAGTACATGTCCGGCTTCGCCAATGAATTCGCCACCGAGGCGCTGCCCGGCGCCTTGCCTGTGGGCCGCAATTCGCCCCAGCGCGCCCCTTATGGCCTGTATGCCGAGCAGATTTCCGGCACGGCCTTTACGGCGCCGCGCGCCCACAATCGCCGTGCGTGGCTGTACCGGATTCGCCCGGCGGCGATGCACAAGCCGTTCGAGCGCATCGAGCAGGACCGCTGGCTGAGCCGTTTCGACGAAGTACCGCCGTCGCCGAACCAGATGCGCTGGAGCGCGCCGGCAATGCCTTCCGCGCCAACCGATTTTGTCGATGGCATTGTGACGATGGCCGGCAATGGCGGCCCCGAGGCCCAGACCGGCTGCGGCATTCATCTGTACCTGGCCAACCGGTCGATGCAGGACCGCTATTTCTACAACGCCGATGGCGAAATGCTGATCGTGCCGCAGCAGGGCCGCCTGCTGATTGCCACCGAGATGGGGCGCCTGGCCGTGGAACCACAGGAAATCGTGGTGATCCCGCGCGGCGTGCGCTTCCGTGTGGAACTGCCCGATGGCGAGGCACGCGGCTATATCTGCGAAAACTACGGCGCGCTGTTCAAGCTGCCCGACCTGGGCGTGATCGGCTCCAACGGCCTGGCCAACCCGCGCGACTTCCTCACGCCGGTAGCCAGCTATGAAGACCGCGAAGGCAAGTTCGAACTGGTGGCCCGCTTCCAGGGCAATCTCTGGCGCGCCGAGATCGATCATTCTCCGCTGGACGTGGTGGCCTGGCACGGCAACTACGCGCCGTACAAATACGATCTGCGGCACTTCAACACGATTGGCTCGATCAGCTTCGACCATCCCGATCCGTCGATCTTCCTGGTGCTGCAGTCGCCGTCCGACACGCCGGGCGTGGACACCATCGATTTCGTGATCTTCGGCCCGCGCTGGCTGGCTGCGCAGGATACGTTCCGCCCGCCCTGGTTCCATCGCAATATCGCCAGCGAATTCATGGGCCTGATTGCCGGCGTCTACGATGCCAAGGCCGATGGCTTTGCGCCCGGTGGCGCCAGCCTGCACAACTGCATGAGCGGCCACGGCCCCGATGCGGAAACATTCGAGCGCGCGTCGGCATCGGACACCGATACGCCGCACCACATCACCGACACGATGGCGTTCATGTTCGAGACGCCGGGCGTGATCCGTCCCACCCGCCATGCGGCCGAATCGGCGCTGCTGCAGCACGACTACTACACGTGCTGGCAGGGCCTGAAGAAGCATTTCAACCCGAACGTGCGCTGATTTCCGGAGTTACAGAACAATGACTGCCCCCAAGACCAGCTGGGTCGCCTCGGCCAACGACGGCCAGACCCACTTTCCGCTGCAGAACCTGCCGTATGGCATTTTTTCGATGGGTAACAGCGCGCCTCGCGTCGGCGTGGCGATCGGCGACCAGGTGCTCGATCTGTCGGTGCTGGACGATGCCGGCCTGCTGCCTGCCGCCGTCAAGGGCGCCTTTGCCGCGCCCAACCTGAACCGTTTTATCGCGCTGGGCAAGCCGGTGTGGACCGACACGCGCGCCGCGCTGACGGCGCTGTTATCCGCCGATAACCAGACGCTGGCCGGCAATGGCGCCCTGCGTGACAAGGCACTGGTGCCGGTGTCGGCGGTGACGCTGCATCTGCCGGTGGATATTCCGGGCTACACGGATTTCTATTCGTCGCGCGAGCATGCCACCAACGTGGGCCGCATGTTCCGCGATCCGGCCAATGCCTTGCTGCCGAACTGGCTGGAGATCCCCATCGGCTACAACGGCCGCGCCAGCTCGGTGGTGGTCAGCGGCACGGCGCTGCGCCGTCCCAATGGCCAGATCAAGCTGCCCGATGAGGCGCGCCCGGTGTTCAGCCCGTGCCGCAAGCTCGACTACGAACTGGAAATGGCCTTCATCGTCGGCAAGCCGTCGAATCTGGGCGAGCCCGTCAGCACCGCCGAAGCGTCTGCGCACATGTTCGGCATGGTGATCCTGAACGACTGGAGCGCACGCGATATCCAGCAATGGGAATACGTGCCGCTCGGACCGTTCAACAGCAAGGGGTTCGGCACCTCGATCTCGCCGTGGGTCGTCACGATGGACGCGCTCGAACCGTTCCGCAGCGAGAACCCGGCGCAATCGCCCGAGCCGCTGGCGTACCTGCAGCAACCGGCCCGCAACGCCTACGACATCGCGCTGGAAGTCGCGCTGCAGCCGCAGGGCGCGGCCGCCGCCACCACGGTCTGCCGCACCAACTTCAAGGCGATGTACTGGACCATGGCACAGCAGCTGGCGCACCACACGGTGTCGGGCTGCAACGTGCGGGTGGGTGACCTGATGGGATCGGGCACGATCAGCGGCACCACGCCCGATTCGTTCGGCAGCCTGCTGGAAACCACGCGTAATGGCGCCGAGCGCGTGACGCTGGCCGATGGTGTCACCCGTGGCTTCCTGGAAGATGGCGATACGGTGACCATGACCGGCTGGTGCCAGGGCGATGGCTACCGCGTCGGTTTCGGCGAAGTGACCGGCCAGATCCTGCCCGCGCCGCGCTGAACGTCCGGCCGGCCTCGCGGCGGGTAGTAGGGGAAACGACAAGGCGGATCCGGCCAAGTGCCGCATCTGCCTTGTTACAATTTTGCATTCCAGTTACGTTCTGGCACAGCCACCGCTACCGGTGGCGTGGGAGAATGCGTCGCCGACCAGATATCGCATGCTGGCGGCAGACTGGATCACTTTCCCTCCCCACGCGCACGGCATGGCACTTCAATTCGACATTCGCGCATGGGCCGCCTGTGCGCCGGCATTGCAGACTCCCGCCGACTGGCAGGCCTGGAGCCAGGCGCCCTGGTTGCCGGCGGGGACGGACCTGCCCGCGCTGGCTGCAATGGCCCCGATGCTGCGCCGGCGCGTCAATGTCACGGGCCGCGCCGCGCTCCATCCCGCCTACGATATCGCCGCTGTTGACGACGCAACCGGCACGCCGAAGGGCATTCCCGCCGTCTTTGCCTCCCGTCATGGCGATTCCCACCGTGCCTACGAAATGCTGGGCGAGCTTGCCAACGGCCAGCCGCTGTCGCCCACGGCCTTTGGCCTGTCGGTTCACAACGCCATCGGCGCAATGTTTTCGATCGACCGGCGCGATCCATCGAACATGCAGGCGCTCTCGGCCGGGCGCGATACCGCGGAAAACGCGCTGGTCGAAGCCTGCGCGCTGCTGGAGGAGGGCGCCGACGAGGTGCTGGTGGTCTGCTACGACACGCCGCTTCCCGATCCCTATCTGGATTTCGCCGACGAGCCGCAGTGCCTGTTCGGCTGGGCCTGGCACATTGGCCGGCCGGACGGCCGTCATCCGGCCTTCAGCCTGGAAATCATCGAGCCGGACAGCCTGGACGCGCCGCGTCCGCCTGCCTTGCTGCCACATGGCCTGGATGTGCTGCGCTTTGTCCTGACTGACGAGCCGATGCTGCTGCACCGTGGCGAAAGCGCCGCATGGAGGTGGCAGCGACATGGTTGACCGCATCGAACGTGGCTGGCGGGTACTGGCTACCGCGCTGTGCTTCATCGTTTTCGGCATTGGCGGGCTGCTGGTCCGCCTGGTGGTGTTTCCCGTGCTTTCGCTGATGCCATGGTCTGCCGACACGCATCGGCGCGCCTGCCGAGATGTGATTCATCATACGCTTCGTGGGTTTCTGTGGCTGATGTGCAGCCTGGGCGTGATCGAATACCGCGTGCGCAATGGCGAACGGCTGCGGCGCGGCGGCCTGCTGATCGTGGCCAATCATCCGTCGCTGATCGACATCGTGTTCCTGATGACGCTTACGCGCGGCGCCGATTGCGTGGTCAAGGCCGACCTGGCCCGCAACCCGTTCACCAGCGCCGCCGTGGCTGCCACCGGATGGATTCGCAACGACGCCGGCGGCGCGGCGATGGTCGAAGACTGCATCGCTTCGCTGCGGGCGGGCAGCAACCTGATCATTTTTCCGGAGGGCACGCGCACGCGGCCGGGCGAACCGCTGCAACTGCAGCGCGGCGCCGCCAACGTGGCCGTGCGCGGCGGTTTTGATCTGACGCCAGTGGTGATTCGCTGCGAACCGCCTACGCTGACAAAAGGCGACAAGTGGTATCGCGTGCCCGCGAGGCGCCCCTGCTACGAGATCGACGTCCATCCCGATGTCAGCGTGGCGGCCTGGACGCCCGTTGAGACCGAAGCCGTGCAGGCGGTGCGGCGACTGACCCGCTCACTATCCGATTTTTTTACGAGGGAGATCCGCCGTGAAGGCGCTTGAACAGGAAATCAAGGAACTCATCATCGCGTCGCTGTCGCTGGAGGACATCACGCCGGACGATATCGATGCAGAGGCGCCGCTGTTCGTCGAGGGGCTTGGCCTCGATTCGATCGATGCGCTGGAACTGGGTCTCGCGCTGCAGAAGAAGTACGGCATCACGATGAAGGGCGACAAGGAAGAAATGCGCGCCCGTTTTGCCAGCGTGGCAACGCTGGCCGCCTATGTGGCGTCGCAACGCGACAAGTCCGCAAGCTGAATTGCGGCGTAAACGACACTTTTAATGCGCACTTTGTTTGACGGGGGAAATGCGGAGCGAATCATGACGCACGATGAAATCCTTGCACGCGTGGCTGCGGTGCTCGAGCAGATGTTCGAGATCGCGCCCGGGCGCATCACGCCCGAAGCTCGCCTCTACGACGATCTCGATATCGACAGCATCGATGCGGTAGATCTGCTTGTCAGACTGAAACCGATGTTGCACCACCCCCTGAAACCGGAACAATTCAAGTCGGTGAAGACTGTGGGAGACGTGGTGAGAACGCTTGCGCAACTGATCGATTCCCCGGCGGCCACCGCCTGACTCTGGAACAGCATGGCATGGCGCAATTTGGGGCTGGGGCTGCTGACGATGGCATACCCGCTCGTGATCTATTTTGGCTTGCAGCATTACTCGCCGCGCGTGATGGCGCTGGCGCTGGTGGCGCTCGCGTTGCTGCGTGCCACCACCAGCCGCCAGGCCGGCTGGCGCCTGCTGGCCTTGCTGGCGGGCGTGCTGGCCGCCGTGGTGCTGGTCTCCGACCATCCGTTGCCCTTGAAGATTTATCCCGTACTCGTCAACGTGGCGCTGCTTGGCGTTTTCGGCTGGAGCCTTGCCTATCCCCCCACGCTGGTCGAGCGGCTGGCGCGCCTGCGTGAGCCGGACCTGCCCGCGCATGGCGTGGCCTATACGCGCCGTGTGACGCAGGCCTGGTGCGTGTTCTTCGTCTGCAATGGCACGGTTGCCGCCGTGACGGCGTTTGCCGCCAGCGACCGGGTCTGGGCGCTGTATAACGGCGCCATTGCCTATGGCCTGATCGGAGCGATGTTTGCCGGTGAATGGCTGGTGCGCCAGCGTGTCAGGGCCCGTCATGCGGAGGGCCATCATGGCTGAGCGCGTGACAGACGCAGGCAGCGTGGCTGGCGTGAGCGGGGCGATGTCCCGGCTTGCCACGCAAGCCGCCGCGGTCGGCTTTGTGGCCCATGTGGCGGCCTGGCGCCGGGCATTTGCGGCACAGGCCGGCCAGCGCTGGGCGCTGTACCTGGACCAACCCGGCGCGTTTGCCGCGGCGCTGCTTGGCGCATGGCACGCGGGCAAGCAGGTGGTATTGCCCGGCGACAATCGCGCGGAGACCATCGCGGCCCTGCGCGGCGCAGTCGACGGTCTGGCCGGCGACCTGCCGGAGGGCTTGCAGGCTACCTTCGGTTCGCCCGTATCCGGTCACGCCTTTGACTGGCTTGCGCTGTCCGCGGACGATACCTGGGTCACGCTGTTCACGTCGGGCTCAACTGGCGCGCCGGTGGCCTTGCCAAAGCGGCTGGCCCAGCTGGATGGCGAACTGCGCGCGCTGCAACAGGCGTTTGGCACGCGCATGCCGGCCGATGTACGGGTGCTGACCACGGTGTCGCACCAGCATATCTACGGCCTGCTGTTCACGATCCTGTGGCCGCTTGCCGCAGACCGCGACATCCCGCAGAACCGGCTGGCTTTTCTTGAAGAACTGGTAAGCCAGTGCGCGGCCGACCGGCGTCCGGCCATCCTGGTCAGCAGCCCCGCCCATCTGCGGCGGATGCCTGCCGGGCTCGACTGGCCTGCCACGCAGGGCGTCTTGCAAGCGGTGTTTTCGTCGGGCGGCCCGTTGCCGGCCGAGGCATCTGCCGATGTGCTGCGCCTGGCCGGTGTATCGCCGGTCGAGGTCTTCGGCAGCTCCGAAACCGGCGGCATCGCCTGGCGCCAGCGCCAGTATCACGCCGATGCGTGGACACCGTTGCCGGGCGTGGCCTGGCGCCTGCAGGACGGGCACCTTGCCGTACGTTCCGCGCATCTGGCGGATGACGACTGGTACGTCTGCGCCGACCGCGCGCTGCCCACGCAGGACGGCGGCTTCGTGCTGGCCGGCCGGGCCGACCGCATCGTCAAGATCGAGGAAAAACGCGTTTCGCTGACGGCCATCGAGCAGCGCCTGGGCGCGTCGCCCCTGGTTCGCGAGGCCCGCGTGGCGATGATTGCAACCGCCGTGGGCGAGCGCGTCGGCGCCGTGGCCGTGCTGGACGATGCCGGGCAACGCCTGCTTGATGAACAGGGCCGGCCCGCCGTGGTGCGTGCGCTGCGCCAGTGCCTGGCCGGCGCCATCGACCCGCTGGCGCTGCCGCGCAGCTGGGTGTTTCCGCGCGAGTTGCCCGCCAATGCACAGGGCAAGACCACCGAGGCCATGCTGCGCGAGCTGTTCCGGCACACGGTGCCCGCGGCGCGCTGGGTGGCTGCCGACGCCACGTCCGCACAGGCCGACCTGGACATCGCCGACGACCTGGCCGTGTTCGATGGGCATTTCCCCGGCATGCCGGTGGTGCCGGGCGTGGCCCAGGTGGACTGGGTCATGGCGCTGGCCCCCGAGCGGCTCGCCATTCCGCCGCGCGAGCGTTTCGCGCGGCTCGACATGCTCAAGTTCCAGGCAGTCATCCGGCCCGGCACCCGTGTCAGGCTCGCGCTGGCCTGGCAGCCGGCCGAATGCGTGCTCGGTTTCCGATTGACCTCAGATGCCGGCGCGCATGCGAGCGGCAAGATCGTATTTCATCCCGTAGCTTCATGAGCGCAGTATTCCGCCCCATCGTGCTGGTTCCGGTCTACGACCATGAGCATGCCATCGGCGCCATGGTCGAGGCGATCCTGCGCCATCCGTGGCCCTGCCTGCTGGTCGATGACGGCAGTGGGCCGGCGTGCGCGGCGGTGCTGCGCCAGATTGCCGACGCCCATCCCGACCGCGTGCTGCTGGAACGGCTGCCGCAGAACCAGGGCAAGGGCGCCGCGATGATGGCCGGATTTCGCACGGCGGCGCGGCTCGGCTATACCCACGCGCTGCAGATCGATGCCGACGGCCAGCATGACGCCAACGATATTCCGCGTTTTCTGGACCTGGCACGTTCGTACCCGGACGCCGTGATCGCCGGCTATCCGGTCTACGACGACACCGTCCCCAGGCACCGCTTCTACTTCCGCTACCTGACCCATGTCACGGTGTGGCTGATCACGCTGTCATTCGAAATCCGCGATTCGATGTGCGGCCTGCGCGTGTATCCGCTGCCCGCGGTGACGAAGCTGATGGCCGGCAGCCGCCTGGGCCACCACATGGAGTTCGATACCGAGGTAATCGTGCGGCTGTACTGGCAAGGGGCCCCGGTGGTCAACGTGCCAACGCGGGTCACGTATCCCACTGACGGCGTGTCGCACTTCCGCATGCTGCAGGACAACCTGCTGATTGCCGGCATGCTGACGCGGCTGTTCGCGGGCATGATCTGGCGCGCGCCGTCGCTGCTATGGCGCAAGGTGAGGACGGCATGAGCATCGTCCATCCCGATTCCTCGAAGTCCCCGTCCGACCGCCCGCAGCGTGCGCAGCACTGGAGCGCCATTGGCGAGGCCACCTGCGTGTGGGGCATCTGGCTGCTGTATGCGCTGTACCGGGTGTTCGGGCGGACGCTGTTCCGGCTGGTGATGGTGCCGGTGGTGGCGTACTTCTGGCTGGCCTATCCGCTGGCGCGCCGTTCGTCCACGGACTACCTGCAGCGCCTGGAAGCGGCCACCGGTGCCGTTGGCACGCGGCCCACCTGGCGCCATTCGCTGAACCATTTGTTCTCGTTCGGCGACACGATCCTCGACAAGCTGCTGGCCATCGGCGGCCGCTATCGCTTCGAGAACGTGTCCAAGGAAGGCGCCGATGTGCTGCTCAGGCAGATTGCCAGCCGCCAGGGCGGCATCATCATGACCGCGCATGTGGGATGCCTGGAGCTGTGCCGTGCCATGGCCGGCCGTATCGAAGGACTGCGGCTGACCGTGCTGGTGCATTCGGCCCATGCCGAGCAGTTCAACCGCATCCTGGCGCGGCTCGATCCCGACGCGATGCTGCAGCTGTACCAGATCGACGATATCTCGCCGGCCACGGCGCTTGAGCTGTCGGCTCGCGTGCAGGCCGGCGAGTTCGTGGCGATTGCCGGCGACCGGGCACCCGCGCATGGCGGCCGCGCCGTGAGCGTGCCGTTCCTGGGCGCGCCGGCACGCTTCCCGGTGGGCCCGTACGTGCTGGCGGCGCTGCTCAAGTGCCCGCTGTTCGCCATGGGCTGCGTGCGCGCCGGTAACGGCCACGTGATCCGCTTCACCGAACTGGCGCGCAGCGTAACGCTGCCGCGCGCCGCGCGCGAAGCGCGGCTTGAAGAACTGGCGCGGCGCTATGTGGCGTGGCTGGAACTGCTGGTGGTGCGCTCGCCCTACGACTGGTTCAACTTCTACGATTTCTGGGCCCGGGATCCGATCAGCGTCGGCCGGCTCGATCCCTCGCAGGCTGCGCGCGACCAAGATGCCGAACATCCTCCATCATGAAATCGAACTGACGCCGGCGTTCCACGACCTGGACCCGATGGACGTGGTCTGGCATGGCAACTACCTGCGCTATTTCGAACTGGCGCGCTGCGCGCTGCTGCAGCAGATCGACTACGACTACCCCCAGATGCGCGATTCGGGCTTTGCGTGGCCAATCATCGACATCCGGGTCAAGTACGTGCGGCCGCTGCGCTATGGGCAGTCGATGATCGTACGCGCCACCTTTGCCGAGTGGGAACACCGGCTCAAGATCCACTACGAGGCGCGCGATGCGGCCACCGGCCAGCGGCTGACGCGGGGATATTCGATCCAGGTGGCCGTGGACATGGCTACGCAGGAAATGCTGTACGCGAGCCCGCCCGTGCTGTTGCAACGACTTGGAGTCCAGGAATGATGCGCCGAAACCTCCTGCGGGCGCTGGCGGCGCTGGGCTGCCTGGCCGCGCTGCCGCTGCATGCCGAGGACCTGCCCGCGGCGGTGGCCGCGCGGCTGACCGATGCGCCCGTGATTCGCGGCCAGTTCGAACAGACCCGCAGGCTGGCGGGCTTCAGCAACCCGCTGGTGTCGCATGGCGATTTTGTGGTGGCGCGCGGCCGGGGCGTGGTGTGGACCACGCGCGACCCCGTGCCGTCGAGCCTGCTGGTGACGCCAGACAAGCTTGTCATGCGCGGTGCCGACGGCCAGGTGCAGCAGCAGATGCGGGCCGATGCCCAGCCGGCCATGCGCATCGTGGGGGAATCGATGATCGCCATGCTGCGTGGCGATTTCCGCAGCCTGTCGAGCCGTTTCTCGGTAACCGGCAAGCTGGTGGGCAGCAAGGGCTGGACCCTGACGCTGACCCCGACCGATGCCGGTGCGCGGCGCGCGTTTGCCCGCATCGACCTGTCGGGAGACCAGTACGTACGTGACGTGAAGCTGGAGGAAGCCAGTGGCGACAGCACGGTGGTGAAGATGATCAACCCCGCGGCCGCCAACCGGCTCGATGCCGCAGAGGAGCAGCGCTTTGAGTAATGCGGCAGGCGGTCTCGCGATGCAGGGTGCGCTCACGCGTCGAGACCGGGTGCTGGCGATTGCGTGGCTGTTGCTGGTGATCGCGGTGGCCGTGCATCAATTGCAGTTCTGGCGCGCCTCGCGGATCGATACCGATGTGATGGCGCTGCTGCCAACCAGCGCGCGCACCGCCACGGCCGACCGCGTGTTGCGCCAGCTTGGCGAGGGCGTCTCGCGCGAAGTGGTGGTGCTGGTCGGGGCTGACGACTGGGCGCATACGCGGGCCGCTGCCGAGCGCTTTCGCCAGTCCATTGGACCGGCCAACCCGCTGCTGCAGCCGCAGGACAAGCTGGGTGCCTTCGATTTCGACGCGGCGCTGGCGTTCTATCGCCCGTGGCGAGACCGGCTGCTGACAGATGCGCAGCGCCAGCAACTGGCTTCGGAAAGCCCCGATGCGCTGGCGCGGCAGGCCCTGACGCGGCTCTACCAGTTCTCGATGGGCCCGCAGCTTACCGAATGGGCGGCCGATCCGCTGGGCCTGTGGCAGCAGTGGTGGCTGGACCGCGCGGCGGCCACGCGGGTGCGCGAGCGCGACGGCATGGCGACGGTGACGGGCGACGGCAAGGACTGGATCGTGCTGACGTTCCGCACGGCCCGGTCGGGCTTTTCCGCCAACGGCAATACCGACTACGGCGACCTGCTGGGCCAGGCCGAACGGGCAGCACGACATGGGGCAGGCGGCGACAGCGCCGTGCGCGTCATCATGGCCGGCATTCCGCTTCATGCCGAGGCCGCGGCATCGCAGGCCAACTGGGAGATGAACGTGATCGGTTGGGGCTCGCTGGCGGCGGTGTTGCTGCTGGTGTGGATCGCCTTCCGCTCGCTGCGGCCCATCCTGCTGGTTGGCCTGTCGCTGCTGATCGGTACGGCCATGGCGATTTCCGCCACCGCCATGGTGTTCGGTCGCGTACACCTGATCGCACTGGTGTTCGGCGCCAGCCTGATGGGCGTGGCCGAGGACTTCGGCATCCACTACTTCGTGACGCGGCAGGCCATGCCGCGCGCGACGCCGCCTTCGGTCATGCGCTTTCTGCTGCCCGGGCTGTCGCTGGCGTTGCTGACCAGCGTGATGGCGTATCTGGCCCTTGGCATCGCGCCATTCCCCGGCTTGCGGCAGATGGCGCTGTTCTCGGCGGTGGGGCTGACCGGGGCCTTCCTGACGGTGGCGTTCTGGTTTCCGCTGCTCGACCGCGGCACGCCGCGCCAGACCCGGCTGTCGACATGGCTGGCCGAAAGCCTGGCGCGCTGGCCGCAGGTGCACAATGATCGCCGTACCTGGATGGCGTTGGGCCTGCTGGGGCTGTTCATTGCCGGTGGCGTGTGGCAGGTGCGCGTGGTCGACGACGTGCGGCAGCTCCAGAGTTCGCCGCCGGCGCTGATCGAGGCGCAACGCACCATCGGCCGGCTGCTGGGCACGCCCAGCCCCGCACAGTTCGTGCTGGTGCGGGGTGCCACGCCCGATGAAGTGCTGGCACGCGAAGAAGCAGTCAAGGCCAGCCTGGCTGGCACGCGGGATCGTCATGCATTTGGCGGTTTCGTGGCGATTTCCGACTGGGTGCCTTCGGCGGCCCGCCAGCGCGCCGATGCAGCGCTGGCCGACCGCCAGGAGGCGGCGGTGCGCGAGCGCGTGGCCAGGGCGCTGGGCGGCACGATTGCCGCGCCACCCGCCGCGCCCGCCGGCGCTGGGCTGACCCTGCAGGCGTGGCTGACCCATCCGGTGTCCGACACCCTGCGTCATCTGTGGCTGGACCGCGAGGGCCACGGCTACGCCAGCGTGATGCTGCTGCGCGGCCTCGACAATGCGGCGGAGATTCCGGCCATCGCGGCCACGGTGCGCCAGGTGCCCGGCGCCGAATGGGTGGATCGCGTGGCCGATTTTTCGTCGCTGCTGCATCACTACCGCGTGCTGATGAGCTGGCTGCTGCTGGCCGGCGCGGGCGTGGTGGGCCTGCTGCTGGCATGGCGCTACGGGCTGTCGGGCTGGCGCGCGCTGGTCCCGACGCTGCTGGCGGCGGCGTTCAGCGTGGCCGTGCTCGGCTGGCTGCAGGTGCCGCTGCAGCTGTTCTCGATTCTGGCGCTGGCGCTGCTGCTGGGCGTTGGCGTCGACTACGGCATCTTTCTGCTCGAGCATCCCGGCGACGGCGTGTCATGGACGGCCATCGTGCTCGGCGCCGCCAGCACGCTGCTGGCGTTCGGGCTGCTCGCGCTATCGTCCACGCCGGCGCTGCATGCGTTCGGCATGACGATGCTGTCGGGCGTGGGCGCGGTCTGGGTGCTGTCGCCATGGTTCAGGCCCGCCGCCAGATAGGCGCGGGACACAAGGAGAAATATTGATGAGGACCGAACAAGCCGAAGTCGTGATCGTGGGGGCGGGTCCGGCCGGCTCCGTGGCCGCCGGGCTGTTGCGCCGGCGCGGTATCGGCGTGCTGGTGCTGGAAAAGGAAACGTTCCCGCGCTTTTCGATCGGCGAAAGCCTGCTGCCGCAGAGCATGGCCTATATCGAGGAGGCTGGCATGCTGCAGGCCGTGGTGGAGGCGGGCTTCCAGTACAAGAACGGCGCGGCGTTCGCACGCGGCGACCGCTATACCGACTTCGACTTTCGCGAGAAGTTTTCGCCTGGCTGGGGCACCACTTACCAGGTGCAACGCGCGCATTTCGACGACGTGCTGGTCCGTGAGGCGCAGAAGCAGGGCGCCGAAGTGCGCTTCCGCCATGTGGTGGAGGCGGTGGACGTCGGCGGCGCGCAGCCGGTGGTGACCGTGCGTGGCGAAGACGGCGAAAGCTATGCCGTGCAGGCCAGATTCCTGCTCGACGCTTCGGGCTTCGGGCGCATCCTGCCCCGGCTGCTGAAGCTGGAATCGCCGTCGAACTTCCCGGTGCGCGCAGCCATCTTCACGCACGTGGCCGACGGCATTCCGGCCGGCACGTTCGACCGCAACAAGATCCGTGTCGGCGTGCACCCCGAGCATGACGATGTCTGGTACTGGACGATCCCGTTTTCCAATGGCCGCTGCTCGCTCGGGGTGGTGGCCGAGAAGGCGTTCCTTGACCGGTACGAGGGCGACGAGATGACGAAGCTGCGCGCGCTGGTCAATGAAGACCCGGGGCTGGCGGGGCTGCTCAAGGACGCGCAGTGGGATACCCCGGCGCGTCAGATCGCCGGCTACGCGGCCAACGTCAGTTCGCTGTGGGGCAATGGCTATGCGCTGCTTGGCAACGCAGGCGAGTTCCTGGACCCGGTGTTCTCGTCGGGCGTGACCATCGCGTTCAAGTCGGCCAGCCTGGCAGCCGACTGCCTGGCGCGCCAGCTGACCGGCGAGACGGTTGACTGGGAAGCGGACTTCGCAAAGCCGCTGAAGGCGGGCGTCGACTGTTTCCGCGTGTTTGTCGAGGCGTGGTACGAAGGCCGCTTCCAACGCGTGCTGTTCCATCCCGACTCGCCTGCCGAGATCCGGGGCATGATCTCGTCGATCCTGGCCGGTTATGCCTGGGATACGTCCAACCCGTTCGTGGCCGATGCGCGGCGGCGCCTTGGCGTCGTGGAGCAGCTTTGCGGCGCCTGATACCGGTCTCCCTCGTCTCGCTGATGGCCGCGTGCGTGCTGGCTGCGGGCATGGCCGGCTGCGCGACGACCGGGGCGCCCAATGCCGCGGAACGGCCGAATCCGGCGCAAGCGCCGCTGCTGCGGCTGTCGCCAGCGTCACTGGGCCGTACACTGAGCCTGGAGCAGCAGATCACGGTGCAATACCCGTCGCCGCAGGGCGAGCAGACGCGCGACATGCTGGCGCTGCTGGAGGCCGATGCGGCGCATACGCGTCTGGCCGCCATGGCTGGCAACCAGGTGCTGGCGCGCATCGACTGGGACGGCCACGACCTGCGGGTGACGCGGTCGCCGTGGGCGCCGCCCGAACTGAAGCCCGAGCGTATCCTGAGCGATATGCAGTTGTCGCTCTGGCCGGTGGCCGCGATCCAGGCCGCGCTGCCTGCGGGATGGCGGATCGATGCCACCGGCGGCATGCGCCAGTTGCGTGCTGGCGCCGAGGTGGTGGCGGAGATCCGGTATCCCGATGCCGCCACCACGCTGTTCACCCAGCGGCGTGATGGCTATCGGCTGACCATTCGTACCTTGCGCGACAACGGGAGTGCGAGATGACGGTGTACCTGCACGACATGAACGTGCTGTGCGCGCTGGGCAGCGGCAACGATGCCGTGCGGGCCGCGCTCTGGCGCACTGACGGCCCCTCTGGCGGCGCCAGCACCGATCGCTATACGCCGGGCACGGCGCTGCACCTTGGCGTGCTTGCCGAAGCGGTCGATGTCTCGGACCTGCCGCCCGATACGCCGCCGTCGCAGGCCAGCCGCAACAACGCGGTGCTGGAGCGCGCGCTGGCGCCATTGCGCGCTGTTGTCGATGCGGCCATCGCACGGGTGGGGCCGACGCGCGTCGCCATCGTGCTAGGTACCAGCACGTCTGGCATCCATGAGGGTGAACTGGCCGTGCGCGCGCGTGCCGCGACCGGTGCGTTTCCCACGGGATTCCACTACAGCCAGCAGGAACTCGATTCGCCGGCACGCTACCTGGCGCGCCGGCTTGGCACGGCCGGGCCGGCCTATACGATTTCCACGGCGTGTTCGTCCAGCGCGAAGTCGCTGAGCGCAGCCGCGCGGTTGCTGGAGATGGGCGTGGCCGACGTCGCCGTGGCCGGTGGCGTGGATACGCTCTGCACGTTCACGATTGCCGGATTCCGCGCGCTGGAAGCCGTCAGTGCCACGCGCTGCAATCCGCTTTCGGTTCACCGGCAAGGCATCAACCTGGGCGAAGGGGCGGCACTGTTCCTGATGTCGCGCGAGCCCGGGCCGGTACGGCTGAGCGGCTGGGGCGAGACCGGCGATGCCCATCATATTTCCGCGCCCGACCCGAGCGGTGCCGGTGCCCGGGCGGCCATGCAACTGGCGCTGGCCCGCGCGAGGCTGCAGCCGGGCGATATCGACTACCTGAACCTGCATGGCACGGCCACCGAGCAGAACGACACCATGGAGACGCGCGCTGTGGCGGACCTGTTCGGCGCGGACATACCGGTCAGTTCGACCAAGCCGCAGACCGGCCATACGCTGGGCGCGGCCGGGGCCGTCGAGGCCGCGCTGCTGTACCTGACGCTGGCTGGCAACCCGAAGGGCCGGCTGCCCGCGCATTGGTGGGACGGCGCGTTAGATCCCGATATTGCGCCGCTGCACGTGGTGGGCGCCAACGAGTCGCTGGGCCGCCCGGTGCGCCACGCCATGAGCAATTCGTTCGCCTTTGGCGGCAGCAATTGCGTGCTGGTCATGAGCGAGGGCTAAAGATGCCTGCCGCCGATCCGTTATCGACTGCACGCAACCCGCTGCCGCCGGTCGGCGAACTGGTGCCCCACGCGGGTGCCATGCGCCTGATCGACGAGTTGCTGGAGGCCGATGCCATGCATGGCCTGGCACGGGCCACGGTGCGGCCGACGCAGCTTTTCGTGGACGATGCCGGCATGCCGGCGTGGATCGGCGTGGAGTACATGGCCCAGACCATTGCCGCCTGGGCCGGCATGCGGGCGCGCGAAGCCGGGCTGGGTCCGGTGCCGGGATTCCTGCTGGGCACGCGGCGCTACGTGAGCGATGTGCCGGCGTTTGCGGCCGGCAGCGTGCTGACGATCCGCGTGCAGCTTGAGATGGCGGGTGACGTGGCGGCCGAAGGTGGCCTGTCGATGTTTGCCTGTACGTTGGCGCAGGATGGCAGGGAAGTCGCCCGCGCCACGGTTTCCGTATTTGTGCCTGCCGATGCGCGGGCCTTCCTCGAAGGACAGCAGACATGACGAACCAGACCGTGCTCGTGACGGGCGCGTCGCGTGGCATCGGCCGCGCCATTGCCTTGCGCCTGGCGCGCGATGGCTTTGACGTGGTGGTGCATTGTCGTGCCAGCCGCGCCGAAGCCGAATCCGTGGCCGACGCCGTGCGCGCGTTCGGCCGCAATGCGCGTGTGCTGGCCTTCGACGTGAGCCAGCGCCAGGCCACGGCCGATGCGCTGCTGGCCGATATCGACCAGCATGGCTGCTACTACGGGGTGGTCTGCAATGCCGGCCTGGCGCGCGATGCCGCCTTCCCGGCCATGACCGGCGAGGAATGGGACGAGGTGGTGCATACCAACCTGGACGCCTTCTACAACGTGCTCAATCCCGTGGTGATGCCGATGGTGCAGCGCCGCCGGCCGGGGCGCATCGTCACGCTGTCGTCGGTGTCGGGCATCGTCGGCAATCGCGGCCAGACCAACTACAGCGCGGCCAAGGCGGGCATTATCGGCGCCACCAAGGCGCTGGCGATCGAGCTGGCGAAGCGCCAGATCACGGTCAATTGCGTGGCGCCGGGGCTGATCGATACCGACATGGTCGAACCCCACGTGCGCGAGGAAGCGCTGAAGATCATCCCATCGCGCCGCCTGGGTACCCCGGATGAGGTAGCTGCAACAGTTGCCTTCCTGCTGTCGGCCGATGCCGGTTACATTACGCGGCAGGTGATATCGGTCAACGGAGGCATGTTCGGATGAAGCGGGTGGTTGTGACGGGCATGGGCGCCGTCAGCGCGCTGGGCAACGACTGGGAGACGGTGCGCCGTAACCTGGCCCGTGGCCGCAACGCCGTCGTGCGCATGGACGCCTGGGCCGGTATTCGCGGCCTGAACACCCAGCTTGGCGCGCCAGTGCCGCCGTTCACGCTGCCGCCGCACTACACGCGCAAGGTCATGCGTACGATGGGCCGGGTGTCGCAGATGGCGGTGCTCGCCAGCGAGGCTGCCTTGGCCGATGCCGGCCTGACCGGCCATCCGCTGGTGACCGGAGGGCAGATGGGCGTGGCGTACGGATCGTCGACCGGCACACCATCGGCTGCGCAGGATTTCGCGCGGATGATGAGCGACCGCACCACCGAGGGCGTCAACGCCACGACCTACATCCGCATGATGGCCCACACCACGGCCGTCAATATCGGGCTTTTCTTTGGGGTGACCGGGCGGATTCTGACCACGTCAAGCGCCTGCACGTCGGGCAGCCACGGCATCGGCTACGCCTTCGAGACCATCGCCACGGGCCGCCAGGTGGCCATGCTGGCGGGCGGCGCGGAAGAGCTCGACGCCACCGAAGCCGCGGTATTCGATACCCTGTTCGCGGCCAGCACCCGCAATGACGAGCCCGAAGCCACGCCGCGCCCGTTCGATGCGGCGCGCGACGGCCTGGTGCTGGGCGAGGGCGCCGGCACGCTGGTGCTTGAAGCGCTTGAGCATGCCCAGGCGCGGGGCGCGCGCATCCTGGCCGAGGTGGTTGGCTACGGCACCAATAGCGACGGCAACCATGTCACGCAGGCCCAGCCCGAAACGATGGCGCAGGCCATGCGCATGGCACTGCACGACGCGGGGCTGCAGCCATCGCAGATTGGCTACCTGAATGCGCATGGCACGGCCACGGAGCAGGGCGATCTGGCCGAGGCCCAGGCCACCCATGCCGTATTTGGCGCGCAGGTGCCGATCAGTTCGCTGAAAAGCTACCTGGGACACACGCTGGGCGCCTGCGGGGCGCTGGAGGCATGGATGAGCATCGAGATGATGCGCGACGGCTGGTTTGCGCCTACGCTTAATCTGGATCAGCCTGATCCGCGCTGCGCGCCGCTGGACCACATCGCCGGGGACGGGCGCCGGATCGATACCGATCATGTGATGAGCAACAATTTCGCGTTCGGCGGCATCAACACGTCGCTGATCTTTCGCCGCTGGCCCGAACCGGGTCTCCACTGAACCATGCCGATTGCCCTGCGTACCGGATCGGTCATGGCCTTTGCCGCCATGGCGCCACCTGTCAGCCGCTGGATGTCGGCCGAGGAACTGGCGCGGCTGGCCGCCATGCGGGCCCAGCAGCGGGCCGAGCAGTTCGCGGCGGGCCGCTGGCTGGCGCGGCGGCTGCTGGCTGTGACGTTCGGCGGCGATGCGTCGGAATGGGCGCTGTCCGCCGCCGAGGACGCGCCGCCGCTGGCTACCCATACGGCCGGCGCGGTGGGTACGCCGGTTTTCGTCTCGATTGCCCATTCGGGCGATCACCTTGCCTGCGCGGTCTCGGATCTGCCGGTCGGGGTCGATATCGAGGAACTGCAGCCGCGCCAGCACCTGGCTACGCTGATCGAGGCCACCACCACCGAGGCCGAGCGCGCTGCGCTGCCCGAACTGCTGGTCGATGGCGACGAGGAAGCCCGCATGCTGGCGTTCTTCCAGCTGTGGACGCTCAAGGAAGCGTGGATCAAGTGCCATGGCGGCAACCTGTTCCAGACCATGATGGGAAATGTGGTGGAGGCCATGCCCTCACCGCTGGAGCAGGCCAACGGGCTGACCTGGCGACGCAAGAACGCCGTCCTGGCGCTTGCCGCCGCTTCGGGCCTGGAGGACGACCTTGGCCTGCCGAACGTCACAGGGTGGCGGCTGCACGCCCAGGCCACCGTCGACTGACCCGCCTGGGCGACCCTGACGCTCAGGTCTTTTCCAGCGAGGCGCAGGCGGCGCGCAGGATGGCGGCGTAGCGCTCCAGATGCGGTTCGATCCGGTAGACGGGCCCCGCAATCGAAATCGCATAGCACTCGCCTGAAAGCCGCACCGGCCACGCCAGCGCGCCCACATCGGGCATCGATTCACTGAGATTGACGTAGGCGCCGCGCTCGCGCGACTGGCGCAGGTCGGCTTCGAGCGTCTCGGGCGTGGTCAGCGTGCGGGGCGTGAAGCCCTGGAACGCCAGCCGGGGCAGCAGCGCAGCCCGTTCGCCATCGTCCATCGCCGCCAGCAAGGCCTTGCCGATGGAGTTGGCGTGCAGTTCGCGCCGTTCGCCGGCCGTGGCGATATAGCGAATGGCGTGCGGGGATTCGAGCACATCCAGGTAGACCACGGCCGTTCCCTCGTGCAGCTTGCCGATGACGATGGTTTCGCCAGTGGCGTCGCGCAGTTCGCTCATGGTGCCGTGCACACGGTCCAGCACGGGATCGTGCCGGGCAATCTGCTGGGCCATTGCCAGCAGCCGCCCGGTGGGGTAGTAGCCCTGGCGCCGTGCTGTCTCATACAGATAGCCCAGCGAAGTCAGCGTGCGGATCAGGGCCAGGCAGCTCGATGCCGGCACGGCCAGCAGGCGCGCCAGTTCCGACAGCGACAACGCCCGCCGCTCGCGCGCAAAGGTCTCGATGATCTCGATGACCCGCAGGGCGGTCTTGACGTTCATCGCCGGGGATTTGGTGGGCTCGGGGCGCTCTGGCATGGGCGGCGGGGCAGGGTCGGGTCGGGTGCGAATCGTGGCGGCCCGGGGTTGGGGCCGCCGGGGCGGACTGTAGCACGGCACCACGCGCGAGGCGACCGCGGATGCACCCGGAGCTAGTCCCGCAGACGTGCGATACAACCAATATGTTGTAAATCGGTTTTACAACCTATGCGTTGTAACTTGAAAATACAACCTTTACGTAGTAAAACGGATTTACAACCCATGTGTTGTGAACCTGAACCCCGAGTTGCTCGTGCAGCCCCATGACCACCCAATATCCCATTCGTATCCTGACCCAGCTGAATCCGGTATTGCAGGGATTTCGCAGGTCGCGCGGTCTGACGCAGGCCGATGTGGCCGCGCGCCTTGGTGTCAGCCAGCAAAGCTACGCCCGCCTGGAGGCCAATCCGGGCCGCGCCAGCATGGCGCGCGTACTGGCCGTGCTGCAGGCGCTGGAGGTGGATCTGGTATTGGCGCCGCGTGGCGCGGCGGCTCTCGCAGATACCACGGCGTCCCCCGCAGATGCTGCCGGGGACGCAAATGGCCGGCGCGCCAAACCTGGCAAGGCCGGCAAGCCAGGCACTGCCAAGGCAATTGCCAGGCCGGCCGGCACGGCAGCCCGCCGCAAGCCAAAGCCTGACCCGGGCTCGGGAGAAGACTGGTAATGGGTCGGCGTCCGCTCCGGCGCCGGCTTGGCGTCTGGATGAACGGCTGGCTGACGGGTACCTGGGAACGGGGCACCGACGGCGAGTCGTTCGCCTACGATGCCGGCTGGATGGACAGCGCCCAGGGGCGCCCGCTGTCGCTGTCGCTGCCGTTCCGGTCCGATGCGGCACCGTATCGCGGCGGCGTGGTCACCGACTACTTCGACAATCTGCTGCCCGACAGCGATGCCATCCGCCGCCGCCTGGCGCAGCGCCATCGCACCCAGGGCACGGGCCCGTTCGATCTGCTGGCTGCACTGGGGCGCGACTGCGTTGGCGCGCTGCAACTGCTGCCGGAAGGCGCCGAGCCCGAAGCGTTGCGGACCATCGCAGGCACGCCAATGGATGAGGCGGCCATCGCGCGGTTGCTGCGCGATGCCACGCGCAGCGCGCCGCTGGGTCAGCACGACGACGAGGGCGACCTGCGCCTGTCGATTGCCGGCGCGCAGGAAAAGACCGCATTGCTGCATCACGGCGGCCAATGGTTGTTGCCGCACGGCAGCACGCCTACCACGCATATCCTCAAGCTGCCGCTGGGCCTGGTCGGCAACATGCGGGCGGACATGCGCACGTCGGTGGAAAACGAATGGCTGTGCGCACGGATGGTGGGGCATTTCGGCCTGCCGATTGCCGATTGCACCATCGAGACGTTCGAGGACCAGAAGGTGCTGGTGGTGGAACGGTTTGACCGGCGGCTGGCGCCCGATGGCAGCTGGATCATCCGCCTGCCGCAGGAGGACTTCTGCCAGGCGCTGGGGCTGTCGCCGCTATCGAAGTACCAGGCCGACGGCGGGCCGGGCATCGCCGAGATCATGGGGGTGCTGGCGGCTTCGGAAACCCCGGCGCATGATCGTCGTAATTTCTTCAAGACGCAGATTCTGTTCTGGCTGCTGGCCGCCACCGACGGGCACGCCAAGAACTTCAGCCTGTCGATCGGGCCGGGCGGCCGCTATTGGTCGACACCGCTGTACGACGTGCTGTCGGCATTCCCGATCATGGGCGGCGGCGCCAACCAGCTGGCGCCGCAGAAGGCGCGCATGGCGATGGCCGTGCGCGGCACCCAGAACCACTACCGCATCGCGCAGATCATGCGCCGGCACTGGCTGGAGCAGGGGCGCCGCGTGGGCCTGCCTGCCGATGACGTCGAGGCGATCCTGGCCGAACTGAAAGATGCCGTCGAACCAGCCATCGGCGCCACGGCAGCCGAACTGCCGGCAACGTTTCCGCAGGACGTGGCCGGCCGCGTGTTCGACGGGCTGCGTGCGCAGGCGCGCAGGCTCTGAGCGCTTCCCCGCCCCGGGGATTTGTACCGCTCTGTATCACGACGGACGATCGATACGTCGACACACGGAACGGCCGCTTGCGCCACACGGACGCGATACGTCCAACCCTTCCAATAGGCTCCATGGCGAACGCGCACGGTGCGCCGCCAATCACCGGTCTGGGTGGAGCCCCACATGTCAAGAATCAACATCGCGTTGCAGCTGACGAGGACAGTGTTCTCGTCGCTGCCGCCTGGTGCGCTCCAGGGACAGACGCTGGCGGCGGCCATCGTCGCCACGGCCACCGCCTGCGTGGCGCTGGCGATTGCGCGGCCCGCGCAGCCCGGACCGGCTTTCCAAAACTAGTCTTGCTGGAGAAATCGCATGTGGAATCGCAAACAGGATCGCAAACAGGATCGCAAACTTACGAGCGTAACGCTGGCCCTGGCCGCCGTGGGGCTGGCCACCAGCGTGGCCGCCCAGGCTGCCCCCGCCACTGCTGGTACGGCTGACCCGCAGCAGCCGACCGTGGTGATCGTGCATGGCGCCTTTGCCGACGGCTCGGACTGGGCCCGCGTCATTCCGCTGCTGCAGGCAAAGGGCGTGAAGGTGCAGGCCGTGCAAAACGGGCTGGAATCGCTGGCCGGCGATGTGGCGGCCACACGCCGCGCCATCGACAACCAGCCGGGCAAGGTGGTGCTGGTGGGACATTCGTGGGGCGGCACGGTGATCACCGAGGCGGGCGCCAGCGACAAGGTGTCGGCGCTGGTCTACGTGGCGGCCTTTGCGCCGGAAGCGGGACAGTCGACCGAGGAAGCCGGCAAGGCGTTTCCGCCAGCACCGGGCATCGGCAAGCTGGTGGCGGACAAGGATGGCTACCTGTCGCTGCCGCCGCAAGCCGTGGCAAGCGATTTCGCGCAGGACGTGCCCGCCGCGCGGGCGCGCGTGATGGCCGCGACCCAGGGCCCGATCCAGGCCAAGGCTTTTGGCGAGAAAACGAGTGTTGCGGCGTGGTCCAGCCGACCGTCGTGGTACATCGTCAGCGCCAATGACCGCATGATTCCGCCCGACCTGGAGCGCGCGATGGCAAAGCGGATCGGCGCCAGGGTGACCACGCTGCCGACCAGCCACGTGCCGCAGCAATCGCGCCCCGCCGATGTGGCGAAGGTGATCCTGGACGCGGTGCAGACGGTGAAGGCGCAGAACTAAAGAAAATGCGATGACTTCGCGAGCCCTCTCCCGCATGGGCGAGAGAGGGCTGTACCACGCTTACTTGTTCGGCGTCGCTGCCGGGCCCGCCGGCAGCGGTTCGATGCCGTCGCGCTTGACGTACGTGACCGACGTCACATGGCTGGTGGTGGTGAACTTCTCCACGCCGCTTGCGCCCTGGCGCTCGCCCGGCTGTGCGTCGGTGTGCGTGATTTCCGCGACGTACATGCCTTTCCACGGCATGTCGAACGTCACCAGCCCCTGATCGTCGGTGCGGCCTTCCCTGGCCCAGCCCGATTGCGTCACCAGCGCCACCTTTGCCTTGGGCAGTGGCTTGCCGTGGTAGTACGCCTTGAAGGCACCGGGCTGGCCGGCCGGTACCAGGTCGAGCGTCAGCCTGGGCTGCTGGGCGGTGAAATCCGATACCCAGCGCGCGGCCGGGTAATAGCGGCTGGTGACCTCGGCATCGCCGCGCTTGAACGTGCGCAGCGGGTAGCGGGCGTCTTCGGCCACCAGCGCATCGCGTTCGCCCAGCGTGAACGGCAGCTGGAAGCCGTTGGCGGTCTTCACGCCGTTCGCGGTCTTGTCGCCACCGGCCGCCAGCAGCGTGGCGGTGGGCGCGCCGAACCTGTCGAGCAGGCCTGGCGACACCTCGCGCAGGTTGTCACCAAATTCGCCGAAACGGATCGACGCCGGCTGGCCGGCCGGTTGTTCGATCCAGATCTGGTGTGCCTGCACGGCGCCGGACAGCGCAAGCAGGGCGGCGGCAAGGGAGATGGTCTTGTGCATAGGGAGAAGGCCTCGTCGGTTGGCGTCAGAAATCGAACTGTGCGGAAAGGAATTCGGTGCGGGGTCTGCAGCGCCTTGTTCAGGTCGTCGAGCGGGAACGATCCGGAGCGTGGCGGGCACGCATTCGCTGTTGAGCAGGCGCACGAAGGTGTCTTGTGCAAGGTCGGCGGCCTGTTCGGCACTGCCCAGCCGCCGGTGCAGCCAGCCCTTGAGCCATGAATGGTGGTCGCAGTAAAGCGATTCGATGGTCGAAGGGAAAAGGGAGCCTGGCGTACGCATGATCTAGCCCGTCATCGGTCGACTACGTAGCCCCGTGCGCGGTACCCGGCCAGCCATGCAGTTGTATCAAGGCATTTAAATGATAATCATTATTAGTAACAGAAAGCCCGGGTGACTGTCAAACAACTGCGCCGGTGCGCCGTGTCCGACACGTTGTGTCCACCACACAGACATTGGCGACATGAAGCCGGGTGACGATGAAATTACGTCGCAATATGCCAGGCGGAATAGGTTGGATTTACGGGATTTTCCGGATGCGCCGATTATTCTGACAAAATTGTAATGTTTTTCGATTAAGAGAAAACCCTTGGATTGCGAATAGACGTTAAAAGATCACCTATAACTAGAGCCTACGTGTTGCGAACTGGTGTCACGCATCACGCCTCCGCCCGCCTGTGCTAGCCTGCGGGCTTTTTTTTGCCCATTTTTCGACCCATGAATGCACGGGCATGATTAATAAGGGATTTTTCATTGGTGTCTGTAATGAATGGGATTTTCGAGGTGGTGAAAACCCTCTCCCTGCTTTCGCTTGACTATGTTGGTATATCACATACCTTGTAACCATCGCGTTCCGGATTACGCGAACATTACGCTGAACATTACAGGTTTGTAATCCAACATCGCATCGAACATTACAAACGTGTAATTCATTCGGTGATTTTTAATATCGAGGAGATTTCAGATGCAAAACGAATAGCCGGTCGGTGAACTGCCTGGAAACCAAGGCTGCACAAGGGTTTCGGCGCGCATTCGGTACCAACTCGTGGTTTGAGCAATGGCGGTCCTGCGCAAATGGGTTTCACACGCGAAACCGGAAGACCAAAAACAACAAGAACGAAGACACAGGAGACACGCAAATGCAGGCGACGACATTACGATTCGAGCGCACGGTGCCCGTGTATCGAATCGCATCCCCACGAATTGCACACCAAACCATGACATCAGGGAGCGCGCAATGACTCACGCACCGACCGGGGCATTGCGCCCCAATCCACAGGTTTCCGACAAAAAACGCTGGTTACAGTTGCTGGTTGGCGTAGTCTGCATGATCGCTACGGCGAATATCCAGTACGCCTGGACGCTGTTTGTGCCGGAAATCCAGGACACCTTTGGCTGGTCACGCGCCAATATCCAGATCGCCTTTACGATCTTTGTGCTGGTGCAGACTTGGCTGGCCCCGATCGAGGGTTATTTCATCGATAAATTCGGGCCACGGTTGATGGTGGCGTTCGGCGCACTTTTCATTGGCTTCGCCTGGGTGATCAATTCGCAGGCCACCACCCTGATGGGGTTCTACGTGGGCGCGGCGGTAGGCGGGCTGGGTGTGGGGTCGATCTATGCCACCTGTATCAACAACGCGATCAAGTGGTTCCCGGATCGCCGCGGGCTGGCCGTGGGTCTGACGGCGGGCGGCTACGGTGCCGGCTCGGCAGCCACCATCCTGCCGATCGCCGCGATGATCGAGTCGCAGGGCTTCCAGCACACGTTCATGTTCTTCGGCATCCTGCAGGGCGCGCTGGCGTTCATGGCTGCATGGTTCCTGCGTGCACCGCAGGCCAACGAAGTGAAGGCGTCGAGCAAGATCTACCAGTCCACGCGCGACTACACCCTGCGCGAGGCGCTGGCTACCAAGCTGTTCTGGCTGATGCTGGTGATGTTTGTGCTGGTGGTTACCGGCGGCATGATGGCCGTGGCGCAGCTTGGCGTGATCGCCAAGGACCTGGGCGTCAAGGAGTTCAAGGTCGACCTGTACTTCTTCACGATGGCCGCGCTGCCGCTTGCGCTGATGCTCGACCGCGTGATGAACGGTATCTCGCGGCCACTGTTCGGCTGGATCTCGGACAACATCGGGCGAGAGAAGACGATGGTGATCGCGTTCTCGCTGGAAGGCATCGGGATCATCGCGCTGGGCTACTTCGGCAGCAATCCGTACGCGTTCCTGATCCTGTCGGGCGTGGTGTTCCTGGCGTGGGGCGAGGTCTACTCGCTGTTCTCGGCGCTGGCCGGCGACGCGTTCGGCACCAAGCATATCGGCAAGATCTACGGGGTGCTCTACACGGCCAAGGGTATCGGCGCGCTGTTCGTCCCCATCGGCAACCTGATGATGGAAGCCACCGGTACGTGGTCGACGGTGCTCTATACCGTGGCGACAATGGACCTGCTGGCCGCGTTCCTGGCCTTTACGGTGCTGAGGCCGGTGTTTGCGAACCATGTGGCGGCGTCGAAACGCGCCTTTGCAGAGGAGAGGGGCGGGACGCAGGTGCCAGCCTGATGTCCTGATCAAACGTCCCGATCAGGCCGGGAAGACGCAGCGGCTGGCGTCTTCCCGGTACTTCACACGCAGCCGCGCTTCACCAGCGGTAGCGCACGCCCAGCTTGGCGCCAATCGCATTGCTGTCGCCGAAGTTCTGCACGCTGGTGCGCGCCAGCAGTTCGCCATAGACCGTGTAGCGGTCGTCATTCCAGTTCATCGATGCACCGATGCCCAGGCCAGCCCACAGCGCCTGTTCCTTGCTGACCACGCTGAGGTCGGCCACGCGAGCCGACGTGCCGTGCAGGAAGTCATAGTACAGGTTGGTGATGCCATAGATGTGCGAGCGGCTGGTCTTGCCGTTGGCGGCGGTCCACTTGGTCTCGTGATCCAGTGACACGCCCAGGCGCGAGACCAGGCTGTTGCCGTTGTCACGCGACACATTGGCGCCGTACTGGTCGGTGAACGCATCAAAGCGGACTTGCGACCAGGCCAGTTGTGCCTGCGGCGTGATCGACCAGTTGCCGCCCAGCGCGAGCTGGTGGCCGGCTTCCACGCTGGTCGCCACGCCGCTGCCGCGATTGCCGTTGGCGAGCTTGGTGCCAAGCGTCGACGAACGGATATCGGTGTCGTACCACGTCACGGTAGCCCGGGCATCGACATACGCGCCATTGTTGCTGTACCACGTGGCCGTTCCGCCAAAACCGTAGCCGGTGGTATCCACGGCACCATTGCCGAACATCGACGAGATGCTGGAGTTGGCAATGCCGTAATGGAAGGTCGGGCCCACGACCAGCGTGCCGGACTGGTTCTGGACGACCGGTGCATCCACGCCGCCTTCGAACTTCCACATGCGGACGTTGTAGCTGGCGCTGGTGGTGCTGGTGATCGGATCGACATGGGTGTTCGACCCCTCCACGCGCGCCCAGGCGCCACGGCCGATGATCGGCTTGCCGGCTTCCTGCTCGGCCTGCACCGACGCATTCGGTGACCACGAGCGGTTGCCCACGCGCTGCTGCATCGTGCCCAGTTCGTTGAAGCGCTGCAGCACGCTGGAGTAGGCTTCGTACAGCGGGACGGTAGGCGCCAGCAGCGGGCCAGCGGCTGCCGCGGCCGGTGCGCCGACGACTGCCGGGTCCAGCAGCGACGAGCGCAGGTACCAGCCGCCATCGTTCGGCGTCGCTACGCCGTTCTTGAACAGGCGATACCCGTACGCACCAGCCACCACGGCTTGCTGGCCCTGGAACGTATAGTCGCCGGCCAGCGTGAAGGTGCCGTTCGACGCGCCCTGCACGTCGATGACCTTGATACCCTCCGAGGTCAGCGCGCCGGCGCCGCCGGCGTTGACCACCCGGACCTGGCTGGTGCCCGACGTGTCGCCGGTCACCACAAGGCGCCCCGTGGCCGACGTATCGCCGCCAAGCGCCGTGTTCACGCGCACCGTACCGCCATTGCCGATGTAGTTGCCGGCGACGGTCAACACGCCCGAGCCGCCGCCCGGCGTCACGGTGCCGGTGTTGGTGACATTGCCAAAGATCGTGCCGGTGCCCGACAGCGTACCGGCGGCGTTCACCGTTACCGGGCTGGTGATCGAGCCGTCGATGGCGAGCGTGCCGAGGTTGACGGTGGTCGGGCCGGTGTAGGTCTGGGCGGTATTCAGCACCGTGGTGCCTGTGCCGTTCTGCGCCACACCACCGGTGCCCGAGATGAGATTGCCAAAGGTGTAGGTGTCCGAACGGTTGAACGCCAGCGTGGCGCCGCTGTTGACCACGACGTTGCTGGCAAGACTGCCGCTGGTACCGCCGTTGCCGATCTGCAGCGTGCCCTGATCCACCGTCCACGGCGTGGTGACCGTGCCGGCGCCGATCAGTGCCCAGGTGCTGGCGCCGGTCTTGGTAAAGGTGTCGAAGAAGCGGTACTGGGCGGTGTCGCCGATGGCGGAGACATCGAACACGGCGTTGGTGTCGCCGCCCAGGCGGAAGGCGTCGTTGACGCCCGCGCTGGCCACGACATTGCCGATGATGTTCGAGCCAGCCTGCAGTTCGAGCGTGGCGGAGTTGGTGGGGACGTTGGCCGTACCGAATTCGATGGCGTTTGCGTAGCCGCTACCGGCGCGGATGGTGCCGGAATTGACAATCGTCAGAATGGAATTCTGCTGCACGTAAATGGCCGAATTACCGGCGCCGGCCTCCATCAGCCCCGAGTTGGTGATGGAAACGGTACCGTTCGCAACGCGTATCGCTCGGCCACCGCCCGAGCCGCCGCTCACGTCCGCGCCGCCGCGAATCGTGCCCGCATTGACCACGGTGTTGCCACCAGTGGCGCCAAGCGTCACACCAGCCCCGGCCATGCCGCCAGACCCGTTGCCGCCAGTAATGACCCCGGTGGCCGAGTTCGTGAGAGACGTGCCAGCGTTAAGCAATACGCCGGTGCTCAGACTGCTGCTACTGGCGTTGTAACCGGACCCGTCCCCCCCCTTGATGGAGCCGCTGTTGATGACGCTCGTGCCGGCACCGGCGACGGCAACACCCGTACCACCGCCCGAGGCGGCCGCAGTTGCGGCGCCCCCCGTGATGGAGCCGTTGTTGATGACGGTCGAGCCCGCACCGGCAACGGTAACGGAAACACCCGCACCGCCGCTCGCGCCGGCCGTCGTTGAGGCGCCCCCAGTGATCGAGCCGTTGTTGAGGAGCGTCAGCGCGGCACCGTTGGCGGAAACACCCACGCCGCCGCTGTTAAGAGCCCCTGTCGAGTCTCCCCCTGTGACTGTGCCGTTGATGGTGGCCTGCGCGCCAGGGCCGAGCAGCGTCAGACCAATGCCACCCTGGGCAGCTGTCCCGCCGATATACGTCCCATTGAATGTCCGGGGCGACGCCGCGGTGAATGTAAACCCGGCAGCGCCCGTATTTCGGATCAGGGCAAAACCCTGCGTATCGAAGGTGACCGGCTTGACGGGCGAATCAAACGTGGAGGTGCCGGGCGTCGTGATCGTGATGTCGGCGGTGAAGCGGATTGTCGCCGTCGGATCGCCGTCGGTCATGGCGGCCCCCAGTGCCGCACGCAGTTCGGCCTCGTTGCTGACCAGGTATTCAGCCGCCGATGCGCCTACCGGAAACAACAGCGCAACAGCGAGAGTGATAGACGACACTTGCGGCGCGCGCACGCCGCCCTGCCGCATTCCACGACAAAAATGGGTTTTCATTGAACTGCCCCGTTCGGAGTAAATGTATTGTTATGGGTACAAAGTACAGCGGGGCAGATGTTAGATCACACAAAAATGTTATGTAAGCGATACAGATAATGTCTGTGGCAAGCGGGCGACGTCCTCAAATCCCCCCTTGCAACCAGGGGCAGGAACGTATTAGAGCGTACGCTCTAACGGTGACAGGGACCGCCGGTGGGGCCGTAACGCAGCAGCGGGGCAGGGGCAAGACGCCGCCGCGCATCTATAATCCGGCATGACTTCTTCCGCCCCTACCTCATTCGCCACGCTGCCGCTGTCCGCGGCCATGCAGGCCACCCTCGCTCAACTTGGCTACGACGCCATGACGCCGATCCAGGCGGCCAGCCTTCCGCTGGCGCTGGCAGGGCAGGATTTGATCGCCCAGGCCCGCACCGGCAGCGGCAAGACCGCGGCGTTTGCGCTTGCGCTGCTGCACCGGCTGGACCCGCGTCCGTTCGATGTCCAGGCGCTGGTGCTTTGCCCCACGCGCGAGCTGGCCGACCAGGTCACACAGGAAATCCGCCGCCTTGCCCGCGCCGAGGACAACGTCAAGGTGCTGACACTCTGCGGCGGATCGCCGATTCGGCCCCAGGTGGAAAGCCTGGTGCATGGCGCCCACGTGGTGGTTGGCACGCCGGGCCGGATCATCGACCACCTGGATCGCGGCAGCCTGAATCTCGACACGATCAATACGCTGGTGCTCGATGAAGCCGACCGCATGCTCGACATGGGCTTTCATGACGACATCGCCTTCATTGCCAGCCACGCGCCCAAGGACCGGCAGACGCTGCTGTTCTCCGCCACCTATCCGGATGCCATCGACAAGCTCGCCCATCGCTTCCTGCGCCAGCCCAGGACGGTGAAGGTGGAAGAGGCGCACGACTCCGCCACCATCACGCAGCGTTTCTACGAGGTGGAGAACGGCGAGCGGCTCAACGCCGTCGGGCTGCTGCTGGACCATTTCCGCCCGGCCACCACGCTCGCGTTCTGCAATACCAAGGCGCGTTGCCGCGATCTGGCCGATCTGCTACATGCGCAGGGTTACGCCGCGCTTGAACTGCATGGCGACCTGGACCAGCGCGAGCGCGACCAGGTGCTGGTGCAGTTTGCCAACCGGAGCTGCTCGGTGCTTGTGGCTACCGACGTGGCTGCGCGCGGTCTCGACATCTCCCAGCTGGAAGCCGTGATCAACGTGGACGTCACGCCCGATCCGGAGGTCCATGTCCATCGCGTCGGCCGCACCGGGCGCGCCGGCGAGGCGGGCTGGGCTTTCAGCCTGGTCAGCCTCGACGAAATGGGCCGCGTAGGCAATATCGAGCAGCATCAGGGTGGCGAATTCGAGTGGCACGCGCTGACCGAACTGACACCCGCAGGCGGCACGCGCCTGCTGCCGCCGATGGTGACGCTGCAGATGCTGGGCGGCCGCAAGGAGAAGATCCGGGCTGGCGACATCCTTGGCGCGCTGACCGGTGACGCTGGCTTCACGAAGGAGCAGGTTGGCAAGATCAGCGTGATGGAGATGTCGACCTATATCGCCGTCGACCGCGCCATTGGCCGCGAAGCCGTGAAGCGGCTGAACGAAGGCAAGGTGAAGGGGCGCAAGGTGAAGGTGCGGCTGCTGACGACTGGTCAGCGGTAACAGCCATGCCATGCCGGCCTCCCTACGGGGCCGGCGAAAAAAACCACGTCGCCAGGGACGTGGTTTGCAGTTCTGCCGTCGCTGTCGATCGCTGGTGCGCGCCAGCCGTTCGCCGCGTTGGTTCCGACAGGCGGAATTTTCATCGCTGCGGTCGTCCGTACCACCTCCGCGCATCGATGCGAACAACCGGTCACCCCGGCGCAGGCCACTCGCAAAATCTCCAAATCCTTTCTCATTGACTTGAGCCAGATCAGAGAAAGCCGTGGGCCGAAGGATAGTGTTTCAGGCACGGGGCCTTGATTCCGACGAGGCTTCGAAGGAGACACCATTCAATCGATGGAGCACCCCCATGCCCAGCCCACTTGCCACATGGCACGAAGACCATATCCATTTCGCCCGACTGCTTGATCTGCTCGAAGGGCAGGTCGTCCGGTTCAACCGGGGAGAGCGCCCGGACTACCACCTGATGGAGACCATTCTTTATTACCTGCGCAACTTCGGTGACAGCGTTCACCATCCTCGCGAGGATGTGGCCTACGCCAGGCTGGTCTGGCGCGATCCGGACATGCAGATCGTGGTCAGCCGCCTGCAGCAGGAACATCGCGTAATTGCCACGGTCGGCCAGGCCTTGCTGGAGCGTCTGAACGAAGCGGAGCGGGACGTGATCAGCTCCCGCGCGGCGCTGGAGGCGGCCGGGGCCATGTATCTGGTCTACTACCGCAATCACCTTTCGACCGAGGAGCGCTACGTCATGCCGCGGGCAGCGCAGTTGCTGACCCGGGGGGACTGGGAGGCCGTCGAGGCGGCCGTGCCGGAATTGGCGGATCCGCTATTCGGCGACGCGACCCCGCGGCGGTTTGCCATGTTGCGAGACCTGATCGACAGCGAGGCACAGGTTGCCGCCTGTACGCCGTGACAGTCCGTTGACAATCGACACACAGGAAAAAGGGGCGCCCCGGCGCCCCTTTTCTCATGAACCTCAGGCCAGTTCCTGTTCCGGAACGGCCACGGCCGGTTTCTCCGCCTGCTTGCGCGTGGCGGTCAGCCGTCGATATCGACCCAGCGCCCACAGCGGGAAGTACGCCGTATAGCCGTGGTACTTCAGGTGGAAGATGCGCGGAAAACCGGGGGCATTGTGATAAGGATGGGTCCAGAAGCCGTCGTCGCCCTGGGCGTCCAGCAGCCAGGCCACGCCGCGCTTTACCGACGCCGACTCGTGCTCGCCCAGCGCCAGCTGGCCCAGCAGCGCCCACGCCGTATGCTCGGCGGTGCTGCCCGCGTCATGGGTGCCGGCCAGTTCGGGATGCAGATAGCTGTCGTTGGTCTCGCCCCAGCCACCGTCGGCGTTCTGCTTGCCGCGCAGCCAGTCCACCGCGCGGCGGACCATCGGCAGCTTGCGGTCGACGCCGGCCAGCGCCAGGCCGGCCAGCACGCTCCACGTGCCATAGATATAGTTGGTGCCCCAGCGGCCCCACCAGCTGCCATCGGCCTGCTGCGTCTGGCGCAGGTAGCCGATGCAGCGTTCGCGCGAGCTGGCGTCCTGCGGACGGTTGGTCACGCCCATGGCAAGCAGCATGCGGCCCGACACGTCTTCGGTGGGCGGGTCGAGCAGGGCGCCGTGATCGGCAAACGGGATCGCGTTCAGGTGGTCACGGTCGCAGTTGGCGTCGAACGCGCCAAAGCCGCCGTTCTTCGACTGCAGCCCGATCGACCAGTCCAGCGCACGGTCCACGCGCGGGCGGAAGCGTTCGGACTGGCCGGTGCGCTTGCCGTGGGCGTGCAGCATGGCAAGCACCACCGCCGTGTCGTCGACGTCCGGGTAATACGGGTTTTCGTACTGGAACGCCCAGCCGCCCGCTGGCGTTGCGGGCGCGGCGTTGTGCTTCCAGTCGCCGATCAGATCCAGGACCTGGCGTTCGGTGAGCCAGTCGTAGGCGCGCGCGATGGCGGTCTTCGACTGCTCGGTGGCCGGTGCCTGCTCCAGCGCCATCACGGCCCAGGCGGTATCCCACACCGGCGACAGGCAGGGCTGGCAATACGAGATGCCGTCGTCGCGATGGACAATCAGCTTCTTCAGCGCGTCCATGCAGTCACGGCGCATCGGATGGTCCTTGGCATAGCCCATCAGCACCATCATTTCGTAGGCGTAGACCATCGGCGGGAAGATGCCGCCGAAGCCGTCCTCGCCGTTCATCCGTTCCTCGCTCCACTGCACAGCGCGCTGAATGGCCTTGCGGCGCAGGGCACGCGGGATCAGCGGCTCCGCGTGGCGCACCACGCGGTCGAGTTTCAGGAACAGGCCTTGCAGGCCAGGCTTGCGCGGGAAGTAGGCGGTTTCCAGCTCGGGCGGCGTCACGAACAGTTCCTGCACGTGGATGCCGAGCGGATTCCTGGCCTGCGCGCGCATCGAGCACAGCACCAGCAGCGGCACCATGGTCGTGCGGGCCCAGTAGGCCACCTTGTCCATATGGATCGGCGCCCAGCGCGGGAACAGCACGAACTCCACCGGCATGAACGGCGTGGCGCGCCACGGCACCTCGCCAAACGTTGCCAGCAGAATCCGGGTGAACACGTTCGATTTGGCGGCACCGCCATGCGCCAGGATGGCGTCGCGGGCGCGCACCATATGCGGGGCGTCGGGCGAATCGCCAGCGGCCTTCAGCGCAAAGTACGCCTTGACGCTGCAGGACACGTCGAGGTCGCCGCCGTAGTACAGGTCCCACGCGCCGTGCCGGTCCAGCCGCTGCAGCGCGCGCAGGTATTTCGCCATGCGGGCCTGCAGCGCCGTGTCGATCTCGTCGACGAAATGCATCATCAGGATGTATTCGGCCGTGATCGTGGCGTCGGATTCGAGTTCGAAACACCAGTGGCCGTCGGCGTGCTGCTTGTCCAGCAGGGCATCGCGTGCACGTGCCAGGGCGGCATCGATATCGGATGCCGGAATGTCTTGTGGAGTCATGCTTGTTCTTGTTCCGTGCAGGGCTGGGTCAGCTGTTCAAGATGGCGGACCAGCGCCGCGCGTTGTACGGGATCGATCGTGCGGTGGCCGAGCAGGTCGGCCAGCCAGAGCCCGTCAGCGGCCAGGCGGCACATCAGCAGGCGCGTGGCGTCTTCGCACTGGGCCGCGTCGCGCTGCAGCGTGGCGGCTTCCCATTCCTGATAGGGCATGCGGAATTCGGGGCGGGCCATGACCAGCATCATGGCGGCCTTCCAGAGTTCGCGTTCGCCCGCTTCGACAAAACCGTCGGCCGATGCGCGCAGGTAGGCGCGCGTGTTGCGGCCATGCGGTTCGGTATCGGATTCGGCCACCGTGGTCACCTGGCGCTTGAAATGGTCCAGCACCTCGCTGGACAGCGCCTCAAGCAGCTCCTGCTTGCTCGAGAAGTGGTGCTGCAGCCCGCCCTTGGACACGCCAGCGCGGGCCGCCACGGCATTGAGCGTCACCGCGCCGATGCCTTCCTCGACCAGCAGGTCGATGGTGGCGGCGATCAGGCGATCGCGAATCAGCTGGGGTTGCTTCGGACGGCGGTGGGCTTCACTCATGGCGCCGGAAGATACCATCCGGACGGATTGTTTGCAAACCGAAGCCACGTGTACGCCGCTTTATCGGTGCCTCCATGTCTACATTTGTCTACATGACCCGGTTTGCCTTCAGCCGCGGCATTCGACGCCGTTAGTGCGCTGCAGCATCGACTCCCGGTTCTGACCATCCATGCCAAGCAAACTTTCGATTCGATTCCGCCTGAATGCGGCCCTGGCCGTGCTGGCTGCCCTGCTGACCCTGATCGGCATCATCGGCGTCTTCGGGATGCGCGCGTCCATCGCCGATATCCAGGAGATCTACACCAACCAGCTGGCGTCCACGCGCTTTGTGGCGGCATCGCAGCTCAACGCGGCCGTGGTGCGGACCACGCTGGATCGTGCGGTATTCCATCCCGACTCCGCCGACGTGCCGACCACCATCGACAAGGCAGTGGGCTATCGCGAGAAGTCAGAGAAAGCCTGGAACGCCTACCAGGCGCTGCCGAAATCTGCCGAGGAGAAGGCGCTGTCCGAGAAGGTGGAAGCGCTGCGCAGCAAATTCTTCAAGGAAGGCGTGGAGCCGCTGATCGCCGCGCTGCGCGCCCAGGACGCGGCCGCCATCGACCAGCAGGTGATGACGAAGATCCCGCCGATGTTCGTGGAACTGACTGGCGCCGTGAACGCGCTGGAGCGCAACCAGAGCGACCAGGCACAGGCCATGTACGAGAATGCCACGGCGCGCTCGCAGCGCTTCCTGTGGATGGTGACTGGCGCGATTGCCATCGGCATCGTCGGGGCGCTGGCCTGCGCCATCGGCTTGCGCCGCGCTATCTCCGAACCGCTGGTGCGCATGCTGGCAAGCTTCGGCCGCATCTCGCGCGGCGACCTGACCGAGCGCATCCGTGCCACCAGCCAGGATGAAATGGGTGACCTGACCCAGGGCCTGCACCGGATGCAGTCGGGCCTGATCGACGCCATCCAGACCATGCGCGGGGGCAGCGAGGCCATTGCCACGGCCACGCGCCAGATCGCGGCGGGCAACCTGGACCTGTCCCAGCGCACCGAGCAGCAGGCCAGCGCGCTGGAAGAAACGGCCGCCAGCATGGAACAGCTGACGGCCATCGTGAAGCAGAACGCCGAGAACGCCCATCAGGCCAACCAGCTGGCGGCGGCCGCTTCGGAAACCGCATCGCGCGGCGGCGAGGACATGCGCAACGTGGTGTCCACCATGAGCGGCATCCAGCATGCGTCGCGCAAGATTGGCGAAATTACGGCGGTGATCGAAGGTATCGCGTTCCAGACCAATATCCTGGCGCTGAACGCTGCCGTGGAAGCCGCCCGCGCAGGCGAGCAGGGCCGGGGCTTTGCCGTGGTGGCGGGCGAAGTGCGCGAACTGGCGCAGCGGTCGGCATCGGCCGCCAAGGAAATCGTCCAGCTGATCAACGACACCGTGAGCCAGGTGGAAGCCGGCACGCAGCAGGTGGACAAGGCCGGCACCACGATGCACGACCTGGTGCAGGCCGTGGGCCGTGTCACGTCGATCATGGGCGAGATCAGCACCGCATCACGCGAGCAGAGCGCCGGCATCGATCAGGTGGGCAAGGCCGTGACGCAGATGGACCAGATGACGCAGCAGAATGCCGCCCTGGTGGAAGAGGCCGCCGCTGCCGCCCAGGCGCTGGAGGAGCAGGCCGATATGCTGAAGGCGTCGGTGTCGTCGTTCCAGGTGCCGGCGGTGGTTTGAGTGGCTTGAGGGGCCTGAGCGGGCCTGAGCGGGCCGGGGCGGCGGGACGCCGGGCCATGCGGCCCCCGACCCGCGTCCCTTGACCCACGCCAGCTGGCCTGTCAGTCCTTCACCAGCCCGCCGTCGACCACCAGGTTCTGGCCGGTCACGGCACGCGCCCACGGCGACAGGAAGAACAGCACTGCGTCGGCGAATTCCTCGGGCGTGGTCACGCGGCGCACCGGCGTGAGGCTGGCGATCAGGTCGAATACGGCATCTGGCGTGGCCGCGCTGGCGTCCGTCACGCGCAGCAGGCCGCCCGACACCATGTTCACGGTAATGCCGTCGGGCCCCAGGTCGTTGGCGGCGGTGCGTGTCAGTGCCAGCAGCGCTGCCTTGGCTGCCGTGTAGTCGTGGTAGGGCACCACCGGATACTGGAACAGGTTGGTGCCGATGTTGACCACCCGCCCGAAGCGCGCGCCGCGCATGGCGGGCGCAGCGGCCTGCATGGTGTTCAGCGCGCCCTTGAGCGAGCCATCGAGTTGCTGCCGGAAACGGTCCCAGCTGATGTCGTCGAGCTTGGGCCGCGCGTCGCCATCAAAGCGGAAGTCGGCCAGCGCGTTGTTGATGACCGATACCACCGGCTGGTTGAAGTGCGCCTGCGCGTCGTCGAGCATCCGGCGCACGGCGTCGGCGTCGGTCACATCGGCCTGCAGTGCCACGGCGCGGGGGCCAAGTTCCTGAGCCAGCGCACGGGCCTGTGCCTCGCTGCGGCGATAGTTGATGACGACGCTGGCACCTTCGCGCGCCAGGGCGCGGACAATCGCGGCACCCAGGCCGCGCGCGCCGCCTGTGACCAGCACGCATTGCTGATGAATTTGCATGATCGGTACCCTCAGGCTGCGGCCAGCGGCGCAAAGCGCAGGCGTTCGTCTTCCAGCCGGCCGTGGAACATCTCGGCGGGGCGCACCCATGGCGATGTGTTGTGCGGCCAGATATGTACGTAGACGGTCAGCACTTCGTCGTCTTCCGAGTGCTTCGCTTCGAAGATGCGGCGATACAGCCCGCCCTTGTAGTGGCGGTGCGTAGCCAGCTTCAGCGCTTCGGCCTCGCTGGTCACCTGGTAGCGCGGGGTCTTGCCTTCGCCGAATTCACCGACCAGCGCAAAGGCCTGGCGGATGGCGTCGATATCGGTGTCTTGCATGAGGAATTCCGGTTTGGTCTGCCTGGCCCGGGTGCCTGGCGCAGACTGGGCCGGCATTCTACTCCCCGGCGGCAATGGCGCTCCCGCAGCGCGCCGGCCGCGGGGCTTGTCAGACCACGTCCAGCCACTTGATCCATGCCGCGATGGTGAAGATCGAGACGATGGTCGACAGCACCACGGCCGATGACACCGCGGCTTCCCCGGTGCGATAGCGCAGCGCAAGCAGATAGGAGTTGATGCCGACCGGCATGGCCGCGAAAAGGGTAGCCACACCGGCGTAGGCGGGCGGCATGTCGAAGACGTGGAAGGCAATCAGCCAGACGAACAGCGGATGCAGCACGAGCTTGCCGACGGAGATGGCCGCTGCCGCGCCCAGGCCATCGCGCAGCCGGTACTGGTGCATCGACACGCCGAGCGAGAACAGCGCGCACGTGGAAGCGGTGTCGCCAAACGCCTTGACCAGCGTGGCCGCCACGCCGCCGAGCGTGATATGCGTGAGCCGCAGCACGCCGCCAACCGCCAGTGCCAGGACGATGGGATTGCGGGCCAGGCGCCGCGCCACCTCCAGCAGCCGCCGCCCCAGCGAGCCGCCGTCGCCACGCTCGATCAACACCGTGGCGGCGGTCATCATGATCGGCAGATGCACGGCCAGCAGCAGGAACAGCGGCACCTTGCCTGCATCGCCATATACGGCAAGGATGATTGGCACGCCAAAGAACACGGTATTCGACTGGCTCGACGCGAAGCCGACGATCACGGCCGAGCGCTTGTCCTGATGTTCGTCCGGGCGTCGCCTGCGGCCCAGCAGCCCGGCCAGCATCGCCCACACGATGGCGCAGCCGCCAAAGTAGGCGATCCAGTAGCCGACATGCACCGTGGTGCCATCGCCGGGCTGGGCCAGCGTCTGGATGATCAGCGCGGGCACGGCCACGGCGAACACATATTCGGAGAGCCCTTCGCCCACGCGCGCGGAGAGGATGCCGGTTGCGGCAAGCGCCCACCCCGCGAGGACAACGGCAAACATGGGCAGGATCAGAAAGGCGAGTTCCATCGCAAAGCGGCCGGGCAGGCGGGGGGCGGGTGCAGGAAACCGCAATACTGCCATGCCGGGCCATGTCCGTGCCACGCCTGCGGCACCTCCGTGCCGCGTCAGACCTGTGTCAGCCCCAAACCGGCGCCGTGGCGCGGATGCGTGCCGGGGTCAGGGTGCGCCAGTTGCCGGACGTTCGATGGCTGCGTGCGTATCTGCCGGTGCGGTCTCCGCAGCGGCCATCGGATCCAAATCGTTGACCTTGGGCGCCCATTTGCGCTGGAGCAGCACCACCGTGCTGATGGCACCGGTCAGCAGGAATCCGAAGATCGCCAGCATCGGCAGTTCATAGCTGCCGCCAACATGCAGCAGCCACCCGGACAGGCTGGCCGACACGCCGCCAGCCAGGCTGGTGGCTACCTGCTGCAGGCCGGTATTCAGGCCCACCGCCTGCCGGGGAATCAGCGTCAGCTTGCACAGTGCCAGGTTGTTGGCCGTGACCAGCCCCAGCAGCGACAGCGACAGCACGTTCCAGAACAGCGCCATCTCCAGCGATGGCGCATAGGCGCCCAGCAGCACGGTGGTGCCGCCAAGGAAGCCCGCCAGCACGAACGACTTGCGCACACGCACGGCATCGTGGCCCCGGGCGATCAGCCGGTCGGCTGCCCAGCCGGCCGCCATGGCGACGATGGCGATGCCGGCAAAGCTGAAGAACGTGTAGAGCCCGGAGCGCGTCAGCGACAACCCGCGCTGTTCCACCAGGTAGGCGGGCATCCAGGTCATGCAATAGAACGTGAAGTAGCCGTAGCAGAAGTTGTTGACCAGCCCGCCCCAGACCACCGGGCTTGCCAGCAGGTTGCGCAGCGGCACCGACGATGCCCGGTGAACCCGCACCGCCAGCTGCTCGCGCGACGGGAAATCGTTGCGTACCAGCCGCAGCCACGGCACCAGCCACAGCAGGCCGACCAGCCCCGTTGCCACGAACATGACCTGCCAGGACCACGTGACGATCAGCCAGGCGGCAATCGGCGCGCCCAGGGCCGGGCCCATCTTGCCGCCAATCGAGAAGATGCCGAGGGCCGTGCCCTTGCGGGTTTCGTTGAAGTTGTTGGCGAGATAGCGATAGGTGGCCGGTACCACCACGGCCTCGGTCAGGCCGATCAGCAGCCGCATCACGATCAGCGCAGGGAGCGTGCTGACCATGCCCGTCACGGCCGCGGCCACGCACCAGACCAGAAAGCAGACCGTGTAGGGCCATTTCACGCCATAGCGGTCGACCAGCCATCCCATCGGCAACTGCACCAGCCCGTACGACCAGAAGAAGGCCGAGTTGAGCCAGCCGCGCTCGATGCTGGTCAGGCCGAATTCGCGCACGAAACGCTGGTCGGCCAGGGCGGCGGACAGGCTGGTGCGGTCCACGAACGCAATCATCAGCCCCAGCGCCAGCAGCACAAGGATGTGCCACGGGTTCTCGGGGGCGGCGGGTCGGGTGGATCGAGTGGGCGGGCTGGTCTCCATGGACGGCTCTTTTCCTTGTACGGTCTCCTGGCTGCCAAGGATAGAGGACGCCACGGCGCACGTCCCTGTACAAAAGCGCGATTCGCCGGCACTTTGGCGGTGCCGCGCATGCGTCGGGCGTCGCGATCGGCGCACGGCCCGCCGTGGAGGGCGGGCCGTGCGGACGGCGGGCATGATGGGGTTACGGGGTTACGGCTTCACAGGCTTACCGCATTGCGGCATTACGGCGTGATGGCCACCTTCAGCACGCCGTCGCGCTGGTTGGCAAACAGGTCGTAGGCGGATTCGATGTCGGCCAGCTTGTAGTGATGGGTGACCAGCGGCGCCAGGTCGACGCGTTGGGTTTCGATCACGTTCATCAGCCGGCGCATGCGTTCCTTGCCGCCGGGGCACAGCGAGGTCACGATCCGGTGGTCGCCCAGGCCGGCGGCGAACGGCCCCAGCGGGATGCTCAGGTCGGTGGAATAGACGCCCAGGCTGGACAGCGTGCCGCCGGGCTTCAGCACCCGCAGCGCCGCCTCGAAGGTGGCTTGCGTACCAAGCGCCTCGATCGAGGCATCGACGCCCCGGCCGCCAGTCAGCCGCAGGATCTCGTCGACGACATCGGTCTTGCGGAAGTTGACGACCTCGTCGGCACCCATATGACGGGCAATCGCCAGGCGTTCGTCGATACCATCGACCACGATGATCTTCGACGCGCCCCGCAGCCGCGCGCCAGCCGTCGCACAAAGGCCAATGGGCCCCTGTGCAAAGACCGCCACAATATCGCCAATCTTGATGTTGGCCCGCTCGGCGCCCGCAAAGCCGGTGGACATGATGTCCGGGCACATCAGCACCTGCTCGTCGGTCAGTCCATCGGGGATCGGCGCCAGATTGGCCTGCGCATCGGGCACCAGCACGTATTCGGCCTGCGTACCGTCGATGGTGTTGCCAAAGCGCCAGCCACCCATCGGCTTGTAGCCATGGCCGTGGGCCTGTCCGTCCTGCGACGCGCAGCCGTCCTGGCATGCATATGAATAAAAGCTTGGGCAAATGGCACCGGCAATCACACGCTGGCCTTCCTTGTAGCCGGTGACATTGCTGCCAAGCTTCTCGATCACCCCGACCGGCTCGTGACCGATGGTCAGCCCGGGCTGGACGGGGTATTCGCCTTTGAGAATGTGAACGTCGGTGCCACAGATCGTGGTGGTGGTGATCCGGATCAGCGCATCGCCGGGACCGACATCAGGGATAGGTTTTTCCTGAAGAGTGATCTTGCCGGGACCTTGAAACACTGCAGCTCGCATGCTGGGCATGGTTGGGCTCCTGGAGACTTCGGCGGAAGGGCGGCCTTCGGGGGCGGGTGGGCGCGCCGCTTTCAGTCTATTGCCACAGATTTGCGCGAGTGTTGATCAGAGTCTGGGGGGGCAGAAATTGATGGGTTGGTTGATCTGGGGCAGCTAGCGCCAGATCGCGGATCATCGAACGGTGTGCGCGGCTAGGGCTTTGCCAGATCCGGAATCTTGATGCCGGCCCACTTCCAGGACCAGAGTCCCTGACGCCGGAGGTCCGCAACGATTGGCTCGCCATTTTCCTTGGTGGCGGTGGCCTGGACCAGGTCCCAGCTCTTGTACGAAACGTCGTACCGCAATGCGTCTTTTGCAGCTTCCTTGCGCGGCCCTTCCGGTGCTTCCCTTGCTTCCGGCGTGGAAGCCGTTGTCGGGGCCTGCGGCGCCGGTTCTTTTGGCGCCGGCTTTTCGCCCGCCATCAGGGCCATCACCCCGGCGGGCGTCACCATGGTGTCCACCACGGTATTGACCATGGCGAGCCCGATCATCTGGCCCAGCCCGGCAAACGGGTTTTCCTTGGCGTCCGGCGTGCCCAGCTTGTCCTTGAGCGACAGCAGAAGCTGGGCCTTCAGGCTCTCCCTGAGCGCTGGATAATCAACGTATCTGGAAAACTTTTCCGGATCGCGCTTTTCGATTGCCGTCCGCATCTGGTAGATCGTCCAATATGGGCTGGCATAACTCGTCACCGCGCCGATAACGGCGACAGCCACTGCCGTGGCTAACAGTTTCTTGTTCAAGCTGTACTCCCGGTCTGTGTCATGGCGTCCGCCCGCCACGTTCCAAAATCTTATACAAATGCGACCGCGATATCCGCAGTTGTTCCGCGGCGCGCTTCTTGTTTCCGCCGTGGCGGGCGATGGCGTCGAGCACTGCCGCATACGCCAGATCGCTCATGCCTGCGCTGCTATCCGTCAATGACTGACTCGACAGACGCGTGCCGGCGGCCGCGTCTGCATCGACTGTCCCGGCGAAACTGGCCGATGCGAACGCGGCGTCGTCGTCGGCGGCGGCCGGCGCGGCAATGACCCCTCGCGCCGCATCGCCGCGCGCAAAATCCGCCACCTTCAGCGCGCGCCCGTCGCAAAACACCAGCGCTTCTTCCACGCGTTGCCGCAATTGCCTGACGTTGCCCGGCCATGGCTGCCCCGCCAGGTGCCGGGCCACGTCATGCTCGATCCGTGGCGCGGGCATGCCATTGCGGGTGCAGAACGCCTCCACAAAATGCTGCAGCAGCGCGGGGATATCCTCGCGCCGTTGCCGGAGGGCAGGAATCCGCAGCACCACGCCGCTGAGCCGGTAATACAGGTCCAGGCGGAATCTGCCAGCGTCGATCAGTTCGGGAATATCGCGATTGGTGGCCGAGACCAGCCGGAAGTCCACCTTGCGGGCGCGTCCGCTGCCTAGCCGTTCGACCATGTGGTCTTCCAGCACGCGTAGCAGTTTCACCTGCATTTCCATGGGGATATCGGCCACTTCGTCCAGGAATACCGTGCCGCCTGCGGCCAGTTCGAGCTTGCCGGCCTGGCCCTGGCGTTTGCTGCCGGTAAAAGCCCCCGGGGCGTGGCCGAACAGTTCGGACTCGATCAGCGTGGCGGGCAGGGCGGCCAGGTTCAGGCTGACCAGCGGGCGCGCGGTGGCGTCGTCGTCGTGGCCGGTGCCGTGGATGGCCCGGGCCACCAGTTCCTTGCCGGTTCCGCTTTCACCCAGGATCAGCACGGGCACGTCCAGCCGGGCCACGGTCTGGATTTCGCGGCGCAGCCGCTGCATCGGTGCGCTTTCGCCGATCAGGCCCATATTGGCCTGGCGTTCGCGCAGGCCTTCGAACTCGCGCTGGTAGCGGGCCACCTCGGAGCGCAGCGTCACCAGTTCCTTATGCATGCGCACCAGTTCTTCCGGCCCCTTGAACATGACCTGGCCGATGGCGCCAACCACCTCGCCATGCTGGCGGATCGGGATGCGGTTGACCACCCGCGAAGTGTGATTCAGTTGCTGAAGCTGCCCGATCTCGGCCTTGCCGCTGCTGACAACCTGGGGCAGTCGCGAATTCGGGATGACCTCGGCGGCCGCGCGTCCGATGCCGGCGCCGGGCTCCAGGCCCAGGAATTTCTCGTGGACCGGGCTGATATAGCGCACCAGCCCCGCGTGGTCGACCACGGTGATGGCCTGGTAAGGGTCGTTCAGGAAATGGTCGAGGATGGCATCGGCAAACGGCACGGTGCCCAGAAAATCGAACAATGTGGCCTGGGCGTCGGCGCAATGCAGCAGGATCAGGTGCCGCTGGCCGTCGTCTAGCGACAGGCCTATATAGCGCGCCGCACCGACCTCCACCGGAAACAGCCTGCGGCCGCCTGCCGGGTTGGCCTGCCGCCATGCTGACAGGGTGGCCGACGCCACCGCAGCCTCGGCACAGATCCCGAATGCCGCATCGGCCGTGCCGTCGCCAGTGCATGCCAGCACACCAAGGAACGCCGAATCCGGGCGCGGCGTGGCGACCGGTTGTGTTGTCTCCGTGGACACGGGTGTCTCCATTTGTGTCCTCGATGCGGACACTCTTATGTATTTGTCGTGGACATCTTAGCCATGTCGCAAGGATTCCTCAATGTAATCAGGGCTCGGGCGGCTACGTGGAAGCTGGCACGGCTTGTGCAAAGTGTCTTCGCATCAACAAAAGAAAGACAGTTGGAGACAAAGCGTGAGCTGGCAGCCTGAAGTGGACGAACTCGCCTGGCGGCGGCGGCTGGCCGCCCGCATGGGTGGTGACAGCAAGGTGGAGCGCCACAAGGCAGCGGGCAAGCTGACGGTGCGCGATCGGGTCGATGCGATTGCCGATCCGGGCTCGTTCCGCGAGGTGGGTGGCCTGAGCGGCAGCGGCCGCTATGACAGCAACGGGCGGCTGGTGGACCTGATTCCGTCGAACCTGGTCATGGGCCGCGCGCAGCTGGACGGGCGCCCAGTGGTGCTGGTTGGCGACGATTTCACGGTGCGGGGCGGTGCCAACGACGGCGCGCCCGGCGACAAGCTGATCCACGCCGAGAAAATGGCCCACGACCTGCGGCTGCCGATGATCCGGCTGGTGGACGGCACGGGCGGCGGTGGCTCCGTGCGCAATATCGAGATCAAGGGCCATACGCTGATTCCGACCATGAAGGTCTGGCAGTACGTGGTGGAGAACATGGCCACGGTGCCCGTGGTGTCGCTGGCGCTGGGCTCCGTGGCCGGGATGGGCGCGGCGCGCGTGGCGGCCAGTCATTATTCGGTGATGGTCAAGGAGACCTCGCAGCTGTTCAGCGAAGGGCCTCCGCTGGTGGCGCGTGCCGGGCAGGACATCGGCAAGAATGAACTGGGCGGCAGCCAGATCCACACGCGCAACGGTGTGGTGGACGACGAGGTGGCGACCGAGCAGGAGGCATTTGCGCGTGCCCGGCAGTTCCTGTCGTATCTGCCGGCTTCGGTCTACGACCTGCCGCCCCGGACCAACACCCTGGATAGCCCGTTGCGGCGCGACGATTGGCTGCTGTCGGCCATCCCGCGCGATACCCGGGCCGCATACCAGATCCGGCCGATTCTGGAGACCCTGGTCGATGCCGGGACGTTCTTCGAGACCGGCACGCAATGGGGGCGCGCCATCGTCACCGGGCTGGCCCGGCTGGACGGCTGGCCGGTGGCGGTGATTGCCAGCGATCCGGCCTGTCACGGCGGCAACTGGGACAGCGACACCGCCGAGAAATTCACGCGCTTTGTCGACCTGGCGCAGACCTTCCACCTGCCGGTGGTCCATCTCGTGGATACGGCAGGCTTTCAGGTTGGCCTGGAGGCAGAGCAGGCCGGGATCATGCGCTACGGCGTGCGGGCGCTGGCGGCCGTCTACCAGGCCACGGTGCCGTGGTGCTCGCTCATCGTGCGGCGGGCCTATGGCGTGGCGGCGGCGGGCCACCAGCACATGGGCCGCTTCAATTTCCGGTATGCGTGGCCATCGGCCAACTGGGGTGCCCTGCCGATAGAAGGCGGCCTCGAAGTGGCCTACAAGGCCGAGATCGAGGGCGCCGATGATCCCGTGCAGAAGCGCGCCGAAATCGAACAGCGCGTACGCAGCCTGACTTCGCCGTTCCGCAGCGCCGAAGCGTTTGTCATCGAAGACATCATCGATCCGCGCGATACCCGCGCGCTGCTGTGCGAATTCGCCAATCTGGCGGCGCCGCTGCGCGAGCCCGGTGTCAGCCGCTTTGGCGTGCGGCCCTGACGCGGCCCGACACGGGCCGGCCCCATCGAACAAGACACAAGAACATCACAGGAGAGAGACTTGAAGAAGCTGCTGATTGCGAACCGGGGCGAGATTGCCCTGCGTATCCTGCGGGCCGCGCGGGACCTGGATATTGGCACCGTGGCGGTCTATTCGCAGGATGACGCCAGTGCGCGGCATCGCGTCCTGGCCGACGAGGCCGTGGCGCTCGATGGCGCCGGCCCGGCTGCGTATATCGACATCGCGGGGATCATTGCCGCGGCCAGGGCCACCGGCTGCGATGCGGTGCACCCGGGCTACGGCTTCCTGAGCGAGCGCGCGGACTTTGCCCAGGCGTGCACAGAGGCTGGCATCCGGTTTATCGGGCCCAGTGTCGACCATCTGGCGATCTTCGGCGACAAGGGCCGTGCACTGGAACTGGCCGTGCAGAGCGACGTGCCGGTGATGCCGGCCACGCACGGCGGCGCATCGCTGGAAGAGATCACGGCCTTCTTCGATGCGCAGGGTGCGGCCGGCGTTGTCATCAAGGCGGTGGGCGGCGGGGGCGGGCGCGGCATGCGCGTGGTGCGCCGCCGCGAAGACCTGGCCGAAGCCTACGCGCGCTGCCGCTCCGAGGCGGCCTCGGCGTTCGGCATCGACGCGCTCTATGCCGAGCGGCTGGTGGCACGGGCGCGCCATATCGAGGTGCAGATTGCCGGCGATGGCGTGAATGTGGTGGCCCTGGGCGAGCGCGACTGCACGCTGCAGCGCCGCTTCCAGAAGCTGGTGGAGATTGCGCCGAGCCCGGTGCTCAGGCCCCAGCTGCGCGACCAGATCATCAAGGCTGCACTGCGGCTGGCACGCCGGGTGAGCTACGCCAGCCTGGGGACGTTCGAATTCCTGGTCGAGGAAAACGAAGCGGGCGAACAGAAGGATTTCGTCTTTATCGAAGCCAATCCGCGCCTGCAGGTGGAGCATACGATCACCGAGCAGGTCACCGGGGTGGATCTGGTGGCGCTGCAGATCGGGCTGGCCGCCGGGCGTACGCTGGGCGACCTGGGGCTGGACCCGGCCGCGCCGCCGCAACCGCGCGGCTTTGCCATCCAGGTGCGTGTGAACGCCGAGATGACCGATGCCAACGGGCTGGCGCGTCCGGCGCATGGCCGTCTGGAGCGCTTCGACCCGCCGACCGGGCCGGATGTCCGCGTCGATACGCATGCCTACACGGGCTACGAGCCGTCGCCGAACTTCGACACGCTGCTGGCAAAGCTGATCGTCAGCAGCGGCACATCCGACTTCGGGGCGGTGCTGCGCCGGCTGCAGCGCAGCCTGGCCGAGTTCCGCATCAGCGGTGTGTCCACCAACCTGAACCTGCTGCGCGCGCTGGTGCAGCGTGACGAATTCCGGACCCAGGCCGTTCATACGCGCCATTTCGAGGCCATCCTGCCGGAACTGGCCGCAGCGGCGGAAGCCATTGCCGATGCCGGCCGTGCGCAGGATGCGCTGCTGGGCGGTGCCGCCCGGCCGCCGGTCCATGGCCTGGCGCATGCCGCGGGGCCCGAGGAGCAGGTCGAGGAAGGGCTGGTTGCCGTCCGCGCGCCGCTGACGGGGCGCGTGGTGGAAATCGCGGTCGAACTGAACGCACTGGTCAAGCCGGGCCAGACCGTGGCCGTGCTCGACGCCATGAAGATGGAGCACGCCATCGTGGCCGAGTGCGCCGGCCGCGTGGTGGACCTGCGCCTGGAAAAGAACGCGCTGGCAGCCGAGAACCAGATCCTGATCGTGCTGGAAGAAACCGACGCAGCGGGCGTGGCGGCCGATACCGCGCAGGCGCACGATGCCAACGCCATCCGCGCCGACCTGCAGCGTGTGCTGGACCGGCACGCCTTCCTGCATGATGCCGCGCGCCCCGACGCCGTGGCCCGGCGCCGCTCGCGCGGCCAGCGTACTGCCCGCGAGAACATTGCCGACCTGTGCGACGCCGACACCTTCGTGGAGTACGGCGCGCTGGCGCTGGCCGCCCAGGCAAGCCGCCGCAGCAAGGAAGACCTGATCGCCAATACGCCGGCTGATGGCCTGATCACCGGCATCGGCAACGTCAATGGCGAACTGGTGGGCAAGGATCGCGCACGCAGCGCGGTGATGGCCTACGACGCCACCGTGATGGCCGGCACGCAGGGCAAGCGCAACCATATCAAGACCGACCGCATCGTGGAGGTGGCGCTGCGCGACGAACTGCCGCTGGTGCTGTTTGGCGAGGGCGGCGGCGGGCGGCCTGGCGACGTGGATTTTCCGTCGGTGTCGGGGCTCTACCAGCCGTCGTTCGCCGCGTTTGCGGAACTGAGCGGGCAGGTGCCGGTGGTGGGCATCGTGTCGGGCCGATGCTTCGCGGGCAATGCCGCATTTCTGGGCTGCTGCGACGTCATCATCGCCGACAAGTCCGCCAATATCGGCATGGCCGGCCCGGCCATGATCGAAGGCGGCGGCCTGGGCATCTTCCGTCCTGAAGACGTGGGGCCGGCACCGGTGCAGTTTGCCAATGGCGTGATCGACATCCTGGTGGAAAACGAGGCCGAAGCCACGCAGGCGGCCAGGCACTACCTGTCGATGTTCCAGGGCCGCGTGGCGCACTGGAGCGCGCCCGATCCGGCCGACCTGCGCCACGTGGTACCCGAGAACCGCCTGAGGGTCTATGACACGCGCAAGGCCATCGAGGGCATCGCCGATGTGGGCAGCGTGCTGATGCTGCGCGGCGGCTTCGGCGCTGGCATCCACACGGCACTGGCCCGCGTGGAAGGACAGCCGGTGGGCATCATGGCAAACAACCCGTACCACCTGGGCGGCGCGATCGATGCCGATGCGGCCGACAAGGCATCGCGCTTCATGCAGCTATGCGACGCGCATGGCCTGCCGATCGTCTCGCTGATCGATACCCCGGGCTTCATGGTGGGGCCGGACGTCGAGGCGCGTGCGCAGGTGCGCCACGTGTCGCGCATGTTCCTGACGGCGGCCAAGCTGCGCGTGGCGCTGCTGGCCGTGACGCTGCGCAAGGGCTACGGCCTGGGCGCGATGGCCATGGCAGGCGGTGGATTCCGCTCGGCCAGCTTCACGATCTCGTGGCCAACAGGTGAGTTCGGGCCGATGGGACTGGAAGGCGCGGTCAGGCTCGGCTTCAAGAAGGAGCTGGAAGCGGTGCCCGATGGCCCGGAGCGCAAGGCGTTGTTCGACCGGCTGGTGGCGCAGTCCTACGAGCGCGGTCACGCCATCAACACGGCGGCGGCGGTAGAGATCGACGCGGTGATCGATCCGGCCGATACGCGCAAATGGATCGCGCAGGGCATCGCGTCGGCAGAACTGCGTGGCCGCCGCGAGCGTCGCGGCTTCGTGGACGCATGGTGAGCGGCCCGGTGGACGTCCGCACCCCGAACCGGGGGAACGCACGGAATCAACGGAATCCAGGCAACCAGGAGGCTTTCATGACCAGGAATGGTCCAGATCCGGCGCAACTGGCGCTGGGCGGATTGCGCGTGCTGGAAATCGGCAGCGGGCCGGCGCTGGCCTACGCGGGCAAGCTGTTTGCCGACTTTGGCGCGGAGGTCATCAAGGTCGAAAGCGCGGCCGGCGATGCCTGGCGGCGGATGCCGCCACTGGTCGATGTGCCAGGCGGCAGGCCGCCAGAAAGCGCGCTCTTTGCCTGGCTCAATACCAACAAGCGCAGTGTCGTTGCGGCGAACCGCCCCGAGGACGACGCGTGGCTGGCCCAACTGGCCCGCACGTGCGACGTGGTGCTCGACGCGCGCGCGCTGGACGAAGGCATTGCCGTGCTCGAGCGTCCCGTCTGGCAGGTGCCAGGCCAGGTCCACGGACACGTGCCCATCGACATCGCGCTGACATGGTTTGGCGACAGCGGCCCCTACAGCGGGTTCGCGGGCACCGAGGCGGTTTGCCGGGGGCTGGCCGGGGCCGTGCATGGCAGCGGGCCGGTGGAAGGGCCGCCGCATATGCCGCATGACGTGCAGACGGGCATTGTGGTGGGCGTGAGCGCGTTCTCGGCGGCGGTGGCGGCGCTGACGGGCACCAGCCAGGGCAGCCGGCGCTATGTGCTGAGCACGCACGAATGCATCTTCAGCGTGGTGGAGATGGAAGCGGGCATGGTGCAGGACAAGCGCCACCCGCTGCGGCGCATGGGCGTGAACCGCTTCTGCGGCACGCACCCGGGCGGCATCTACGAGACCGCCGATGGCTGGATCGGCATCTTCACGCATACGCTGCCGCAGTGGAAGGCGCTGTGCGAGGCCATCGGGCGCCCCGAGCTTGGCAGCGATCCGCGCTTTGCCAGCGGGCCCGAGCGCATGCTGGTGGCCGACGAGATCGACGCGTTCCTGAAGCCGGCGCTGCTGAAGCTGTCAGCCGAGGAATGGTTCGCGCTGCTGGGCGACAAGAAGCACCCGGCCGTGGTGGTGCCCAGCATGGCAACGCTGCTGGGCCAGGCCGTGCACCGCGAGCGGGGCGCGTTCGTGCCTGTGACGCTGGGCGACGTGGCGTTCGAAGGCCCGGTGGTGCCGCTGCGGCTCGATGATGCCGGGCCTCTGGCCGGTGGCAAGGCGCCGGCTCTGGGCGCCGACAGCGCGTTCTATCGGCAAGCGGGGCTGGATCATCATCCGCGCCAGCGTCTGGCACCGGCACCCGCCGGCCGCCTGCCGCTGGAGGGCGTTCGCGTGATCGACCTGACGATGGGCTGGGCCGGGCCGCTCGCCACGCGCACGCTGGCGGACTTTGGCGCGGAGGTTATCAAGGTGGAAAGCACGGGCTACCCGGACTGGTGGCGCGGCGCGAATTTCACCGAGGAGTTCTATCGGGACAGGCTGTACGAGAAAAACTCGAACTTCAACATGATGAACCGCAACAAGCTCGGCATCACGCTGGATCTGACGCAGCCCGAAGGCAAGGCGCTGCTGCTGGATCTGGTGGCAAACGCCGACGCGGTCATCGAAAACTACTCGGCGGAGGTGCTGCCGAAGCTGGGACTGACGTACGACACGCTGCGGGCTCGCAACGATCGCCTGGTGATGGTATCGATGCCGGCCTTCGGCCTGGGCAACGCATGGAGCAACACGCGCGCCTACGGCGGCACGCTCGAACAGGCCAGCGGGCTGCCTTGCTACACGGGCCACCCCGAGGGGCCGCCGGCCATGACGTCGTACGCGTATGGCGATCCGATTGGCGGACTGAATGCGGGCGCGGCGATGCTGGTGGCGCTGTTCGCCCAGCAGGCCACGGGCAAGGGGCGCCATCTGAACCTGTCGCAGGTGGAGGCCATGCTGGCGCTCACCGCACCGTACATGATCGAGCAGTCGGTGTCGGGGCAGGTGGCGCCGCGCCAGGGCAATCGCCATCCGGTGGCCGCGCCGCATGGCTGCTACCGCTGCGCGGGCGACGATGGGTGGATTGTGCTGAGCGTGAGCGATGCCCAGTGGCCCGCGCTCTGCCGTGTGCTCGGACGCATGGACCTGGCCGAAGGCACGGCGCTGGCCGAAGCGTCGGGCCGGCGTGCGCAGCATGACCGCATCGACGCCGCCATCGCCGCCTGGTGCGCGACGCGCGCCCCCGACGACGCCATGCAGCAGCTTCAGCACGCTGGTATCGCAGCGGGCGCGGTCAAGCCCATGTGGCAGGTACTGCAAGACCGCCATCTGCATGCGCGCGGCTTCTGGTGCGACGTGGAGCGGCCCTACGTTGGACGCTACGCCGCCAGCACCAGCTGGTTTCGCGGCGCAAACGGGCCGGCACCGATTCGCCATGTTTCGCCAACGCTGGGCCAGCATACCGACCAGGTGCTGGCGAGCGTGCTGGGGCTGGGCGCCGGGCAACGCGAGGCGCTGGAGCGCCGGGGCATTACCGGACAAACCGCCCGGCCCAAGGGCGCCGGGTCATCGGCCTAGCCCGATGCTGGGCATGAGACACCAGATTCCAGGATAACTACGACAAGGAGACAACATGAAACGACGCGCACTGACTGCCGCCATGGGAATGGGATGCCTGCTGGCGGTAGCACTGCCTGGTGCCGCCGCAGCACAAAGCGGCCCGGCGGGAAACTGGCCGAACAAGCCGATCCGCATGATTGTGCCGTTCCCGGCCGGATCGTTCACCGATACCGTGGCACGTGTGCTGTCGGATCGGCTGACCAAATCGCTGGGCCAGCCCGTGGTGGTGGAGAACAAGGCCGGCGCCAACGGCCTGATCGGCGTGGGCGAGGCCGCACGCTCTGCGCCGGACGGCTACACGCTGCTGGTGACCAATTCCAGCAGCGTCACCATCAACCCGCACATCTACAAGAAGGCCAGCTACAAGGCGCGCGACCTGGCGCCCGTGACGCTGGTGCTGGAGGCGCCGTTCATCCTGGTGACCAATCCGGAATGGTCGCAGAAGCACGCGGTGGCCACGGTGCCCGACCTGGTGCGCTATGCATCGCAGAACCCCGGCAAGATCAGCTACGGCTCGGCGGGCCCCGGCAATATCGCCCACCTGAGCTTTGCCATGCTGAACAACCGCGCGAAGATTTCCACCACGCACGTGCCGTACAAGTCGGCCGCGCAGGCGGAAATGGCCGTGATCAGCGGCGAACTCGATACCGCCTTCGACACCTGGACCGCGCTGCCGCAAATCAAGTCCGGCAAGCTCAAGCCCATCGCTGTCAGTTCCACGCGGCGCATGACGCAACTGCCTGACGTGCCAACCGTGGAGGAGGCCGGCCTGAAGCCATTCAATTCCACGTTCTGGATTGGTCTGCTGGCACCGGCCGGCACGCCGCAGCCGATCATCCAGAAACTGCATGCCGCCACGCGCGGCGTGCTGGACGACGAAAAGGGCAAGGCGGCGCTGAGCCAGCAGGGCGACGTGGTGATGATCGATCCGGAGAACTTCGCAAAGCGGGTGGAGAAGGAAGAGGTCAGCTGGGATGCGGTGATCCAGAAGGAGGGGATCACGCTGGATTGACTGCCGGATTGATAACCAGACTGGCGTGGCTGCACGTGGCCGGGTTGCACCCCGGCCAGCGCTGCCTCGTGGGTGTGCCGCAGCGCGGGCGGAAATCCGGCTGCCAGCCATCACCATCCGTACCAACCCCTAGTTGACTCCATTTTTCATGGGCATAAAATCTGTTTCACAAACATGAAAACAGAGCGCTGGCCATCCGGCACGGCGCCACCATGTTGGAGACAGCCCACCCATGACCGCATCTTCCGCCGCCAAGCAGGCGGCTCCCACCTATTTCGTCCGCACCGAAGACGTGGCCGGCTATCACCCGGCCAACCATGTCGGCACGCTGAACCGCCGCATCATCGGGCGCGAGAACGTTGGCGCCACGCAACTGGAAGTCATCCACGGCACCATCGAGCGCGGCAAGGGCGCGCTGCCACACGCGCACCCCGGCATCGAGCAGGTCTGCTATGTGCTGGAAGGGCGTGCGCGGGCCGAGGTCAATGGCCAGGCGCGCGAACTGGGGCCGGGCGATTGCTGCTTCTTTCCGGCCGATGCCATGCACGTTTTCACGGTGATCAGCGACGAGCCCGTGAAGCTGCTGGTGATCTATGCCCCGCCGTACGAGGAATCGCCGGATCGCGTGATTCGTCCGGCCTGAGCCCTGGCCGCACCCCGCCGTACCCATAAAGGGCCGAGCAGCCGCCCAAACCCCTGGAGGAGACCACCATGCCGAATTTCCGCGTGCGGCGCACGCTTGCCGCCGCCTTGCTGGCACTACCCGCGGCGGCGCTGCCGATGGCCGCGCAGGCCGCCGACAACTACCCGAGCCGCCCGATCCGTCTGGTGGTGCCATTTGCGGCGGGCAGCGGCACCGACGCCGTGGCGCGCATCACGGCCAAGGAACTGGGCGACGCGCTGGGCCAGAACGTGGTGGTCGACAACCGGCCCGGCGCCAACGGCGCGATTGCCGCAGAACTGGTGGCGCAGGCGGCGCCCGATGGCTACACGCTGTTCATGACGACGAACACCACGCACTCGGCCAATCCGTCGCTGATGAAAAAGCTGCCCTATGACCCGATCAAGGATTTCACGCCGGTCGCGCGCATGGGCAACCTGCCGTTCATGCTGGTGATCAATCCCAAGCTGCCGGTGAAGACCGTGGGCGAGTTGATCGCGTATGCCAAGGCACACCCGGGCATGTCGTACGCCAGCGGTAACAGCACCGGCATCGTGTCGGGGGCCACACTGGGCCGCATGGCCAACATCGACCTGCTGCACGTGCCCTACAAGAGTACGCCGCCGGCCATGACCGATGTGATCGCCGGCCAGGTGCCGATGATGTTCGTCGACGTGGCGGCCGGCATTGCCAACGTCAAGGCCGGCAAGATGCGGGCGCTGGCCGTAACCACCGCGCAGCGCAGCCGGCTGCTGTCCGATCTGCCGCCGATTGCCGACACGCCGGAGCTGAAGGGTTTCGACATCACGTCGTGGAACGGGGTCTTTGCGCCCGCGAAGACGCCGCAGCCGATTGTGGACCGGCTGAACCGCGAACTGTCGAAGATCGCGTCCAGCAAGGAGGTGGCGCCCAAGTTCGAGGCGCTGGGCTTCGAGGCGTTCGGACAGACCCCGCAGCAGTTCACGGCCTTTGTCGGCAGCGAACTCGTGAAATGGAACAAGCTCGTCAAGGACGCGGGCATCCAGCCGGAATAAGGAGCACCGGATGAACTTCGAAAGGACACCCGAGCAGAACGCCATCGTCGACGCGGTAACGCAGCTGTGCAGCGACTTCGGCCCCGAGTACTGGTCCGAACTGGACCGCGAACACCGCTTCCCCGAGGCGTTCCACCAGGCCATGGCGGGGGCTGGCTGGCTGGGTATCGCCATGCCTGAGCGGTTTGGCGGGGCGGGGCTTGGCATCACCGAGGCGGCGCTGATCATGCAGACGGTGTCGGCGTCCGGGGCGGGATTCTCGGGTGCCTCGGCCATCCACATGAACGTGTTCGGCCTGAACCCGGTGGTGGTGTTCGGCAACGAGGCCCAGCAGGCGGCCGCGCTGCCGCCGCTGATCGAAGGCCGCGACAAGGCCTGCTTTGCCGTGACCGAGCCCGATGCCGGGCTGGACACCACGCACCTGAAGACGCAGGCCGTGCGCACCGCCGACGGCAGCGCCTACCGTGTGGATGGCCGCAAGATCTGGATTTCCACGGCGCAGGTCGCCACGCGCATGCTGCTGCTGGCCCGCACCACGCCGCTGGAGGCCGTGAGCAAGCCCACGCAGGGGCTGAGCCTGTTCTATACGACGCTGGACCGCAACCACATCGAGGTGCGCGAGATCGACAAGATGGGGCGCGGCGCGGTGGATTCGAACATGCTGTTCATCGACGGCCTGATGGTGCCGGCCGAAGACCGGATCGGCGATGAGGGCAGGGGGTTCGAATACATCCTGCATGGGCTGAACCCCGAACGCATCCTGATCGCGGCCGAGGCCGTGGGGCTGGGCCGGGCCGCACTGGAGGCCGCCACCCGCTACGCACGCGAACGCACCGTGTTTGGCCGCCCGATCGGCCAGAACCAGGGCATCCAGCATCCGCTGGCCCAGGCATGGATGGCACTGGAAGCCGCCGACATGATGGTGTGGAAGGCCGCCTGGCTCTATGACAACGGCAAGCCCTGCGGCGCCGTGGCCAATGCGGCCAAGTACCTGGCGGCGGAGGCCGCGCACCAGGCATGCCAGACCGCCGTACTGACCCTTGGCGGCATGGGCTATGCGCGCGAATACCATGTGGAGCGCTATCTGCGGGAATCCTATATCCCGCGCATCGCCCCGGTCAGCGCCCAGCTGATCATGTGCCACATCGCGGAGCGTGTGCTGGGGCTGCCGAAATCGTATTGAAGCGTACTGAAGCCGGGCGTCCTGCCACACAAGGCAGGTGTCCTGCAACGCGCGCGCGGCGGCGCACACCAAAGAAAAAGCCCCGGACCTGCGAGGGTCCGGGGCTTTGTTCCGTGCAGGTTTCCCGCTGCCGCGCCATGACGATCCGCGAGGATCTTCCACCGTTGTGTGCCATGGTGCCTTTCAGCGATGAAAACGTCCAATCATCGTTGAAAAGCACAATAGGCCGGTGCTCATGGCGCGGCGCGCGGCGGCATGTTCTTCCCATCTAAGAGCCCATGCCGCGCAAACCTGGATGACCCTGCCCGCCATCCCGGCCGCGGAAATCGTTGATTACTTGCCCAGTTCGTGACCAATCACGCCACCCACCACGGCGCCACCGACCGTACCGGCCGTGCTGCCGTTGGTAGCCTCATGGCCCACCACACCGCCTGCCACAGCGCCGGTTGCCGTGCAGCCCGACAGGGCCCAGCAGCATGCGCCGATGGCGATAACGCCTGTGAGTCGCTTCCACATGATGTTCTCCTGCGTGGGCGCCGCGCTGGCACTGCTGTTTTTGCGCGGCGGCGTCTGTCGTTCATCACGCCTCAAGGATAGGTCCGGGCCGCCGGCCGGCCTTTCCGGCGGGCGCTGATTGCGCTGTAGGAATTTGTCGGACGGCCGCAACATCGCCTGCATGGTGTGTCAACCGTGCAAACGTACGAAATTGGGCTGCGGGTACACGCGGGCTGATGCACAATCCCGCTTCAGTCTGGGCTGAAACGACCGATAACCTTTGGCGGTGCCGGAAATTTCACGCCTTGTTCGCCTGACCCTTCAGAATGGCGGCCTGCTGCAAGCCACTGCCCCGTCACCCGCTTTCATGATGTCGCCCCGTTTCGACGCGTCCCTCGTTCTGATTTCCGTGCTTGTTGCCGTGCTGGCGTCGTATACGGCGCTGGACATGGCAGGCCGCATTTCCACCGCCGCGCGTGGCCGCTACGCGCGGATGTGGCTGGCCGGCGGTGCCGTTGCCATGGGGCTGGGCATCTGGTCGATGCACTTCATCGGCATGCTGGCCTTCAGCCTGCCGATTCCGCTGGGCTACGACCTGGGGATCACCGGGGCGTCGCTGCTGATGGCCGTGCTGGCGTCGGCATTCGCACTGCGCCTGGTCAGCCAGGAGCACCTGCCCCGCAGGCGCCTGGTGCTGGGGGCGCTGGCGCTGGGCGCGGCGGTATCCAGCATGCACTACACCGGCATGGCAGCACTGCGCATGCAGCCTGGCATCGACTACGACCCGTGGCTGTTCCTGCTGTCGATTGCGATTGCCGTGGCGGCCTCGGGCGCGGCGCTGTGGATTGCCTTCCGCCTGCGGCGCAGCATGCCGCGCGTGCACCAGTTGCGCTTCGGGGCGGCGCTGGTCATGGGCGGGGCCATTGCCGCCATGCACTACACGGGCATGGCGGCGGCACGATTTCCGCTGGGCAGCGTCTGCGGCGCGGCACGCTCGGGCGTGGACAGCGGGGCGCTGGCCCTGCCGATCCTTGTCATCACGGTGTGCGTGCTGGCCGTGGCGCTGATTACGTCGGTGCTGGACATGCGCCTGGAAATGCGGACAGCCGTGCTGGCCAACGCGCTGGGCGTGGCCAACAAGGAGCTTGAATTCCTGGCCCTGCACGACAAGCTCACCCACCTGCCCAACCGCGTGCTGCTCGAAGACCGCTTCCAGCTGGCGATCCAGTCGGCCACGCGCCAGCCCGGCACATTCGCGGTGTTGTTCGTGGACCTGGACGGATTCAAGAGCGTCAACGACACCTATGGTCACCAGATGGGCGACAGCCTGCTGGTGGAGATCGCGGGCCGCCTGCGCGCATCCACGCATTCCGAGGACACGATCTCCCGCGTGGGCGGCGACGAATTCGTGGTGCTGGCAAGGATCGACGAGCCGGCTGACGCGGGCGTGATGGCCGAGAAGCTGATCGAGGCGCTGCGCGAGCCGGTGGACGTGGCCGGTCATGCGCTGCACGTGTCGGGCAGCATCGGCATCGCGCTCTATCCGGCCGATGGCGCGGACCAGGACACGCTGATGACCAACGCCGATGCCGCCATGTACCACGCCAAGGCATCGGGCCGCAACGCGTACTGTTTCTTCGAACGGTCGATGAATCATCAGGCGCGTGTCCAGCAATCGCTGATCCAGGACCTGCGCGGCGTGACCCGCACCGGCCAGCTCGAACTGCACTACCAGCCCAAGTTCGCTGCCACCGACAGCCGCCTGGTGGGCGCCGAGGCGCTATTGCGCTGGCATCACCCGCAGCACGGCCTGCTGATGCCGGACCAGTTCATCGGCCTCGCCGAGAAGACCGGCGCGATCGTGCCGATCGGCAAATGGGTGCTGGACGAAGCCTGCCGCCAGCTGGCCGCCTGGCATGCCGGCGGTCATGCGGACTGGTCGATGGCGGTCAACCTGTCGGCGCTGCAGTTCTGTCATGCGGGGATGATCGAGACCGTGTCCGATGCGCTGGCCCGGCATGGTATCCCGGCCGCGAGCCTGACCCTGGAAATTACGGAAAGCACGGCCATGCGCGATGTGGAAGACACGCTCGCGATCATGACGCGGCTGGACGAGATGGGCGTGCGCATTGCCATCGACGACTTCGGCACCGGCTATTCGAGCCTGTTGCACCTGAAGCGCATTCCGGCAAGCGAGCTGAAGATCGACCGCGGCTTTGTGCGCGACCTGGCAGAGGATTCTGAAGATGCGGCCATTGTGTCGGCCATCGTTGCGCTGGGCCGTACGCTGAACCTGCAGGTGGTGGCGGAGGGGGTGGAGACCGCCGCGCAGCAATCGTTCCTGGCGGGGCTGGGGTGCGATGCGCTGCAGGGTTACCTGCTGGGCCGGCCCGTGCCCGCGGCGCAATTCATGAGCCAGGCGGCGGCACGGTAAGCGCCGCCGCCTGGAGGTTCGGGCTGTATCAGCCCGGATATGGCCCGCACGGGCCATAGCGTGGATCAGGCACCGTCGGTGAACGGGTTGCGCGCGTCGCGCACATCATGCGCGCCGTCGCTGAACGGGTTGCGCGCATCGCGCACGTCGCGGGCGCCGTCGGTGTAGACATCGCGGGCGCCAACGCGTTGGACCTGGCCGTCACGGTTGGTCACACGAGCGCCGTCGGTGAAAGGATCGGCGCTGCGCGGGGCGGCGTTGACCATCGTGGCGGCGCCGGCCAGCGTGGTGGCCAGGGCGGTGTAGAGCAGGGCTTTCTTGAGCATGTGGACTCCTTGGATACGAGGATGGAGGCAGTTCGGTGGTTCGGTGGTTTGTACCGGTCGTCATGCGACCTTGGATTGCAGTCTATGAGCGGGGCAGCCACGCCAACATGACCAACGCATGACAGATTCGTCATTCGCTCGCGCAAACCGCGCGTGTCCGTGCGCACTCCCTGAAAGTGCCGCAACGAATGCAACATTCCGGCGGTAATCGGCGGATTCCGGGGGCGCCAGCCCAACACCCTGTAGAATCCGTGCTGGTCCGCCGGATTTCCTGCCCGGACCGATCCCCCCTTCGAATTCTCCAGCCCGCCCGCAAGATGGCGGGCGCGCACGATAAGTCATGTCCGAGTCTGATGCAGCCAAACAAGCCGCGGTGGCATGGGTCCGCGAGCAGATGGATCACCATGGCCTGACGTTCGACCATCTCGTCGAAGCAGGCTGCTTTCCCGAACCCGACACCGAAGACGGCGCCGATGCGGCGCCGGCCGTCCCCGAAGCCGAAGCGCCCGTGGCGAGCAATGCCGCACCGCGCGTGCTGTATCGCAACGCGATGGGGCAGACCTGGGACGGCAACGGCGAGTATCCCGACTGGCTGCAGCGCGCCGTCAACGCCGGCCAGTCGATCGACTTCTTCCGCGTCGAATAAGGCGCCGAGCGCCCGCGTTGCGCGGGCCGCCCGCTTACTGCCCGACGGCCAGCGAGGTGACCGTCAGCAGTCCGTCGATACGGTCGACGGTGAATCGCACCTTGTCGCCCGCCTGCACCTGCGTCAGCATCGCCGGGTCCTTCACACGAAAAATCATCGTCATCGCGCCCATCTCGAGGTTGCCGATCGGCCCGTGACGAATCGTCAGCTTGCCTGCCTCCGCATCGACCTTGCGGATTTCGCCTTCCACTTCCGGTGACGGTGCCTGTGCGGTGGTGGCAGGCCCGGATGCCTCGGGCGTGGCCGCCATCAGTGCGGGGGATGCCCCGGCCATCAGCGCCATCAGCGCCATGAGCGCCATGAGCGCCATGAGCGCCACTGCTGCCTTCGTCTGCTTCATCGTCCGTGTCATCGTCTGCTTCATGTCTGTCCTTCGGGAATCGGGTGGATGCGGTTATCGCGGCCGGCGCGGTGCCGGCGCCACGGGTTCGGTGTACTCGAAGGCAACCGTGCCCTTGGGATGCCGATACCAGCCTGGATCGCGGTAGTCATTGGCGGCCATGCCCGCGCGCACCTTGAGCGTGGTGAACATGCCGCCCATTTCGATGGGGCCGAACGGCCCCTGTCCACTCATCATCGGCAGCGTGTTCTCGGGCAACGGCATTTCCATGCTGCCCATGTCCGCCATGCCCGCCTGGCCCATCGGCATGTAGTCGGGCACCAGCGCATTCATGCCGCTGGTCAGGTCCTTCTGCTTCACGCCAATCATCGTCGGCAGGTTGTGGCCCATGGCATTCATCGTGTGGTGTGACTTATGGCAGTGAAAGGCCCAGTCGCCGGGGTTGTCGGCCACGAACTCGATGGCGCGCATCTGGCCCACCGCGACATCGGTGGTCACCTCGGGCCAGCGCGCGGATGGCGGCACCCAACCGCCATCGGTCCCGGTCACCTCGAACCGGTGGCCGTGCAGGTGGATCGGATGGTTGGTCATGGTCAGGTTGCCCATGCGGATGCGTACGCGGTCGCCCAGGCGCACGGGCAGCACGTCGATGCCGGGAAACACGCGGCTGTTCCACGTCCACATGTTGAAATCGGTCATCTCGGCCACGCGCGGCGTATAGGAGCCGGGGTCGATGTCGTACGCGGCAATCAGGAACACGAAGTCGCGGTCCACGCGCTGCGCGGCGGCATCGCGCGGATGCACGACGATAAAGCCCATCATGCCCATCGCCATCTGCACCATCTCGTCGGAATGCGGGTGATACATGAAGGTGCCCGCGTGGCGCATCTCGAACTCGTAGACAAACGTCTTGCCCGGCGGGATATGCGGTTGCGAGAGCCCGCCCACGCCGTCCATCCCGGCTGGCAGCAGCACGCCGTGCCAGTGCACGGTGGTGTGTTCCGGCAACTTGTTGGTGACGAAGATGCGTACGCGGTCGCCTTCCACGCATTCGATGGTCGGCCCCGGACTCTGGCCGTTGTAGCCCCACAGGTGCGCGGTCATGCCAGGCGCCATCTCGCGTTCGACCGGCTCGGCCACCAGGTGGAATTCCTTCCAGCCGTTGCGCATGCGCCAGGGCAGGGTCCAGCCGTTGAGCGTGACCACCGGCTGGTAGGGGCGGCCGCTGGCAGGTGCAAGTGGCGGCTGGGTCCTGGCGCTGGTCTGCAGCGGTGCCTCGGGCAGGGCCGCCGCGCCAGCGCGCGACACCATTGCCGTACCGAGCATGGCGGCGGCGGACTGCCCCAGGAAATTGCGTCGGGAAACCATTGTCATTGTCGTTGTGAGGGTGCGGCCGGAGGGGTGGCAGAGGTGGCGACGGATGGGGCGGCCGGTAGGCGGCCGCCCAGCGTGCCGCGCAGGTCGGAATCGGCCAGCCAGAAGTCGCGTTGGGCATCGAGGTAGCCATTGACGGCGTTGACCTGCTCGCGTGCATCGGTCAGCAGTTCGAAGACGCTGATCAGCATGCCGTTGTAGCGCAGCAAGCTTTCGTCGACGATGCGCTTGCGCAGCGGCACCACTTCGTCACGGTAGTGCAGGGCGATGTCATAGCGCGCCTGGTAGCCGGCATAGGTCTCGCGCACCAGGGATCGGGCGTTGATGGCCTGCTCGGCCAGCCGCGCCGCCGCCTGCATGTACACCGCTTCGGCCCGGGCCACGCGGGCGCCGCCCCAGTCGAACAGCGGCACCTCGATGTCGATGCCATAGCCCGTTTCGCGCGGCCGGCTGGTTTCCGAATTGTGGATATAGCTGACGTCCAGCACGCTGATAAAGCGCGTGGCACGCGTCAGGCCCAGCGAGCGCGACAGGCTGTCCAGCTGCAGGCGGCCTGCCTGCAGGTCCAGGCGCTGCGAAACCGCGTAGCCTTCCAGGTCCTGCATGGCGGGCCGGGCCTTGGGCAGGTCGGGCAGGCGATCCGGCAGCGTGTAGGCGATATCGCCTCCCCACAGGCCCAGTTCGCGCGTCAGCTGTTCGCGTGCCGACAGCGCCCGTTCGCGGGCCCGTGCCAGCTGCGCAGCGGCATCGGCATAGAAGGCCTGTTCGCGCGCATGGTCGAGGGCGCTGACGTTGCCCGCGCGGGCCAGGTCGCGTGCGAACAGCGCCCCGGTTTCGGCGGCGCGGCGCACCTGTTCCGCGTATCGTGCGGCCTGTTCGGCGGCAACGGCCTGCACCCAGGCGCGCCGGGCGGCTTCGGCGCGGCGCAGCGTGGCATCGGCCACGGCCAGGCGCGTCTGGGCAAAGCGGCTTTCCTCGATGCGGGCGGCAAACGGCAGCGCCAGGAGGTTCATGAACCCGATAGTGACGGCGCGGTCGATCTTGAGTTCGTCGCCCGAGGTCTTGCGGCTGAACGAGAAGCCGGGGTTCGGCAGGCGCGTGGCCTGCACGTAGTCGGCCTCGGCAATGCCCAGGTCGGCGTACTGGGCTTGCAGTCCGGCATTGTTGAGCAGCGCGACCTGGATCGCGGCATCGGCGTCCAGCGGCTTCGCCAGCAGTTCGCGCGTGCGGTCGCGCAGTGCATTGCGGTCGGCATCGCTGCGCGCCCAGATGGCGTCCTTGCCCAGCCTGTCGCGTGTGGTGTCCGCAACGGGGCCGAATCCACCATCGGGCGCAAAGCCTGCGCATCCTGCCAGCAGTACCGCTGCAGCCAGCGGGCCGGCGGCGCGCTTGAAGAAGGCATTCATCGTTGCAGGCCTCCGTCAGTGCGCATGATGGCCGGCATGGCCGTCATGACCGGTAGCCGGGGCCGATGCTGGCGCCGCCGCCGGGGCGGCGGCCCCTTGCGGCATGTGATGTCCTGCGTGAGGGTCGGCTGCCGCCTTGGCTGCCGGGGTGACCTCGGCATTCGACTGGCGCCAGGGCGAAACCTTGGGACTCTGGTAGGGGACATAGCCGGCCATTGGCGCGATGTCCGGCAAGGCCGGCACCGGTGCGGCGGCGTTCATGGGATCGGCTGGACCGGCGGCGGGCGCCGATGCCTGCGCCACGGCCAGGGCCGGGACCAGCATCAGCAGCCACGCCGCGGCGACAGTACGCGCGACGGGCATGACAACCTCTTGAATGATTCCGCCGCACGCGGCGCTCAGGCCGTGCGGCAGGGATATGCGTGGGTGAGGCGGCGCGGCGATTTCAGGCGACCGCGCCATCAGCGCCGGTTCAGGCGCGGGGACGAGCGTGCGAAGGACGCACCTCGGGTGTCAGCAGCGACGGGCAGGCGGCCGGTCGGCGGGCAGGGGGAGTTGGCTGGCGAAGCTGGCCGGGGTGGTCAGCGGCAGGGCGTGGCGGCGGTGCTGCAATGCCACCAGCGGGATTTCGGGCAGCAGCATGGCGCTGGCCGCGCAGGCACCGCAAGCGCTGCAATGGCCAGCGGCATGGTGCGAATGGTCGGCCGGGTGGTCAGGCGTGGCGCTCGCAGGCTGTGCGTCGTGCCAGACCGGCATGTCGCCATTGTCGCTGGTGGCCGTCTGGTGGCAGTGCGCGTGGTCCATCTGGCCCATCTGGCTGGCGTGGTCCATCACCATCACCGCCTCGGCTTCGGCCTCCGCCTTGATGGCGGCGTGGCGTTCCGGCATCGACAGGCCCGCCGCTTCCGTCACGCTGCAGATCATCATGACTGCCGCCGCGGCGCCCTGGATGGGCAACGCGAACATGGCAAGACACAACAGGAAGCTGGCGAACAGACGTTTCATCAGAAATTGACTAGACCTGCCCGGACAGGGGCGCGGCAGGCTGCCACAATCGGGGCAGCCGGCATTGTACTGTGTTTGATGCCCGGATTTCGCGGATTGACGATGACATTCCTGCAATGTTCCACAAAATGCGTCTAACCTCGGATAGTGTCTAGGTTCTGCAATAAACCGAAAAGGGGGCGCCGGCGCTTGACCGGGCCCGGAAGTGAATCTCCATGCGTATCCTGATTGTCGAAGACGAACCGAAGGCGGGCGATTACCTGCTCAAGGGCCTGACCGAATCCGGCTTCGTGGCTGACCTGGCGCGCGACGGCGTGGACGGGTTGTCCCACGCCCGCGAGCAACACTACGACCTGATCGTCCTGGACGTGATGCTCCCGGGCATCGACGGCTGGCAGGTATTGCGCGAACTGCGACGCGACAAGGACACCCCGGTACTGTGCCTGACGGCGCGCGACGAGTTGTCGGATCGGCTCAAGGGGCTGGAACTGGGTGCCGACGACTATATGGTCAAGCCGTTCGCGTTTGCCGAACTGGTGGCGCGCATCCGCACCATCCTGCGCCGGGGGCCGCTGCGCGAGAGCGAATTCATGGAGGTGGCGGACCTGCAGATCGACACGATTCGCCGCCGCGTCAGCCGCGCCGGCCAGAAGATCGACCTGACGTCGAAGGAATTTGCCCTTCTGCAGCTGCTGGCACGGCGCCGCGGCGAGGTGCTGTCGCGCTCGCTGATCGCGTCGCAGGTGTGGGACATGAACTTCGACAGCAATACCAACGTGGTGGATGTCTCGATCCGGCGGCTGCGCGCCAAGGTGGACGACCCGTTCCCGAAGAAGCTGATCCATACGCGCCGTGGCATGGGCTACGTGCTCGATGAAACTGAAGACGCGTGAGCGCCGAAGCATGAGGCGGCTGGTGCGCATGCGCCGTGCGCTGAACGCGTGGATGCCGGCATCGCTGACCACGCGGCTGGCCCTGGCCTATGGCCTGACCACGGCAGCGATCCTGGTCGGGGTGGCCACCTACCTGTCCAGCGCACTGGGCAGCCAGTTGCAGTCGCGCGACGAAACCGAACTGGTTGGCGAAGTCCTACTGGTGCGCCACCTGTTGCGCGAGGTGGCCGACGAGACCGAGATCCGCACCGACACACACCGTTTTGCGGATATTGCGATGGGACACGAGGGGTTGATCCTTGTGGTGCGCACCGCCTCGGGTGACCCGCTGATCTCGCTGAATCCTCATAACGAAACCCTGCCGCCGCTGCGCGTGCTGCCGCTTGCCACCGCGCCGGACAAGTCACAACTGCAGACCTGGCATCCGCGCAATGGCGTGCCGTCGCGCGGCATGGCGGCCCTGGGCCAGATCGGCGACACCGGCCGCACCGTCGAAATCATCGTGCTCAGCGATGCGGGTTACCGGGTGGCGCTGATGCGCGAGTACCGGGGCGAGTTGCTGGGCGCGGTGCTGTGCGGCGCGATTGTTGCGGCGGCCCTCGGCTTCGTGCTGGCCCGACGCGGCCTGCGCATGCTGCGGCGCATGGCAAGCGATGCGGCGGCGGTGACCACCAGCCGCCTGGCAACGCGGCTCGATGTGGGCGGTGCGCCGGAAGAATTGCGCGCGCTGGCCGGTGCGCTGAACGGCATGCTGGCGCGATTGCAGGACAGTTTCACGCGCCTGTCCCAGTTTTCAGCCGATCTGGCGCACGATTTCCGCACACCCATCAGCAACCTGGTGGGGCAGACACAGGTGACGCTGGCCCAGCGCCGGACGCCGGCGGAATACGAGGCCGTGCTCGAATCGAACCTGGAGGAATACGAGCGGCTGTCTCGCATGATCGAGAACATGCTGTTCCTGGCTCGCGCGGACAACGCGCAGGTGGCGCTGGGCGCCCGCCCGCTCGATGCGCGTGCCGAACTCGACAAGGTGGCGGAATATTTCGAAGCCGTGGCCGCCGACCGGAACCTGACCGTGATGGTGTCGGGTCATGCCACGGTGGTGGCAGACCAGACGTTGTTGCGCCGCGCCATTATCAATCTGCTGGACAACGCATTGCGCCACGCGCCGATAGGCAGTGCGGTGCGTATGGTTGTGGCGCGCAATGGCGCGGATACGACATCGATCAGCGTGACCAACGGTGGCCCCGCCATCGAGGCCGACGCGTTGCCGCACCTGTTCGGCCGCTTTTACCGGGCCGATCCGTCGCGCCGCAACTCGTCCGGGTCCACCGGGCTCGGGCTGGCGATTGTCGACACGATCATGCGGCTGCATGGCGGCAGTGTGTCGGTGACCAGCGTGGAGGAACAGACACGGTTCGAACTCGAGTTTCCTGACAATTCTGTCAGCAGGGCAGGCGCATAATGGCGCCGCGCGGACTATCCGTCCGCGGACCCAACAGGAGACCGACATGCAGGTGCAACCGTATCTAGACTTTGGCGGACGCTTCGACGAGGCCATGGAATTCTATGGCAAGGTGATGGGCGCAAAAGTGACCTTCCTGATGCGCTACAAGGACACGCCGCCGGGTGGCGGCGAGCCGCCGTCAGCGGCATGGGCCGAAAAGGTCATGCACGCCAACATCCAGATCGGCGATAGCCAGATCATGGCGTCCGACGGCCGCGAAGGGCAGACCCCGGCGTTTTCCGGGTTCATGCTGTCCGTGGGCTATGTGCCGAACGCCGAAGGCAAGCGCATTTTCGAAGCACTCTCCGAAGGCGGCCAGATCGTCATGCCGTACCAGAAGACCTTCTGGGCAGAAGGTTTCGGCATGGTGGTCGACAAGTTCAAGATGACCTGGATGGTGAACTGCGAGCATTGAGCTTGCACCGGGCCGCGGGCCGCTCCCGCAATCAGGAGCGGCCCGGCGGCGTCAGCGCGGGACGGAACCAGCCAGCCCGGCCTCGCGTTCCGTCCGGCGTCCGTGCGCCCACCGGTACAACACCGGCAGTACCAGCAGCGTCAGCGCCGTCGACGACAAGATCCCGCCAATTACCACGGTCGCCAGCGGCCGCTGCACTTCGGCGCCAGTTCCGGTGGCGATAGCCATCGGCACGAACCCGAGCGAGGCCACCAGCGCCGTCATCAGCACCGGACGCAAACGCGTCAAAGCCCCGTGGAATACCGCGTCATCGAGCGATTCGCCTTGCTCGCGCAGGCCGCGGATAAACGACAGCATGACCAGGCCGTTGAGCACGGCCACCCCGGACAGCGCGATAAAGCCCACCGCCGCCGAGATCGATAGCGGGATCCCGCGCAGCCACAGCGCCAGCACGCCGCCCGTCAGCGCAAATGGAATGCCGGTGAACACCAGCAAGCCATCTCGCACATTGCCGAACATCGCAAACAGCAACACGAAGACCAGCAGCAGTGCCAGCGGCACCACGATCTGCAACCGCGCGGTGGCGGACTGCAACTGCTCGAACGTGCCACCCCAGGCGATCCAGTAGCCGGCTGGAATCTGCACCTTCGATTCGATGGCCGACATGGCTTCGGGCACGAAGCCGCCGACATCGCGACCTCGTACATTGGCGCTGATCACAATGCGGCGCTTGCCGTTTTCACGCGATACCTGGTTCGGGCCCGGCGACACGTCGAGCGTAGCAATTTCGCCAAGCGGGATATAGCTGGTGCCGGGATTGGCGCCGCGGGGCAGCGGAATCGGTAGTCGCCGCAGTGCGTCCACGTCGGAACGGATGCCTTCGGGCAGCCGCACGCCGATATTGAAACGACGGTCGCCCTGGTAGAACACCCCTGCGTCGCGGCCGCCGATGGCAATCGCCACGGTGTCCTGCACGTCGATCATGTTCAGGCCGTAGCGCGCGGCGCGGGCGCGATCCACGTCGACGGTCAGCACGGGCAGGCCGGTAGTCTGCTCCACCTTGACTTCCGTGGCGCCCGGCACCGACTGGAGCACCTGGGCGATCTTCTGCGCCGTGGCGTCCAGCACCGCGTTGTCGTCGCCAAACAGCTTGACCGCCACATCGCTGCGCACGCCGGAGATCAGTTCGTTGAAGCGCAGCTGGATCGGCTGGGAAAACTCGTAGCGGTTGCCCGGAATGGTCTCCAGTTCCGCCTCCATCGCCGCGCGCAGCGAATCGCGCGAACGGCCCGGGTCCGGCCACTTGTCGCGTGGCTTCAGCATGATGTAGGCGTCCGAAGCGCTCGGTGGCATCGGGTCGGAGGCAATCTCGGCCGTGCCGGTGCGTGAGAAAACGCGCTCGATTTCAGGAAATTTCGCCTTGAGACGGGCTTCGATCTGCTGCTGCATTGCCACCGACTGCGTCAGGCTCGTGCCCGGAATGCGCAGCGCCTGCACCGAGAAATCGCCTTCGTTCAGATTGGGGATGAACTCGCTGCCAAGCCGCGTGGCCAGCAGGCCGCTGAGCACGATGGCTACCACGGCAGCCGTCAGCACCACCGGTGTATTGCCCAGCGCGTGCCTGAGGGCGGGCTCGTACCAGCGCCGCGCCCAGCCCATGATGCGGTTTTCCTTCTCGGCCACGCGGTCGCCGATAAACAGCGCCACGGCGGCCGGCACGAAGGTCACCGACAGGATCAGCGCGCCCAGCAGCGCCACCACCACCGTCATCGCCATCGGGTGGAACATCTTGCCTTCCACGCCAGTCAGCGCAAAGATCGGCACGTAGACGATCATGATGATGAGCTGGCCGAACACCAGCGGGCGCCGGGCCTCGCGGGCCGCGGCGAATACCTCGTCGAAGCGCTCCGCGCGCGTCAGGGGCCGGCCCAGCCGCTCGCGTGCATGGGCCAGGCGCCGCACGCAGTTTTCGACGATCACCACCGCGCCGTCGACGATGATGCCGAAATCCAGCGCGCCCAGGCTCATCAGGTTGGCGCTGATCCGATAGGTGACCATGCCAGTGAACGTGAACAGCATCGACAACGGGATCACCATCGCCGTGATCAGCGCCGCGCGCAGGTTGCCCAGGAACAGGAACAGCACGGCAATCACCAGCACGGCACCTTCGAGCAGGTTTTTCTTGACCGTGGCGATGGCCTTGTCCACCAGCGTCGTGCGGTCGTAGACCGTGACGGCCTTCACCCCGGCGGGCAGCGACTTGTTGATGGCGGCCATGCGCGTGTCCACGGCGCGCGAGACGGCCCGGCTGTTCTCGCCGATCAGCATAAACACGGTGCCCAGCACCACTTCGCGGCCGTTGTCCGTCGCGGCCCCGGTGCGCAGTTCGCGGCCCAGCCCCACATCGGCCAGGTCGCGCACACGGATCGGCTGGCCCTGTGCCGTGCCGACGATCACTTCGCGGATATCGTCGATCGACTTCACCTGACCGGGCGCCCGTACCAGGTACTGCTCGCCGCGCCGCTCGATATAGCCCGCGCCGACGTTGCCGTTGTTGCGCTCCAGCGCCTGCACCACGTCCTGCAGCGACAGACCGTAGGACGCCATCTTCTCCGGGCTGGGTGCCACCAGGTATTCCTTGGCGAAACCGCCAATCGAGTTGATCTCGGTCACACCCGGAACGGTACGGAGCTGCGGCTTGATGATCCAGTCCTGAATCTCGCGCAGGTCCGTCGGCGTGTATGGCATGCCGTCGGGCTTGCGCGCGCCGGGATCGGCTTCCACCGTCCACAGGTAGATCTCGCCAAGGCCGGTGGAAATCGGACCCATCTGCGGCGAGATGCCGGACGGCAGGTGCTCGCGGGCTTCCTGCATGCGCTGGTTGACCAGCTGGCGCGCAAAATAGATGTCGGTGCCGTCCTTGAAGATCACGGTGATCTGCGACAGGCCGTAGCGCGACAGCGACCGCGTCTGCTCCAGGCCCGGCAGCCCGGACATCGCGGTCTCAAGCGGATACGTGACGCGCTGCTCGGCTTCCAGCGGCGAATAACCGGGTGCGGCCGTATTGATCTGGACCTGCACGTTGGTGATGTCGGGCACGGCATCGATCGGCAGGCGGCTGTAGTTGTAGACGCCCAGCCCGGCCATGGCGAGCACGCCCAGCATGACCAGCCACCGCTGCGCGATGGCAAACCGGAGGATACGTTCGAACATGGTGGGCTCCCGTCAGTGCGCGTGCTCGGCGCTGGCCTTGCCCTGTTCCGCCTTCAGCACAAAGCTGTTCGCGGACACATAGCGGGTGCCGGGCGCCAGGCCGTCGACGATTTCCATGCGCTTGCCGTCGGTGCGGCCCGTCTTGACCGGGCGCGCGGCAAAGCCGCCGGGCACCTCCACGTACACCTGCTGGCGGTCGCCGTCGGCCTGCAGTGCTTCGCTGTCGATGACCACGGCGGCGTCGCTCTCGCCGGTGGCAACGCTGACCGTGACAAACAGCCCCGGCCGCCAGGCCATCTGCGGGTTGGGCAATGTCACACGCGCCGTGGCCGTGCGGGTCTGCTGGCCGAGCAGGGCGCCCACGTACGAGATCTTGCCTTCGGCTGCGCCGTCGAAGGCGGCCGACGTGACGCGGACGGCCTCGCCCAGCCTGACGTGGCCCAGGTCCTTGGCCGCGATCACGAATTCGGCCCACACCGTGTTCAGGTCCGAAATCGTGAAGACCGCCGTTTCGGCCGCCACGGCCTCGCCGAGTGCGAGGTGCTTTTCCACCACGATGCCGTCGAATGGCGCGCGCAGTTCGAACTGGTTGATCGCCCGGGCCGACGTCGTGGCGCCAATCGCGGTCAGCTTCTGGCGCGCGTTCTGCGCCGCGATTTCGGCTTCCTGCAGGGCAGTGCGGGCGGCCAGAAAATCCTGTTCCGCCGATACCTTGTCTTCCCAGAGCTTCTTTTCGCGTGCGTAGGTGGTGCGGGCCAGTTCCAGCCGGCGCTGGGCGGCCAGCAGTTCGCTGCGCTGGTCGGACAGCTGCGTGCTGGCAAAGACAGCCAGCAGGTCGCCTTTCTTTACGCGCTGGCCCAGGTTCGCCACCACAGATTCGGCGACGCCGGCCACGCGCGGCACCACGTGCGCGGTGCGGTCTTCGTTGAACCTGATTTCGCCGGGAAACTCCACGGCGCTGCGGATCCTGCCCGGGCCTGCGGTGGCGACCGACAGGTTGGCGTTGCGGATCTGTTCGGGTGTCATGGCGATCCGGCCAGCGCCTTCGCCGGCGTGGTCGGCGTGATCAGCGTGGTCGCCGTGGCCGCTTTCGGTGGCCGAAGCGCCAGAAGCTGGCGCGGCATGCGCGGTTTCGCCTTCTCCTTCATGGCTGTGGCCGTCGCCGCGGCCAGCCAGCAGAAGCGCCAGCGCGGCAATCAGGCCGACAATCACGATGGCGGCAATCGCCACGCCTTGTTTGCGAGTCAATGTCATGACGGTGTTCCTTGCGTTGGCGCGTCAGCGGCCAAGAATGCGATCGATCGTGGTGGCGGCCTGCCAACTGCTGGCGACGACGCCGAGGTAGCGGATGCGGGCCTGGAACAGCGTGCGCTGTGCATCCAGCACATCGAGATAGTTGAATTTGCCGGCCTCGAAACCCTGCGTGGCGGCCTGGAATGCGCGCTCGGCGGCGGGCAGGACGGTTTCGCGCAGCGTCAGCGCCGAGGTGCGCGACACGTTCAGCTGGCTGGATGCCTGCTGCAGGTCGTGATCCAGCCGCAGCCGTGTGGCGCGCAGTTCGTCGGCGGCCTTGTCGGCCTGGCGGATTGCCGTGTAGAGGTTGCCCTGGTTGCGATCGAACAGCGGCAGCGGAATGGCGATACCCAGCACGGGGAACGTGCCGCGCTCGGGGGCGCCGTTGTCTCGCTTGGCACCCACGCTGAGCGTCACGTCCGGGTACTGCCGGCTGCGCTGCACGTTGATTTCGGCCTGGCGGCGGTCCAGCTCGCGTTCGCTGGCCAGCAGCACGGGCGCGTTGTCCAGCGACTGCCGCAGCAGGGACGACGCAGGGCGTGCCGGCAGGTTGTCCAGCTTGCCGTCGGCTTCTGAAAAGCGCGGCGACGGATTGCCCCAAAGCGTTGCCAGCGTCTGGCGGGCGGCCACCAGCCCGGCATCGGCTTCGGCGCGCTCCAGTTCGGCATTGGCAAGTTCCACCTGTGCCTTGGTTTCCTCGACCGGCGAGATCTTGCCGGCCGCCACACGGCGGGCCGCCGCCTCGGCGCCGCGCCGGGCGATATCGACCGAGCCGGCAGCCAGCCGGATGCGTTCCTGGGCGATCAGCACGTTGAAGAAGGCACCGATCACCGTGGCGCGCAGATCGGCCTGCGCGGCGCCCAGCTGGGCCTGGGCCACGTCGCGTGCACGCTGCGCGGCCCCGATGCGGGCGCCGCGCTTGCCGCCGAGTTCCACCGGCAGGTTCATCTGGGCGGTGGTGGCGCGCGTGGCCTGGCGCGTGTCTTCCATTTGCACCGAGACTTCGGGATTCGGGATCACGCGGGCCTGGGTGATGCCGCCTTCGGACGCATCGACTTCGATCCTGGCGGCGGACAGCGTGGGGTTTTGCGACGTCGCCAGGGCCAGCGCGGCGTCAAGGGTCAGGGCGCCGGATGGCTCCTGGACGCCGGGTATGGCGTCCTGCGCGGACGCGCCGGGCGTGAAGAACGGGCTGCACAACGCGGCCGCCAGCCCCAGCGGCAATAAAAGGCTTCTCATCGAATTCACCAGATCAGGCAGGAGAAAATCGGCGAGACGCGAGGCGACACCGCTCAGCGGTATCGGGATGACAGGGTCAGGGGCGCGTCCCGCCGGCTAGGCGAGGCGCAGCCACTGGGGCCGATCTGGGACGGAAGCGGGAATCGAGCCGAACGCGTACTGGCGCGGCGCGTAGCGCAGGGTGACGTAGCGATAGTCACCGGGCAGGCGGAACTCGGCGAAGACGCCGTGCGATCCGGGAAAGTGGCAGGCCGTGCAGTCGCCATCGGGCAGGTTGGCTGCCTTGGCGGCGCCCTTGCCGGCAGTCTTGCCGGCCTTGTGCGCGTCGGTGCCGTGCTCGTGCGTGTGATGGCCGAAGTGGCTGGTCATCGCGGCCGGCTGATCTGCCGATTCGTGTGCGCAATACGCCGCAGCGCCGGCCCAGGCAAACTGGAGCGGCAGCAGGATCGACAGGAAGACGAGCAGCAGGCGGCGCATGGGCAGCGATTATAGGCCGCCAGGCGTGGCAGCGGACATTACGTTGATGTCATCGTCGGGTCTTTGCGGCAGGCGCTTGACCTTGAAGTGGCTACAGGGTCTTCAATAGCAGACAACAACGCACAAATGGATTCCTGCCATGGCTCGTACCACCCCTGAAAACCTGCTGCCGCCAAGCTCGGCAGCCCGCGGTCATGGGAACGACCATCCTCACGACCACGACCACGACCACGACCACGGGCACGGGCACGGGCACGGGCACGACCACGGGCACGACCACGCCCACAACCATGCGCCCAGCCCGGCGCCGGCCAGTTGCGGCTGCGGCACGACCTGCGGGGCGCCGGTGGGGGTCAGCAAGCCCGTTGCCGCACCCGCCGGTACCCGGTCAGCGGTCTATCGGATCGAGGCGATGGACTGCCCGACCGAGGAAACGCTGATCCGCAACAAGATCGGCAATATGGCCGGCGTGGCAGCGCTCGATTTCAACCTGATGCAACGTGTGTTGACGGTTCATCACACGCTCGATTCGACGGAAGTCGTCGTTCAAGCCATTGCGTCCCTGGGCATGAAGGCCGAACCGCTGTCGGAAGACGGCGCCAAGGCGGCCGCGGTGGAGCCGGGCAAGCCCTGGTGGCCGCTGGCGCTGGCCGGCGCTGCCGCCATCGGGGCCGAAGTGGCCGAGTGGTTCCAGATTGCCGCCCCTTACCTGCCGGCGGCGCTGGCGCTGGCGACTGTGCTGATCTCTGGCCTGGGCGTGTATCGCAAGGGCTGGATTGCCGTACGCAACGGCAACCTGAACATCAACGCGCTGATGAGCATCGCTGTCACGGGTGCCATGGTGATCGGCCAGTGGCCGGAAGCAGCGATGGTGATGGTGCTGTTCGCACTGGCCGAGCGCATCGAGGCTGCCTCGCTGGATCGTGCGCGGAATGCCGTGCGGGGCCTGATGGCGATGGCGCCGGAGCAGGCCACCGTGCTGCAGGCCGATGGCAGCTGGCAGGCCGTCGAAGCCCGCGCCGTGCCGGTTGGCGCGACGGTGCGGCTGCGGCCCGGCGAGCGCGTGGCGCTGGACGGCCGCGTGCTGCGTGGCCAGTCGGCGCTTGACCAGGCGCCCATCACCGGAGAAAGCGTGCCGGTGGACAAGTCGCAGGGCGATCCACTCTACGCTGGCTCGATCAACCAGTCGGGCGAACTCGAATACACGGTGACCGCTCCCGCGACCGACTCCACGCTGGCGCGCATCATCCACGCCGTGGAAGCCGCGCAGGGCAGTCGCGCACCGACCCAGCGGTTCGTGGACCAGTTCGCGCGCATCTATACGCCCGTGGTCTTCGCCATCGCACTGGCCGTGGCCGCGGTGCCGCCGTTGCTTCTGGGCGGCGCATGGCTGGAATGGGTCTACAAGGCGCTGGTGCTGCTGGTGATTGCATGCCCCTGTGCGCTGGTGATCTCCACGCCGGTGACGATTGTCAGCGGGCTGGCGGCGGCGGCCCGGCGCGGCATCCTGATCAAGGGCGGCGTCTATCTGGAGCAGGGGCGGCATCTGTCGTGGCTGGCGCTGGACAAGACCGGCACGCTGACGCACGGCAAGCCCGCGCAGACCGACATCGCGCTGCTTGTCGACGACGTGCCACAGGCCCGCGCCATCGCCGCAAGCCTGGCGGGCCGGTCAGACCATCCGGTGTCGCTGGCGGTGGCTGCTGCCGCCCAGGCCGATGGCGTGGCGCGGCTGGAAGTCGTGGATTTTGCGGCGCTGCCGGGTCAGGGCGTGCGCGGTACCGTGGATGGCGTGGCATACAGCTTCGGCAATCACCGGCTGATCCATGATCTGGGCGCATGCTCGCCCGCCCTGGAGGCACGGCTCGAGGCCATCGAACGGCAGGGCAAGACCATCGTGATGCTGGCGGCCATGCCGCACGGCGGGCAACCGGCCCGCGCGCTGGCCTTGTTCGGCGTGGCCGACACGGTACGCGAGACCAGCCGCCAGGCCATCGAACAGCTTCATGCGCTGGGCGTGAAGACCCTGATGCTGTCGGGCGACAACCCGCATACGGCGCAGGCCATCGGCGAGGCGGTGGGGATCGACGAAGTGCGCGGCAATCAGTTGCCGCAGGACAAGGCCGACGCCATTGCCGCATTGGCGGGGCAGGCACAAACGCATGCGGGCAAGGTCGGCATGGTGGGCGACGGCATCAACGACGCGCCCGCGCTGGCGCGCGCCGATATCGGTTTCGCGATGGGGGCGGCCGGTACGGATACGGCCATCGAGACTGCCGACGTGGCGCTGATGGATGACGACCTGCGCAAGATTCCGGCGTTTGTTCAGCTGTCGCGCCGCACGTCGACCATCCTCAGGCAGAACATCACGCTGGCGCTGGGCATCAAGGTGGTGTTCCTGGCCCTGACCGTCCTGGGCATGGGCACCATGTGGATGGCGGTGTTTGCCGATATGGGCGCGAGCCTGCTGGTGGTGTTCAACGGGCTGCGCCTGACGCGAAAGGGCGTGGCCTGACGAGGCTCCCGGCCGAGAGGCCGGGCCAACGCCGGAGGCAGGTTACGGCTGGATGATCAGCTCGCCGCTGCGGCCGGGAATCTCTCCCCAGGTGACCGGCAGTTGCGGCAGGCCGGTGCGGTCGATGTGCTGGTAATAGGTGGCCATCGATACCAGATCGTGCCCCTGGGCGCGCCAGCCGGCCAGCAGCCGCTGGAATACCGGCGCCAGCTTGCCGCCTTCCAGTTCGGTATGCAGCGTGAAGATGTGGTCGGCGTCGCCTTCGGTCAGCTTCAGCACGGCGTGGTGGACGTTGTCCTCGGTCAGGTCGTCCACGCCAATCAGCTCGTCGAGTGTCGGCAGCGTGGTCGGCATCTGCACGTGACGGCACGGCTTGCCCGCCACGGTCGGGATATAGGGCGCCGTGCCCCGGCCATCCGATGCGTAGGTCATGCCCCAGTCGTCGATCTGGCGGAACGCTTCCTCGTTCATCTGCCAGCCCGCCGCACCGTGCGTGGTGGGCGGCGTGCCGAAGATTTCCACGAATCGCTCGAACGACTGCTGCATCTGGCGGCGCGTCCAGGCCGCATCGCGCTCGCGCACGTTGTCCTGCCAGTACACGTGGTCCCACGTATGAATGCCGCACTCGTGCCCGGCGGCGGCCGCAGCGCGCATTTCCGCTGCGCCCTTGCGGCCGATGTCGGGCCCCGGCAGCAGCACGCCGTACATCAGCGTGCGCAGGCCGTAATTCGACACGACCGACGTGCGCGACACCTTCTTCAGGAAGCCGGGGCGGAACACGCGGCGCAGCGCCCAGCCCGTATGATCCGGGCCAAGGCTGAACAGGAATGTGGCTTCCGCCTGGTGCGGAGACAGCATCGACAGCAGCGCGGGCACCCCTTCACGGGTGCCGCGCAGCGTATCGACGTCGACTTTCAGGGCGATGCGGGCCATGCGTGGATCAGTTGCTGCCGTCGACCAGCGTGCGGGCGTCCACCACCTTGTCGCGGTAGGCCTCGAAGATGCGGCGCAGTGCCTGCTCCATCGTCACCTCGGGCTTCCAGCCCAGTTCGTCGATCGTGTTGTCGATCTTCGGCACGCGGTGCTGCACGTCCTGGTAGCCCTTGCCGTAGAACTCGCCCGACGACGTCTCAACGATCTGCGTCTTGCGCGCTTCCTCGGCGTACTCGGGGTAGTCGGCCGCCATCTTCAGCATCATCTCGGCCAGCTCGCGCACCGAGTGGATGTTCTTCGGGTTGCCGATATTGAAGATCT